>Ga0075157_10001918_pt1 | contig 12531 bp, 12 predicted proteins | sample JI81BgreenDNA_FD_70967 | JGI IMG/M metagenome (GOLD analysis project Ga0075157, IMG submission 70967) | Wastewater effluent complex algal communities from Wisconsin, to seasonally profile nutrient transformation and Carbon sequestration -... | ecosystem: Engineered > WWTP > Effluent > Algae...
TGCCCGGGGTCTGGCCGAGCCGCGTCTGGAGCCAGCGGGTCAGCCACAGGCTCCCCCAGATCAGCCCCGCCAGAACCGGCAGCAGCAGCGCGAGGCGCAGGAGATATTCGAGCATGGCTCGCGACCCCTCGCCCGCTTACAGCGCGTCGTCGGAGGGGACGGCGGGCTCAGGCGGAACCGGCGCGGGGACTTCACCAGAAGGCGCAACCTCCTGCCCGTCCTCGCCCACCAGGCTGACGATCCGCAGCGCAAAGCGGCCCTTCTCGGCGACCACCTCGCCGCGCGCGATGACGCGGCCGTTGGCGGTGACATCGAGCAGCTCGTCGGTCAGCCGGTCGAGCGTCACGGTGCTCCCCTCGCCCAGCGTCAGCACCTCGCGCAGGGGCATTTCGGTGCGGCCCAGCTCGACCGAAAGGCGCACGGCGACATCGCCGAAGCGGGCGAAAGCGGCGGGTTGGTATGCGGTCATTGTGCGGGCCCTTCGGAAGATGCGGATTGCGGAATGCGGGTCAGGCGGATCGCCATGCGGTCCTCGGCAGTGCCGACCGCGCCGTGGCCGACCAGTGTCTCGCCCGCGAAGAGCGGCACCTGCCGGCCCATAGCGAGCGGGATGGTGTCGCCGGGGGCAAGGCTCTGGAGCCGCGTCAGCGAAAGATCGAATTCGGCCAGCACCACGTGGAGCGGCAGCGGCATATCGGCAAAGGGCGCGGCAAACGGGCTCGCCGCCTCGCGCGGCCCGCGCGGACGCGGGCGCCGCCCGCCGCCGGGCAGCAACCGCGCCATGCGCTCGCCCGAAACGGCGAGCGCCGCGCGCCAGGTGCAGCCCTGCCGGTTGGCGATCTCGAGCACGAAGAACAGCGTCTGGGCATCGAGCGCGAAGGGCTTGAGGCGCGCCGCGCTTTCGCTGCGCACGATCACTTCTCCGCGCGTCGACGCCCCCGCAGGCGGGGGCATGTCACCATAACTCGCGGTGGTGATCGCGCCCGCGATCATCGTCGCGGTCTCCTCCACCAGCAGCGCGGCCGAGCGCGGCAGGGCCTCGGGCACGTGCCCGCTCACCCGCCCATCGCCGCCGAAGCTGCGATCGGTGAGCGCGATCGCGGTGGCGAAATCGAAGCTCAGCAGCGCAGTCTCGGCGCTTGCCCCGCAGCGGATCAGGCTGTTGGCGGCGAGCGGGCCTATTCTGCGCAAGGCATCGGCGCCGGTCAGACGCTCGGGCTCGGTGATGCTCACATCGAGCCGGTCGCCCGACAGCAGCCCCGAAAGGTCGTCGGCCAGGAGCCGCGCCAGATCACGCCGCCATGCCGCCATCAGCGCGGCGCTTTCCTCCGGGCGCGGGCCGCGGCCAAGGGAATGGGCGGTCAGCTCGGCGCAATGCACCGCCGCCGCGCGCGCGGGCGCGAATTCAGTGCCCATCCTCATTGGACAAGGAATCCCTTGAACACCACCGCGTCGATCCCGCCGAAGCCTTCCTGCTGTTCCAGCACCTGATTGACCGCCTTGGTCAGCCGTGCCGCCAGCTTCTTCTTGCCCTCGACATCATAGGCCTCGGCCTCGGTAGTCGCGGCCAGCTGGCCGAGAATCGCCGAGCGGATCGCGAGTTCATGGGTCTTGACCCATTGCAGCACGCGCCCGTCGCGGCGGGTGGAGACCGCCAGCTCGACCTGGATCAGCCCGGGCGAATCGGCGAGGTTGGAGGTGAAGGCCTCCTCGAAGGAATAGTAAGCGGTGCGATACTTGCTGCCGCCCTCGCCGTGGACGGGCGCGGCGCCTTCCTTGTCCTTGTCCTTGGAGGGCGGGGCGTAGGGGTCTTCCTCGTCCTTGAGCACCAGCTTGGGCTCGTCGATCTTGTGCTCGCCGCCCTTGTCGCCGAACAGGCCCATCGCATAGGCGCCATAAGCCCCGCCCGCGCCGGTGCCGAGCAGCAGCACCGCGCCGAGCGCGATCTTGATGACCCCGCCCTTTCCGGACTTGCCGCCGCCTTCGGTGCCTTCCGCCTTTTCCTTACCCTTCGCCATGCCCAGTCAGCTCCATATCGTGTCCGGCGCGCCCGCGATCAGGCGAACAGCCCGCCCGATCCCGAGGTCGAGGCGGCGGGATCCTCCGCCTCGCCGCCTCCGCGCGCCGCAAGTGCGGCAGCGGTGGAGGCGCGGCGGTGATCCGGCGCAGCCTCGCCGTCTCGGGCTCCCGATTGGCCCAGGTATGGTTGAGGCGATCCTTGCCCCTGATTAGGGGATGATCCGTAGCGCTGGTCGCCCGCCCCATTCTGAGACGCGCCATTGTGGTGCGTGCCGGACTGGCCGGAGAAGTTCGCCGGGGTGTCGGCGGCGGCGGCGATGGCGCGGGCATCGAGCGCGGCGTGGATCGCCGGGACGAAGCCCGGATCGCGGCTCGCCAGCACCGCGCGCCACTGGTCGGGCGCGGCCGGCTCGAGCCGGATCGAAACCGCGCCGAACTCGGCATGGGTGAGCGTCATCGCGGGCCGCGCATTGCGCAGCGCCTCGCGGATATCGCCAAGCTGGGCAATGGCGGATTCGATCTGCGGCGCGCCCGGAGAGGGGCTCGCCGCGCGCGGTTCGGCCGGGCGTTCTGCCAGCGGCAGCGGGGCCGGGGCGGGCGCGGCGGCGGGGGGCGCAGCGGCGGGGGGCGCGGCGGCGGGCGAATTTGCCGGGGCAGCGGCAGCCTCGGCCTCGGGCAGCGCGCCTGCACCCGGAGCGGCGGCGAGGATCGGCTCCACGGCAAGCGCGGGGGCGGGCACGGTATCGGCCACCGCCGGGCCGGCACCCGGCGACCGGGTGCGCGCGACCGGGGCGGCCGGAGCAACCGGAGCGACGGGGGATGCGGGCAAGGCGGGCAGCGCGGTGCCTGCGATCTGCGCCGTCGGCCCTGCGATTGCGGCGACAGGCTGGGGGGTTGCAGACCGGGGGGGTGCAGGCTGGGGGGTTGCAGGGGGGGTGTTGGGCGCGCGGGGCGCGGCGGACAGCGAAAGCGCAGCGGCAGCCATGACGGCTCCACCCGCCGCGCCGGACGCGGATGAGGGCGCGGGCGGGACCGGGGATGCGGGAGGCGCGATGACCGCATCGCCCGGCAGCACCGGCGCAAAGGGCAGCGACGGCACGGGCGGCTGCGGCGCGATTGCGGGTTCGAAGGCCCCGGCGAGCGGCTCGGCAGGCTCCCCAGCCGCGTCCGGGAGGGCCGCGGGCATGGCCTCCTCGCCGGGCTCGGGCTCGGGCCTGGGCTCGGGGGTGGATAGCGGCGCAGGCGCAGCGTCGGGCAGCGCCGGGGCCGCGCGCGGCACCCCGTCCTCAGCCACCCGCGCAAGCGGCACCGCGCCAAGGCCGGGAGCCGGCGCCCGGGAAGCGGGGGCGGGCGGGGGCGCGGGGGCGGCAGAGGGTTGCGCGGGCGGCAGGGCAAGCGGCAAGGCCGCGCCCGGCTCCGGCAGATTCTTGCCGCCCGGCCATCCGGCCAGCGCGCTCGCCGACGCGGCCTCGCCGCCCGGCGCGAGGGGCTGCGGCAGGGCAGGCTCGGGTGCCCCGGCAGCGACGCCTGCGGGGGGCGGCGCGGCAGGCGCGGGCGCGGCGAGCGCCTCGAGCAAGTCGGCGAAGTGGGGCATTCCTCCCCCCGGCGCGGGCGCAGCGGCGGGGCCGCCTGCGAGCGCATCGGCGGCAGGAAGCCGGGGGCTTTCGGGCAGGAGCGGGAACAGGCTGGTCACTTCGGGCATCATCCTTGTCGCGCGGGAAGGGGCAGGTCAGTCGCCCCGGCGGCTTTGCAACTTGCGTGCCAGCGGCACTTCGCGCGCTGCCGCGCGGCGTTCCTGCGCGGCGGCGAGCGCGGCGCGGGCGTCGACGCTCATTTCGGCGAGGCGTTTGGCACGGGTCTCGGAGCGGGCGAGCGCGTCTGCCTGCCACTCGCGCTGGCGGGCGGCATCGCGCGCGGCATCCCCGGCATTGGCAGCGAGCTGCGCGAGCCCCGCGGTGAAGGCGGCACGCTGGGCCAACGCCGCGCCAGTGGTGAGCCCCTCGCGCGCCGCGCTGGCCGCAACCAGCCGCAGGCTGCGCGCCGCGAGCGCCTGCCCCCGCGCCTCGGCCTCGAGCGCCTCGGCGAGCGCCCGCAGCGCCTGTTTGCGGGCCACCTCGGCGATCAGGCTCTGGCGGCGGAGCAGCGCGAGGCGGCGGGCTTCACGCATGCATCAACTCGAGCAGCGCCTGCTGACTCGCCGCCAGCGCCACGGCCTCGCCGCGGGCTTGCGTGAGGAAGGCGTCGATCGGGCCGGACAGCGCCAGCGCCTCGTCCAGCAGCGGGTCGCCCCCGGCGCGGTAGGCTCCCATCATCACCAGATCGCGCCCGCTCTCGCGCGCGGCGATCAGCGCCCGGAGACGCCGCGCAGCGGCGGCGACGGGCGCGCTCGCGACATCGTCCATCACCCGGCTGAGCGAAGCGGGGATGTCGATCGCCGGATAGTGCCCCCGCGCCGCCAATTCGCGCGACAGGACGATGTGCCCGTCGAGGATCGCGCGCGCGGTGTCGACCACGGGGTCGTTGGTGTCGTCCCCGTCGGCGAGCACGGTGTAGATCCCGGTCACCGCCCCGCCGCTGCGCGCGGAATTGCCCGCGCGCTCGACCAGCCGGGTGATCGCGGCGAGCGCGGATGGCGGATAGCCCCGCGCCGCGCCCGGCTCTCCCAGCACCAGCGCCAGCTCGCGCGCGGCGTGGGCAACGCGGGTGAGGCTGTCGAGGATCAGCAGCACGCGCTTGCCTTGGCTGCGGAAATACTCGCCGATCGCGCAGGCATATTGCGCCGCGCGCAGCCGCAGGTTGGGGGCATGGTCGGCGGGCACCGCGACCACCACGATCCCCCCGCGCCGGTGGCCCGCCATGTGCCGGTTCACGAAGTCCGAAACCTCGCGCGCGCGCTCGCCGATCAGGGCGACCACAGTGACATCGGCGACCGCATGGCCCGCGATGGTGTCGACCAGCACCGACTTGCCGACGCCCGACCCCGCCATGATCCCGAGCCTTTGCCCAACCCCCATCGCCGCGAGCGCATTGATCGCGCGCACCCCGCAATCGAAGGGATGTTCCACGCTCGCCCGCTCCAGCGCCCCTTCGCGCTTGCCGCCCAAGGGCCAGGCCTGCGGCAGATCGAGCCGCGGGCCGCCGTCGATCGGATCGCCCAGCGCATCGACCGCGCGCCCGAGCAGCGCCTCGCCGACCCGCACCTCGCCCGGAGCCCCGAGCGCGCGCACCCGCGCCTGCGGGCGCAGCAGCATCGCATCGCCGAGCAGCATCATCAGCGAGTGCCCGGCGCGAAACCCGATCACCTCGGCGAGGCACTCGGCACCGCAATCGTTCTCGATCAACCCCAGCGAGCCGACCGGCAGCGGCAGCCCCGCGACCTCGATCAGCCCGCCGTCGCAGGTCACCACGCGCCCGGTCAGCACCGGGCCACCCGCAACCGGCGCGGCACGCATCCGGGCGAGATCGAGCTGGAGTTCGGCAATCATCCCCGCACCGCCGCGGCAATCGCGCGGCGCCATTCGGCGGGGCCATCGGCGACCGAACCCTCCGGCCCCGCGATCACCACGCTGCCGGGCTCAAGCGCCGGATCGGGCGCGAGGCGCATCGCGCCGAGCGCCCCCTCATCCAGCAGGGCAAGATCCTCGGGGTGAAGGTGCAGCACCAGCGTTTCGGGCGCGCCGCCGATGCGGCGCGCGGCGGCCTCGCAGCGGGCGCGAAGGCCCGCAGGCTCGCGCGCCGCCCCGCCCAGCACCTCTGCGCACAATGTCTCGACCGTCGCGGCGAGATCATCGGCGAGCACCTCGAGCGCCGCCTCGTCGAGCGCGCGGAAGGTGAGGCGCAAGGCCCGCTGACGGCGAGAGAGCGCCTCGCCTTCGGCTTCGGCGGCGGCGCGGCCTGCGGCCACGCCATCGGCATAGGCTTGTGCGAGCGCTTCGGCATGGGGATCGGGTTCCTCGCCTTCGGGTTCGGGCGGAGGCGGGTGCGGCGGGGCAGGTTCCTCGGGCGCGCCGAACAGCGCCGCCTCGCGAAAGCCAGCGCCCTCACTATCGCCGATCAGCGCCAGCCAGCCGGGCGCCGCCTCTTCAGCGGTGTCAGGATCGGGCGCGGTCGCAAGCGCGCCGACCCAGTCAGACGAATTCGCCATTGCCGCTTCCGATCACGATCTCGCCCGCATCGGCGAGGCCCCGCGCGATCTCGACGATCGCCTTCTGCGCCGCGGCAACCTCGCTCTTGGCCAAGCGTCCGCGCAGTTCGATCTCGTCGCGCACGCCGTCCGCCGCGCGGCTCGACATGGCGGCGAAGAAGGGCGCGCGGTCGGGCTCCTTGAGGCCCTTCAAGGCATCTACCAGCTTCTCGTTGTCGACATCGCGCAGCAGCCTGCCCATCGACATCGGATCGAGCACGAACAGCATCTCGAAGGTGAACAGCTCCTCCTCGATCTTCTCCGCCAGCGGCGCATCGCGCTCGGCGATGGCGGGGAGCACGGTGCTCCGCAGCTCGCCCGCGGCAAGGTTGATGAGGTTCGCTGCATCGCGCGGCCCGCCCAGCATCAGCGCGGCGGTGCCATAGGTCGCGGTGATGCGCTGGGTCAGGAGCGTGTCGATCGTGGTGATCGCGGTGGCCGAAATGGCACCGCTCTTGGCGACCCGTTCCACCACCAGCGTCTGCAATTCGAGCGGGAGCATCGCCAACACTTCGGCGGCAGGCTCGGGCTCGATCAGCAGCAGCAGCGCGGCGATCACCTGCGGGTGTTCGTCGAGGATCAGGCGCACCAGCACGCCGGGCGCGAGCCACTTGGCCAGTTCCAGGCTGCGCGGGGCGGCCTCGGGCTCGATCCGCTGCATCATGCTTTCCGCGCGCGCGGGGCCGAGCGCCTTGTCGAGCAGGGTGCGCACCCGGTCATTGCGGCCGCGCATCGGCAGCAGCTCGCGCGATGCCTCGCCCGCGAAATCGGCGAGCGCTTCGGCCATGTGCGGGGTTTCGATCTCGCCCAGCGCCATCATCGCGGCGCCGAGCTTTTCGAGTTCGGACGGCGACAGGCGCGAGAGCAGCCCGGTCGCCTCCTCGTCACCGAGCAGCATCAGGAACACCGCGGCGCGATCGACCCGGCTGAGCAGCGGCGCGGGGGCGGCGGGGGTGGGAAGCGCTTCGGGGATCATGCCGCCTCAGCCTCCGTTTGCGGGCGCGGTTCGGGCGCTTCGAGCATCCGCTGGAGCGCTTCGACCGCGCGTTCGGGCTGCTGCGCGGCGAGCCGCCGTGCGAGTTCGACCTGGCGCGGCAGGTCTTCGAGCGGGACGCCGCTGTCGGTGTTGCCGGGCAGGGCGTTCCCGCCCCCAACTTGGCCCTCGCCTTCGCCCGCGCCCTCATCATCACCCTCGGCCCCGAGCGCCAGCGGCGCGCCTTCGACTGCGGCCGCATCCTCTCCCTTGCCCTTGGCCGCCGTGCCGCCGCGCAGCTTGCCGATCAGCGGCTTGACCGCCAGCAGCAGCACCAGCAGCACCGCGATCAGCGCGCTGCCATAGCGCACCAGCATCGCGAACCACGGTTCTTCATAGAAGGCGGGCGGCGCGAGGTCGGCGGGTTCGAACTTGCTGGCGACGACCTGCACCATGTCGCCGCGCTGGGTGTTGGCACCCACGGCGGCGCTCACCAGCGCCTCCAATTGCTGGCGGTTGAGCGGGGCGGCGGCCTTCAGCGCCTTGTCGCTGACCGCCACCGCGACCGAGAGCTTCTTCAGCGCCCCCGGCCCGGCGGTGGTGACGGCGACCTCGCGGCCCAGTTCATAGGCACGGTCGGTGGCGGTTTCGGTGTCGGAGGTGGTCGCCTGTGCAGGGGTGGTCGGCTGCGGCACGCCGTCGACCAGCTGCGCCTGCGGGGGCGGGGTGTTGGCCGGAACCCCCGGCACACCGCCCGCCGGCGCGGTGCCGGTGCGCTGCGCCTCGCGCGCGCTTTCGGTGCGGATCGCGCCTTCCTTCTCATAGGTCTCGCGCGCGGTGGTGACTTCGGTCTTTTCCAGTTCGACCTGCACCTGCGTGCTGAAATTGCCCTCGCCCAGCAGGGGGAGCAGCAGCGCATCGAGCTGTTCGCGCAGCTTGGCCTCGTGCTCGCGCTGGAGATCGAGGCCTTCGCCCTGCTGCGACTTGGGATCGGACAGCAGGCGGCCGTTCTGGTCGACCACGCGCACCGCATCGGCGCTCATCCCCGGCACGGAGGCCGCGACGAGGTTGACGATCGCGCCGACTTGTTCTGGCGACAGGCTGCGCCCGTTCACCAGCCGCACCATCACCGAGGCGGATGGCGCATTGTTCTCGCGCACGAAGACCGATCGTTCGGGGGTGGCAAGGTGGACGCGCACGCTCTCGATCCCGTCGATCTCCTTGATCGTCAGCATCAATTCGCGTTCACGCGCCAGCCGCAGGCGTTCGCCTTCCAGCGTGCGCGAAGTGCCCAAGGGCATGGCGTCGAGCATCGCCTCGGCCCCTTCGGGCGCGGCGATCCCGGCGTTGCTCGCGACCAGCATCTTGGCGCGGTAGACATCGTTTTCCGAGACCCGGATCGCGCCGGTGGCGTTGTCGATGGAGTAGGCGATGCCGCCGCCCTCGAGCGTCTCGACCACCTTGGCGCGCTCGGCGTCCGTCAGGCTGGTGTAGAGCACGCGGTCCGCGCCCGAGGAAATCGCCATCCATAGCGTCGCCGCCGCTGCGACCGCGCCGAGCGCGCCCAAGGCGGGCAGCGCACGGGCGAGCGCGGGCTGGCTGACGAAGGCCTGCATCTGCGGCGGCAGCATGGTGCGCCAGCCGGTCACCGGAGCGGGCGGGGCGGCGGGCAGGCCTGCGGGATCGGCAGGCACGGGAAGGGTATCGGCCATCTATCAGCCCCCCATCCGCATGATGTCTTGATAGGCGCTCAGGAGCTTGTTCCTGACCTGAAGCGTGGCCTCGAAAGCGACCCCCGCCTCCTGCCGCGCGAGCATCACCTGCGCGATGTCGGTCACCTGGCCGCGTTCGTAGGCGACCTGCATGGCGCTCGATTGCGCCTGCACCGCGCTGACCTGCTTCAGGGCATTGTGGAGCGTATCGGCAAAGCCCGCGCCCGGCGCCCTGCCGGGCACTGCCAGCGCGCCGCTCGCTTCGCTCGCGGCGCGCACGTCGCGCAGCGCGGCGTTGCGGGCGAGCACCTGACTGCGCAGCTGCATGACGTCCTCGACGCCGAAGCCGACTCTGAGGCCGCTCATGCCGCACCTCCCGCCGCGAGCATTCCGGCCCCGCGCATCGAAGCGAGACGGTAGCGCAGCGTCCGTTCCGAAATGCCGAGGCTGCGCGCGGTCGCGGCGCGGTTGCCGCCGTGGCTGGCGAGGGTCTCGAGAATCGCGCGCGCCTCGGACGCGAAGGCGACGTCGGAAAGCGAGCGCGGCGCGGCGATGCGGGTCAGCGCGGGGGCACCCGTCGCGGCGGTCTCGGCCACGGGGCGCACCGCAGTGTCGAAGATGATGTGATCCTCCGCGATCGCCGCCGCGCCCCCGGCGAGCAGGATCGCGCGGCGGATGACGTTCTCGAGCTCGCGGACATTGCCCGGCCAGGCATGCGCCTCGAGCACGGCGAGCGCCTCGGCCGACAGCCAGCCGGGCTGGCCCGGGGCAGGCGCGTGGCGCAGCAGCATGGCAAAGGCGAGCGGGGCGATGTCGCCCGGCCGGTCGCGCAGGGCGGCCAGCGAAAGGGGGAAGACGTTGAGGCGGTAGAGCAGATCCTCGCGGAACCGCCCCGCCTCGACCTCGGCGGCAAGATGCCGGTTGGTGGCGGCGACCACGCGGACATCGACCTTGAGCGGCCTGGTCGCGCCGAGCGGCAAAATCTCGCCCTCCTGCAACGCGCGCAGCATCTTGGATTGGAGCGCCAGCGGCAGCTCGCCGATTTCGTCGAGCAGCAGCGTGCCGCCGTCGGCCGCGCGGAACAGGCCCTCGCCCGCTTCGGCCGCGCCGGTGAAGGCACCCTTGCGGTGGCCGAACAGCAGCGCTTCCAGCATGGCTTCGGGCATGGCGGCGCAGTTGACCGCCACGAACGGGCCTTTTGCGCGCGCTGACAAGCGGTGGACGAAGCGCGCCAGCACCTCCTTGCCGGTGCCGGTCGGGCCTTCGAGCAGGACGGGAATATCGCTGGCGGCGATGCGCTCGGCCAGCGTCAGCAGCGCGAGCGACTGCGGATCGCCCGCCACCGGCCAGCCGCCTTGCGCCGACGCTGCGATCAGCGCCGCGCGCGCCGCGGCGATCTGCGCGGGGTCATAGGCGAGGCTGATGCGCCCCTCTCCCGCCATCCCGAGCGCGGGCACGGAAGAATGCGCGAGGGTGATCGCGACCTTGCCGCCGCGCGCGATGCCGGCGGCCATCGCCGGGGGCATCGCTTCGCCCAGCACGATCCGGTCGCGCTGCCAGCTGCCGCCCATCAGCGGCACGGTCATGCCGATCAGAATATCGTGCAGCGCGCTCTGCCCTTCGGCTGGCGCGGGCCCAGTCACGGCGCCAGTCACGAGCGCATCGGGCCGGGAGGCAATGGCCGGTTGAATCATCGGTTCCCCTGTGGTCTGCCCCGGAGTGGTCATGTTCCGGGCTCGGCAAAGCTCTGCCGCATACAGGCTGGACGCGAGGCAAATTTAAGCCCCCGTAGCTTCCCCTAGGTGCCGCGCGAGGAACACCTAGGCGGGATCGCAATTGTCTGTCGGCCGATCGGGCTTTCTGAACTCAATGCATTGTTTTCATGCCAAATATTTTTACGCTTAAACATCCCCGCCGACGGCCGCTCTTAGGGCCAGCAGCGACGGGCCTGTTCGTCCTGCCTGACCATTCGGGAGTTTGAACAATGAACGTAGTGAACACCAACATCTCGGCCCTGCGCGCCACCAACGCCAGCGTTTCGGCGGGCAAGATGCTCGGCACCTCGATGGAGCGCCTGTCGAGCGGCAAGCGCATCAACAGCGCCGCCGACGACGCTGCCGGCCTCGCGATTTCCGCCTCCTTCACCTCGCAGATCCGCGGCATGGCGCAGGGGATCCGCAACGCCAACGACGGCATCAGCCTCGCCCAGACGGCCGAAGGCGCGCTCGACGAAGTCACCAACATGCTCCAGCGGATGCGCGAGCTGACCGTGCAGCGCTCGAACGGCACCTATTCGGCCACCGACATCGCCAACATCGATTCGGAGCGTGACGCGCTGGCCTCGCAGATCAACTCGGTGATCGAAAACACCACCTTCAACGGCATCAACCTGTTCTCGCAGGCGACCAACGACATCGACATCCAGGCCGGTGCCGAGGCGGTCGACGCGATCACCCTGACCCTGCCCGAGCTCGACGCTGCTGGCAGCGATCTCGCCGGTGTCGTGACCTTCGGCGGCACCCCGGCGGCGGTCGCTACGGCCACGCTCGACGACTATGATGACGCGATCGGTGCGGTCACCACCGCGCGCGCCGACCTCGGTGCGTTCCAGAACCGCCTGCAGTCGGCGGTGAACAACCTCACCAACGTCTCGACCAACCTCACCGACGCGCGTTCGCGGATCATGGACACCGACTACTCGCAGGAAACCACCGCGCTCGCCAAGGCCCAGATCCTCGGTCAGGCCTCGACCGCGATGCTCGCCCAGGCGAACCAGTCGCAGCAGAACGTGCTGTCGCTGCTGCGCTAAACCCCTCGGTCCCGCGCGCCGCCCTTCTTCCCCTGGCGGGGCGGCCCAACGAGAGCCCGGAGCCTCACAAGGCTCCGGGCTTCTTTTTTGTGCGGGTCAGGAGCCGCGCGGCAGGAGCAAGCGGGAGGTGGCGAACGCGGTTCGCAAGCGGACTGGCGGGTTTACCCCTCTCCCCGAGAATTTCTGCCAGTCAGCAAGCGACCCAGACCCGGTCGTTCACGGTCATCGGCTTGAACGTCTGCGTCCGCCAAAAGCCGCCAGACTGCTATCAGGATCGCCGATTAGCCACGCCTATGACCGAGGCTGGGAGGAAATCGGAATGGCGGCTCTTGCCCCATCATGATCTGCTGATCGGCGCATCGACCAGCTCTTCCAGAAACAGCGCGATTAGGCCTGTCTGTGTATCCACCCCGGCTTTGGCATAGACCCGAGCCAACTGGGCTCGGACTGTGCCGGTTGCTGAGCCGCGCAGCGCAGCGATTTCGGCGATGTCGCAGCCCTTGATGGCAAACAGCGCCACATCGGCCTCGGCAGGGGTAAGCGCCCATTCCTCGAAGCGCGGATACACGAGTTCGGCTAGCGCGCCTTTGGCAGCCGCTATCGCCGTTTCGTCACGCCGAGCCGATGCGATCAGTCCGCGCACCTGCAACGCGCCAAGCACCACCGCGGCAAGCAGGGCAAAGGCCGCCAGCGCCTCGATCAGCAGATGTGCGCCAATCCCTTCGGCCATGATATCTGCGGCCAGATCGGCGATGAAGAACGCGGCGGCCAAGGCCTGCAAGGCTACTAGGATGGTTATCCAGGTGGCCTTGCGTTCCAATTTGCGGGCGCGTGT
>Ga0075157_10001920_pt1 | contig 12497 bp, 11 predicted proteins | sample JI81BgreenDNA_FD_70967 | JGI IMG/M metagenome (GOLD analysis project Ga0075157, IMG submission 70967) | Wastewater effluent complex algal communities from Wisconsin, to seasonally profile nutrient transformation and Carbon sequestration -... | ecosystem: Engineered > WWTP > Effluent > Algae...
TCCTAATGCTATTTTACACAAGGCAGTAAACTTCACATTGTATTTGGCTTCTTCTATCGCTTCATTTAAAAGACTTAAAGCTTTGTCTTTATCATCTAAATAAAATGCATATAACAGAGCCATATCTTTAATTGCCTCCACAGCTCTACTTTTTCCTTGTGAGTTTACAAGATCTTGATAGTCTTTAATGATAGTTTTAACCTTTTCTTTATCAACTGGGTAAGAAACTTTGACAACTTCTTCTTTAGAACGAATTAGATATCTTCTTGCTGGAATGTAGTAGAGTTCACTATTAGGATATTGTTCTACAAAATATCCTAGAATTTTTTCAGTAGCAGGATAATCTCTATTTTCGAAAGCAATTCTTCCTATATCAAAAAGCTGGCTTCCTTGTTTTTTAAAACGTTTGTCTATTGCTTTGGCTTGTAGAAATGCTTTATTAAAGTTTTTTTGTTGCATATATAACCACAAAAGTAATTCGTTACCAGCCGTATGATTTGGATTTTCTTGAATAACACCTAATAAATATTGCTCTAGTTTATCCATTTCCTCCTCTGTACGAATTTCATCTTGCAACATTCCTTTTACATGCTCAGCATAATCTTCATCTTTGTTATAGAGCTTTACAAACTCTTCTATCATAGGCATTTTTTTGCCCATTTTAGCGTATATATCACCCAACTGAAGTGCATACTTATCAGAAACCCCTTCGTGTCTCCTAGCTTCTAAAAATAGCTTTTCAGACCATTCATATTTATCATACTTTTCAAAAGTAGCATGAGCCACCAATGTTTTTTCTTTATCTTTTTTAGCCAAACTGATTACATTATCAAATTCTTTTTCAGCTTCTTTTATTTTAGTCTGCATTTCTAAAATAACACCATAATCAATTTTATAAGGCAGATTATTAGGATCATTTTTGAGCTGTTTTTTCAAAAAATCCTCTGCTGTTTTATAATCTTTAAGATTTACAAGTGTCAATAAATAGGATTGGTGAATACTTCTCCAATTTGATGAATTTCGGGCAAGTTTATCATAAATATCTTTAGCCTTCTCGTATTTACCTTGTACAAAATACTCTTCTGCCAATTGTAATTCTTGTGCCATAGTAGGCGAGCTAATGAGAGTTATTAGAAAAATAAAATATAGTATTTTTCTGATATGCTTTTTTTCCATAGTAGTGAATTTTTCAGAAGATAGCGATTTTTTTTTTTCTTTCCAAACGACTTTTGTCTTTCCATTTTTTTATAAACAATAATAAAAATAAATTTTTTAAAATAATTTTTATTGTTATTGGGATGTGGATAACTCGTGTTTTTTATTAAAAAATACACTTATCCACATAAAATATAAAATGTGGATAAGTATTATACACATTTTAATTAACTGATAATCAAATTTTTTATTTTGTTTATCCACATAAAAAAACACAAAATGTGAATAACTTGTGGATAACTACTTATCCACAAGTATGTGGGTAAGTAGTTAAAAAATGTGAATAACTTGTGGATAAGTATAGCAAATTTGTGGATAAACAACAGATAAGTGTGGATAAGTACTTTTAGAATAATGTGTATAACTAGAAAGCTTATAAACAAAGTTTTTGGAAAATGTGGAAAAATAATGAGTTTTCCACATAGTTATACACATGCAATGTGGATAATTTTTGTAAGCAATTAGAATGCCAAGAAAAATTACCCACATGGTTATCCACAAGTTATCCACAAAAAAAGTATGTTATCCACAAAAAAAATCTTAAAAATGTGGATATCTTTATATCCTAATTTTTAAGAAAAAAAAGGTTTTATTTTTTTATAAATTGTACTATTCTTAGAAACAATAAAAATGAGATGGTATCTTGAAAAGATATTTGAAATGATTTAGGTAGGTTGATAAAAAATCAGTAAATTTGGCATTGTATTTGAAAAATCCTAAACAATTTTTTGTTGAAATAGTTTAGAATACAAATTTCATTTAATTTTTTATTGTATGCTCATCGAACCCGGACAACTGCTTGCTGCAATCGAACGACCTGAAGATTTAAGAAAGCTTACTCCTCAACAACTACCACAAGTAACAGAAGAATTACGCCAATATATCATTGATATGGTGTCTGTATATGGCGGGCATTTTGGAGCAAGTTTAGGTGTTGTAGAACTTACAGTTGCTCTTCATTATGTATTCAATACACCTTATGATCAGCTCATTTGGGACGTAGGACATCAAGCTTATGGGCATAAAATACTGACAGAAAGAAGAAAATTATTTCATACTAATCGTTTGTATGGAGGTATTTCGGGATTTCCCAAAAGAAAAGAAAGTAAATATGATGCTTTTGGTGTAGGGCATTCCTCTACATCCATATCAGCAGCTTTGGGTATGGCTCTTGCATCTAAATATAAAAATGAAAATGATCGTCAGCATATCGCTGTAATAGGTGATGGAGCTATTACTGGAGGAATGGCTTTTGAAGCCATGAATAATGCAGGTGCTTCTGATGCAAATATACTTATCATTTTAAATGATAACTGTATGTCTATTGACCCCAATGTGGGAGCACTAAAAGATTATTTAACGGATATAACGACTTCTTCTACTTATAATAAACTTAAAGATGAAGTTTGGAATATTTTAGGCAAAACACAAATAGGAAAGCTAACAAGAGAAGCAATTTCTAAACTAGAAAATACAATTAAAGGTGGGCTTTTAAAACACAGCAACTTATTTGAGGCATTAGGCTTACGTTATTTTGGTCCTATAGATGGGCATGATATAGACCATTTGTATCATGTCTTATCAGATCTTAAAAATATACCAGGTCCTAAAATATTACATTGTGTAACCACCAAAGGAAAAGGTTATGCTCTTGCAGAAAAAGACCAAACTAAATGGCATGCTCCAGGAGTTTTTGATAAGGTAACAGGAGAAATATTCAAAAAAATACATGAAACGCCTCAGCCTCCAAAATATCAGGATGTTTTTGGACACACCCTCGTTGAGCTTGCTAAACTAAACCCAAAAGTCATGGGAATTACACCTGCAATGCCTTCAGGTTCTTCTATGAATATCATCATGAAAGAAATGCCTGAAAGAGCATTTGATGTAGGAATTTGTGAACAACATGCTGTAACTTTTTCAGCAGGTTTAGCAACACAAGGTTTGATACCTTTTTGTAACATATACTCTACCTTCATGCAGAGAGCTTACGACCAAGTAATTCATGATGTTTGTATTCAAGAATTACCTGTCATATTCTGTATGGATAGAGGAGGTTTTGCAGGTGCTGATGGTCCAACACATCATGGAGGTTATGATATTGCTTATATGCGTTGCATACCCAATATGATAGTTTCTGCTCCAATGAATGAACAAGAGCTTAGAAACCTTATGTATACTGCCATGCTCAACATGGAAGAAGGTGGGAAACAAGCATTTTCTATTCGTTACCCAAGAGGTGAAGGAGTAATGCCAAATTGGAAAACCCCTTTCGAAAAACTAGAAATTGGAAAAGGTAGAAAAATAAAAGATGGAGAAAATGTTGCTATCCTAACCATTGGGCATATTGGTAATTACGTGATAGATGTTTATAAAGAATTTGAGAAACAAGGCTTATCTCCAGCTCATTATGATATGCGTTTTGTAAAACCTTTGGATGAGGACTTATTACATGAAATATTTCAGAAATTTGATAAAGTACTTACGATTGAAGATGGTTGTGTAATGGGAGGTTTTGGTAGTGCTGTATTAGAATGGATGGCGGACAAAGGTTATTCAGCAAAAGTACGTCGTCTAGGAATGGAAGACAAAGTTTATGAGCATGGAACACAATTGGAGTTACATAGAGAAGCAGGATTTGCTCACGAACAGATTGTTGCAGAAGTGAAAAAACTAGCAGTTTTAAGTAATCAAGTAGTATTTTAAACGAAAAGCCCTCTGAAAAGAGGGCTTTTTTTATATCATTCCTGCAATAAATTCAGCAATAGAATTGAGACAGTCATCATCTTTCCAATAACCAAAATGGCACAACGGATTCCAAGATTGTAGCCAATTTCCTACATTTACTTCTACATCATCTGTTACATTTTGTTGATAGCTTTCACTTAAATTTTTGAGTGGATATCCAAGAACATCATCTACATCATAAAAATTATACCAACGAGCTCTGTTTTTTAAATCTTCTGGTAGTGCCTTTGGTGGAAATTCGATAGCTTCCAGAGGATGATAACCAATTGTAAACAAAGGAATACTTGAACCAAAAGTAAAAAAACCTGATAAGGTATTCATTCGTTCAAAATCATTATCAGCTAAAATATCTAAGTTATTTTCTTTAAAAGCCTTTTGTCTATCCCAGATATAATCAGAAATAATTTGTGTTCCGAAAGAATGAGAAATGACAATAAGAGGCTTATCTTGTTTGCCTAAATCAATATAAAGCTTTTCAAGTGTTTCATGAATATTTCTTTGTATTTTCTGATATACACCATTACTTTTATTGGGAGTTCCACCATAAGCAACAGCGTCACCGACATAACTAATTAAAAACTTACGAAGCTTGCCAAAATTAAGAGGCTCTCCATGTGATACATTTCTCCACAATTCTTCCTCATCAGGTTGTACTTCAGTAGCCCAAGTAGTAGGCATCATTTTTACGGCATCAGGATTTTTATCAAATAGCCTGATTTTCTCTTGTAAGTCTTTAATAAATTCGTTGGCATAAGCAGGATTTTGATTTCCTATACCATGAACAATCAGTACACCTAATTTGAAACTCATATTACATTTGTTTTTGGCAATTTATACAAAAAATACAAACAAAAAAATCACACAAAAAATATTGTGTGATTTAAAATATATAATCTTTTATGAAAATTATTCGCCTTGATTTTCATCAATATATTTCCAAGTAAGTTTATCTTCAATAAACTCTTCAGTGGCAACCAATGTAGCTTTAGGCATTCTCTCATAGAATTTAGAGATTTCTATTTGCTCTCTATTTTCAAAAATTTCCTCAAGGTTATCAATTGGAGAAGAAAAATCATTGAGCTTATTTGTCAATTCTTCTTTTGTTTTAACAGCGATCTGCTTGGCTCTTTGAGCAATAATAAAAACAGATTCATAAACATTTCCTGTTTTTTTTGCAATATCAGACATATCTCTAGTAATAAGAGAGGCAGATGTTGTTGTTAGCTTGCCTGAATTTGATGCGTTAATAAGGTTTTTGTTATTTTTCATTGCCTTGCGAATTGGGAGTTCTACTTTGATTTTCTGGGTTGGTTTTATTAGGATTATCCAACTTCTTTATTTCTTCTATTTGTTTTAAACAAGATTCATATAAATTTTGAGCATCTTTTAAATATTTGCTATTAGGATGCTTGTATTTATATTCTTCATAAAAAGCAATTGCTTCGTTGAATCTAGCAATTTTTTTACTTACAATACTTTGTTTAGCCAAATTATAAGCGGTTTCAAATTTTTTATAAGAAACTTCCTCTATAAAATCGGAGTCTGAATAATCTTTCTCAAAATTTGCCAAAGATTGAATGGCAGCTTTATAGTTTTGTGTATTGTAAAATAATAAAGCATTTTGATAAGCTTTTAGTTCTAATTTACTTCTTAATTCTTTGATAATACCATTGGCTTCCTCAATACGTTTACTTTGTGGATAAGAATTTAAGTAAGATTGTATAGATTGAATAGCTGAAAGTGTAGGAGTTTGATCTAATTCACTTTCTGGAGATTGATTATACAAGGAATATGCATGTAAATATAATGACTCCTCTGCCCATTCACTTCTTGGATAAGTTTCATAGAATCTCTTGAAATTATATGAAGCCATTTCGTATTGCTTTAGTTTGTAATAACAATTGGCTACTACAAATTGAGCTTTTTCACCCTCTTTTTTCCCCCTGAGAAGAGGTTCTATTTCTTCAAGTAAGATTAAAGTATTGTTGTATTCCTTTTTTTCGTAATAATTGATTGCAGCTTGATATTTTTCTAAAGGGTCTTTACTTTTACGAACTTTATTGAATTTGCTACAGGCAGAAAAAGTCAGTAACAATACCATCCACACTAAAAAAGCTTTCTTCATAGAGAATTTATTGAAAAAAAATTTCCGCAAAGTTAAGTTAAAAATCAATGATTTACAACTAATTTTTTTGTAATCATATTTTTGCCATCAACAATAAGCGTAAAAAAATATACACCTGCTCTTAAAGAGGAAGTTTGAATGACAACTTTGTTGTACTCAGGCTGCAAGCGATAAGATGCTACTTCATTACCCAAAACATCATATAAAGCAATTTTAGCATCTATGTTGCTTTGTAAAACCTGATAATTAAAAGATACAAATTCGTTGGCAGGATACGGATACGGATTGGAAACACTAATTTGATGGTTTTCAAAAAGCTTTCCTGTGTTAGGTGGAACTACCTCTACAATGGTGTTTGCACAAGCCTGAAAAGTAGAAATACCCACTAATAAAAAAATTATAAAAGTAAGTTTAAAGAATAATTTCATAGTGATTTTGAGGTATGAGTATGTACAAATATAAATAATAATCAACACTAAGACGGCATAACATCATAAAAAGTTGCCTGATACTTGAAAAAAATTCTCAAAATCCTTGCCAAAAACTAAAAAAAAGAAATTAGAGTCTTAAATTTGCCGAAATATTTTTTGATTAACATGAAAAAATTAGAAACGACTGAAATACAACGTCTTTCTGTAGAAGAGTTTCAAAATACAAATAAAAACAACTTTATCATTGTTCTAAATGATGTGAGAAGTTTACACAATGTAGGTTCTGCATTTAGAACTGCTGACGCATTTGCAGCAGAAAAAATTTATTTGTGTGGTATCACAGGAACACCTCCCAACAGAGAAATTCAAAAAACAGCCTTGGGTGCTACCGAATCTGTGGCTTGGGAATATATAGAAGATATCAATGAATTAATAAAAAAACTCAAACAAGAGGGCTATATCATTATAAGCATAGAACAAGCTCATAATAGTACTTTATTACAAAATTTTAGTACAGATATGAACTCTAAATATGCCTTTGTGTTTGGTAATGAAGTATTTGGAGTAAATGCTAATGTAGTAGAAAATTCAGATATTTGTTTAGAAATACCACAATTTGGAACTAAACACTCACTCAATGTATCTGTAAGCATTGGGATAATTTGTTGGCATTTGGTTAATGAGCAACTAAAAAAAACTAATTAATATTAAACTTAAAAATTTTCCCTTTGTTACCAACAGCCCAGCCAATTTTTCCATTTTGGGCAAAACGAATTGTATTAAAGCCTTCTGAAGAAATATTCTGCCATGTTTTTCCTCCATCTTTAGAAATATCAGACCCACTTGTTCCTACACATATATAAATATCATTTCTAACATAACTAACACTAGAACGATAACCACTGGGCATCGTTTTAGAAAGTTTCCATGTTTTGCCCCCATTTTTTGTATAAATAGCAGTTTTACTTGTTTCGTTTGCTTTTGTATAATCTCCTCCCACAGCAATACCTCCTTTTTTATCTTTGAAAGCCATAGAAAAAATACCTTGAGAATTTTTACCACTTAAAATAGGTGTTTGAAAAAAACTCCAAGTTTTACCTTTATCATTAGAAAATAGTATTCTGGAATTTTTACCACCACCTGTTCCTATCCAAACGTGAGTATCTCTAAAACGCATGATTGTACCACTTGCCGCAAATCCTGCTTCGCTTTCTTGAGGTGTTGGAAGTAAATTTCCAATGTTATCCCACGAATTACCTCCATTTGATGTTTTTAGTAATACAAATTTACCAGAGTCGTCAGGGTCTCCAAATACAAGCCCTGTTTTTTCATCCCAAAAACCAATATCATCTAAAAAAGCTTTAGGAGAATCATTCTGATACACTGTTTGCCAAGTTTTTCCACCATCTTCTGTTTTTAAAATATAAGCAGGTGAACCAGCATTAATGATGAAGGCTCTTTTTTCATCAAAAGCCACAATATCTCTAAAATCTTTCTCTTCAAATCCTGTTACTATTATTTTTTCCCAAGTTTTTCCACCATCTAATGTTTTAATTATACTCCCTTTAGTACCACTTGCCCAAACAATAGACTCGTTAACAACCCATAAACCTCTAAAATGAGCATCTGTAGGGCTTTCTTGAGCTACCAAATCCACTTTGACAGTTTGTCCGTATATACTGACACTCCAAGAAAATAAGATAAAAAATATGTATAGTAATTTCATAACTTATTGAATGTTAAATTAACTTGAAAATTTAGTAAAAATTTTAAGACTACAAATTTATTTTTGGCATTTTGTTTGTAAAACCTATCGCAGTTTCAACTAAAAATTATATTATGAAAAAAATTAGCCTTTTAACAATCGCAATTCTTTTTGCTACAGCTATGAGTAGCTTTGCACAAACTTCTAAAGGTACATTATTTTTGGGAGGAGGTTTAGGTTTTACAAGCACATCAGAAAAAGAAAAAACAAGTAATTCTACAACAGATGGTGATAAAAACTTCTCTTATTCTATTAACCCTGGTGTTGGATATTTTATATCAGATAAGTTAGCATTAGGTTTAGATTTTGGATTTAGAGGAAACAATACAACAACAACACAAGGAATTATAGATCCTGAAGAAATAGAGTTAAAATCTACTTTATTGAATGTGACACCCTATGCTCGTTATTATTGGATGGTTGGGGATAATTTTGGCTTTACAGGTACATTGGGTATTGGAATAGGTAGTGGTTCAACTAAAACTTCAACAAATAGTAATACAACAACTACATCGAAAATATCTACACTAGAAGTAGGTTTAAGACCAGGTATAGTATTTTTCCCCACTAGTAAAGTAGGTTTAGAAGCTAATTTTGGATTTGTTGGTTTTTCTTCATTTACTGATAAAAATCCTAATGATAGCTCAAATAAAACTATTACTTCTTCTTTTGGATTAAATGCTAATACTATTACTCCTACATTTTCTTTAGGATTCCGTTATTATTTAACAAAATAGTAAAGAATAAAATAAAGACAAATAAAAAACAAGCTGTTTATCAGCTTGTTTTTTATTGACTAACTATTTTAAAAACAAAACAACTTTGAATTAAAAAGTTTATCTTGGAACTTCAATAGATTGAACTATCTGATTAATTACATCTTCGATGCTTACACCTTCAATTTCTTTTTCGGGAGTCAGCATAATTCTATGGCGGAGAACGGGATAAGCGAGATGCTTAATATCCTCAGGACTGATGAAATCTCTTCCATCAATTGCTGCGTACGCTTTTGATGCGTTTAAGATAGCCAAAGAAGCTCTTGGCGAAGCTCCTAAATATAAAGAATGATTATTTCTTGTACGGTCTATAATTTGAGCTATGTAACTTAGCAAATTATTTTCTACATGAATATCTTTGATGACTTTTCTGTACTCTATAATTTCATTACCTGTCAATATGGCTTCAATACCTGTCAATTGAGGATTTGATTTTCGGGAATTTGCCTTTTCTAAAATACCAATTTCCTGACCTAAATTTGGATAATTTACTTGTATCTTGAATAAGAATCTATCCAATTGTGCTTCGGGTAATCTATAAGTACCTTCTTGCTCAATAGGGTTCTGAGTAGCTATGGTTAGAAATGGAGGGGGTAAAATATAAGTTGTACCATCAAAAGTAATTTGTCGCTCTTCCATTACTTCAAAAAGGGCTGCCTGTGTTTTGGCTGGAGCTCTATTAATCTCATCAATCAACACCAAATTACTAAAAATAGGTCCTTTTCTAAATTCAAACTCAGAATTTTTTAAATTGAAGATAGACGTACCTATTACATCAGATGGCATTAAATCTGGTGTAAATTGAATTCGAGAAAAGTCAATCGCCATTATTTTTGCGAAAAGCTTCGCTGTAAGCGTTTTAGCAACACCTGGAACGCCTTCTAATAAAATATGTCCATCAGCTAAAATAGCTGTGAGCATTAAATCAATTACATCTTCTTGTCCGACAATTACTTTCCCAATTTCTGTTCTAATTTGATTTACTTTGGCTTGTAAATCAGTAAGATTTAATCTATTATCAAATAAATTTTCTTGGTTCTCCATGATAAAACGCTGATTATGTTCTGATAGGCATTTCAGGATAAGGGATTAAATTCTCTAAAAAGAAAATAATACTTCCTTTTACAAATAGTGTAATGACAATAATAATTGTTCCAACTAAAATACCTACGGCTATATTATTATTACTAATTTCTTCTAATTCTTCAATTTCTGTGTTTAAAAAATTGAATAAGTACATAGCTAAAAAGATAACAAGAAATGATACAACAAAACCCACAATACCGAAAATAGTACCATATTTTACAATACTAAAAAATACATCTGTACCACTTTTCTCAAGCATTCTTACAGTAGCTATCATTTTGAAAGCAGGTTCTAAAACACCTGAAATAATATAACCTACCGAAAAAATGACAGATGCAAGTAGAATTGCAAACGAAACATTTTGAGGGGTAATATTATATTTTCTGCGAATGGCTCTGATAAAAAGCCTTGTTGTACTGAATGTAACCAATAAACCCAGAACAAGGGAAATTAGTAAATACACAATTGCAAGAAATATTTCCATAATAATATAAGTTTTAATAAGCTTAAAGATTATCTGTTACCATCTTTTTTAGGTTCAGGTTTTTATTCAAAAAGAGGGTTTACAACAATTAGTTTTTTCTCTGAATATTTTAATATAGGTACATACTGGTTATCTCTTTGTTTTTCTCCAAAGATATAGCCTCTGTAAGTTCGTTTAAAATCTTCATTATCCACAACTTTTTTGTAAAAATTATCTTTGCTCTCATAAAGAGTTTTGATAAAAGTTCTTGTAACATCGTAGCCTTTGTGTGTAGCAAGAGGTGGAGCAACCATGTTGCTGTACATCTCTACATGACGAACTTTAAGGTTATACTGAATTCTCAATTTGTCTTTTTCACCACCTAATCTTGTATAATCAGGGTCTATGAAGTGTACTTTTTGTGCTTCTAAATCTTGAGGTTTTATTTCAGCAAATTTTCTCCAAGCAAGTGTAGTCAGAACAGGCACATTAGGCATCTTTTCTTTCATTTGTTCCATAATTTTTTCAGCAGCAGCTTGGCTTGGGCTGGCTACAAAAATATAAGCAACATCTTTATTTTCAGGTTTTGCTAATATTTCTTCAATTTGAGGAATTGTAGTAACTGAAAGTTTGTGTTGTACTAAAATCTGCCCCCCCAAACGTTCTACTTCTGCTTTATGGGCGTTCATTAGTTTTAAATCATCAGCAAGGTCGCTATGAAAGATAATAACTTTCTTACCAAATGTTTTTATCGCAAATGCTGCTGATTGTTTTCCCTGCGTTTCTACAGTAGGTTGTAAAAAATAAGCGTTTTTACTATCCAAGAATTTTGGAGTACTTAGAAATGGGTTGATAATAGGAATATCTTTTTTTTCTGCTATTTCAAGAGCTTTTGTAAAATCTTCATCATAAAAAGGTCCAACAAACATATCTATTCTTGCAAATTCATTTTTTTTATACATCAGTTCCAATGTATCAGGATTCTGATACACATCATATACCAATAAATTTACAAATACTCTAGAGGTGTCTAATTGCCTTTTAGCAATACGCATACCATGATAAAACTCAATGGCTAAATTGGTAGCAGTAGTTCTTTTTTTAGAATCTTTATAGTCTTTAAAATTGATAGGTAAAAAAACACCTACATTCAGAGTATCTTTAAAAGTTCTTTTTGAGCCTTTAGAAACTTTTTGCAAACGTGTTTTTTCAGGACGATTCAACCCATGTTTTTCAACTAAATTATCAATGAGGTCTAAATCAGAAGGCTCTATAGATTCTGCTGCCAGTTTATCAACGAGTACCTGAGCTACTTGTTTATCTTTAGGATAAACAATTTGAAGGTTTTTCAACGCACTAATTTCTCTTTTACCTAAATAAAAAGCCTTCATTTCATTAGCATCTTTAGCAACAGAGGCATCTTTTATTTTTTCAATGTAAGTAAGAGCTATATTATCTTCTTTTCGTTCAAAAGCAATATTGGCTTGTAAATATAAAGCTTCTTGCATTTTATCCCAATTGGGGAATTTTTCAGAAAGACTTTCTAATGACTTTTCAGCGTCTTTGTATTTTTTTAGATTGAAAAAACAAATAGCTCTATAAAAATGAGCATATTCTCGATAAATATTTCCTTTTGTAGGCTTTAAAAGAGGTTCAAAAGCTGTAAGAGCCTCTTGATATTGTTTGGCATTTAGAGCTGTTTTACCTTTCTGGTATTGAGTAGTTAATTTTTTGTTTTGGGCTACAACGGATAATTGTAAGACAAATATAGTTATTACAAAAAAAAGTTTTTTCATGATTTATAAGTCGGTACATTTTCGTGCAAATGTAAGGAAAAAACGGTAAAGAGAAAAGAAAAACAGATACTATAATCTTATTTCTTTAAGGT
>Ga0075157_10001922_pt1 | contig 12484 bp, 9 predicted proteins | sample JI81BgreenDNA_FD_70967 | JGI IMG/M metagenome (GOLD analysis project Ga0075157, IMG submission 70967) | Wastewater effluent complex algal communities from Wisconsin, to seasonally profile nutrient transformation and Carbon sequestration -... | ecosystem: Engineered > WWTP > Effluent > Algae...
CTGGCCACGCAGCGCCGCATGGCGCTGTACCGCAACGTGCGCCCGCTGCTGGTGGACACCAGCGCCGACCGCGATACCGCCCTGGAGCAGACCGAGGCTTACCTGAAGTCCAAAGGCATCATGGAGGCCGGCGACACCTACGCCATCACCTGCGGCGAGCCCATGGGTACGCCGGGCGGCACCAACATGCTGAAGATTTGCCGGGCACGCTGAACGGCCAGGCGGCGCTGGCGCGGCCTTGTTCGCCGGTTCACTCCCCGTCCAGCAAGCGCACCTTGACGCTGCGGCCCTTGATGCGCGCGGCATTCAGGCGCGCAGCCGCTTGCGGTGCAACGGCACGGTCCACCGCCACGTAAGTAGAGAACTCGTTCACATCGATCTTGCCGATCTGCTCGCGCGTGTAGCCCAGGTCGGCGGTCAGGGCACCCAGTACATCGCCGGGGCGGATCTTTTCCTTGCGCCCAGCCTGCAGATGGAGCGTGGCCATGGGGGGCACCAGCGGCCCGCCCGCAGCCGGGGTGAGTTCCGCGACCGGAAACCACGCGCTGGGGCGGCCCTGTTGCTGCTCGATGCGGCCCACCGCGCCCATTTCGTCCAGGCTGGCCAGGTTGAGTGCCAGCCCTTGCTCGCCGGCGCGCCCGGTGCGGCCAATGCGGTGCACGTGCACCTCGGGGTCGGGGGTCACATCCACATTGATCACGGCCGCCAGGCTGGCAATGTCCAGACCGCGCGCAGCCACATCGGTGGCCACCAGCACCGAGCAACTGCGGTTGGCAAACCGCACCAGCACCTGATCGCGCTCGCGCTGTTCCAGCTCGCCGTACAGGGCCAGCGCGTGCAGGCCCTGGCCCTGCAGCGCCGCCACCACCTCGCGGCAGCGCGCCTTGGTGTTGCAGAACACCAGCGCACTGGCCGGGCGGAAGTGTTCCAGCAAACGGACCACGGCACCAATGCGCGCGGGTTCGGTGACCTCGTACCAGCGCTGCTCGATCTGGGCGCCGGCGTGCTGGGCATCGACCTTCACGGTGACCGGGTCGCGCATGAACTGGCTGGCCAGCTTGCCGATGCCTTCGGGGTAGGTGGCGGAGAACAGCAGGGTCTGGCGTGCGGCAGGGCATTGCCGGCCGATCTTGGCGATGTCGTCGAAGAAGCCCATGTCGAGCATGCGGTCGGCTTCGTCGAGCACAAAGGTGTTGAGCGCGTCCAGCCGCAGGCTGCCACGGTCGAGGTGGTCCATGACGCGCCCTGGCGTACCCACCACGATGTGGGCGCCATGTTCCAGCGTGGACAGCTGCCCGCGCAAGGGCACACCGCCGCACAGGGTCACCACCTTGATGTTGTCCTCGGCGCGGGCCAGGCGGCGCACTTCCAGGGTCACCTGGTCGGCCAGCTCGCGGGTGGGGCAGAGCACCAGCGACTGCACGGCAAAGCGCCGCGGGTTGAGGTTGGCCAGCAAGGCCAGGGAAAATGCCGCCGTCTTGCCACTGCCGGTCTTGGCCTGGGCAATCAGGTCTTTGCCCAGCAGGGCAGGCGGCAAGCTGGCCGCCTGGATGGGGGTCATTTCGGTGTAACCCAGGCGCTCCAGGTTGGCCAGGGCGGCAGGAGACAGGGCTAGGGTGTGGAAGGCGGTCGCGGTCATGCGGCATGGTACCCGGTCCCTTCACCGACAATCGGGCTTTGCTTCGCGGCCCCCTTGCTGCCCACTTCTCCCCCGGCCTCCATGTCATTTCTCTCTCTCGGACTCTCGCCCGCACTGGTTCGCTCTGCCCAGGAGCTGGGCCTCGTGGAGCCGACTCCCGTGCAGGCCGAGGTGATTCCGGTGGTGCTGCGAGGCGCCGATCTGCGCTGCCTGGCGCCCACCGGCTCGGGCAAGACGGCCGCCTTCGCGCTGCCCGTGCTGGAGCGGCTTTTTGCCCAGCCGCCCCGTGCGCACACTCCGCAAGGGCGGCTGCGCGTGCTGGTGCTGGTCCCTACCCGGGAGCTCGCCGCCCAGGTGGGCGAGGTGTTCCGCCGTCTGGGGAGTCAACGTCCGGGCCGGCTGAAGGTGGCGGTGCTCTCTGGCGGTGTTTCGGTGAACCCGCAGATGATGGGTTTGCGCGGTGGCGCCGACGTGGTGGTGGCCACGCCGGGGCGGCTGCTGGATTTGCTGGAGCGCAACGCGCTGCGGCTGTCTGGTGTGCAGGCGCTGGTGCTGGATGAAGCGGACCACCTGCTGGAACTCGGTTTCAGCGAAGAGCTCTCGCGCATTCTGGCCTTGCTACCCGCGCCAAGGCAGACGCTGTTTTTCTCGGCCACCTTTCCCGCTGCGGTGGAGGCGCTGGCCGCGCCGTGGTTGCACGAGCCGGTGCGGCTGGAGCTGGCTGGCGCCGATGAACCCCTGCCCGCCATCGTCCAGCGGGCCATCTGGGTAGACCCCGAGCGGCGCACCGAGCTGCTGCGCAAGCTCATCCGGGACAACGGATGGACGCGCGTGCTGGTGTTCGTGGCCACCCGCTATGCCACCGAGCACGTGGCCTGGAAGCTGCACAAGGGCGGCCTGTACGCCACGCCCCTGCACGGCGAGATGAGCCAGAGCCAGCGGACCGAAGTGCTGCGGCAGTTCAAGTCCGGCGGTTTCGATGTGATGGTCACCACCGACCTGGCCGCGCGCGGTATCCACATCGACGGGCTGGAGGTGGTGGTGAACTACGACCTGCCCCGCTCTCCCGTGCAGTATGTGCACCGCATAGGGCGCACAGGCCGCGCGGGTCAGGCGGGCGAGGCCATCAGCTTCGTGTCGGCCGATACGGCAGCGCACTTCGCACTGATCGAGAAACGGCAGGGCCTGGTGCTGTCGAAAGAGGTGGTGGCGGGCTTTGAGCCCAAGACCACCGAAGTGCCCTTGCCGGCGGCGAACGTGGCGGCGAACGCAGTGGCGGGTAATGGCGGCATCAAGGGCCGGCGGCCGAGCAAGAAGGACAAGCTGCGTGCGGCGGCGGCATTGGCAGCAGCATCGGCAAAGGGCGCCACCAGCGCTTGAATACGGTTCGACAGCGGCCAGACTGTCAGTCGGGCTGCATGCCCCGCCCCATGCGCTCCATGGCGTGGCTCACTGCCTTTTTCAGCACGCTTTTCTTGAGGTCCAGCTTGTCCAGGCAGGGGCCGTTCATGACGCCTGCCACGCCGTGCACCGTCGACCAGATGTAGAGCGCATCGAGCTCCACAGCCTCCCGCGTGGCAGCGCTATGGCCGTGCAGTCGACGAAGCACTCCGCGCAGTATGTCGAAGGCGTGCGATGCATCCTTGGCCAGTTCCTTGTCCTCGGCGGCTTCGGGCCAGGGGGTGCTGAACATGAGGCGGTACTCCAGCGGGTGCTGCTGCGCGTAGCTCAGGTAACTCTCCCCCAGAGACTCGAGGTCTTGCTTGGGATCGTCGAAATGTGGGCGGGCATCCAGACAGGCCGCGAAATGGCGGAAACACCGCCGCATGACCTCTGCCAGCAATTCATCGCGGTTGGCGTAGTGCTTGTAAGGCGCCTGGTGAGACACGCCCAGCTTGCGTGCCACATCACGCAGGCTCAACGCCTCGATACCGCGCTCGGCAATGACCTCCCGGGCAGCCACGATGCAGGCCTCCCGAAGAGGCATATCGGCGGGCGGCTTCTGGGCAGCGCTTCGAGCGGGTGCGACGGCTTTACGGGGCATGGGGACGCACAAAAGTTGGGGGTCTTTGATCGGGTCCCCTTAGCTTAACCCGTACCGCCACAGGCGGAAGCCTTGGCGTTTGGCCAACGCGGCGTCATACCCGTCCTCACCTGGTCCATCACCAGCCATTGGCCATCGCAGCGCGGCATGGGTGAAAGGGCAGCGGTCATTTCAATGACACGAACCACCACGTGGGCAATGTGCGCGGCGGCGGACTGCGGACTGCGCCACACCACCTTGGCAGCAAGCGCCACCAGACGGGGAGCACCAGGTACATGGCCTGCAGGAGACATTGATGTTGCTGTCATGAAGTGCCCTTTCAGTGATTTTGAAACAAGTCGTCAGTGGGGCGACACAAATTAGTTGACGGCGTCTACTAATTTATGAAAAGATGTAGACATCGTCAACCAAGATGGAATTTCACCCGTCTGCTGATTCGTGTGAAGGCATGTGCCATGTTGCCCTTTCTTGTCCTTGCTCCCCCGTCCGATGCGCCGTTACACCGGCCTATGCTTGCCTTGGTGGTCGGCCTGACCATGATGATTGCGGGCTGTGCGACCCCTGGCGCCCAGAGCCAACAGTCCGTCCTGCCATCTGACCTGGGGCTGCAGTACCGGCAAGCCCGTCATGACCATCCGACAGCTGCGGCTGGGATTGCCGCGGACGAGTCTTCCCTCGACGCAGCCACCTGGGCAGGCTTTTCAGACCCCCTGCTACAAGCACTTGTCCAGAAGGCCCGCAACAACAACCTGGACATCCGGATCGCGGCGACACGGGTTCGGGAGGCCAGCGCTGGGGCCAGGGCTGCGGCTTCGCGCTTACAGCCCACCGTCGATGCTGTGGGATCGGTGTCGGACGAACGCACCGGTCTGCCCGATGCGGTGAAGCAGGGTTCCCCTGACACCCGAGCCGTGCGCCTGGGGATAGAACTGGGGTGGGAGATTGATATGTGGGGCGCAGCCCAGGCAGCCGCCGAGGCCGCGGACCGAGATGCACTGTCGGCGCAAGAGGGCATACGAACTGCCCAGTGGCTGGCCAGCACCGAGATCGCACGCCAGTATCTGATCTGGCACGGGACGAGGCTGCGCGTGAAGACGTTGGAGGCGCTCCTCGCGACGCAAACCGAGTCTGAGCGACTTGTACGCAGCCAGGCTGAGGCAGGCCAGGCCAGCGAGTTCGATGTCGCACGTGCCGCTGTTGAAACACAGGCACTCGCTGCCCAGCTGCCGCCTTTGCGCACGCTCGCAGCAGTGACGGAGCACCAAATCGACGTGCTGCTTGGGAGCAGCCCGGGCGGCTCGGCGTGGGACTGGCGTGCAGGCGCACATGCACAACTGCCCGATTCGCCCCGCTTGGCGCCGGGGCAACCAGCGGAGCTTCTACAACGTCGGCCCGATCTGCGGCTGGCAGAGCAGCGCTTGTTGGCAGAGGCGGCCAGGCTTCGAGAAAGAAAGGCCGACCGATGGCCCCGGTTGGCCTTAGCTGCAGCGCTGGGGCAGCAGGACCTGCGGCTCAATGTGCTGGACCTATCTCCCGTGCGCTTCAGCAGCATTGCGTTGGCTATGACCGCACCGCTGTTCAACGCCGGGCGGCTTCAGGCCGCCGTAGAACAGCAGTCCAGCGTGGCTGAGCGCGCCACGCTGGAGTACCAGAGGGCAGTACTGGGCGCCCTGCGTGAAGTGGAGAACAGCCTGGTTTCCCTGCATGAGGAGAGGCTGCGCAGTGACGCGCTGGCCACTTCCCGAGCGCTGCGACAGCGGAGCCTGGGGTTCACGCAATCGCTGCACCGCGAGGGCCAGATTGGGCGTCTGCCGCTGCTGGACGCGCAGCGCGCCCTGCTGGCGGCGGAGCTGGCGTACATCGAAAGCCGAACCCAGGTAGCGCTGGGAACCGTTCAGCTGGTTTCCGCGTTGGGCGGGGGCTGGTACACGGCGCCTGCGCAGCCCGTTTCATTCCACACACCCGCCCATTGAGGTTCCCATGATCCCTCCCCTTTTCACCCCTGTATACACCCCCTACCGCCACATGGCGCGCAGGCTGCTTCCGTGCTTGGCATTGTCCGTCTCCCTTGTGGGGCTGGCGGGGTGTACCAAAGCACCCACAACAAGCACGTCCGAGCCGGTGGTCTTTGTCCATACCGTGAAGAACACCCAGGGGGAGTCCGAGCGCACGCTGTTTGGGCACTGGCGGCCGCGGGTGGAGTCCGAGGTGGGCTTCCGCGCAGGCGGCAAAGTCGTGGTGCGCCATGTGGAGCTGGGTCAGAGCGTGAAGGCTGGACAAGCGCTGGCGCAGCTGGACCGAACCGACTATCTCTTGGCGGTGCAGAGCGCAGAGGCTCAGGAACGCGCTGCTGCGGTGGACGCGGCGCAGACTCGCAACGACGCAGACCGGCTGCAGCGCCTGCTGGCCGACGGATCGGTAGGAACAGCGGACGCCGAGCGCCAGCAAGCACGAGCCGATGCGGCCGCGGCCCAATGGGAACTGGCCCAGCACCAGGTAGAGCTGGCACGAAACCAAGCCGGCTACACCACGCTGACCGCACCCTTCGACGGCGTTGTCACTGCGGTGCTGTTCGAGGCCGGACAGAACGTAGCGGCAGGCCAGCCAGTGCTGCGTCTTGCCCAGGGCAAAGAACTGGAGGTGCAGGCCGACATACCGGAATCTTTGGCGACAGACCTGGGCCAGTGGAATGCCAGTGCCGACCTCCATCGCTCGGGAAATGCGGCCGACATTGCACTGCGCCTGCGTGAGCTTGCTCCCAGCGCAGCCGCCCAGTCTGGCACTTACCGCGCCCGGTTCACACCGACCGGGCCGTTGCCCGCGGCGCTCGTGCGCATCGGTATGGCGGTGGACCTGCGCCTTACCCGGCCGCAGCTACAACCCAGCGCTGAAATTCCCGTGGGGGCGCTGTTGGCCACAGGCCCCAGGCCCGCCGTGTGGCAGGTGGGTTCCAGCGGCGTTCTCGAGGCCACGCCGGTGCAGATCCTCTCGCAAACCACAGAGTCCGTGCGCGTGGCTGGCTTGCCCGATGGTGCTCAGATAGTCAGCGCAGGCGCGCAGAAGCTCGATGCCGGCCTGACGGTTCGCGCGATACCCAGCAAGGGGGCGGAAAGGTGAAAACGTTCAACTTGTCCGAGTGGGCTGTAACCCACCGCACTCTGGTGCTGTTCCTCATCGTCTGCACACTCGGTGTGGGTGTCTTTTCATTCACGCAACTGGGCCGGCTGGAGGACCCGCGCTTCAACGTCCCCACCATGAACGTGGTGGTATCTTGGCCGGGAGCCAGCGCCATACAAGTACAAGACCAGGTGCTCAATCGCATGGAACGCGAGTTGCAGCAGATCGAGGGCATCGACTACGTGCGAAGCTTTTCTCGCCAGGGCTATGGGGGTTTGAACTTCTGGATGAAGGGTGGTACGCCAGGCCCGGAACTGGAGCGCGCGTGGTACCAGGCGCGCAAGAAGATATCGGACATTCGCCACGAGTTTCCCGCCGGTGTACAGGGTCCGTTCTTTGACGATGAGTTTTCCGACGTTTACAGCGTGCTCTACGCCATAGGGGCACCCGACCTCCCCTGGCCTGAGCTCCAGGTACTGGTGGAAGACGTGAAGCGGCAGCTTCAGTCGCTGCCTGGCGTGAGCAAAGTCGATGTATTTGGCCGCCAAACCGAACAGGTTTTCGTCGAGTTTTCCAGCAGGCGTCTCGCCGCACTGGGCGTCAGCCCGCAAGCACTGATGGACGCTCTGGCGCAGCAGAATGCGCTGCGTCCCGCCGGATTTGCCGAAGGACAGAGCGACCGTGTCTTTGTGCGGCTGGCAGAGAACAACACGGCTCTGCGCGACGCCACCGATGTGGCGGCCGTGCCTATTCAGGTGGGCAACCGGATGCTGCGCCTGGCCGACGTGGCCGAGGTGCGCGCAGGCCTGCAAGACCCGCCACAGTTCACCGTCAGGCACAACGGCCAGCCTGTCCTGATGCTGGCCCTCACCTTCGAGCAAAGCGGGAACGTACTGAAAATTGGTGAGGCGCTGGACCAGCGTATGGCCAGCATCGCGCAGCAATTGCCCGTTGGTGTGTCGGTGGACAAGGTCGCCGACCAGCCGCGCATTGTGGAAGAGTCGGTGTGGGAGTTCGAGAAATCTTTCCTTGAAGCCCTGGCCATTGTGCTGGTGGTGTGCTTCCTCTTTCTGGGTTGGCGCACTGGCTTGGTAGTGGCCGCCTCGGTGCCACTGGTGCTGGCACTGGTCGCCATCGTCATGGGGTTCATGGGCTGGGCCCTGGACCGCATATCGCTGGGTGCGCTCATCATTGCGCTGGGCCTGCTCGTGGACGACTCCATCATCGCGGTCGAGATGATGGTCGTGAAGATCGAGGAGGGCTGGGACAAGGTCCGCGCTGCCACGTTCGCCTACACCACGACGGCCTTTCCCATGCTCACCGGCACGCTGGTCACGGTGGCGGGTTTCATGCCTGTCGGTTTCGCCCGTTCCATCAGTGGCGAGTACGCCGGCGGAATCTTCTGGGTGGTCGGTGTGGCTCTGGTGGCCTCTTGGCTGGTTGCCGTGATCTTCACGCCCTACCTGGGGACCGTGCTGCTGCCCTCGGTCATGGGCAAGAAGGGACAGGAAACCCGGGATCCCTACGCACACCGCATTTACCAACCGCTCCGGAGGGCGGTACGCTGGTGTGTGGACCACAAGTGGTCGGTACTGCTGATCACCGCAGTGGCTTTCACCGTCAGCATCGCGGGCATGTCGCAAGTTCAGCAACAGTTCTTCCCCACCGCTTCGCGGCTGGAACTGATTGTGGATGTGCGCCTGCGCGAAGGCGCTTCGTTCCGCGCCACCGAAGCGCAAGTACAGCGGCTCGAAGCCGTGCTTGCCCAAGACCCGCAGGTGTTGAGCTATACCGCCTATACCGGCGCCGGTGCGCCCCGGTTCTACCTCTCTATTTCGGCCGATCTTCCTAACCCGGGCTTGGCCCAGATCGTGGTGAATACCGCCAGCGTGGAAGACCGCGAGGCGGTGCGAGCCCGGCTCCTGGAGCTGTTTGCACGCGGTGAGGCCTTCCCGGACTTGCGCGGCCGGGTGACGCGCTTCGAGTTCGGTCCCCCCATTGGCTTTCCGGTGCAGTTCCGCGTCATGGGCCCCGACCCGGCGGTGGTGCGCGAGCTGGCCTACCAAGTGCGCGACACGGTCCGCCAGAGCCCGCTGGTGCGCGACACCCAGCTGGACTGGAACGAACAGGTACGCACCATTCAGGTCAACCTCGATCAGGAGAAGGCCCGGCTGCTCGGCATCACCAGCGCCGATGTCGCGGCCATGACGCAGCTGGTGCTGTCGGGAGTGGGGGTCACGCAGATCCGCCGCGGCGAGGACTTGATCGACGTGACCCTGCGTGGGACTGCGCAGGAGCGGGAACAGGTGGAGCAACTTGGCGATGTTTCCCTGTTCACCCCCAGCGGTGCGGTGGTTCCTCTGTCCCAGGTGGCTGATCTGGTCCCTGCATTTGAGGAGCCGGTGCTGTGGAGGCGCAACCGGGACCTAGCGCTCACCGTGCGCGCCGACGTGATGGATGGTGTGCAAGGTCCGTTTGCCTCTTCGCGCATCTGGCCCACGCTGCAACCGATTGTGCAAAGTCTTCCGCCGGGTTACCGCATTGAGGTCGGCGGCGCGGCCGAAGAGACGGGCAAATCCGACCGTGCACTTTTCGCCGTTTTCCCGGCCATGCTGGTAGTCATGCTGTTCTTCCTGATGATCCAGCTGCAAAGCTTCTCCCGCTTGTGGATGGTGTTTCTCACAGCACCCCTGGCCCTGATCGGGGTGGTACCTGCCCTGCTGATCTTCAACGCGCCATTCGGATTTGTCGCGCTGCTCGGGGTCATTGCCTTGAGTGGCATGTTGATGCGCAACGCAGTCATACTCGTGGACCAGATCGATACAGACATCGCAGCCGGTGCCAGCCCTTACGCGGCGGTGGTGGAGGCGACGGTACGCAGGTCACGGCCGGTGGTCCTGACCGCCGTGACCGCCGTGCTGGCCATGATTCCATTGGCAGGCAGTGTGTTCTGGGGGCCTATGGCCATTTCCATCATGGGCGGGTTGATGGTGGGAACGGTGCTGACGCTGGCTGTGGTGCCCGCGCTTTATGCCACTTGGTTCAAGGTTGGGGCGGGCAGCCCACCGGCCGCCGGGGGTGGCGCCTCGCCACTGGTGACGGCATGAGACGGGCCTGCACCCGAGGCGAGAAGCCTGCTGGTTGGCGCACCTGGGTGGCGGGCTTGGCCGCAGCCTGCTGCGCCGCCCTATCGGGGTGCGCACCTTTCAACTACCTGGGTGCAGACGGCCCACAAGCGCTGGAATCGTTGGGGCCCATGGAACCTGCTCCCCGCATTGCCTTGGTACTGAGCAGTGGCGGGCCGCGCGGCTATGCGCATATCGGAGTCATGCGGGTGCTGGAGGAAGCCGGTATCGAGATAGATCTGGTGGTGGGCACCAGCGTGGGGGCCCTGCTGGGGGTGTTCTGGGCCGATGGTCGCTCGGCGGCAGAGCTGGACGCGTTGTCGCAGGAGGGTGGCCCGCTGACGCTGTTCGACGTGTCCCCGTTCGCCGACAGGGGCTGGATACACGGCCAGCGGTTGCAAGATTACGTGAACGAGCGCCTGGGCGGACGACCGCTGGAGGCGCTGCAGCGGCCTGTAGTGATAGGCGCTACCCGGCGCGACGACAAGGTGCCCGTGTTCTTCACACAAGGCAATGCGGGCGTGGCGGTGCGTGCCTCCAGCGCGGTGCCTGGCATCATTTCGCCCGTAGGCATAGGCGGCGTGGAGTACGAGGACGGCGACGAGTCCCTGCCGTTGGCCGTGCGAGCGGCACGGCAAGCGGGCGCAGATTTCGTCATTGCTGTGGACGTCACCCCACGCGCGGGCACCGAAACCGCCGACGCCTCGCCGGCTCAGATCCGCCGCGTAGCCCAACGGCGCGCGCGCATTGCACCGGAAGCCAGGGATGCGGACTTCCTGCTTCACGCAGAGCTGAAGTTCGGGGCTTCCCCGTTGCCCAGCTATTTCCGCTATGCCCGCCGCGCGGGAGAAGAAAGCGCACGGCAGCAGCTGCCCAAGCTGCTGGAGCAGTTGCGCCAAGCCGGCCTGCATCCATGAAAATCCTGTCGGCAGGCATGGGCGATAAGTTACATCGACTTGAAGTATTCATGTAACTAAGTTACATTGTGGCCATGACCGCCACACCCTCTGCAGCCCCGCTGGATATCGTGATTTTCGGGGCCGCTGGCGACCTGTCCTGGCGCAAGCTGCTGCCCGCGCTGTTCATGGCCCACGTGCACGGGCGGCTGGACGCCGGTTGCCGCATCATCGGCGCAGGGCGCCAGCCCTGGGACCGTGCCGCGTATGTGCGCTTCATCGAAGAAGCTTCGCGGCCACTGCTGAAGGAACCCGACGGCACCGCCTGGCAGCGCTTCTTGGAGCGGCTGGACTTTGTCAGCGTGGACGCCGGCCAGAGCGCCGACTACGCGCGCCTGCAGGCCGCGTGCAGGCCGGGCAGCACCAAGGTGTTCTACCTGGCCACGGCGCCGCAGCTGTTCACCACCATTTGCGAGCAACTGGACCAGGCCAGACTGATCGATGCCCAATCGCGGGTGGTGCTGGAAAAGCCGCTGGGCCACGACCTACCTTCGGCGCAGGCCATCAACGACGCGGTGGCGCGGCACTTTGCCGAACACCAGACCTACCGCATAGACCACTACCTGGGCAAAGAGACGGTGCAGAACCTGCTGGTGCTGCGCCTGGGCAACGCCATTTTCGAGCCGCTGTGGCGCGCCCCGTACATACGCAGCGTGCAGATCACGGTGGCCGAAACGGTGGGCGTGGGCAGCCGCGCAGGCTTTTACGACCAGACCGGCGCGCTGCGCGACATGGTGCAGAACCACCTGCTGCAGCTGCTGTGCATCGTGGCCATGGAAGCGCCCATTTCCCTGGACCCGGACGATGTGCGCGACGAAAAACTCAAGGTGCTGCGCTCCCTGCACCGCATGGGGCCGGCCGATATTCGCCAGCACACCGTGCGCGGCCAGTACACCGCTGGCACGGTGCAGGGAGAGCCGGTACCGGGCTACCAGCAGGAAGCCAACGTGCCGCTGCACAGCCAGACCGAAACCTTTGTGGCCCTGCGTGCGCACATCCACAACGCGCGCTGGGCCGGCGTGCCGTTTTTCCTGCGCACCGGCAAGCGCATGCAGAAGCGGCGCTCGGAAATCATCATCGAGTTTGCCGATCCGCCGTTTTCGGTGTTTGCCGGCCAGCCCAACGCGCAGCGGCCCAACCGCCTGGTCATCACGCTGCAGCCCGAAGAATCCATCCAGCTGCAGATGATGGCCAAGGAGCCCGGCTCAGGCATGAACCTGAAGCCTGTGTTCCTGAACCTGGACCTGGAATCGGCCATGAGCGGGCGCCGCGCGGAAGCCTACGAGCGCCTGCTCATTGATGTGGTGAAGGGGCGCCTCACGCACTTCATGCGGCGCGACGAACTGGAGGCCGCGTGGCGCTGGGCCGACCCGATCCTGGCCGGCTGGGCGCAGATGAACGAGCCACCGCGTGCCTACGCCGCCGGCACCTGGGGGCCTGCGGCATCGTCGGCCCTGATGGCCCGCGAAGGCGGCGCCTGGAACGAGGAGATCTGAATGAACACCCGGCCCGACCCACCCCAGAGCCCCGAGCTGAACCCCACCCTGGCGCGCGTCACCCAGCGTATCGTGGAGCGCAGCCGCACCAGCCGTGCCACCTACCT
>Ga0075157_10001924_pt1 | contig 12483 bp, 10 predicted proteins | sample JI81BgreenDNA_FD_70967 | JGI IMG/M metagenome (GOLD analysis project Ga0075157, IMG submission 70967) | Wastewater effluent complex algal communities from Wisconsin, to seasonally profile nutrient transformation and Carbon sequestration -... | ecosystem: Engineered > WWTP > Effluent > Algae...
AGTGGTCGAATGCACCGGATTCGAAATCCGGCATACAGGATCTCCTGTATCGAGGGTTCGAATCCCTCTCTCTCCGCCAGCGAGTCTGGAGCCCCTGCAACGCAGGGGCTTTTTTGTTGGTGGAAAGCCAGGCGTGGCCCGGGCTTCTCTCAAAGCGGGGATTCCGTCGATCCAGGTCAGGGTGCGCATCACCCGCTGATGACTGGTCTCGGCCTTGAACAAAGCGAAGGATGCACGGCGCCCAGAAGACACTGAGCACGGCCTTGATCTGTTCGGGCCTGGACATGTCGGCTGCGGTGTCGCTCAGGCGTAGGTCGTTGCGCTGTGCCAGTGTTGCGCGGGCCGCCTCGATTTCGGCGGGATCACCGAAGCCAATAGGCACCACATGGCAGCCACTGTCGGTCAATCGTTCGGCAATGGCCTACGAATGCCGCTGGTGGCGTCCGTCACGATGGCTGTTCTGGCTTGAGGCAATGTGAAGACCCGGGGTTCAAGGCACCGCCGCCAGCACGGTGGCTTCGCAGGAGCCGAAGCCGATGGAGCGAAATCCCGCCTTGCTGCAGCGCCCCGACAGGGCAACGCTGTCGCCGTCTTCGAGGAAGGTACGCTGCTCGCCGTTGGGTAGTTTGATCGGCTGCTGGCCGCCTGCAGTGAGTTCGAGCAAGGAGCCGGCTTCATGTGGCTGTGCGCCAGAGAGGGTGCCGGTGCCCAGCAAATCGCCACTGGCCAGTGCACAGCCATTCACGGTATGGTGCGTCACCATCTGGGCCACGGTCCAGTAGGCCGCGTCGGCGAAGTTGGAGCGGCTGATGCACTGCGGCGCCTCGCCCGCCTCGCGCATCAGACGGGTCTGCAAGAGCACCTCCAGCGCGACGCCGATGGCGCCATGGGCGCGGTTGTGCGTGCTGTCCAGGTAAGGCAAGGGATCCGGTTCGCCGTCGGCCCTGGCGAAGGGGCGACGGAAAGGCGCCAGCGCTTCCAGCGTCACGATCCAGGGGGACACCGTGGACGCAAAGTTCTTGGACAAAAAGGGGCCCAGCGGCTGGTATTCCCAGCCCTGCACATCGCGCGCACTCCAGTCGTTGAACAGCGCGAGCCCGAAGACATGCGACTCCGCATCGTTCAGCGCGATGGGCTGCCCCTGTGCGTTGCCCGTGCCGATGAAGACGCCCAGTTCGAGTTCGAAGTCGAGTCGCTTCGTGGGCGCCAGCACCGGTCGCGCGGCGCCTGGCGCCATCAGCTGGCCCTGCGGGCGCCGGAAAGGCTGACCGCTCGGGACAATGGTCGATGCGCGACCGTGGTAGCCAATTGGCACCCACCTGTAGTTCGGCAGCAGCGGGTTGTCGGGGCGGAACAGCTTGCCCACCGAGGTGGCGTGGTGGATGCCCACGTAGAAGTCGGTGTAGTCGCCGATGCGGGCGGGCAGGTCGAACTCGACCTGTGCCTGCGGCACCAGGCATGCCTGCAGGACAGACTGCTGCGTACTGCCTGCGCGCAGTCCCCGTGAAAGGGCCCGTCGCAAGGCCGACCAGGCGCCCGGGCCCCTGGCCATCAGCGCGTTGAGCTTGTCCTGCGCGCCGGCCTGGGCCGCTCGACCGGCTTCGTCGGTGAACACGCCCGCAGCGACCACCGCCGCCAGGTCGACAATCTGGTCGCCGATGGCCACGCCACCCCGCCAGGCCTCGGCCGAGCCCTGGCGGCGGAACACGGCAAACGGCAGGTTCTGAATCGGAAAATCAGAAGCAGGCTTGTTGGCCGATGGCACCCAGCTGCTGAGTTCCTGGTCGTGCGTTTCGTTCAGGAGCGTCATCCGGTTCACCTCAGCTGGCCATGCTGCCGTCGTGCATCCAGGCGGCGTGCTGGGGCGCCTTCTTGGTGCGGCTCCACTCTTCCAGCATGTCCCACTTCACCTCGTCGAGCTTTTCGTACATCTCGGGGGTCCCAATGTCGGCCGCGAGCTCCAGGCGGTGGCCGTTGGGGTCGAAGAAGTAGATGCTCTTGAAGATCGTGTGATCGGTGGGGCCGAGCACCTCGATGCCAGCGGCCACCAGCCTGTCTTTGGCGGCCAGCAAGGTGGCCAGGGAATCCACCTTCAGCGCCAGGTGCTGCACCCAGACGGGTGTGTTCTCGTCACGTCCCATGGTCTTTTGTTCGGGCAGTTCGAAGAAGGCCAGCACGTTGCCATTGCCGGCATCGAGAAAGATGTGCATGTAAGGGTCCCAGGCCTTGGTGGAGGGAACCTCGTTCTCGGCGATGGCAAGCACGAACTTCATGTCCAAGTGTTTGGTGTACCACTCCACGGTTTGCTTGGCGTCCTTGCAGCGGTAGGCCACGTGGTGGATTCTTTCGATCAAGGCCATGGGTGTCTCCCTCAGGCGTTGGCGTGACTGGGCACCACGGGTGTGATGGCCTGTTTGTCGCCCATGCTTTGGGCAGCCGGCTCGCCAGCTTCGGGGGCGGCGCTGCGGCGGGCCAGGCGGAAGGCGTCCTTGAGCACGCCCAGGTCATTGATGTGGTTGGCCATCAGCAGCACCAGACGTGCGTTCAGCGCGTGGCTCTGCTCCGTGCTCAGGCCCTGGTGTGCGGCAATGAGCGCCTCGTACATGTCGTCGTAAGCAAAGGCGTTGGCTTGTGTGTTGAGCATGGGTATCTCCTGGCAGGTCAGGCGGCCACGGGGATGCGGCGGCTGGACTGGGCTGTGGCGGTGGCCAGTGCGGCGCGCACAGCGGCCTCACTGGGCTGGCGCCATCGGGCTGCCACGTGCTGATCGGGGCGGATCAGGTAGGCCGTACCCGGTGTGGCATCCAGCCGCTGCTGCACAAGACCTTGCACGTCCATCAGGTCCTGCCCCACGGAGATCGCGGTGACGTGGGGCAGGCCCAGCGCCCAGGCTGGCACCGGCCCGAACACCAGCAAGGTGAAGTCGCGGGCGGCTTCGCGCAGCAGCCAGCTGGCTTTGCCGTCAGCACGCGCCACCGGCGCGTCTGTCAGCGGTGCACCGGGCACCATCTTGCCGGCGAAGGCATCGGTATCGGGCGTGTTGAGCGGAGAGCCGGTCAACGTCGTGGGCACCGAGAGACGCCCGCTGTTGACGATGCGTCGGGCAAAGTCGTGCTCGCGGGCCAGGTCAAGCGAGGCGTCCCGGAACAGGCGGCTGATCTCGCTCTTGGGGGTGATGAAGTCGGTGGCGCGGGTGGAGTTGAGGATGTTTTCATCGGCCGCGTATTCGCGCTCGGGGCCGTAGGTCTGCAACAGTTCCGGACCGGCCCAGCCCTTGAGCAGCCAGTCCAGCTTCCAGGCCAGGTTGTCGGCATCCTGCACACCGCTGTTGGCGCCTCGGGCGCCGAAGGGTGACACGCCGTGCGCGGCGTCGCCGGCAAAAATCACCCGGCCGTGGATGAACTGGTCCATGCGCAGACAAGCGAAGGTGTAGACGCTGGCCCACTCCAGGGTGAAGTCCACATCCTTGCCCAGCAGCGCCTTGACGCGGGGAATGATGTTCTCCGGCTTCTTTTCCTCTTCCGGGTTGGCATCCCAGCCCAGCTGGAAGTCGATGCGCCAGACGTTGTCGGGCTCGCGGTGCAGCAGCACGCTCTGGTTGGGGTGGAAGGGTGGATCGAACCAGAACCAGCGCTCGGTCGGGAAGTCCGCCGCCATCTTCACATCGGCGATCAGGAAGCGATCACGGAAGATGCGGCCTTTGCTCTCCAGGCCCAGGTGGCCGCGCAGGGGTGAACGCGCACCATCGCAGGCGAGCACCCAGTCGGCCTCCAGCTGGTAGGGACCATTGGGTGTGTCGATGCTCAGCAGCGCGCTCTCCTCGCGTGCCTCGATGCCATTGACCTGGTTGCCCCATCGGATGTCGATCAGGGGCAGCTGCAGGCAGCGCTCGACCAGATAGGACTCGCAGTAGTACTGCTGCAGGTTGATGAATGCCGGACGCTCGTGGGCCTCCTCGGGCAGCAGGTTGAACTGATAGACCTGCTGGTCCTTGAAGAACACCTTGCCCAGGTTCCACGACACCCCTTTGTCCACCATCGGGTCGCCCACGCCCAGACGGTCCCAGATCTCCAGCGTGCGCTTGGCAAAGCACAGCGCGCGGGAACCGAAGGACAGTTTGTGGTCGTTGTCCAGCACCACCACACGCTGGCCGCGCTGGGCCAAGTCGATGGCCAGCGTCAGGCCGACCGGACCCGCGCCCACCACCACCACCGGGTGCTGGACCGGGGCGGCAGCGTCCTGGTCGGGCGAGCGGCGGTACGGGAATTCAATCGCTTGAACCGCGTCGCTGGCGCCGCGGAATGGAAAGCTGGAAGGGTCTGGGCGTGTCATGGGTGTCCTCGGTGGAAATGGGCTGCGGACGGCCGGGGCGTTGGACGTCAGCCTTCCAGGGCTTCCCACATCTGGCGGTCGCGCTCGGCGGTCCAGATGCGGGGGTCGGGGAACTGCGTGGCCTCGTCGTAGGCGCGGGTCACGTCGAACGGCATGCAGTGGTTGAAGATCACCCACTCGCCGTACTTGGGCTTGAGCTTGGCAAAGGTCTCTTCATAGACCGTGCGCAGGTCTCGCCCGGCGTCGGCGCCTGCCTTGACGCTGGCCCACACATCGCTGACGAAGGCCTGCGTGACGTCCAGACCTTGCTGCACCTGCGCCTCACCGCGCAGCGCCGGACCGCGGCCGGGCACCAGAGCGAGCGGCTTGAGCGCGCGGATGTTCTGCAAGGTCTGCGGCCAGTCCTGAAAGTAGGCGTCGCCGGCGTAGGGCGTGGCGTCGAACTCGACCAGGTCGCCCGACAGCAGCGTGCGTTCCTGCGGCAGCCAGACCACGGTGTCGCCCTTGGTGTGGCCACGGCCGAGTTGCAGCAACTGCACTTCGAGTTTGCCCAGCCACAGGGTCATCTTGCCGGTGAAGGTCATGGTCGGCCATGTCAGGCCTTCGGGCACGGTCTCCAGGTTGCGGAACAGGCGCGGGAAGCGCCCGATCTCGCTGGCCTTGTCTTGTTCCCCACGCTCGACGATCAGGTCGTAAGTGTCCTGGCTGGCCAGGATCTGCTGCGGCTGGTACGCCGACGCGCCGAGCACGCGCACCGCGTGGTAGTGCGTCAGGACCACGTACTTGATGGGCTTGTCGGTGACTTCGCGGATGCGGCGCACCACGTCGGCAGCCATCGCAGGCGTGGCCTGGGTGTCGGCCACCAGCACGGCATCGTCGCCAATGACGATCCCGGTGTTGGGATCGCCCTCGGCCGTGTAGGCCCAGGCATGTTCGGACAACTGCTCGAACGAGACCTTCTTTTCTTCGAGGTCTGCGGCCGAGGCGAAGGTTTTGGTGCTCATGAAATTCATTCCTTGGTGGGCAGAGAAAGCAGTTGGCGGGCTGTGTCGAACGAGGCTTGTGGCTGCAACACGTCGAAATGCACCACCTGCATACCGGCCCTCACGCCACCGTCGGCGTTGCGCTTCTGGTCATCGACGAACACGCAGTCTTGCGCTGGCAAGCCCAGCGCCTCGGTGACGGCTTCGTAGGCGCGCGGGTCGGGCTTGAGAATGCCGGTGTAGGTCGCGTCCACGATCACGTCGAACAGCTGCAGCAGCGGCAGGCGGCTGCGGAAGTCGGCGCCATAGAACAGGTCCAGCTCGTTGGACAGGATGGCCAGCTTCTTGCCGCCGGCCTTGGCAGCACAGACGATGGACACCGCCTCGGGCCGGATCACCGCCTGCACATCGGCACCCCGCGCGCGCTGCACGAAGGTTTCCATCTTGTCCCAGTCCTCGCCGAGCAGGCGCCCCACCTCGCGGGTGCGGGTCATCCAGTAGTCGCGCTCGCTGAGCTTGTCCGCCTGCATGTCCTGCCACAGTGGGTCGGTCGCGGGGTCGAACGGACCTTTCCAGGTCAGCGTGCCTGGCGGCAGACCGAGGGCCCGTTCGGAGAGATCGTGCGTCTCGAACAGCATGCGGCTGATGACACCACCGAAGTCCAGCACCAGAGCCTGGGCGGGGGTTCTCATGCGGCTCTCCTTGCTGACGTTGCGTCGACCACGCCGGCCGGCACCAGCCCAGCCGCGACCCAGCCATCAAACACGCTCAATGCGGCATGTGCGAAGGCCTCGTCGTTGATGTGCGCGTCCACCGGCTGTAACGGCGTCTCGGGCGAAATCACATGGGTCATCTCATTCAAGAAGGCGCTCAGGCCGTCGGGGTCGTTCAGCGGCTCGCCGGGCCGGTCCCACTGCTCGACGCCGCCCTTAGGCAGCAACAGGCAGGTGGGGCCTGTGGCTTGCTCCAGCCGGTCAGCGATGACGCGCGCCACGTAGCGGCGCATCTCGGGGTCGATGCAGACCGAGGCGATCAGGCGGTTGTGCTCGTGCACGGAGCGCCCTTCGAACTGCGACGGACAACGCGTCCAAGCCGCGAAGTCGACCATGTCGGTCGCGCCAGGTGCCACGATCTGCGGCACGCCCGCGCGGCCTGCGCCCAGCAGCCTCTCGCTGCCCGCGCTCACGCAGCTGCCCGCCAGGTCGTTGACCAGCTCCTGCAGGCTGAAGTCCATGACGCAAGCGAAGTAGCCGCGCCGCGCCAGGTCTTCAAAAGCCCGTCCGCCCATGCCGGTGGTGTGGAACACCGCCAGTTCGTAGCCACGCGCCTCCAGCGCAGGCTTGAGCTTTTTCATGTAGGACAGTGCACTGCTGCCCAGCGAGGTCATGCCGACGACGGGCCGTGGATCGGCCTCGGCTTCGCGCGCCTGGCAGGCTCCCACCACCGCGCCGGCCGCCTGGCCCAGCGCCGCCTTGCACAGGCGGTTCAGCCCATACAGGCCGCCGGCCCACAACCGCATGATCAGATCCGGCGGAATGCGGTCGGGCGGGATCAGTGGCGAATAAGCGATCGTCGACAGCACCACCTTTGGGCAGCCCAGCGGCAGCGCGTTGGCCACGTCCAGCGCCAGGTCCGTTCCCATGGTGCCGCCCAGAGCTAGCAGTCCGTCGAACCGGCCCTCGACATACCACTGGGTCGCGATCAGCGAGGCGCCAGTGGCCATGAGCTTCATCGAGGTGTTCTCGTCGCCCGTTTCCATCACCTGCTGCAGCGTCACGCCCGCTGCCGCTGCCACCTCGGTGTTCAGGATGTGGGGTGTGAAGCCGCCCTTGCCGAGCACGCCCACGTCCATCACCAAGGCTGTGCCGCCCAGGTGTTCGACCGACTCGCGCAGGTAGGCCATCTCGTCGCTCTTGGTGTCGACAGTGCCGATCAGCAGGATGACCGGTGGGCGACCAGCCTTCGTGGGGCTCACAGCGATGCCTCCACGGCAGCGAACGAGGCCTCCAGCACCTCGCACAGGTGGTTGATTTCGTCGGCGGTGATCACCAGCGGCGGCGAGAGGATCAGGTTGGGGCCAGAGATGCGCACCATCAGACCGCGCTGGTAGGCCGCTTTGGCCACGCGGGCCGGGATGTCGCTGGTGCGCGGCATGGGTGTGCGCTTTGCCTTGTCCTCCACCATCTCGATGCCCAGCATCAGGCCGACGCCGCGCACATTGCCCACGAAGCTGCAGGTCTGCTCCAGTTTTCGCAGACGCTCCTGCATCACGGCACCCACACGGCCAGCATTGCCCGGCACGTCCAGCGCCTGGATCTGATCCAGCGTGGCCAGCGCGGCGGCCGCACCCACCGGGTGGGCGCTGTAGGTGTAGCCGTGGCCCACGGCGGCTTGGCCGCTCTTGTCGTCGTTGAACACCTGCGCGACCTTGGCCGAGATGGCCGTGGCGCCCAGCGGCACATAGCCCGAGCTGATGCCTTTGGCCAGGCACCACAGGTCGGCATTGACGCCCCACAGCCGCGTGCCAAACAGATGGCCGGTGCGGCCGAACCCGGTGACCACCTCGTCGGCGATGAGCAGCACGCCATGTTTGTCGCAGATCTTGCGCACCAGCGGCCAGTAGTTGGCCGGCGGCACGATCACGCCGCCTGCGCCCTGCACAGGCTCGGCGATGAAGGCGGCCACGGTGTCCGGTCCCTGGAACACGATTTCCCGCTCCAGCAGCTCGGCGCAGATTTCACCCAGCTCCAGCGCGTCGTTGGTATAGGGGTTGCGGTAGAGCCAGGGCGTGTCGATGTGGAAGCAGCCCGGCAGAAGCGGCTCGTAAGCGCGGCGGAAGTTGGTGTTGCCGTTGACACTCATGCCTCCGAAGTGCACGCCGTGGTAGCCCTGGCGCAGGCTGATGAACTTGAAACGGTCTTTCTCGCCGCGCAGCTTGTGGTACTGGCGCGCCAGCTTGAGCGCGGTCTCGACCGCGTCGGAGCCGCCGCTGGAGAACATCACGCTGGCCACACCGTCGGGCTCCATCAGCTTCACCAGCTTGGCCGAGAGCTCGATGGCACGTGGGTGCGACGTGCCGCGGAAGGTGTTGTAGAAGGGCAGCTCGTCGAGCTGGGCCACGATCGCGTCGCGCACCGCCGTGGCGCTGTGGCCCAGGTTGCTGGCCCACAGGCCACCCACGCCGTCCAGCAGCTTGTGGCCGTCCACGTCCCAGATCCAGCAGCCCTCGCCGCGCGCGACGATGTCGGGCTTGGCCTTCTTCATGGCGCCGGGGTGGGCCATGGGGTGCCATTGAAATTCGGCGTTGTCCTGCTTGAGTTGTTCAATGCTGCTCATGAGGTGTTCCTGGTTAAAAGGGTTGGCCGACGGTGATGGTCTTGATCTCGGTGTAGTGCGTGATGCCTTCCGACCCCTGCTCGTGACCGATGCCGCTTTCGCGAATGCCGCCAAAGGGCAGCTCGGGCTGCGACACGCCAAAGTGATTGATACCCACCATCCCGGCCGCGATGCCCTCTCCCAGGCGGTGGGCTGTGTGCAGGTCGCGCGTGAAGGCGTAGGCGCCCAAGCCGTACGGCAGCGCGTTGGCCTGTTCAATGGCGGCGTCCAGCGTGTCGTAGGGCTGGATCACGGCGATCGGGCCGAAAGGCTCCTGCTGCATGACGCGGCTGCTGGCGGGTGCATCGGCGAATACCGTGGGTTCAAAGAAGAAGCCGGGTCGCGCCACGCGGTGGCCGCCTGTGAGCAGGCGTGCGCCCTGGCCCACGGCGTCATCGACGAAGCGCTCCATGTCCTCGAGGCGGCGGGCGTGGGTCAGCGGCCCCATCTGCGTGGCGGTGTCCAGGCCGGAGCCGAGTTGCAGCTTTTGCGCAGCGGCGGCGAAGCGCTCGCCGAAGGTGGCGAGCTGCGCGCGCGGCACATAAAAGCGGATCGGCGAGGCACAGACCTGGCCGGCGTTGCGGTACTTGGCGGTGACCGACTGCTTGAGGACGAAGTCCAGACCTGCGCCCTCGGCCATGTCCTCGGCCACGATGACTGGCGCATGGCCACCCAGCTCGCCGGTGAAGCGCTTGACGTGGCGCGCAGCCTGCTCGCCCAGCAGCTTGCCCACAGCCACCGAGCCGGTCACGGACACTTTGGCGATCTCGGGCCGCTCAATCAGGAAAGACGAGACTTGAGCCGGGTCACCGCAAACCATCTGAATCGCCTCGGCCGGCACGCCGGCATCGAGGAAACAGCGCAGCAGCAACATAGCGCTGCCCGGCGTCTCTTCGGCGGGCTTGAGCACCACGCTGCAGCCTGCGGCCAGCGCGCTGGCGAGCTTGCGGCTGGGCAAGTTGACCGGAAAGTTCCAGGGTGTGAAAGCAGCGACCGGCCCGACTGGCACACGTGTGACGGTGTGCGAGAGGATGCCGTCTACCCGGGGGGCCACCGCACGGCCATACAGGCGCTTGGCTTCTTCGGCCTGGAAATCAATGATGTCGGCCGAGAGCGTGACTTCGCGCTTCGCTTCCGCCAACGGTTTGCCCTGTTCGAGCGTGAGCACGGTGGCGATCTGGTCCACGCGCTGGCGCAGCAAATCGGCCGCGCGGCGCAGGATCACGTAACGGTCGTGCGGGCGCACACGGCGCCATTGATCAAAGCCCCGCTGCGCTGACTCGGCAGCCGCAGCCAGCTCGGCCGGGCCAGCCAGCGGCAGCCTGCCCAGCACGCCTTCATCGGCGGGGTTGATGACGGGGCGCTCGCCGCCGGAAGCGGCGGACATCCACTGGCCGGCCACATGAAGTGAGAGAGAAGGGTATTGGGTCGTCATGCTGTGTAGTGTGTTGTTCACCCTTCGCGGGGCGAGATCGGGAACGCGCAAAGACGCTGCTGGGGTTTACCCTAGATAGGGCGCCGGCGGTCATAGCGGGCGATGGTCAGGCCCTCTGTGTCGATCTCGGGTGGGCGGCCGCTCATCCAGTCGGCCAGCAGTTGGCCGGTGCCGGCGGCCATGGTCCAGCCCAGGGTGCCGTGGCCGGTGGCCAGCCAGAGCTTGGGCAGCCGAGTCGGTCCGAGGATGGGCGTCCCGTCGGGGGTCATGGGCCGCAGGCCGGTCCAGAACTCGGCGCGTGAGACATCGCCGCCGCGGGGGAACAGGTCCTTAACCACAAATTCCAGCGTGCGGCGCCGGCTCTCGTTGAGCTCCAGGTCGAAGCCGGAGAGCTGCGCCGTGCCACCGACGCGGATGCGGTCGCCCAGCCGCGTCACGGCCACCTTGTGCGTCTCATCCATGATGGTCGATTCGGGCGACTTGGACGGATCGGTGATCGGCACCGTGATCGAGAAGCCCTTGACCGGGTAGACCGGAACGTCCAATCCCAACGGCGCCAGCATCGCGGTGGAATAGCTGCCCAGAGCCAGCAAATACCGGTCCGCATCGATCAGGCCCTGGTCTGTGACGACGCCAGTGACGTCGTCGCCCTGTGTGACCACGCGCTCAATGCGCACCCCGAAGCGAAACTGAACGCCCAGGCTCTTGGCCATCTCGGCCAGCCGGTTGGTGAACTTGAAGCAGTCGCCGGTCTCATCGCCGGGCAGGCGCAGCGCACCGACGAACTTTTCCTTCACGTCGGCCAGAGCCGGCTCGTGCGCCAGGTAGCCCTCGCGGTCAAGCAACTGGTAAGGCACGCCGAACTGCTGCAGGATCTCGATGTCCTTGCCGGTGCTGTCGAGCTGCTTTTGCGTACGGAACAGTTGCAGTGTGCCCTGCATGCGCTCGTCGTACTGGATGCCGGTGTCGGCGCGCAGTTTCACCAAGCAGTCACGGCTGTATTCGGCCAGCCGCACCATGCGAGCCTTGTTGATCCGATACCGGACCTCAGTGCAGTTGCGGAGCATGGCCATGCCCCAGCGCCACATGGCGAGATCGAGCATCGGCTTGATGACCAGCGGGCTGTGGTGCATCAGCAGCCACTGGATGGCTTTGACAGGCACGCCTGGCCCGGCCCAGGGAGCGGAGTAGCCAGGTGACACTTCGCCGGCGTTGGCGAAGCTGGTTTCCAGGGCGGGGCCGGGCTGGCGCTCCAGCACCGTGACGTCGTGGCCTTCTTTGGCCAGGTAGTAGGCGGCCGTCGTGCCAATGACGCCGCTACCGAGGATGACGATTTTCATGAGTCAACGTAGGTTCGTTGATAACGTGGACCAAGACTGGTCAGGATTTCGTAGGCGTTGGTTCCTGCTTCTTCCGCCAATGCGTTGATGTCGTGCGCTTGCCCGATCAATTCGACCGGTGTACCCGGGGCCAAGTGCGACTCAAGCACGTCGGTGACGTCCACCGTCACGGTGTCCATGGACACCCGTCCGATCAGGGCTACCGGTTGGCCCAAGATGTGCAGGCGGGCCCGGTTGCTGAGGCTGCGCAGGTACCCGTCCGCGTAGCCCACCGACACCGTGGCCACACGGGTCCTTCGGCTGGCGATCCACGTGTGGTTGTAGCCAACGCCCTCGCCAACCTCGACCCAGTGCGACTGGATCAGCCGGCCCGTCAGTCGCAGCACCGGATGCATGGGATTGGGGCGGCCCAGGGTCGGAGCGATGCCGTACAGCGCAGCCCCCGGGCGCAGCAGGTCGGCGTGGAAGTCCTGCCCCAGAAACACGCCCGAAGAATTGGCGAGGCTGGCAGGCACGCCTGCCCATCGCTGACGAATCGTCTGGAAACGCTGAAGCTGCAGCGGGTTGATGGGGTCTTTGGGGTTTTCAGCGCCGACCAGATGGCTCATCAACAGCACGGGTTCGATGCCACGCAGTTCTTCGGCGCCGATGCCCAGCGGGTCGTTGCGCGCCAGACCAAGGCGCGCCATGCCGGTGTCGAATTGCACCGCGGCCGGCAGCGTTCGCCCGAGTCGGACGGCCAGGTCAGACCATGCGCGGATCTGTTCCCGGCTGTTGAGCACCGGAATCACACCGGCCTGGGCGCAGACCGGTTCGGCGCCCGGCAACGGGCCATGCAGAACGAACAGGCGCGCATCCTCCGGCAAGATGGGCCGCAGGGTCAGCGCCTCGGCCACCAGTGCCACAAAGAAGTCCCGGCAGCCTGCCTGGTAGAGGGCCGAAGCCACCCGGGTGGCGCCCAGACCATAGGCATCTGCCTTCACCACCGCCGCACAATCGACGCCCGGCCGTGCCTGCC
>Ga0075157_10001925_pt1 | contig 12481 bp, 12 predicted proteins | sample JI81BgreenDNA_FD_70967 | JGI IMG/M metagenome (GOLD analysis project Ga0075157, IMG submission 70967) | Wastewater effluent complex algal communities from Wisconsin, to seasonally profile nutrient transformation and Carbon sequestration -... | ecosystem: Engineered > WWTP > Effluent > Algae...
GCCGCATGGGCCGATGCCCGCGCGCGGATGACGGATGTGGGGCGCCTTGCCGACCTGCTCGAACGGTCGGAGCGCGAGCTGGTCCACGTGACCCTCGACCGGGTCTCCCCGCTTGCCGTGCCGGTGATGACGATGATCGGCCGCGAGGCGGTGCCGCAGGGTGCGGTGGATGACGAATTGCTGCTGGAAGCCGAGGGGCTGATTGCCGCGGCGATGCGGCCCGATGCACCGCTGGAAGGGGACTGAGCGCCCTCCCGCAAAATGTTCGTGAAATGTTTCACGTGAAACATCGCAGCGGGCCGGGCGCGGATGCAAAAAGGGCGCCGCGAGAACCCCGCAGCGCCCCTCTAGGCCGGGTCTGGAGGCACCCTAAGGCACCCCTCGACCGAATTATTACTTGCCGAACTCGCGATAGTTCGAGGTGCCGACGAAGCCGAACTTGGTCACCTTCGAGGCCTTGATGTCCTGAAGCACCTTGGCCGACAGCTCGTAGCTGGCGAGGGCTTCGGGCTCGAACTGCAGTTCGGGCTCGGGCGTCATCTTGGTGGTGTCGACCAGGGTCTGCACCAGCGTGCCTTCATCGATCGCTGTGCCGTTCCACAGGATTTCGTCGTTCGGGGTCAGAACGATCTTGTTCTTGACCGGATCGATCGGTGGCGGCGTGTTGTTCGGCTGCGGCTGCGGCAGGTCGATATCGACCGAGTGGGTCGCGACCGGGATGGTGATGATGAACATGATCAGCAGAACGAGCAGAACGTCGATCAGCGGCGTCATGTTCATTTCCATCATCGGCTGGCCGTCGAGCTTGCCTCCAGACATACCCATGTCAGTTACTCCTCAAATATGCCTGGACGATCAGCCGTTCGGATCGACCGGGTTCGAGATGAACCCGACAATCGGATAGCCGGCCAGCTGGATGTTGAAGATCGCGCCCGCCACGCACTTCCACGGGGCGTTCACGTCGCCGCGGATATGGACCTGCGGCACCTTCTCCGGATCCTTCATCAGCTCTTCGGCACCGCCGGCGCGCTTCACGATCGCGTCGAGACGGTCAAAGGCCATCTTCTGCAATTCGTCCGAGGTCACCGGAGTGATGTTCTGGAAGTAGATCCGGCATTCGCCATTGCGCGAGGCGCCAGCGAAGCCCGGTTCCCCGGCGCTGCGGCCCGCATCGTCAGTGGTGCTGACGGTGAGCAGCAGGTTTTCCACCTTGTCCTTGGACTCCAGCGATTCGAACACCGGAATTTCCAACTTCTCGATCGTCTGGATCGCCACCGGAACCGCGATGAGGAAGATGATCAGGAGCACCAGCATCACGTCCACCAGCGGCGTGGTGTTGATGTCGGACAGTGGGGTATCGGCCCCGCCTCCTGTAGAAATCGCCATTGTGAATTCCTAGCCTGTCAAAAATTTGACTTGGTTTGCCGGTCCGGCCGTTCCGCATTCGTGGAGCGCGGCCGGGCAGCGGGAGGAACGACGGTCACGCCGATCCCCCCATCATGCGGCAATGACGATCAGGCCTTGGTGGCCGGGGCAGCAGCCGGCTTCGCGGCGGGCTTGGCCGCCGGAGCAGCAGTCACCGCCGGCTTCACCGCGCCGTTCGAGTTCATGTAGGCCAGCAGATCGGTCGAGAAGGTGCTGAGCATCGCCGCGATCTTGCGGTTGCGGCCCTGCAGCCAGTTGAACGCGAACACGGCAGGCACAGCGACGAGCAGACCGATCGCGGTCATGATCAGCGCTTCACCCACGGGGCCGGCGACCTTGTCGATCGAGGCCGAACCGGCGATGCCGATGTTGATCAGCGCGCGGTAGATCCCGATCACGGTGCCGAGCAGGCCGACGAACGGAGCGGTCGCGCCGACGGTGGCGAGGAAGGCCAGACCGCCGTTGAGCACGGCGTTGATCGAATCTTCCGAACGCTGGAGCGAACCGTGCATGTAGTCATGCGATTCGAGGGCGTCGGTCATCTTGCCGTGGTCTTCCTGGGCCTTGACGGCGTCGTCGGCGAGCTGGCGCCATGCGCTGTCCTTGTCGAGCTTGGCGGCGCCTTCCTTCAGGCTGCCGGCGCGCCAGAACTGGGTGCGGACGGTGTCATACTGCTTCATCACCTTGTTCTGTTCGAACAGCTTGGTGAACATGATGTAGAACGAACCGACCGACATGATGACCATGATGGCAAGGATCGTCCAGGCGACCGGGCCGCCTTCCTTCATGGCTTCGACAAAGCCGAACTTGTTTTCAGGGGCTGCTTCGCCGGCTGCGGCGGCAAGAAGGTAAAGGTTCATTGCGAAAATCCTTTTGAAAAGATGGGTTCCAAGGGGCCGGCGATCCCGTCACCGGCCCGTTTGATCAGTTCAGCTTGTAAGTGATGCGCGTTGCCCACGAGGCGCTGATCGGGTTCCCGTCAGCATCCCATGCAGGGTCGAACCGGCCATAGCGTTCGAGGTCCTTGCAGGCCGCCTCGTCGAGGATGTTCGATCCGCTCGAGGAGGTCACCTGACAGGCGGTCGCACGACCATCGGCGGTCACGGTGACGCGGACGCCCACGGTGCCTTCGATCTCTTCCTGCGCGGCACGGCGCGGGTAGTTTTCCTGAATGCGCGCCGACCAGCTGCGCTGGTTCTTCGGCTGCACGCCACGGGCCTTCGACACGCGCGGCGGCTGCGGCGGGCCCGGAGGCGCGCTGGGTGCAGTGCTTGGCTCGCGGAACACCGGCTGAGGCGGCGGCGGATCCTGGCGCGTTTCCATCTGCGGAGGATTGGGCGCAATGTTGAACGGGGGCGGCGGCGCCACGGGCGGCGGCGGCGACGTCGGCTCCGGCATATCTTCCGGCGGCGGCGGCGGCTCCTCCTCGGGCGGCGGCGGCTCTTCCTCGACGTTGACGGTCGTCACACGTTCGACCATCTCCTTAACGGCGTCGACGGCAAGGAACAGGACCATGCCAGTGCCCACGAGGCCGACGATCGACAAAGCGATGATCAGCGACACAAGCTTCGGCCCGGTCAATCCTTGTTGTTGGCTAGCGTAGGACATCCAGCGCTTTCTCTCCAAATACTCGCCGATCCGAGGATCGGCACACTCCCCACACCCCGACCGAAAAGGTCGGCGAGCGGATCCCGGTCATTTCGGTCCTCCCACGCCGGATACGGAGATACGGGCGCGCGCCATGCGCTCCGCCCGGAATCTCCCCGGCTGGCACGTGCAGAACAAATTGGTGTCCCGAACGCAACCTTTACTGTCTGCACGGCTTGTGTCCCCAATCCCGAGCAGTCAGTCCTGCGGGCTTTAACGGGCAACCCCAAGCCGATCAAACGCTTTTGCGGTTCAGGGCCAATTCACTGCGAGTCATGTGCAACAGGCTCTGCTAAAGCGGGGGCGAGCGGTCCCTTGGCGAAAGTTGCGCAAGGCCAAAGGTAAAGGGAAGATTAATGTCGTTTTTCAAGACTCTGGCGATATGCGGCGTAGCGCTCTCAGGGGTGACGGCAGGGCCTGTGGCGGGCCTTGCGCAGGCTCCGGCGGCGGCTGGCACAAACAGCCCTGCGGGGGCTGTCTCGGGCCCGACCTATGCCGATCTGGCTACTCTTTCGGATGCTTCGGAACTGGTTGTCCGGGTGCAGATTCGCAAAGCGACGGCCCTGAAACCCGAACGCGCGCCCGGCCTCGCTGCGGGATTCGCGCGGCTTTATGTGCAGGCCAACACGATCGCGGTGATCGCCGGACGCAGCGGGGTGGGCGCGAGCGTGACCTATCTCGTCGATGTGCCGCTTGATGCCAGGGGCAAGGTGCCCAAGCTCAAGAAGCACGAATATCTGCTGTTTGCGCGCTCCGTGGCGGGGCGACCGGGGGAATTGCAGCTGATCGCGCCGGGTGCGCAGGTCGATTACACGCCGGCGCTGGAAGCCCGGGTGCGCCCGATCCTGACCGAGCTCTACAGCGCCGGGGTGCCGCCGCGTATCACCGGGGTGAGCGACGCGCTGGCCGTGCCGGGCACCTTGACGGGCGAATCGGAGACGCAGATTTTCCTCGCAACCGAAAACCGCTCGCCGGTGTCGATTACCGTGCTGCGCCGTCCCGGGCAGCGGGTGCAATGGGGTGTTTCCTGGGGCGAGATCATCGATTCGGCGGCCCGCCCGCCGGAGCCGGACACCCTGCGCTGGTATCGCCTTGCCTGCGCGCTGCCCGCGCAATTGCCGAGCAACGCCAACCTCGCCCGCGAGGCCGAGGAACGGCGGCTGGCTGCGGGCGATTACGCCTTTGTCAGGCAGGCGCTGGGCCCGTGCGAGCGGCGCATCACGCAGGGGTGACAGCGGTGAGATAGGGCGCATGCCCGCTTGACCGCGCGGCAAGCACGGTTAAGCGCGGCTCCTGTTACCAAGGGAGGCCCGCTTGACCACCACCGCACCGCTTCGCATCGCCATTGCTGGCCTCGGCACCGTCGGCGCGGGGGTAATCCGCCTGCTCGACACCAACGCCAGCCTGATTGCCGCGCGCGCCGGTCGCCCGATCGAGGTGGTGGCGGTGGCCGCGCGTGATCGCGGCAAGGACCGCGGCGTCGATATTGCGCGCTTCGCCTGGGAAGACGACATGACCGCGCTCGCCCGGCGGGACGATGTGGACGTGGTGGTAGAGCTGGTCGGCGGTTCCGATGGCCCCGCGCTCGCCCTGTCTCGCGCCGCATTGGGAGCGGGCAAGGGGCTCGTCACCGCCAACAAGGCCATGATCGCGCATCACGGGCTGGAGCTGGCGCAGATCGCCGAGGCGAACAACGCCGCCCTGAAGTTCGAGGCAGCGGTCGCGGGCGGCATTCCCGTGATCAAGGGCTTGCGCGAGGGCACCTCGGCCAACGCGCTCACCAAGGTCTACGGCATCCTCAACGGCACCTGCAATTACATCCTCTCCGAAATGGAAGCGACCGGTGCGGACTTCGCCGATGTGCTGGCTGAGGCGCAGCGGCTGGGCTTTGCCGAGGCGGACCCGGCCTTCGATATCGAGGGCGTCGACGCGGCGCACAAGCTGGCGATCCTCGCCGCGATCGGCTTTGGCACGCGGGTGGACTTCGCGGGCGTGCGGGTGACCGGCATCACGCAGGTCCGCGCCGCCGACATCGCGCAGGCCGACGCGCTGGGCTTCGTCATCCGTCTGATCGGCGAGGCTGACGTGGAAGAGGCCGCCGACGGCCCGCGCCTGCTCCAGCGCGTGCGCCCCTGTCTCGTCGCCAAAGGGCACCCCTTGAGCGCGGTGGACGGCCCGACCAACGCCGTGGTGGCCGAAGGCAATTTCTCGGGCCGCCTGCTGTTTCAGGGCGCAGGCGCGGGCGATGGCCCCACCGCCAGCGCGGTCGCTGCCGACCTGATCGACATTGCCCGCGATGAAGTGGGCGCGCCCTTCTCGATCCCCTCGGCCCAGCTCGCCGCGCTGCCGCCTGCCGAACCGGGCGACCGGACCGAGCGCACCTATATCCGCTTCATGGTCAAGGACCGCCCCGGCGTGCTCGCCGAACTCACCGCCGCGCTGCGCGACGGGAACGTTTCGATCGAAAGCCTGATCCAGCAGGGGCGCTCGCAAAGCGGGGGCGAGGTTATGGTGGCGATGGTCACCCACGAGGGTCCGGAACGCTGCGTCGCCAAGGCGCTGGCGCTGCTCGAAGGATCGGACAGCCTTTCAGGCGATCCGCTGGTCCTGCCGATCCTGCCGCGTTAGGGCGAGCCGGGTTCTTCGGCGGGTTCCACTTTCGGAGTCTCCGGCAGGCCCAACTCCTCGGCAATCCGCGCGCGGGCGTCCTCATCAAGCGGGGCATCGTCGCCTTCGACCGGCTTCAACCCCTTCGCCACGCGCTCGGCATCGGAGCCGGCGGGCGGCGTTTCGATCGCCTCGACATCGATCATCAGCGCCGGGTCCTTGGGGCAAGGCGGGATGAAGCAACCCTTGATGATGATCGACGCATAGAGGCCCGGCGGAAGACCACCGCCATCCACATCGGGCGTGGTCGGCCCCTTTGTCCGCGCGGCATAGTCCTTCAGCCACGCCTCGCGGCTGCCGCTGTAGAGTTGCGAGGTATCGGCGGGCAGTTCGCGGCACACCACGATCTCGCCCTGCACCACGCCCCGCTCGCGCTGGTCGGCGCATTCCTTCAGCTCCACAGCATCGGCCGCTTCAGAGGTCGGCTGCGGCGCGAGAATGTCGATCTGCCGGGGCGGTTCGCTCACCGGTGCATCGGGGCCGAGATCGATGGGGATGCGCTCCGGCTCGGGCGGGGCGGGAGAGGCGCGGTCCGGCAGGCGGGTCGCATCGCGCGGCAGCTGCGGCATGCGGAGCGACGGGGGCGGGAGCACCTGCGGGCCGACCTGCACCTGCGGTTCCATCTGCGCCAGCGCGGCGAGCAGCGGCGCTGCGGCGATCAAGGGGAAGAGCAGCACCTTGCGCGCTCCGTCACCCGCCCTTCTTCTTCGGACGGGGCGGAACGGCGGTCCTGATCCCGGCCGCCTCGCGCCGCGCCTTTTCCTGTTCTTCGGACAGCTCCTCGTTCTGGCCGAGCGGCGGCAGGCCGCGCGCGATCCGGTCCGCATCCGATCCGGCAGGCGCCTTGGGCAGGGCGGCGAAATCGACGGTGATCGCCACCGGCGGGGGCTTGCCGAAGCCGATGCCCTTGCCGTTGTCGGGAATGCCGAACATGTCGGGGGCAGGAGGGCGGCCTGCGTTCATGGTTTCCTGCGCGTAGCGCTTCTCGCTTTCGGCGCGGGTGCCGGTCAGGCCGGTCCCGTCATTGCCGCGCACCTTGCACACCACGATCTCGCCATTGATGGCCGCCGCTTCCTCGTCATCGCGGCATTCGCGCAGGTCTGCCTGGCTCGGCTCGTCTCGGGGCACGGTGACCATCAGGTTGATGCGCGGGGCCGGCGGGGCTACGGCAGGCTGGTCGTCAGGCGGAGTCGCCGCGCTGTCATCCTGCGCGGCCACAGGCGCGCTCAGCAGGAGTGCCGCAGCCGCCCAACCGAAGCGAAAACAGGGCAGGACAGGCGTGGCATTGCTCGACAAACCCGTTTCCATCCGCTTAAGCGCCCCGGTGATTGCTGATTGGGTCGCCACCCAAGCGAAGAAGGGCTGAATTGCACATGAACCCGTCGAACGATACCGAGCTTGCCACCGCCGCACAAGCCGCTGCCGATAACGCCATCCAGCGCGTTCTGGTGCTGGAAATGGTGCGCGTCACCGAAGCGGCGGCGATTGCCGCGGCGCAGCTGATCGGGCGCGGGGACGAGAAGGCGGCGGATGCGGCGGCGGTCGCGGCCATGCGCAAGGCGTTCGACAACCTCTACATCGATGGCACCGTGGTGATCGGCGAGGGCGAGCGTGACGAAGCGCCGATGCTGTTCATCGGCGAGAAGGTCGGCATGGGCAAGGGCCCGAAGATCGACATCGCGCTGGATCCGCTGGAAGGCACCACCATTACCGCCAAGGCCGGGCCCAACGCGCTCGCCGTGCTGGCGGCGGCGGAAGAGGGCTGCCTGCTCAACGCGCCCGATGTCTACATGGACAAGCTGGCGGTCGGCCCGGGCTATCCGGAAGGCATCATCGATCTCGCCAAGAGCGCGACCGAGAATGTCTGCGCGGTCGCCAATGCCAAGGGCGTGAAGCCGTCCGACATCAATGTCTGCGTGCTCGATCGCCCTCGCCATGCCGATCTGATCGCCGAGCTGCGCGCGCTGGGCTGCGGCGTGGTGCTGATCGGTGACGGTGACGTTGCCGGCGTGATCGCGGTGACCGACGAGGAAACCACCATCGACATGTACATGGGCCAGGGCGGCGCGCCGGAAGGCGTGCTGGCCGCAGCCGCGCTGCGCTGCGTCGGCGGGCAGTTCAATGGCCGTCTGGTGTTCCGCAACGATGATGAAAAGGCCCGCGCCCGCAAGTGGGGGATCGAGGATCTCAATCGCATCTACAAGCTGGAAGACCTCGCCAAGGGTGACTGCATTTTCGCTGCCACAGGCGTGACCAGCGGCTCGCTGCTCGATGGCGTGAAGCGCCGCCGCAAGGTGACAGGCGAGACGATCCTGACCACTGAAAGCGTTGTGATGCGGGCTTCTTCGGGGACCGTAAGGTGGATCCGGGGCGAGCATCGCATCGGGTGATCCCGGCCTAGGCCTCCGGTGCCGCGGTCGCCTGCGCGATGGCGGTGGCCGGGGCGGGTTCGCCGAGATCGAACAGCTTGCGCACTGCCTCGTTGGGCATCAGCGTGCCGGGCGGATAATGCTTCTGGTGGAGAGCGCGCATCGCCGCGATGTGCGCCTCGCCCAGTGAGGCCGCGAAATCCTCGACGATCGCGCTCTTGCCCCAGTGCGGGCGCACGCCGGGGAAGTAGCTGGTGACGGCGCGCTGGAGCCGCTCCAGCCAGGCATAGTCGCGCACGTCGGCGAACAGGTCGATTGCTGCCATCGGCTGCCCGAAATTGCCCGCGAAGGGCAGGTCGCTGGCATCGGCACATTCGCGTACCGAGATCATGCTTTTCAGCACGAAGCCCAACGGGCGCAGCTTCTGCGCTTCTATCATGATGAACCGCACCACCTCGTCCGTGCGGCCCAGCGGCACGAAGAAGGCGAGGTTGTAGGCGGTGAAGGTGGTCGAGAAGAAGCCGGTCAGCAAATCGGGCGGGCGCTGGGATTTCAGCAGGGGCTCGGGATCGTAGAGGTAATCCAGATCCTCGGGCGCGGTGATGACACGCTGGTGGCTGCGCGGGTCCAGCCGGTTGGCGGCGCGTTGCAGCCAGTAACGGAAGGCGGGCACCATCCGGTCGAAGGCCCACAGCCGGCGCAGCAGGAACTCCGCCAGCCCCTTCATCGAGAACACCGGCGCACGGCTCTGGCGCGGACCCTTGCCTCCGGTCGCGGGGCGCAGGGTGTGGAGCATGATCAGCGGATCGGCTGGATCGCTATAGGGCACGAAGGCCGCCGTCACCGCAATCGCCCCGCGGGCCAGCGCGGCCTTCTTCGACAGGCGGGTGACCCACGCATCGGACTGGAAGCTTTCGAGCGGCGCGGTGCGCAGGGTGACGCTGAGGATCGGGCCGATGGTGCCGAACGACAGCGCGGCATAGGGCAAATCCGCATCGCCTTTTTGCAGGGAGACCTTCTGCCCCTTGCCATCGAGGAACGTCAGCGCGGTCACCGCCTGCGCCACGACCGCCTCCGCCCCGTAGCCGTGGGTGCCGCCGGTGAGCGCGCCGATCACGGTCTGCTCCATATAATTGCCGCTGTTGAGCATCCGCCGTCCGTGCTTCAGCAGCAGCTGCTTCAGCTCCACGACCTTGACCGATGGCCCGCAGGTGGCGGTCTGGGTCGCGGGGTCGTAGACCGCGTCCCTGAAGGCCGATTTGCCCATGTGGAAAGCGGTGATGCCGGGGACGACCTGAATGCCGTTGTAGCTGTGCGATTGCCCGATGCAGCTGTAGGGTCGGCCCGCGAAGGCGGCGATCAGCTCCGCCTCGCTGGCGGGCGTGATGACATATGCGTCACCGAAGAACACCTTCATCCAGGATTCGACCGGCGTCATCCCGCCCGCGCCTGCGCGCGGCCTTGTGGTGAACCAACCCATGCAAAAAGCCCCCGATTTGCTGCGGCTCATCTTTGAACGCAGCGCACGGGAAGGCAATCGAAAACCCGCGCGGCGGCGGCCACGCGGGTCTTGCGGAGAAGGGGCGGGGGGCGCCTAGCCGCCGGGCTTCAGCACGACCTTGGTCCAGCTGTCCTGCTGGTCCTTGAAGTTCCTGTATCCCGTCGCCGCCTCTTCCAGCGGCAGGCGGTGGCTGATCAGGAAGCTCGTGTTGATCGCACCCTCCTCGATCATGCCGAGCAGGTCCTTGAGATACCGCTGCACGTGGGTCTGGCCGGTGCGCAGTTGCAGGCCCTTTTCCATGAGTGCGCCCAGCGGGAACTTGTCGGTCATACCGCCATAGACGCCCGGCATCGACACCCGGCCGCCGGGCCGCACCGCGAGGATCGCCTGCTTCAATGCGCTCGCCCGGTCGGCACCGATGCCAATCTTCTGCTTGGCGGCATCAAGGATGTTGTCGATGGTAAAGCCGTGCGCCTCCATGCCGACTGCGTCGATCACTGCATCCACGCCGATCCCGCCGCTCATCTCCATCAGCGCCTCGCGCACGTCGGAGGTGCGGAAGTTGATCGTTTCCGCGCCCAGTTGGCGGGCAAGCTCCAGACGATGCGGGTAGTGATCGATCGCGATGACCTTCGCCGCGCCCATAAGGATCGCCGATTGGACGGCGAACAGGCCGACCGGGCCGCAGCCCCATACGGCAACCGTATCGTCAGGCTGGATTTCGGCATTCTCTGCCGCCATCCACCCGGTCGGTAGAATGTCGGAGAGGAACAGCACCTGTTCGTCATCGAGGTGATCGGGGACGACGATGGGGCCGACATCGGAAAAGGGCACACGCACATATTCCGCCTGCCCGCCGGCATAGCCGCCGGTCATGTGCGAATATCCGAAGATCCCCGCCATCGGGTGCCCGTAGAGCGTTTCGGACATGTCCTGCTTTTCGACCGGATTGCTGTTCTCGCAGGCGCTGTATTGCGTAATGCGGCAGTGGAAGCACCCGCCGCAGCTGATCGTGAAAGGCACCACGACGCGCTGGCCCTTGGTTAGCGTGCTGTCAGCCCCGGTCTCCACCACCTCGCCCATGAATTCATGGCCGAGCACGTCACCGGGCTTCATCGCGGGGATTACCCCGTCATAAAGGTGCAGATCGCTGCCGCAGATCGCGGTCGATGTGACGCGGATGATTGCATCGCGCGGGTTGACGATCTCGGGATCATCGAGGGTTTCGACGCGGACATCCTGCGTCCCCTGCCATGTCAGAGCGCGCATCAGCGGGCCTCCTCGGTCTGGTGTTGGTGATCGGCGCGGGTGCGGGCGCTGGTGGCGATCTCGCCGGTTTCCATCAGCATCTTGAAGCGCTTCAGGTCGTGCCGGCCCTGCAATTCCGGGCTGCGGCGCATAAGCTTGGCAACCGTATCGCCAAGAATGCCGCCTTTGGGCTTGTAGGCGATGATCAGGCTGACCCGCGTGCCGCGCTCTCCCGGCGCATCCTCGAAGGTGACGCGGCCTTCGGTATCGATGTCGCTGTCTTCTGTGGACCGCCACGCGATCAACTCGCCATCGACCTCACGGGCGATGCGGGTGTCGACGGCGTAGGTCTTTCCGTTGGCGGCCTTGATGTGCCAGGTTGCGTGGCCGGGTTCGCCGCCTGAAGGTTCGATCCGTTCGAGGTTCGCCATGAAGCGCGGCAGGTTCCGGAAATCGCGCCAGAACGCGAACAGTTCCGCCCGCGGCTTGGCGATGGTGACGCTGCGGCCAACCACCTTGTATTCGCCGAAAGAGCGCCGCGCGGTGTAGCCGGGCGCGCTGTCGGGATCGATATCGTGGCGGCGGCGCTTGGCGGCAACAGCGGCCAGCGGGATCGCGGCAAGACCGATCCCGGCCAGCGCAAGATAGGGCCATCGGGCGGGGTTTTCGTGTTTCATCGGGTCCTCCGCTTGAGTGAAGCACGGAGGATGGCAGGCAGGGGCACCGCACCCGGTAACCTGCATTACCCGCAGGGCGCGTGCTGGCCGCCCCGAGGCGCGGCCTGCCTTGCGGGCAATGAAAAACCCCGGCGGATGGGTCCGCCGGGGTTTTGCTGTTTGGTGCCTAGGCCGGCTCCGGCAAAGCCGGAGTCGTCAGACGGGGCGCGGGCGCCCCGCTGGCCGGCCTTGGGCGATGCGGTGCGAGCGTGGCTCGCTCCGCCCGCCCTAGCGGCTTAGAACCCCATCCCGCCCATATCCGGCATCGCGGGGGCGGCCGGCTTGTCGTCCGGACGCTCGACGATCGCCGCTTCGGTGGTGATCAGCAGGCCGGCGACCGAGGCCGCGTCCTGCAGCGCGGTGCGCACGACCTTGGTCGGGTCGATCACGCCGGCCTTCACCAGGTTCTCGTAGGTGTCGGTCGCAGCGTTGAAGCCCTGGGTTTCGTCATTCTCGCGCAGCAGGTTGCCCGCGACAACCGCGCCATCGTGGCCGGCGTTCTGAGCGATCTGCTTGATCGGGGCGGTGATCGCCTTGCGGATGATGTCGATGCCGCGGGTCTGGTCTTCGTTCGCACCCTTCAGCCCTTCGAGAGCCTTGGTGGCGTAGAGCAGCGCGGTACCGCCGCCCGGGACGATGCCTTCTTCCACCGCAGCGCGGGTCGCGTGGAGCGCGTCGTCGACGCGGTCCTTGCGCTCCTTCACTTCGACTTCGGTCGCACCGCCGACCTTGATCACGGCCACACCGCCGGCGAGCTTGGCGAGACGCTCCTGGAGCTTCTCCCGATCATAGTCGGACGAGGTGTTGTCGATCTGGGTGCGGATCTCGGCGACGCGCGCCTTGATGTCGTCAGCCGAACCGGCGCCATCGACGATGGTGGTGTTGTCCTTGTCGATCGAGACCTTCTT
>Ga0075157_10001926_pt1 | contig 12470 bp, 11 predicted proteins | sample JI81BgreenDNA_FD_70967 | JGI IMG/M metagenome (GOLD analysis project Ga0075157, IMG submission 70967) | Wastewater effluent complex algal communities from Wisconsin, to seasonally profile nutrient transformation and Carbon sequestration -... | ecosystem: Engineered > WWTP > Effluent > Algae...
CGTCCGCGCGGCGCCCGGCGTCGAGCGCAACCCGGCTCTCCGGCAGACCTGAAGGAACGGCACGGTCATGGGCAGCACACCTCGGAGGCCACGCACGGACGTGACCCGCAAGGTCGAGCATAGTGGGCCTGCAACGGCCTGTCTCGGCTTGACGCCCTGGCGACCGAACATCGTGCGGTCTTTCACGGCAGGCCCCCTGTCGGCCGGGCCGGCGACGCCGTCGACTGCGAACGACCGTGGGCCGAGCTCTGTCCGAGCCAGCGGCCCAGCGCGGCGAACAGTTCATCCGCGACGGCGGGCTTGGAGACGTGATCGTCCATGCCCGCCGCCAGGCAGCGTTCCCGCTCCTCGGCGAAGGCGTTGGCCGTCATCGCGAGGATCGGCTTGTCCCAGCCCTGGCGCCGCAGCGCCCGCGTCGCGTCCAGGCCGTCCAGCCGGGGCATCTGCACGTCCATCAGCACCAGGTCGTAGGCCGCGCCGGCCATTCGCTCCAGCGCTTCCTGCCCGTCGGCGGCCACGTCGACCTCCAGGCCCACACGCTGCAGCATGGCCACCGCCACTTCCTGGTTGACCGGGTTGTCCTCGGCCAGCAGCACCCGGTAGCCGTTGAACTGCGGCAGCAGCGCGGGGGCCGCAGGCCCGACGGCCTCGGCGTTCTCGCCCGCCGACTGCCACGGCAGGGGCACTTCGAGCCAGAACAGGCTGCCCTGGCCGGGCTGGCTCCTCACGCCGACCTCCCCTCCCATCAGCTCGGCGATGCGGCGACTGATGGCCAGCCCCAGGCCGGTGCCGCCGTAGCGGCGGGTGGTGCTGCTGTCGGCCTGTTCGAACTCCTGAAACAGGCGGGGCAGCGCATCGGCGCCGATGCCGATGCCCGTGTCTTCGGCCTCGAAGCGAAGGCGCAGCGGCTGCGTGCGCGGCTCGACCTCGCGCACCCGCAGTTCCACCCGACCCGCCTCGGTGAACTTCACCGCGTTGCCCAGGAAGTTCAGCAGCACTTCGGTCAGACGTTGGCTGTCGCCTTCCAGCACCAGACGGCCCAGCGAGGGCGGGCAGTCCACCTCGAAGGCCAGCGCCTTCTCGACCGCTTTCGGGCCGATCATGCTCGCCACGCCGGCCAGCAGGGCCTCCAGCCGGAACGAGTCGATCTGCAGTTGCAGCTTTCCGGCCTCGATCTTGGACAGATCCAGCACCTGGTTGGTGATGGCCAGCAGGTGCTGGGCGGCCGTGCCCACCTTGGCCAGCCGGTCCTGCTGCACCGCGTCGACGGCGTCGCGCTGCATCAGGTAGCTCAGGCCGATGATGGCGTTCAGCGGCGTGCGGATCTCGTGGCTCATGTTGGCCAGGAACGCGCTCTTGGCGCGGCTGGCGGCCTGGGCGGCTTCGGTGGCGCGGGCCAGCGCCGCGGTGCGGGCCTCCACCAGCTCCTCAAGGTGGAAGCGGTGCCGCTCGAGCTCCTGCGCGTCGCCACGCTGGCGGGAAATGTCGGTGAGGAACCCGTGCCAGCGCACGCCGCCGAGGTCCTGCGGCTGGGCGATGGCATTGGCGTACAGCCAGCGGCTCTCGCCGCGCGGATTGGGCAGCACGCGGAACTCCTGCTGCCAAGGCCCCAGCGTGCGGGCCGACTGCGCCAGCGCGCCCCGCACGGCGGCGCCGTCCTCCGGATGCAGCTGGGCGAAGAAGCGCTCGGCGTCCTCCAGCAGCGCGGCCGCCGCCACGCCCAGGTGATCGCGCGAGGCTTCGCTGACGTAGCGAAACGTCAGCCGCCCCTGGCCGTCCTGGTCGAGCTGGAGGATCACGCCGGGCACGGTCTCGGCCAGTCCGCGCAGGCGATCGATCAGGCCCGCCTGGGCGTCGAACTGCTGCTGCAGCGCGCTGCGCATGCCGTCCATCGCCGAGGCCAGGGTGCCGATCTCGTCGGCGCGGGTGGGGGGCAGCTCGGCGTCGAAGCGGCCGCCGGCAAGGTCGCCGGCAAAGCGACTGAGCCGGCGCAGCGGCCGCAGCACCCGCGAGTTCATCAGCGCCAGCACCAGCACCAGCGAGATGAGCAGCTGGCCGCCCACCGTGGCCACGTACAGACGCTGCTGCCGAGCCGCCGCCTCCACCACCAGGTGGTCGTCGATCTCCAGGGTGACGCGGCCGATGGGCTCGCCGGCGCGCAGCACCGGGCGCTGTCCCTGCAGGGCCTCGCCACGGCGGCGCGAAGGCTCGTGGAAATCGACCAGTGGCGTGTCCGAGGCCCCCTCGGTGACGACGATGCGCACCACCTCGGGCGACTGCATGACGGCCGAGACCACCTCGCGCGCGGCCGCGCTGTCGAGGTTCCACACCAGGACGGCCAGGCTCTTGGACAGCACGTCCAGCCGGTCCTCCATCTGTTGCTCGAGGATCTCGCGCGCGCGATCGGGTTCGCGCCAGCTCACCACCGCGCCCCCGATGAGGAGGGCCGGGATCAGCAGACCGAGGCTGGCTGCCACCGCAATGGTGGTGAAGAGGGAGCCGCCGCTGCCGCCGTTTTGCCTCAATCCCGCCTCGTTTCCGAAGCCGGCCGCACCGCTGGCCGGTCGGGTGCAATGTACCGCCGAACCGAGTGACTTCTTGCGTCACACCTCACGGAGCCAAGGAGACCCGGGGCTGCAAGCGGTCTCGCCGAGGCCGGGTGGGCCCCGCTCAGGCGGCCTGGCGGGCCCAGGCGACGGCGCGACGGGCCAGCGCGGCCGTGGCGTCCACCACCACCGGGCCGGGGGCGGCGTGTCTGGCCTGCGACTCCGCGATCACCAGCGGAATCTCGGTGCAGCCCAGCAGCACCACGCCGGCGCCGCGCTGGTGCAGCGCCTGCAGGGCGCGCTGCAGCAGCACCCGACCGTGGTCGTGCTGCCCGGCCTTGATGGCGGCGATGCCAGGCGTGATCCACTGGGCCTGCTCGTCGGGGGCAGGCAGCACCCAGCAGACTGCTCCGGGGCGGCGACGCGTGTACAGCCCGGAGCGCACGGTGGCTTCGGTGGCCAGCAGCCCCACGGGCTGTGCTCGGGCCGCGTCAGGAGCCCCGAGCGGCCGCGATCCGTCCCGCAATGCAGCGGCGGTGGCGTCCAGTGCCGCGTCCACCAGGTGCAGCCCCGGAAGCGGCAGGCCGGCTTGCAGTTCGTCGAACCACAGGTGCGCGGTGTTGCACGGCATCACGATGCCGGAGGCGCCAGCGTCCACCAGGCGCTGGGCGCTGGCGCGCAGCGCCGGCAGGGGCGACTCGCCCCGCCCGAAGAAGGCCGCCGTGCGGTCGGGCACCTGCGGGATCGCGCTGACGACGACCGGAAGGTGCTCCTGGTCGTTCCGGGCCGGCGTGGCCTCCAGCAGCTTGCGCAGGAAGTCCACCGTGGCCAGCGGCCCCATGCCGCCGAGCACACCCAGGATGCGGGCGGTGTTCGTGCGAAGGTTGACGTTCGACATGGGGCGCTGGGAAGGGCGGTGGCTCCGCGGTGCCCGCATGCTGCCGCCGCCCGCGCCGATTCTCGATCGAAAGATGCGAACGCGCCATAAGCGGCGCTGATGGCGCCGTTCAGTGCGTTTCGCGGCGGCGCAGCACCAGCACCGAGCAGTGCACCTTGCGCGCCACGTGGTAGGTGGTGCCGCCGAACAGCGTGCGTGCCAGGCTGGAGCGGCCGTGCGAGCCCAGCACCACCAGGTCGGCGTGGGCCGCCCGGGCCGCGGCCAGGATGACGTCGGCAGGCTTGCCGTGCTCCACCTGGGCCTGCACGTCGGCCCAGCCGCTGCGGTAGGTGGCGGCCAGCGTGGCCAGCTGTCGCTGCACCTCGTGGCCCTGGGCCTGCACCACCTGCTGACGCAGTTCCGCGTAGTCGGTGAGGTTGGCTGCGGTTTCGGCCGCGTGCAGCAGCACCAGCGTGGCCGACGGGTGGGCGAAGCGCTCGTGGGCGACGCTCAAGGCACTGAGCGAGTCGTCGGAGAAGTCGATCCCGACGAGCACGCACTGGAAGCTCTGGACAGCGGACATGGTTTCCCCCCTTGGGCAAGTCGATGGAGGCGCGGGACGGCGGCGCTTCGGCGCCCGCGCGCGATCCAGGAAAAGCAAGAGACACGCCGGCGTCGGGGGGGCACGACGCCAGGGGGCTCGAACGCCCGTGGCCGGGCCTCGGTTCAGTGCTGCAGGATCTTGGACAGGAAGTCCTTGGCGCGCGCCGAGCGGGCCTCGGGGTTGCCGAAGAACTCTTCCTTCTTGCAGTCTTCGACGATGCGGCCCTGATCCATGAAGATCACGCGATGGCTGACCTTGCGCGCGAAGCCCATCTCGTGGGTGACGCACATCATGGTCATGCCTTCCTGCGCGAGCTGCACCATGACGTCGAGCACCTCGCCCACCATCTCGGGGTCGAGGGCCGACGTGGGCTCGTCGAACAGCATCACGATCGGGTCCATGCTGAGTGCGCGGGCGATGGCCACGCGCTGCTGCTGGCCCCCCGAGAGCTGGCCCGGGAACTTGTCCTTGTGGGCGATCAGGCCCACGCGCTCGAGCATCTTCAGGCCGCGCGCCTTGGCGTCGTCGGTGCTGCGACCCAGCACCTTGATCTGGGCGATCGTGAGGTTCTCGGTCACCGAGAGGTGCGGGAACAGTTCGAAGTGCTGGAAGACCATGCCCACGCGGCTGCGCAGCTTGGGCAGGTTGGTCTTGGGGTCGGAGATGCTGATGCCGTCAACGACGATGTCGCCCTTCTGGAAGGGCTCGAGTGCGTTGACGGTCTTGATGAGCGTGCTCTTGCCCGAACCGGACGGGCCGCACACCACCACCACCTCGCCCTTGGCGATGGAGGTCGTGCAGTCGGTCAGCACCTGGAAGTTGCCGTACCACTTGCTGACGTTCTTGATGTCGATCACGTGTCGCTCCTGCGGGTCGCCGGGGCGCGGCGGGGCGCCCGGTCTGGGGGTGTCTTCGGTGAAGGGTCAGCGGATGATGGCGATCCTCGCCTGCAATCGCCTCACGAGCATGCTGAGACTGAAGCAGATGACGAAGTACACCAGTGCGGCCAGCAGATAGGTTTCCACGGGGCGGTTGAAGTTGCGGCCGGCGATCTCGAAGCCCTTCAGCAGGTCGTAGGCGCCGATGGCATACACCAGCGACGTGTCCTGGAAGAGGATGATGGTCTGCGTGAGCAGCACCGGCAGCATGTTGCGGAAGGCCTGGGGAAGCACCACCAGCTGCATCGTCTGTCCGTAGGACATGCCCACCGCGTAGCCGGCCTGCACCTGGCCCTTGGGCACCGACTGGATGCCGGCGCGCATGATCTCGGAGTAGTAGGCCGCCTCGAAGAGCGTGAAGGTGATGACGGCCGACATCTCCGCGCCCAGCGGCTTGCCGAGCAGCAGCGGAATGAGCAGGAAGAACCACAGGATCACCATCACCAGCGGGATGCTGCGCATGGTGTTCACGTAGGCCGCAGCCGGAACCGACAGCCACGGCTTGCTCGACAGCCGCATCAGCGCCAGGATGGTGCCCAGGATGATGCCGCCGAACATGGCGATGACCGTGAGCTGGACCGAGAAGGCCAGTCCCTTGAGGACGAAGTTCGAGACCAGCGTCCAGTCGAAGAAGGAGAAGTCGAGATTCATCTCACTTCCCTCCGATCATGCCGGGCACGCGCACGCGGGTTTCAACGCCGAGCATCACGCGGTTGATGGAGAACGCGCTGAGGAAGTACAGCGCCGTCACGGCCAGGTACATCTCGACGTTGCGCGAGGTTTCCTCGCCAGCCTGCAATGCGAACATGGTGAGTTCGGCGATGCTCACGGCAAAGGCGACCGACGAGTTCTTGACGATGTTCATCGACTCGCTGGTGAGCGGCGGGATGACGATGCGAAACGCCATCGGCAGCAGCACGTAGCGGTAGGTCTGCGGCAGGGTGAAGCCCACGGCCAGGCCCGCGTAGCTCTGGCCGCGCGGCAGACTTTGGATGCCGGCCTTGACCTGCTCGGAGATCCGCGCCGAGGTGAAGAACCCGAGGGCGAACACCACCAGGATGAGCGGCGGCAGATCACGCAGGGGCGTGATGAGCGACGGCAGCACGTGGTACCAGAGGAAGATCTGGACCAGCAGCGGAATGTTGCGGAACAGCTCGGTCCAGGCATTGCCGAAGAACACGAGCCGCTTGTCGGGCGTGGTGCGCAGGATGCCCACCAGCGAGCCCGTGACCAGCGCCACCACCAGGGCCAGCGCGGCGACCGACAGCGTCCAGCCCCAGGCCGACAACAACCAGTCCAGGTAGGTCACCGATCCGCCGGCACCAAAGCAGGTGCTGGAGACGTTGCCGTCGATGGTGTCCTTGCAGAACACCTGCCAATCCCAAGTGGCCAAGGGGGGCTCCTGAAGATACGGGAAGGGCGCGGGGCCGGAGCTGCACCGGCACGCCGCGCCCTCGGGCGTCGACCCGGTGCAGCACGGCACCGGGTCGGAAGGGACGCGCGCGGCTTACTTCTTGGCGTACTCTTCCACCGGCTTGTCGTTCGGGTTCGCCCAGGCCGCCTTGGTGGCGTCGCTGGCCGGCAGGCCCACGCGCGTGTTGGTCGGCGGGATCGGCTGCATGAACCACTTGTCGTAGATCCGGGCCATCTCGCCGGACTTCATCATGGCGATCAGGCTGTCGTCCACGGCCTTCTTGAAGGCCGGGTCGTCCTTGCGGATCATGATGGCGATGGGCTCGACGGACAGCACCTCGCCGACGATGCGGAAATCGGCGGGCGCCTTGGCGCGGGCGATGTTGCCGGCCAGGATCTGGCCGTCCATCACGAAGGCGTCGGCGCGGCCGCTTTCCAGCAGCAGGAAGCTCTCGGCGTGGTCCTTGCCGAACACCTCGTTGAAGTTCACGTTGGCGCCGCGCTCGTGGCGACGCAGGTGCTGCACGGAGGTGGTGCCGGTGGTGGTGGCGACGTTCTTGCCGGCGAGCTGCGCAATCGAGGTGATGCCGGAGTTGGCCTTCACGGCGATGCGCACTTCCTCGACGTAGGTCGTCACGGCGAAGGACACGTCCTTCTGGCGCGTGGCGTTGTTGGTGGTGGAGCCGCACTCGATGTCCACGGTGCCGTTCTGCACCAGCGGAATGCGGTTCTGCGAGGTCACGGCCTGGTACTTGATGTCCAGCTTGGGCAGGGCGAGCTGCTTCTGGATGTCGGCCAGGACGCGCTGGCAGAGCTCGACGTGGAAGCCGGCGAAGTTGCCGCCGCCCGTCGTGAACGACAGGGCGCCGGAAGACTCGCGAACGCCCATCGTCACGGCGCCCGAACCCTTGATCTTCGCCAGGGTGTCGGCGTGGGCCGATGCTGCCAGGGCCAATGCCGCCAGGACGAACAGACTCTTTTTCATGCGAACTCCTAAAGCAGGGGGAGGAGGAAGAGGAGAGAGACGAACATCAAAGGTGGGGGCCCATGACGGCGGCGAATTCTAGGTCCGCCACCCTGTTGGATCCCGGCTTTGCACGCTCTGCGGTCTGACCCTAGGGCAGACCCTAAGGCGAGTGGTGCACTGCGCGGCGCGAGACTGTATGCAAGGGGTGAAGGGCTCGCCAATGCCGATTCAATGCCGCGTAATGAGTTTTTTGCATGGCTGTGACATTGTGTGAATCGGGGAAAACAGGCACCGCGGCGGCGGCGATGCGCACCTGCGGTGCACGACAGGGCGAAGGCCTTGGGCCACCGCCGCGCGGCTGCACGTCGATGGGGCGCGTGTTCCCCGGGGCGGTGCGGCGCGTCGTGCAAGGCCGGCGGCGTCGGACCCGCGCGTCGTGTGCCGCTCCAAGAACCGTGCCACTGGCGTCCCGCGGCGCCTTTCGGTCCTGAAGGAACGCTGAATCCCGAGGCGCGGGCTGGTTCAACGCCGCGGGTGTGCCGCAGCGCTCACCCCGCGAACCGGGGACTTCCGCGCCTGCGGTGACAATCCTGGCTCCAACTTCCGCTTCCCGCGCACCGTACGCCGGGCGGCTTCCACAGCACCTCCGTTTCCCCGAGCCCCCCGTGGTCCTGCGCATCCTTCCGCCCGACAGCACGGCCGACGACCTCGCCGCCTTCGAACGCACTTGCGAGCGCTGGGCCGGCTTCGACGACCGGATCTCCGCCGAATGGGTCGACGGTGCGCTCACCGCGTGGGCCGCCGGTCCGGTTCGACCTGAGGGTGAGGCTTGGCTCGACACGCTGGCCGGCGACGGCTTCGCGCGCTGCTTTGCCGACCCGGCCGACGCGCAGGCGGCCCGCGCCGCGCTGCAGGCGCGTCTGGGCGTGCTGCTGGCGCAGCTCGACGCCGAGGCCCTGCTCGATGCGCCCGACGCGCTGCGGCTGCGGCCGTTGATGTATGCCTGGGACGACGAGGCCCGCGCGCAGGCCGTGACCGACGGCGTGGTGACGCAGGAAGAGGCCGCCCAGCTGGCCAGCGGTCAGGAGTGGGTCGACGGATTCCTCACCGTGGTCGAGGCCGAGGGCTCGCCGTGGCAGGCGGCCGATGCCGTCGACGGCGAGGACCAGGAGGCCTTCGAGGCGCTGCTGTCGGAGGTGGCGGCGGTGTCTTTCCCGGACGGCAGCGAGGCGCTGCGCGAGCACTTGGCGCGCCAGGATCCCGACGCCCTGCCGAGCCGCGACGATCTCATCGACCAGGCCTGCTTCGCGGTGCAGGATCTGCGCGTCTGGTGGCTCGACCACGCACCGCGCCCGGCCACGCGGCGCGTGGAGGCCACGCCGGGCCGCAACGATCCCTGCCCCTGCGGCAGCGGACGCAAGTACAAGAAGTGCCACGGGGCCTGAGCGGCGCAGCGCAACCCTCGGGCCTTGCCCTGCCGATGCGGATGCGATGAAGGATCCTCGACCATGAACCCGGACCTGTCCCTCGATCTTCATGCCCCCGAGCTCTCCGGCCGCCGGCTGGTGCTCGGGCTCAGCGGCGGCGTGGCCTGCTACAAGGCGGCCGAGCTGCTGCGCGAGCTCACCCGCGCCGGCGCCTCGGTGACGGTGGTCATGACCGAGGCGGCGCAGGCGTTCATCACGCCGGCCACCATGCAGGCGCTGTCGGGCCGGCCGGTGGTGACTTCGCAGTGGGACCCGCGCGAGCCCAACCACATGCCGCACATCAACCTCACGCGCGACGCCGACGCCGTGGTGGTGGCGCCGGCCAGTGCCGACTTCATGGCGCGGCTGGCCCAGGGGCGGGCCGACGAGATCCTCTCTCTGCTGTGTCTGGCGCGTCCGATGGAACGTTGTGCGCTGCTGGTGGCGCCGGCCATGAACCGCGAGATGTGGGCCCACCCGGCCACGCAGCGCAACGTGGCGCAGCTGCGCGCCGACGGCGCCGTGGTGATGGGGCCCTACGCGGGCGACCAGGCCTGCGGCGAGACCGGCGACGGGCGCATGCTGGAGCCGCTGGCGCTGCGCGACGCCATCGTCGCCCACTTCCAGCCCAAGCGCCTCGCCGGTCGCCGCGTGCTGGTGACGGCCGGCCCGACCTTCGAGGCGCTGGACCCCATTCGCGGCCTGACCAACCACAGCAGCGGCAAGATGGGCTTTGCCATCGCGCGGGCCGCCGCCGACGCCGGCGCCGCCGTGACGCTGGTGGCCGGGCCGGTCCACCTGCCCACGCCACCCGGCGTGGCGCGCATCGATGTGGCCAGCGGCCGGCAGATGCACGCGGCGGTGATGGCGCAGGCGCCGGCCCACGACGTGTTCGTGGCCACGGCCGCGGTGGCCGACTGGCGACCCGCCGACGTGCAGCCCGAGAAGATCAAGAAGGACGGCAGCGGCCGGCCCCCGCCGCTGGTGCTGACCGAGAACCCCGACATCCTGGCCGACGTGGCGCGCCTGCCCGAGGGACAGCGCCCCTACTGCGTGGGCTTTGCCGCCGAGAGCCACGACCTCGAGCGCCACGCCCGCGAAAAGCGCGAGCGCAAGGGCATCCCGCTCATCGTGGGGAACCTCGGCCCGGCCACCTTCGGCCGCGACGACAACGCGCTGCTGCTGGTGGATGCCCAAGGCACGCGGACCCTGCCGCCCGGGCCGAAGCTGGCACTGGCGCGGCTGCTGGTGGCACAGATCGCGCAGCGGCTCGACGGCGTGCCGCACTGAAGTCAACAACGAACGACCGGACATGACCGAAGTCGACATCCGCATCCTCGACCCCCGCATGGCCGACCAGCTGCCGGCCTATGCCACGCCGGGCAGTGCCGGCCTCGACCTGCGCGCCTGTCTGGACGCGCCGCTGGTCTTGGCGCCGGGGCAGGCCGAGCTCATCCCCACGGGACTGGCGGTGCACCTGCGCCACCGCCACCTGGCGGCCATGCTGCTGCCCCGCTCGGGCCTGGGGCACCGGCACGGCATCGTGCTGGGCAACCTGGTGGGGCTGATCGACAGCGACTACCAGGGGCCGCTGATGGTCAGCGCCTGGAACCGCGGCAACGCACCCTTCACCATCGCGCCGATGGAGCGCATCGCGCAGATGGTGATCGTGCCGGTGGTGCACGCGGCGTTCCGCGTCGTCGAGTCGTTCGACGCCAGCGAGCGCGGCGAAGGCGGGTTCGGCTCGACGGGTCGCGCCTGAGGCGCCGGTCCCCGTCGCACCCCGGCGCTCCTCAGCGCGCGCCCACCAGCCCCACGGCCGCGCCCGCAGCCAGCCGGGCGACGAAGGCCTCACACTGGGCCAACTGCGCCAGCGAGACGAACTCGTCGGGCTGGTGCGCCTGACCGATCGAGCCCGGCCCGCAGATGACGGTCGACATGCCGGCGCGCTGGAACAGCCCGGCCTCGGTGCCGAAGGCCACGCGCGTGGTGGCCTGTGTGCCGGCCAGCACGGCCGCCAGGCGGGCCGCGGGTTCGTCGGGCTGTGCCAGGAAGGCCGGCATCTCGGCGAACTTCTCGAAGCGGATGCCGGTGGCCGGGTCGACCGCGTGCATGGCCGGCAGCAGCCGCTCGGTCCACTGTTCGAGCTCGCGCTGGAAGTCCTCGGCCTCGGTGCCCGGGAGGTTGCGGAACTCGTAGTGGAAGCGGCAGTCCTCGGGCACCACGTTGTCGGCGATGCCGCCATCCACGCGGCACACGGCGGCGGTGGTCCAGGGCACGTCGAAGCCTTCGACGAAGGGGCCCTCGGCGCGCCAGCGGTCGCCCATGTCGGCAATGCGCGAGATGATGCGTGCGGCGGCCTCGACCGCGTTCACCGCCTGCGGCGTCAGCGAGGAGTGCGCCGGCTTGCCTTTCACGCAGCAGCGCATGCGGTACACGCCCTTGTGCGACAGCGCCGGCACCATGTCGGTGGGCTCGCCCACCAGGCAGAGGGTGGGCTGCAGGCCGGCCTCGCGCAGGTCGGCCACCAGGTGGCGCACGCCGAAGCCGCCCACCTCCTCGTCGTAGCTCAGCGCGAGGTGCACGGCGTGCGGCAGGTCGGCCTGCAGGATCCGATCGGCCAGCGCCACGCAGCAGCCGATGAAGCCCTTCATGTCGGCGCTGCCACGCCCGTAGAGCCGGCCGTCGCGCACGGTGGCGCCCAGCGGGTCGACGGTCCAGGCCTGCCCGTCCCAGGGCACGGTGTCGGTGTGGCCCGACAGCACCACGCCGCCGGGCTTTCCGGCACCCAGCGTGGCGAAGAGGTTGGCCTTGCGTCGATCCTCGTCGTAGGTCAGGCGCAGGTCCACGCCCTGGCCGCGCAGGTGGTCGGCGATGCACTCGATCAGCGCGAGGTTGCTCTGGTGGCTGATGGTGGACAGGCGCACCAGGCGCTGCGCCCACTCGAGCACGGCGGGCGAGGGCGCTTCGGCGGGAAGGGGAACGGCGGTGGGAGTCATCGAGGCATGTTAGTAGGATCGCCGGATGTCTGCGCATGCACCTGCTCTCCCTTCGTCGGCCCCGATCCGCGACCTTGTCACCCGCGCCGACGTCGAGGCCGCCCGCCAGCGCATTGCGGCCGACGTGCGCGCCACGCCGCTGTGGCGCCTGCCCGGCGCGGCGCTCGGGCTGGACCTGCGCGAGGTGTGGCTGAAGCTGGAGCATCTGCAGGTGGCCGGCAGCTTCAAGGCCCGCGGCATGTTCAACCGGCTGCGTGCGCAGGCGCTGCCTGCGGCCGGCGTGCTCATCGCCTCGGGCGGCAATGCCGGCATCGCCGCCGCTGCCGCGGCGCGGGCGGTCGGCGCGCCCTGCGAGGTGTTCGTGCCGGAGATCAGCAGCGCCGCCAAGCGGGCCGCGCTGGCCGCTCTGGGCGCCAAGGTGCAGGTGGTGGGCGCGGCTTATCCGCAGGCGCTGGAAGCCGCGCGGGAACGGCAGGCCGCCACCGGGGCGCTGTGGCTGCATGCCTACGACCAGCCCGAGGTGGTGGCCGGGGCCGGCACGGTGGCCGCCGAGATCGAGGCCGAAGCGGGCCTGCCCGACCGACTGCTGGTCAGCGTGGGCGGCGGTGGCCTGGTCGGCGGCATCGCGGCGTGGTGGGCCGGGCGCGTGCCCATCGACGC
>Ga0075157_10001927_pt1 | contig 12470 bp, 14 predicted proteins | sample JI81BgreenDNA_FD_70967 | JGI IMG/M metagenome (GOLD analysis project Ga0075157, IMG submission 70967) | Wastewater effluent complex algal communities from Wisconsin, to seasonally profile nutrient transformation and Carbon sequestration -... | ecosystem: Engineered > WWTP > Effluent > Algae...
GGAAGCGAGGCGTTTGCTGCGTGTTGGCGGACATTTGACAATTATGGATATGAATCCTCAGTCGGAAGTTTATGCCAAAATGCCTCCTTATATTTTGACTTTGCTCAAGAGTACGGAGCCTTATTTGGATCAGTATTTTGGGTTGGATATTGAGCAAGCTTTAATAGATTCTGGTTTTGCACAGCCGACAATCACTTGCAATACCGTCCGACACCGGACTATTGTTGCTGAGGCAATAAATAGTTAGGTTTGGGGGAATGTGTTTGCGGTCGATCGTACTTTAAAAGTGGATTCGATCGCAACAGCGTTATAACTGAGATGTTGCACCATTCTCAATTAGCCGTAGGGGCGGGTTAGCCAACAGCCTTAAAGCTTGCAAATAGGTTCTATAAACCCGCCCGACCCCACGAAAAATCCTCTTATTGATATTGCTGCAAGATGTCAGTTATAATTAACAGTTGTGTAGCTGCAAGCAGCATTGTTGATATGCAATAGTAAAAAACTCGATAGTAAAAAACTCGATCGAAAAGATGAAATCACCGCAAGAAGTGCTTGAATTAGCTCATCAGCACGGTTTGACTATTCAAGAAAGTTCACTGCAATTTAATGAATCAGGACTCGATTTTCAAGTCGTGTTGGCAACCGACACTGAGGGAGAACGTTGGGTTTTGCGTCTTCCTAGGCGGGAGGATGTTCTGCCGTCGGCGAACAAGGAAAAACGCACGCTGGAACTGATTGCTCCTCTTTTAAGCGTGGAAGTACCGCTATGGACTGTTGCCACAGATGAACTCATCGTTTACAGGGCATTAAAGGGCGTGCCGGCGGGTACAATTGATTTAGAAGCCAAAGCCTATGTGTGGGAAATTGATCCAGCTAATGTCCCAGATCAATTCCATGAATCGCTAGCTAAAGGTATAGTTTCCCTGCACCAAGTTAGCATCGAGAAAGCGCGCGCATTAGGTATTCCCATTGAGACAGCGACAGAAGTAAGGGCGGCAATGAAGCGGAGGATGGATGCAGTAAAAAACGAGTTTGGGGTTGGTCAAGAGTTGTGGAACCGATGGCAATCATGGCTCCAAAGAGATGAAATTTGGCCGAAAGAAACGGTGTTAACTCATGGTGATTTACACGCTGGACACATTCTTATTGATGCACAGGCACAGGTGACTGGTTTTATTGACTGGACTGAAGCAACCGTCAACGATCCAGCAATTGATTTTGTCGCTCATTACCGCACGTTTGGTGAAGGCGCTCTCAATCAGTTAATCTCAGCATACGCTAAGGCAGGCGGGCAGGTTTGGCCTCTGATGGCAGAACATGTAATTGAACTCACTGCTGCTTATCCCGTAGCAATTGCAGAATTTGCGCTGAAGTCAGGTTTGGATGAGTACAAACAAATGGCTAAACAGTCACTTTGTGTGAGGGATTTGGAGTAAAATGTTTAGTGAATTAGATCCGCTGATTCAGGAAATTACAGCACTTTTCGGATATATGAGGTACATAGCCAAAGTAGGGACCAGGCTAAGCCTAGTCCCTACAGGATATTGATGTACCTCATAAACCTGCAATCTGCTGTAACTGTACAACCGATTGCATGAGATACATCCGATACATAAATAATAGAAGGCTATAGGTATGACTTCAGTATCTGAAACAGAAGCGACTATTATCCGCACGCCGCGAGGACTGACGATTTCAGGCACTCGATTGACTCTATACGATGTCATAGATTTTCTGAAAGCTGAGTATTCACCAAAATTGATTCGTAATAAATTTAACCTGACAGAAGATCAAATTAACGCTGCTCTATCTTATATTGAAGCAAATCGCGCTCAAATCGAAACTGAATATCAACAGGTATTACAAACAAGAGCAGAAATTCGCTCCTATTGGGAAAATCGCAACCGCGAACGGTTCGATCGCATTGCAATGATGCCCCGCAAGCCGGGACAAGAAGCTCTCCGGGCAAAACTTGAGGAGCAAAAAGCGAGACGTGTCGCACAGAAACAATGACTTTCCTAGTTGACTGCAATCTTGACGGCTATGCTCTTCTTTTTCTGGGAATTTTGACAAAACTCGGCTGGCTTGAACTCGTGTCGATTCGATTTGTCACTTTTAGGGAAGCTGGACTATCGATGGACGCTAGCGATCGTTTGGTTTGGCGTTATGAAGAGAGAAAATCAAATGATGATACTCACAGCCAACCGAAACATGAAGGGTGAGGATTCACTTGAACAGGTGATGCGTGAGGAAAATACAGCAGATTCGTTTCCTGTATTGACAATTACAGATATCGATCGCCTTGACGAATTTGACTACCGAGAGCGATGTGTTGAGCGTCTTGTTGAGATTGTTCTAGACGTTGACAATTATATGGGAGTTGGTCGGTTATTCATTCCGTGAGATCGACATCAATTTACCTAATTCGATCGCAATAGCGGTAGAATTAACAGTTAGACAGCAGTCTGAGCTAGAAGATTTTGATAGAACCCTAAAAAAAGGACATCTTCATGAACCCGACAGCCCCCTCTCAAAACGTCATCGATTGTTTGCAGGTTATCTTGGATGCGACAGCATCGAAAAATTACGAGCTTTTTACTACAGTTGGTGATGCAGGCTACAAAGCGAGCATTACACAAAAAATGTTTGACGATGTTAGCGATCAGCTTGCTTCCCGCCTGCAAAAGGGATACTCAATTAATTATTTTGGTGACCTAAAACAAGGTAACAGTCAGATTTATTTGTGGAAGCTGACTTTTGAAGATGGTGGAGATGAATTTGTGGCACACATGACGATGAATGGAGACAAAGTGGCTGGGATTTTCATCGAATAACCTATCTTGCTGGATAGTAATTCCGGTTGCACGAGCGAGATGACTTTTGGCTGTTGAGTGTTGAGTAAAATTATGCTTTCCTGACAACTGACTGTTGGGATATTTGAACTGTACTGATGCAACCGGAAACAATAGGATTAGAAAGCTGGCGAAACACACTATAAATAGTGTAGATTGCCCTTGCACCCTGAAATTTATTTGCGGTCTATCGACATTGGGTAAAAACCGGGTTTCTGAGCGTAAGTCACACCAGAACTATGAATGGACAAAACATCAGTTGGTAGAAATGTTTGCACCCATATCTCGGAAGTGGCGCGAGGAATGCTTAACTCAAGGACTTGATGTTTGTAAACGAGCCTTGATTTACTGAATAGAGATAATTTCAGTTAAACTAAAGTTACTGGCAACATCTCAATTTAGCGGTTGGGCGCTCCTATCTACATTAGTTAAATGTTTTTCATTTATCTTAAAAAAATATCATGAGCAATTCTCATCAAAGCCTGATTACTCATATCTCTTGGGGACGTATTAAAGTAATCGCTGACGGCAAAACTTGTCAATTCAAAGATTGTAAAGTATGGTCGGGAGGTGCTAAGGAATGGGATTGGAAACTCACAGGTACTCGTCACCAACCCGGTATTCAACCTGCTGATATCGAAGAAATTTTAGAGCAAGGTATAGAATTTATGGTTTTGACACGTGGTATGGAACTCATGCTACATACCTGTCCTGAAACTGAAGAACTGCTGCATCAAAGAGGTATTGAGTATTATATTGGGCATACCAAATTGGCTGTAGACCTTTTCAACAATTTAATGCAACAAGGGAAGAAGGTCGGGGGAATATTTCACTCAACCTGTTAACGCGGTACTGATGCAGCAAGGAAATTCTCTGGAACCTTCGCTGAAAATAATCTGCAAGAACGATGAAATGGATGCTAGCGATCGTTTGGTTTGGCATTATGCTCACAAAAACAAAAGGACTTTGGGATACAATTGTTGTAAAAGCTGGTAGCCAGTTGGCTAAATTTGTTATGGCATTAACATCCCGTGTTGTTCATAGCGACCCCGATATTCTGGGGGGAACCCCTGTTTTTGTTGGGACTCGTGTACCAATGACAACCCTACTTGATTATCTTGAGGCTGGTGATTCATTAGAGGTATTTCTAGACCATTTCCCTAGTGTCAGTCGGGAACAGACAATTGCAGCTCTTGAATTAGCAAAGGAAATGCTGACAGCCTATGCGAATCCTGCTTGATGAATGTGCCCCGCGACCTTTAAAACGCGAACTTGCTGATTACGAGATACGCACAGTTGTTGAGATGGGATGGTCAGGAAAGAACAACGGTGAATTGCTGCTGCTTATGAGTCAAGAGGGCTTCACGATTCTGCTCACCGCAGATCAAAATTTGCGCTATCAGCAAAACTTGCAGCAAGCTGGAGTTGCAGTCGTTGTTCTTGTAGGATCGAGCAACAGGCTTCCTGATTTACTTCCTTTGATACCAAATGCTCGTAAGGTGTTGAATACCATTACTCCGGGGGAAGTGATTGAAGTCGGACGTTCTTAAAAGTTCTCTAGGCGACGCAGCACAACAACGCCAATGCACCCGATCGCACAGACGTTATGTGTTGGGTTCGGAGGTAGTCTGCAGCGGGTGATTGACACCGTTAGATCGCTCTATTCCTGCGAGGGTGGTTCCGCAGATTGTACGGCTAGCTTCCCAACCTAACATGACTGTTTTACGCTCTACTCCCCAGCCATAGCCACCGAGTTCTCCAGATTCTCGAATGACTCGGTGACACGGAATTAAATAGCCGATCGGATTTTTACCGATCGCATTTCCTACAGCCCTAGCAGCAGTTGGGCGAGCTACCATTTGAGCTATACTCTGATAAGTTGCGATCGCACCAAATGGCAATGTCAAAAGTGCTCGCCAAACTTGAATCTGAAAGTTAGTGCCTTTTACCAAGAGCGTTAATGGTTTTTGCTCGCTGAGAGTTTCTGAATTGAAAATCAGGTCACACAATGATTGAGTGGCTTGCTCATCACGAATAATTTCAGCGTTTTTCCATGCCAATCGCAGTCTTTGTGCGGCGGCTTGTTCGTCTGTTGTATCCAAAAAATAAAGATTACAAATACCACGGGTAGTTGTCGCAATTAGAGAGGTGCCAAACGGGGTATCATGAATACCATAGCGAATTTGTAAACCTGCTCCGCCTGCTTTGAACTCCCCTGGTGACATTGCTTCTAAGTTCACAAATAAATCGTGCAATCGTCCGGGACTCGATAGTCTCACGTCCAATGTTAGGTCGAGAAGGCTTTTAGTCTGAGTGATTTTTGACTTGGCATATTCAACTGTCAGATATTGCAAAAACCGCTTGGGGCTAATGCCGGCCCATTGAGTAAATAGCCGTTGAAAATGATATTCACTAAGTCCTATGTGTTGGGCCACAGTTGCCAGATTGGGCTGGTTTAGGTGGTGTTGTCGCATAAAGGCGATCGCCCGAGCAATCCGGTGATAATCTTCGCTAGCATAGACACTCGCATTCTGCATCGAAATCATCTAGTCTAAGTCAAGGGAATAGTGATGTTTCCTCACTTTAGCCATAGAGTAGGCTCAAAGCCACCCGTTTCTTGCGGTGAATGCAGCCACTCGATTTTAGATTTTAGATTTTAGATTTTAGATTGAAGAGATTGAAGAGATTGAAGAGATTGAAGAAAGCGACCTCATATCGTTTCCGGTTGGATGGGAATGATCAAGTCAAGGTCGCGCAATTCCACATTCCCCCACGGATCACTCCCCACTCCCCATCATAAGGAGTGTTACCGGAATTGATATCACCCTCCGCGCAACTGCGTCACCAAGTGAACTAATTCCGGTAAAATTAGCTTTTCGACAGCTAGTTTCACGCCATTGCTAGAGCCAGGAAGAGAAAAGACTAACTTGCCTTGATACACGCCTGCAACTGCGCGAGAGGCGATCGCCCTCGAACCAATTTCTTGATAGCTCAAAAACCGAAATATCTCCCCAAATCCCGGTAAAATCCTGTCAAGCAAACTCTCCATCACATCATAAGTCGTATCTCGGGGAGCGATGCCCGTGCCGCCGTTAAAAATGATTGCATCCACATCTTCACGCTGGGAAAACGCCTGCATTTGCAATACAATTTTGGCCGCATCATCTTTAACAACAGTGTAAGCTACCACAGAGTGACCCGCATCTTTTAGCAGCTTCTTCGTTAACAAGCCACTCTTGTCTGTTTCTGCCGAGCGGGTGTCGCTAACAGTAATGATAGCGCAATTTACGGTTATTTTAGATAAGTCGGGGTGAGGGATTTGCGTCATATAACAGATATTGAAGGAAAAAGAAAGAAGCAAGAAGGAAGAGGAAATCGGGAAAAGGGAAGAGGGAAGAAGTCATTAGTTAGTTGTGATTTTTTCGTTATTAGTTATTCATTATCAAATAACTAATAACCAATAACCAATGCCCCACGCCCCATGCCCCATGCCCTATTCCCCATCAATTATGCCTTGCTAAATCCTAAGCCGTTTGCTTCCGAGTAGCGTTCCATGAAACGCATAAATCGATCCCATTCTGCGGAACTTTTCATTATATAAAGAGCTTCCAAACCAGCAGGCTGACCGTTGATGAACTTAGCATTAACCTCCCGAGTGAGGAGTTCGCCTTCGTCGTCGATCATGTACATTCCAGTAATGTCTTCGGTACTGGTGCTGCTGAGAGCTTTGGGATTTTCAAAGATAAACGTGGCAGTGCCTTGCTCTCCGCTTTTAGAACGGGTTAGGCGCACTTCGGGCACAGCATCTTCGTCTATACCCCGAGAGAATTGAATTTTAGCCATAATCTGACAGTCGAACCTTAAGGATTGCTTAATTTCTTAATGTTTAATCATAAAACGATTCGGGTACTAGCAAATCAAGACTTGGGAGAGGGGAAGCGGGTGAGAGTGGGTGAGAGTGAGGCAATCGGAGACAAGGGGGAGGGGAGATAGGTTGGTTCTTCTGAGATATTGCACCATTCTCCATAATCATTTCAGGGCGGGATCTCCTGCCCAACCCCTACGCCCCACAAGAAAATCTACTCTTTGTGGAACAGGTCGGAAAGCCTGTTCAGCGAGAATGGTGCAAGATGTGAGTTATTTGTACCCCAAGTTACCCTCTCCCTTGTCTCCCAATTCCCTTAGACGATGTAGGGAGAGTTTATAGGATCGGCCCGCTTTGTGGCTACCAGAGTTTGGTAGATGAGGGCGGATATCTCGCCACGGGTGATGTCGTGGGCGGGGGAAAGCTTTTCGCGCGCGGGATAGTTGACCACGATTTTACGCTCTGTGGCGGTTGCTATCTCGTCGGTGGCAAAACTGGGAATCTGAGCTCGATCGACATAAACGCTCAAAGAATTGGGGTTGCCGCCGCCCAACTGCAAGCCGTTTACCAAAGATACGATCGCCTGAACTCTAGTCAAATTCTGCTCCGGGCGAAACGTGCTGTCTGGATATCCAGCCAAAAACCCAGCTCGATTAGCTTGGTCGATCGCTCCTTTGGCCCAAAAATCCGCCCCCACATCCTTAAAAACCGTCGCCTCACGGCGCGGCACCAATTCAAACGCCTTCGCCAACATCGCCGCATACTGAGCTCTAGTTACAATCTCGTAAGGTTGAAAAGTGCCGTTGGGAAACCCGCTAACAATATTCATCTTTGCCAAGCGATCGATAAAATCCTTAGCCCAATGCGTGCTGATGTCGCTAAATTTTAGCCCTCCAGGAGTCGGAGTTGGCGTCACATTTCCCAAATCAAATAAACCTTTCACCCGCGAAGAATTGAGCTGATTTCCCACCGCATAAATCTTAACCCCAGTCGCATTTTGCAAGTCGAATTCGCCGTTATTCTGAAAGATATTGCCGCCCAAATCTTTAGCATTCCCCATATCTGGCAGGGACTTTTCCTCCGCAGTCAAACCGTATTCCGTATTTTTTTCAATGCGATTATTGCGTAAAATCGGCTGAGATTCTCCTGCTAAAACTATACCGGAGCGATTTTCCAAAATTTGGTTATCAGCAATCAAAGGAGCCGACTGAGCTTCCAGAGAAATGCCGAAATCCGTCTTTTGAAAAATATTGCGCCGTATTACTCCCTTAGCAGTTCCCGCCATAATCACCCCAGCCGCAGAGTTTGCCATAAATATGTTGTCGAGAATCGCAGGATTAGCGCTACCCGTGGCAAAAACGCCTCCGCGCTTACAAAGTGTGAAAGTGCAGTTAGCCACAGTCGGAGAAGTTGACTCAATCCAGACTCCCGTGCCGCGACTATCGAGATTCGTAACAGTTACTCCCCGCAATTGGGAATTACTTGCTAGCAGTATGGTGATATTTTTGCCCGCAGCGGTGGGACTGACAAATTTGCCGCTGCCTTGAATTAGAATGCCTCTACCTTTGTTAGTTTCATTGCCAATAACTTTTACTCCCGATGGAATTTCCAAGGGGAATTTTTCACCACTAGCAGCGCTGTAAGTTCCCGGTGATAACTGAATCGTAGTTCCCGATGCAGCGCGACTGACGATCGCGCGGGCTATAGTTTTGAATGGAGCCGATTGAGTGCCGGCCGCGGAATCGCTGCCTGTTAGCGGGTTGACGTAAAGTGTTGTCATGTTTTTGTTGAATAGATAATTGGCGATCGAGCTTTTGTGCAATTTTCATTGTCTGTGAACTTGACCCCGAATCTATATTCAGCTTTGATTGCGGGGGTTATTTAATTGCACGATATCTGCAATATTACCAATTAGGAGTTGCAACCACAGAGGGATTCCCCCTACAAAAGACTGTATTTCTCGTTCCCAGCAACAGCAGAACCAGACTTATTTAAGAAGTGCCGGATATAGGGATGCTATTTTTTCCAGATGTTGCCAAAACCACTAAAATTTCGATCGCCTCCACCGGAAAATCGAAGGTTTTGCTGTCATATTATGTCCGGTAGATTCCCTCCGCTTCGCTTCGCCCAAAATCAGGTAGGGGCGGGTAAACCTGCCAATATCTGCCAATAATTGACAATCTCAAAAACCCGCCCCGGCTGGGATATTATGGTCAATCGATCGGACATGATATCATGTACGATCCATCGAGATTCCCTGCCCAAAAACCTTAACCGCTTCAGCCAAATCAGTTTCACCCATTAAAATGCAGCGTCTTAGCAAATCGATATCCAGCGTTTCCAATCCTGACAGTTGACTCTGAATTACTTGCTCGTAGCCATCTTCCCGAAGATGATACAGCCGCAGCGTGCCATCTTCCCAAAACCAGATTTCAGGCACGCCCAAAGCTCGATATTTTGGCAACTTGCTCAGTCCACCGCTAGTATAAACCACCTCGATCGACAAATCGGGAATCAACTTAGGTTCTCCCAAACAAAACGATTTGTCTGCTTGAGTAGAAGCTTCTGGCGTCTTCTCCTGCGTCATTGAACCAGAAGGGTAAAACTTAATACCTTGTTGCAGCAGAAAAGTAGTCACCAAGTAACCAATGATTTCCGAAAATTTTTCGTGTTGGAATCCCGGCATCAGAATCTCAATCGCCCCTGCAAAAAAAGACAACTTTATGCCAGGGGAATCTTCCGAAACCTTCTGGATTAACTTGAATTGCTCCCAAGTGCCGTTGAGCACCACTCGCCCATCGAGAATTTCGCGATCGAGAACTTGTGTCATTGACTCGCACCATTATCTCTTATCGGCATTATAACTGAGATGTTGGCACCATTCTCAATTATTTGTTTAGGAACAGGCCGGAAAGCCTGTTCCTAAAATTCACTCTTTGTGGAACAGGCCGGAAAGCCTGTTCTTGAGAATGGTGCAATATGTGAGTTATAACGCATTGGGCGATCGCTCCTACAGAATATCCATGCAGCAATTGTAGCTTCAAAATCCGAACAGTTATCTCTAGTTCCCAGGCTCTTCCTAAGAACACATATCCCAAGGCTCTGCCTCGCCTTAACTCCCAGCCTATTTCACAATACAAGACGCATCCAAAACCACTAGAATTTCATTCTGAAAAACCGCACAACTTGTCATTGCTGAAGCTAAGGCGGGAATTTTCCCTTGTTCGAGAGAAAGGCTCGCCTCCGGTATAGAATCAAATTGATTTAGCCAGCCATCATCCTTTATATACTGAAGACTCAAAGCATTGCGATCTATCATCCAAAAATCAACTCCATATTGATTGATAAAATTTTGCAATACAGCTCGATCGGGAGTGTATTGAGCGCGAATTAAATCGTTAAGTCGCTGCAGATATCTGCTGTAGTAGCCTTTCTGATACGGCACTGCATATTCTTTTGCCACCAGAACCGAACGCTGACTAAAGGTTGGCAAATGATCCGTATCGGTGGCGATCGAAGCAATCAATATATCTTTAGGTTGTTGCTCAAAAAATTTGTACAAAGCTGGCATTTTACCTTCTACATACCCGACAGTTGGGAATTTTTTGACCAAGGCGGGATAAAGGACAACGGCGATAGCGATTGTCGCTGTCGTAATTAGTGCCACGATATTTTTTAAATGAAATATTGTTGCTGTTTTTGATGCCCAATGACCGACTCCATCGATAATTAAAGTGAGGGCGATCGCAGTTATTAAAACAACAATAAATCGCAAGCTGTAAGCTGTATATCTACCTGGTTGATACAGCTTGAAAATGGTAGCGTGAGCCGCAAAAAACATCGCCGATGATGCTAAAAATAGCTGAAGCAAAAGCCAGATTTTGCTTTGAATCTGATTTGCTAAGGGAAAAGCCGATCGCAAAAATAGCAGCAGCGGAAATAACAGCGCGACACAGTGAGTTACAGGCGTAAACAGCGACTTGGGAAACATCCCGCTACCCCGCCCTGTCAGCCAATAATCTACCGGATTTGGACGAAAAAAAGCATTTCTGCCACCTGGTGCAAATTCGGCCATTTGCTTCGCTTCTGCTGCGGTATAAGTTGGGCCAAATTCAGAGTTATCTAAAGCATAGGGCAGCATTACTAAAAATATTAATCCCAAACCTGTACTGCAAAATAGGTAATTTGTGCGATCGCCCGACAAACGCAAACCGCCGTTTTTCCAGCATAGCAGGCGCAAAACTAAAATTCCGGCAGCAACCAAGGCGTAAGGAGGATAGAATAGTCCGATCAGCGCGATCGCCCCCAAACAAGGCAGCAACGAACTGCGCGACAAATAATATAAAAAAGCAAGAAATATCGGATAGATAAAAGCTCTTGGCGTTGTGGAAGCCAAATCATCGGTCATCCACATATGCTGATTTAGCAGCAAAGATGCAATAAATCCAGTCATCGGCACTGGCAACATTTCTAGGCAAAGACCAAAACAGTAATAGGTGGAGATTAAGCCGAGAAATAGTGGCAATATTTTGTGAAATAATAGCGGGTGAATGCCAACTGTTGCTGCTAATTTGTAGAGCGTGCTGTATCCTGCGGGGGCGACAGATTGAAAATAATTAGCAATGAAATCGTTGGGGAATAATTCAGGATCGACAAACCGCATCATCCAGAAAACGTGCTGCCTCGCATCGTCTTGCACCATATACTCGGCGCTAAAGACTTGCTTGAGTCCTAAAACATCATAAACTGTGGCAAATGTCAAGCTCAGAGTCAACCAAAATATTGTGTGCGATCGGGATGTGCGATCGACTGTAGCAGTCAGAAATTTGTGCAACCGAGCTATTAATACCATTTGAGATTTGAGATTTGAGATTTGAGAATTGGGAATGACTGATTTTGACAAGTAGGATTATATTATGCCAGGTCAATTACCCCTAATAAAAAGTGTTTGCCGTAAGGACTTTAGTCCTCACGACAAACCGCTTATTTTCAACTTCGCCCTATTTTAGATTATTTTCCAGGCCGCACGCCCGCAATTTTAAGGCGAATCCGATAAAGACTTGTACTTCCGGTAATATAAAGCGTTTTGCGATCGCTTTCTCCCCAAGCCAAATTAGTCGCCGTCTCAGGTACAGAAATCTTCCCCAAAAGCTTGCCATCCGGCGAAAAGATCCACACTCCCCCCGGCCCGGTGCTGTAAACATTCCCCTCTACATCAACTTTTAAACCGTCGGGTACTCCCCTTTGACTGGCATCTTTTAACTCCGCAAAAAGCTGCTGGTTAGTAACAGTTCCGTCCGGTTTTACATCGAAAACAGCAATGTATCCCGCTTCCGAATTGTTGACATAAAGTTTTTGCTCGTCTGGTGAAAAAGCGATGCCATTCGGCAGCACCAAATCCTTAACCAGCAGAGTTAATTTTCCGTCGGGTGCCAGTCGGTAAACACCGTAAAAGCCCAATTCTTCCTGCTCTTTACTAACACCGTAGGACGGATCGGTAAAATAAATACTGCCATCGGATTTAACAACTAAATCGTTCGGACTGTTGAGCCGCTTACCCTCGTATCTATCCGCCAAGGTGATAACTTTTCCGTCCTTTTCTGTACGGGAGACGCGGCGATTTTCGTGTTCGCCAGTAAGTAAGCGGTTTTCTTTGTCTAAAGTATTCCCGTTGGCTTTTCCCGAAGGGCGGCGAAATACCTCAACTTGCTGATTTGAGCCAAATTTATAGATAATATTGGCGGGAATATCGC
>Ga0075157_10001931_pt1 | contig 12451 bp, 6 predicted proteins | sample JI81BgreenDNA_FD_70967 | JGI IMG/M metagenome (GOLD analysis project Ga0075157, IMG submission 70967) | Wastewater effluent complex algal communities from Wisconsin, to seasonally profile nutrient transformation and Carbon sequestration -... | ecosystem: Engineered > WWTP > Effluent > Algae...
AGCGGTGTTGCAAGCGGCCGATCGCCCCTGTGATCTGTTGGCCATTGAGGGACAAGGCTCCCTGCTGCATCCAGGCTCGACGGCGACCTTGCCCTTGCTGCGTGGCTCCCAACCAACTCACTTGGTGCTGGTGCATCGCGCGGGGCAAACCCATTTGCGCGACTTGCCCCACTGCCCGATTCCGCCGCTGCCGGAGGTGGTGGCGTTGTATGAGGCGATCGCCCGGGCTGGGGGCACCTATCCGGCGGCTCCGGTGGCGGCGATCGCCCTCAACACGTCGGGCCTGTCAGAGGCGGCGGCGCAGGCCGAGTGCGATCGCGTGGCCGACGAAACGGGCCGGCCTTGCACCGATCCAGTGCGCTACGGCGCTGAGGCGATCGTCGCTGCAATTTTGGGGGCGACCTGAGCCGCCAGCTCACGGGGCGGCGGCTCGTTGAGGGTGATCTGCCCGCTCAACCATCACCAACACCATGACCCATCACCACGCGCGACCAACTCACGGGGGCAATTTGGCCTGGGCGGCGGCGATCGCTCGCTGCCATCCGGCTGAATTGCTGGATTTTTCCGCGAGCATTAACCCCCTGGGGTTGCCGTCCAGCGCGCTGGCTGCGATTCAAGCGGCATTGCCCCACTTGGGTGCCTATCCCGATCCCAACTACGGAGACCTGCGATCGGCCCTAGCCGCCCATCACCAGCATCACCGGATCGATCCCGATTGGATTTTGCCGGGTAATGGAGCGGCGGAGCTCTTGACCTGGGCAGCGCGGGACTTGGCAGCCGCAGCAGCGGTGGTGGTGCCAGTGCCGGCCTTTGCGGACTATGGGCGGGCCCTGCGAGCGGCTGGGGCGCGGGTGTTGCCGATCGCGCCTGTGGAGCCTTGGGTGTGGGACTGGTCGGCTGGGTTCGATCGCAATGGTGATGACCCCTGTCGGCACTACGGGCTGCTGCTGAACAATCCCCACAATCCAACGGGGCAGCTTTGGGACTTGGCCAGCGTGCGTTGGCTCTGCGATCGCTTTGGTTGGGTGGTGGTTGATGAGGCGTTTATGGACTTTTTGCGCCCCGATCACCAGCCCAGCGCGATCGCCCTGGTTCAGGACTATCCGAACTTGGTGGTGATTCGATCGTTAACCAAGTTCTATGCCATGCCCGGTTTGCGGTTGGGCTATGCGATCGCCCAACCCGATCGGCTGCGTCGGTGGCAGCAGTGGCGCGATCCTTGGTCGGTTAACAGTTTGGCGGTGGCGGCCGCGATCGCCTGCTTGGACGATCAAGCCTTTGCCGACCAAACCTGGACATGGCTCACCTCGGCACGATCAAACCTGGCAGCGGGTTTGGCGGCGCGATCGGGCCTGCGGCCCTTTGCCGGCGCAGCCAATTATTTGTTGGTGCAAACCGCCATGCCTGGCGATCGCCTACAACACCGATTGTTGCAGGGCGATCGGGTGCTGATTCGTGACTGCTTGAGCTTTCCAGAGCTGGGCGATCGCTTCTTTCGGGTTGCTGTGCGCCACCCCTCCGAAAACCAGCGCCTACTGAAAGCGATTGATCGAGCGATTGATCAACGTCTAGTAGGTCAGTAATTAATTAAAGAATTCACTGAATTGATGACCGCCAGCGCTGAACTTAACTAGATTTGTTCAAATAAATCTGTTCTATTTGACTTGCGGGTAACGGTCGTGAAAAGAAATAGCCTTGCCCAAACTCGCAATCTAAATTTTGCAGCCACTCCAGTTGATATTGGGTTTCAATGCCTTCCGCAACAATGGCCAAGCCAAGCTGCTGTCCGAGGGCGATGATGGCATTGATCACGTGATATTTGGAATTCTCGGGGCGAATTTCATTGACGAATGAGCGATCAATTTTGAGGCGATCGACTGGGAAGCGATGCAATGAGCCGAGTGACGAATAGCCCGTGCCAAAGTCATCAATGCTGATTTGAATCTGGAGCGCTCGCAGCATTTGGGTAATGGCGATCGCGGATTCAGCATTCTCAATGATGGCGCTTTCAGTAATTTCCAAATTGAGATAAGCCGGATCGAGCTGAATATCTCGCAAAACACCATCGATTTCAGCGATGAGCGTGGGGCAGGTAAATTGCCTGGGCGATAGGTTAACACTCATGGTGAGGTTAGAATAGCCGCGATCATGCCATGTTTTGAGTTGTTGGCAAGCTTGCTTAAAAACAACCATCCCAACTGGCACAATCAGTCCCGTTGCTTCCATTGACGGAATGAATTCATCGGGAGGCACCATTTGGCGCTCAGGATGCTGCCAGCGAATGAGCGCTTCAAAGCCAGTTAAAGTCTGAGTTTTTAAGTCAAAAATTGGTTGATAGTAGGTGATAAATTCTGATTGCTTTAAGGCGCGCTGTAGGTCATTTTCCAGGGTTAGACGATTGAGCATGGCTAGTCGCATTTCATGCTCAAAAATCTGGTAAGATCCCGATCCTCGCATTTTGGCCTGATACATGGCCGTGTCTGCACTTTGCAGGAGCTCTTCTGGCGACTCACTAGAATCAAATTGCAACGTAGCTCCAATGCAAACACTCATGAAAATTTCAAAGTTTTGAACTTGAAATGATTGCTGAAAGTCTTGCAAAATGGATTCGATAATGCTTTCTAAGTCGGTAAAATCCTCAACTCGATGAATGAAAAAGCAAAATTCGTCTTCTCCCATGCGTACCAACAAGTCATTGAGGCGCAGACGCTTCTTGAGTCGATGGGCGATCGCTACCAAGAGGCGATCGCCCATTTCGTGACCAAATGAAGCATTGACCAGGGTAAAGCGATCGCAATCGAGGGTGATCAGGGCAAATGAGTTGTTCGTTGTTGTGAGCTGTTTGGTCAACACCTCCAACAAAAAGGCCCGACTCGGCAAATTCGTTAAGGCATCTTGGAAAATAATATTTTGTAGTTGAATTGTGCGTTGCTGAACGAGTGCTTCTAGCCGACTATTAAAGATGGCTAGTTCTTGATGTTGCTGGTGAATTCGCAACATGGATCGCACACGCGCATTCAACTCCAGTCGGTTAACGGGTTTACTGATAAAGTCATCCGCGCCTGCTAGCAAACATTTTGCGAGGTTTTCATTGCCGACTAAGGCCGTCACCATGATGATAGGAACGGCTTCCCACTTAGGGATCGTTTTAATGCGCTGACAGACAGCAATGCCATCCATAACAGGCATCATGACGTCCAATAGAATCAGATCAGGATTAAATGTGTCGAGGGAGCTAATCGCTTCTTGTCCATCGGCAGCATAATGCAATTGATAATTTTCACTATCTAAAAGGGTTTCGATCACATCGAAATTATTGGGATCATCATCAACAACTAAAATCGAAAACAGCATGACTGGAAAAATAAGGTGGATGCGAGGTGGGCTTAGTCGGCAATGGGTTCCAAGGGCTGAGGATCAAGCAATTTTGCTCGCTCTCGGGCGATCGCGCAGCCATCAGCGATTGGGGTGGTTTCTGAGGAGCTGTTAATCGTGGTGTGAGCTGTCGCCCTCAGTCGCAATGGGCAAGAAAACCTTGATGATGGTTTCTTGTTGGGGAATGCTGCGAATTAACAAATAACCGCCTGCAAATTCAGCAATTTTCTGGACTAACACCAAGCCTAAACCCATACCCTGTTGTTCATAGCGCTTGCGATCAAACTGCATGAAAGCACCGATCTGCGCAATTTGCTGATCGGTCATACCACGTCCTTGATCGGATACAAAAAAGCACAACATATCGTTGACGATCGTGCTGCCAACTTTAATGGGTGTGCCTGGGGGGGAAAATTTGATGGCATTATCAACCAGCTCATTTAGCATGGTTAGTAAATACCGCTCTGACAGTTTTGTTTCCGCTTCTTGAATTGAAAATATCAAATCATCTTGGCGATCAAATTGGATGGCATACTTCGTGATCGCAATTTTTACGACCTCTGCAGAGAATATGGATGGCAACAAGTCTGATTGCGCAGCTTGGGTGCTTCTTACCTCCAAGTCTAAATAGAATAAAAACTTTTTGGTGAGTTGTTCTAATCGTCGAGCCGATCGGTCAATCCACCCTAACATTTCACGCAGTTCATCGATCTCCATATTGTCGAGATCATGTTCGATCGCAATCACAGTGCTCAAGATGCCATTCAGGGGCGTGTTGAGCTCATGGGGCAGGCTGGAAACTAAGTTTCCACGCAGCGTTTTGAGTGAATTTTCGAGCAGATGAATCGTTCTTTCTTGCACGCTCGACAAGGCTTGAATGCTGTCATATTGCTGCTTGATCCGAAGCATCGATTGCACTCGTGCACGCAGCTCGATCGCATTGACAGGCTTGCTAATAAAATCATCAGCACCAGCATTCAAGCAATTGGCTAAATCTGATTTGGCGGTGAGTGCTGTCACCATCACAACCGGCGTGGCTTGCCACTTGGGCATTGATTTAATTTGGCGACAAATCTCGATGCCATCGACTTCTGGCATCATCACATCCAATAAAATCAAATCAGGATTGTAGGAATCTAATGATTCAATGGCTTGTCGTCCATTGGCGGCATAGTGTAACTGGTACACACCATCGCCCAATAGCGTTTCAATGACATCAAAGTTATCGGGCTCATCATCAATAACCAACAACGAAAGTTGCTTCATGATTAACCTCGATTCATGAGAAGTTGTTGCATCACCGTCACCAGTTGCTTGAGTTTCACGGGCTTACTGATGTAATCATTGGCTCCGGCAGCTAAGCAGCGCTCGCGATCGCCGGGCATGGCAAGGGCAGTCAAGGCAACAATTGGCGTATCAGCCAGTTCTGAGTCTTGGCGAATTTGCTTGGTGGCTTCCAGCCCGTCCATTCCCGGCATTTGAATATCCATTAAAATCAAATCAGGATGGTGTTGCCGCGCCATGGTAATGGCCTCTTGACCATGCTTGGCTAATAGAATGCGGTAGCCTTTTGCTTTTAAGTAGCTAGATACTGTACTTATGTTTGCCTCGTTATCTTCTGCCAACAAAACAAGGGGAAATTGCTCGGATTGCGCCTGATGGGTAATGATTTCATTCGTCTGTGAATTGGTAGAGGAATGATTGATGGTTACGGAAGTCGCTACTAACTGGGAACCGGCGCTACAAGGGAGATGAATTGAGAAGCAACTTCCTGAGCCCAGTTGACTGTTGACATCAACATAGCCACCATGCAGCTCAACAATTTGCTTGACTAAAACCAAGCCTAGACCTGTTCCTGAATATTGTCGATTGAGAGCACTGTCAATTTGAATAAAGGGTCGGAATAGTTTCTGAATATTCTGTTCGCTAATGCCGATTCCTGTATCAATGACCGAAATTTGCAAGTACCCTTGAACAGCGGGATGGGTAGCCTGATTTCCAACAATTTGAGCTTCAAAAACACTGATTTCTGGATCAGAGTTGGAGCTCGGTCTTATTGTTTGTTCACCTTGATTGCAAGGTTGATATTCAAGCCTTAAGGTAATTTTTCCGCCTTCTGGGGTGAATTTCACGGCGTTGTTGAGCAAGTTGATCAAAACCTGCCTAAGGCGGCGTTCGTCAGCAACCAAGTCTGGCAAAATTGCTGGCGTTTGAGTTTCGATTTGCAGGGATTTTTTCAGAGCCTGCTGCCGAATAAATGACAAGCTGGATTGACACAAATATGCGATCGAAACAGTGGCATATTCCAGCTCAATTTGCCCAGATTCAATCTTGGCAACATCCAAAATATCGTTGATCAGCTCCAGTAGATGGGAGCCACTGCGACCAATCGTTTGCAGCGCTTTGATTTGCTGATCATTCACTACCCCAAAGGCTTCGTCCTGCAACCCTTCAGCCATCCCCAAAATGGCATTCAGTGGCGTACGCAACTCGTGACTCATGTTGGCTAGAAACTCATCTTTTAAGCGCGTAGCCCGAGCCAGCTCTTGATTAGAAATGGCTAGTTCTTGGTTGCGTTCCGTTAGCTGGCGTTGCGTCTCTTGGCGTTCGGTCAACTCCTGTTGCAACTGCTCAAATAGATAAGACTGCTGAATGGCGATCGACAACTGGTTGGCAATTTGTTGTAGGAGTTGTGCTTCGGAGTTCTGCCAAATTCGTCGCTCATGGCAAGCATGAACGACTAAAACACCCCAGAGCTGATTAACCTTTGATGGTGCCACCCAACGATTTTGTTCAATGCGATTAACATCTTGCAAGATTGGTGCCACAATCTTTGATTGAATTTGCCCTTCGATCGAATAATCTAATAAGCAATCTGTCCAAACATCGCGCATGACATCCGGAACAATTCGGGGTTTGCCTTGCCAATAAATATCCAGAATTTCTTGGGCCCAAACTTCATTTTCCCAATGGCGATCCTTGAGATGGACTAAATCGCCGACTAGGGATTCTTCGACAATACGACTGGTGCCATCGGGATACAGACGGAAAATAATGACCCGATCGCAGTGCAGCACTTCTCGAACTTGCTCAGTAACCGTTGTTAAAATTTCATTGATATTGAGCGATTCGCGAATTTTTTGAATAATCGCACCGAGGGTTTCTTGGCGGCGTAGCTGCAAGGCAATTTTGGCTTCGGTTTGCTTGCGAACCAAGAGCTCTGACTGGATTTTTTCGTAGAGATTGGCTTGTTGAATAGCAATTCCCAACTGCGTAGAAATCTGGATCATCAAGTCGGTTTCAAACTCATGCCACTGTCGTGGGGCAGAGCATTGGTGAATGCATAGCAGCCCCCATAGCTCTTTGCCACAAAGGAGCGGCATCACCATGGTGGAGCGCACCTGAAACTGCGCCAAAATATCTGTGTGACACTGCCTCAAGTTGCCATTGTAAATATCATCAATGACGTAGAATTTCCCTTGGGCATATAGGTTGGCGTAGTGGGTGCCAAAGCAATGGTCACTGACGGATACTGAGACCACAGATATGAATCGGCTGTCCACCGATTCAGCCACAAACACGCCATCCGTAAAACTCGATTCAGGGTGCAACCGGAAAATACCCACGCGATCGGACTGAATCACCGCCCGAATTTCGTGACAAGCGGTTTCAAAAATCGTTTGCAAATCCAGAGATTGCCGAATGCGTTGGGTAATTTCTCGCAGGAGCTGTTCGCGATCGATTTGGTGACGGATCGTTTGCTCCGCTTGCTTGCGATCGGTAATGTTGAGCGAAGTACCTACTATGCGATAAACGTTGCCCCTGCTATTCCGTAACGGATTGAGCGTTGTCAGCCACCAAGTGCGCTCCTCTCCCGCAAAGTCCATCCATTCTTCGTACGTTACAGACTCACCCGATCGCAAACATTCCCTGAGGTATTGACAGGCCGTGGCGCTATCTGAGCCATGCATACTCTCAGGAGATGTGCCCACTATGTCATCGGCACTCATGCCGCTGGCCCGCTCAGCAGCAGCGTTCCAATCGATATAAACAAACTCATCATCTCCCAGCACATCAATCACAAAGATGGGATAGTCAACCCCATCGTAAATACTCCGCAAAAACTGTTCTTGATCGCGGAGCCTGGCTTCCGATTGTTTGCGCTGCGTAATATCTTGGGCAATGCCCACAAATCCAATAATGTTTTGTTGGTGTCCATAGAGCGCTGTCACCGATAGCCAAACGGGAAAGCGCGAGCCATCTTTACGGATATAAGTCCATTCTTGTTCGCTGGTGTGGCCGTCACGAGCCTCGATGACAAACACCTCAAACCCCGGTGGAATCTCTCGCCCAAAACGCTGAGATAGGCTAGCGGCACAGTCAGCAACCTCTTGCGGATCATGAAGACATTCAGGGGTTGATTTCCCAACCATTTCGGCAGCGGTGTAGCCCAACATCCGCTCGGCGGCGGCGTTAAACACCTCGATCGTGCCGGTTAGGTTGGTTGAAATAATGGAGTAGCCGGTGCTGTTCAAAATGGCGCGCTGAAGGCTGTTCACCGTCCACAGTTCTTCGGTGCGTTCTTGAACTTTGATTTCCAACGATTGGTTCATTTGTTCGAGGAGCGTCATGGCCCGTTGGCGCTCTAGCTCAGCGCCCGCCCGAGCCGCAAATACCCGCAATAGGGTTTCGGCGCGCTGGCTGTCCTGAATGGGCTGGCGATCGAGAATGCAAAGATTACCAATTGCCTCTCCATTAGCACTTTGCAAGTTGACGCCGAAATAGCTGTTGGCCGACAGCTCAATCAAGGCGTGATCCTTGGGAAACAGATCTTGCACGCCGCTGTGGCAATAAAAAACGCCCAACTGCAATGTCCGCTCGCAAGGCGTGTCGGCGAGGTTGTAGGGCGGATGAACTTGCAGCGATCCATCGGCCCAAAAGGACAGCACTTCGAGTTGATTGCCCACCAATTCCGTCACGACCACATAGGGCACTTGCAAGGCGGCCGACACATAGCGCACTAGGGCGGGAAAAAACGTGCGGCCCGTGGTTGCGGCTGTTCCCTCAACCAGCGTTTGCAAGGACAGCTCTGCCTGTTTGCGGGCACTAATGTCGGTGAGCGTGCCCACATAACCAATGGTTTGGCCGCTAGCATCGCGCTCTGGCAGCGACTGACCGTAAACCCATAGGGCATGTCCGTCGGGTTGCTGCACCCGATATTCCAACTGAAAGGGCCGTTGCTCTTGAACCGATCGCCGCCATTCGGCCGTGACCAAGTCCAGGTCGTCGGGGTGTAGGGCCTGCTGCCATCCTTCACCCAGCAGGCTTCCGGGCTCGCGGCCGATCATCTGACAATAGCGATCGTTCACGTAAATACAAGACCCGGTCAAATCCGTGCGAAAAATGCCCACGGGCGCTGCCGTCACCAAGGTGGCGTAGCGCTGTTCGCTTTCTCGCAGCCGCGCTTCGGTGGTTTGGCGGGCTTGTAGTTCGGCTTGTAACTGTTCGTGGGTGATGGCCTGTTGCAGGGCGATCGCCAGTTGCATCGCCAATCCCTGCAAGAGGCTAACTTCTGCGGATTGCCAATGGCGTGACCGCTGGCTTTCCGACACGCTCAACAGCCCCCACAGCTCATTGCCACAGAGTAAGGGCACCAAGATGGCGGCGCGGATCTTGAGGCGGAGCAAGGTGTCCCGATGGCAATCGGAAGCGGGCACCTGGTCGAGATCGGGAATGATGCGAATTTGCCCTTGGCGATAGGATTCCGCCTGGGGCCCTTGGCAACAGTCGCCGGCAACCCACTCGCCAAGCAACGGTGTGGTCAAAATGGTAGATTCTGCGACCACGAGGCTATGTGCCGCTTCAAACTGCCAAATGGTGACGCGATCGCAGCCCAACACCTGCCGCACTTGTTCCACGGTGGTGGCCAGGATCTTTGGCAGACTCAGGGACGATCGAATCTGCATCGCCAACGAAGCAAACAACTGTTCCTGATAGGCCTTGGTTTTCAGCTCAATGGTGCGCGTTTCCACTTGCTGCTCTAGCTCGGCTGTCCGACTTTCGAGCAGGGCCACCTTCTCGGCTTCGAGCTGATTCACCTTGGTCTCTAAAATCTTGGCCAGCTTGTAAATTTCTAAAGGATTCAGGGCCTGTAACAGGCTGGTTTGGGTGACGATGCCCAGTAGCTCCCCGAATGCTCCCGTGACCACCAATCGGCGGATACAGTGCTCTTCCATGCATTGCTGTACCCACCAGAGCGAGTCTTCTGGCCCGACCGTAAAGATCGGTGTGCTCATAATCGAGCCGACGGTATAGTGCTCCAAGGCCAACCCAAGGGCATGGAATTGCACTAAGTCACGCTCTGTCACCATCCCGATCGGGCGCTGGGCGGGGCCATCGAGTTGCGCGATCGCCTGAGCATCGTTCAGGGGTTCCACAATCACGATCGCACTGACCCGATGCGTGCTCATAGTTTGAGCGATCGTCAGCATCGAGTCATTCGCATTCGCCACAATCACGACCCGTGTCATCACCTCCGAGACCACTTGCAAGCGCAAGAGGTCGATCGGTCGCGACACACGACGCAAGCTTTCGTGGGTCACTAACCCCACAAGGCGATCGTCTTCGTCCACCAGAGGCAAGTGACGGATGCGGTGCCGCTGCAAAACATTCACCGCAAAAAACAGATCTGTCAGTTCCGACTCACGTAATGTGATTACCGGCTGGGCCATCACATCGCGCACATGTAAGTCCTGAAGGGAATGTTGTTGGGCGCTGAGTCGTACCACATCGCGCTCGGTCAAAATTCCCACAATGCAGTCGTTGTCAACAACCAGCACACAGCTAGATCGCGTTTCTAAGTGAAACTCCTCCAGTTGGCTCGTGGCCTGTGTGCCGCATTGCGATCGAATGCCACTCATTAGCTCGATTGCCCTTCGAGCCATCGTCTCTGGAGTTACCGTCAGCGGAGACCTCAGGATAGCTGCCTGAAGCTGAAGGGGTTGCAGTGTCGGCGTGAGAGGCAACATAAGAAGCACTAACCCTGGAGCTGTCCTAGAGGACGGTTGATCTAATCCTAATCATTCCCTCGCAGTAACCTTGCTCAATCTCTGGAATTACTAATGTTGTGTTTCTTAGCTCAAGCAGTCCCATTGATTTGAGCAGAACCGATGCTAGTAGATGCTAAGAAAAGGACTGCAATTCCTTGCCTATCAACGGTTTTCCAGTGTTTTTGCCAATTCTTGTTGTTTAATTCGCTGCTTTGATTGAGCGCATCCCTTTCATTTCCATCATGACAGATATGTTCAGCCGCCGCCATTGTGAACGAGTATCCATCAGCACCCACCTAATGAAAACTCCACCCTTTCGACACCAAAAAGGCGCGGAAGGGTGGAGCGATCGCATATTCATTTGGATGAAATTGTGGGGCGATCGGCAAAATCGGCGATATTCGCGCGATTACCCCACAAATAGCCCAAATCTGAGCTAACTAGTCACCCAATCAACCGAATGCTCGGCCAACCAGTCACTAAGGAGCCAAGGCGTTGCCGCGCAACAGGCTACCGATCGTCTTGGCCGTAATCTTGAGCTGCGTCAGCGGATTAGCGGGCACAACAGTCTTGTACAGGTAGCTGTCAAAGGTCAGCTTTTGCACATCGATGTCTTCGCACATTTCCACAAACGCTTCGCGCGTGGCATCCGAGCGATAGAACACCCGTTGCAGCAAGTCCAGCACCAAGTAGGTCGCGCCGTACTTCTTGTCCCACCGCTTCAGGTATTGCTTCAGGTCGCCTTCAGTCGGAATCCGTTGGCCCTTTTGGGAAAACTCGACGATCGTTTCGGCACACATCCGCGCCGACTTGGCCGCGAAGTAAATCCCCTCACCCGAGGACTTGGTCACTGTACCGGCCGCATCACCCACCAGGGCCACACGACCCACCACCCGACGAGGGCGCGGATGCTCCGGAATCGGGTGCGCTTCTACCTTGATGATCTTGCCGCCTTCGAGGCGCTTGGCTGCCCGAGCCCGAATGCCCGCTTGCAGTTCCTTGATCCGGGCTTGGTTGACGCGCATCGTGCCCGTCCCCACGGCCACGTGGTCATATTTGGGGAACACCCAAGCGTAGAAGTCCGGCGAAACGTCGTCACCGACGTACATCTCCGCCAAGTCTTCGTAGTAGTTCATCTTGTCTTCGGGCAGACGGATGCGCTCTTGGAAGGCGATCGCATAGTTATAGTCACCCGCGTCGATCGCCTTGGCAATCCGCGAGTTGGCCCCATCAGCCCCAATCACGAGGTCAACCTGGAGCGTCTTCGCCGTTCCCACCACAGAGCCATCAGAATGATCGGCGTAGTGCAGCGTGTAGGGATCTTTGTCGTTGCCGGGAATTTCCAGCTTGTGCACCGTGCCGTTAATCAGCGTGGCTCCCAACTTGGCCGCCCGATCGCGCATGAAGCCATCCATGACCTCACGTCGGCACATCCCGATATATTCTTCCGACTTCAGCGTGGTGCCGATGTTGACCTCGATATTGGAAGGCGAGATCATTTTCATCTTGGTCACGCGCCGATCGATGATCTCAGGGGGGAGATCAAACTCATCGACCATGCACAAAGGAATTGCGCCGCCGCAGGGCTTGGCGTTGTCCAGTTTGCGCTCGAACAGATAGGTTTCGATTCCAGCTTTAGCGAGCGTTTCCGCGGCTGAGGAACCGGCCGGCCCGCCGCCAACAACAGCAACCCGTAACACGAACAGCTTCTCCTAATGACGTGTGTGGCTGGGGCTTCACCATCGCCTTCGGTTTGCGAGACAGCCGATCGCACTGAAAAGTCCGTTTTGTTCAAGAAGCGCAAGGCTCGAAACGGGTTTTCAGTCGAGTCCGAGCAGTCTGGTGCAAGCTAGTGGCGCTGAGAAGTCCGGGGAAAACACCAGGTAAGGCACCATCAGGGGCTAATTTCAGCAGCGAACAAGTTGCCGAAACTGAAACGAACACTGAAACTAACGGCGCTGTGGGTGTTCAAAGTTGGATGTCATCCTATCACGGGGGTTTCTAGGGGCTGGCGGGGCCTTGGTTTG
>Ga0075157_10001933_pt1 | contig 12439 bp, 11 predicted proteins | sample JI81BgreenDNA_FD_70967 | JGI IMG/M metagenome (GOLD analysis project Ga0075157, IMG submission 70967) | Wastewater effluent complex algal communities from Wisconsin, to seasonally profile nutrient transformation and Carbon sequestration -... | ecosystem: Engineered > WWTP > Effluent > Algae...
GTGCAAATATACATGACCGCCAGCGGCTAACATGCGGATCAATTTAGGCTGATTGCGGTGTGTCATGCCCAAAAGTACGGGCGCTTCATTCGGGCGCACTACTTGCAGGGTTACGGGCGTTAGAGCCTTTAAAGCCTTCTCCGTTAAGTCTGCGACTACGATAGGCAACGCGTCCGTAACCTTGGTGAGCGTCTCGGTTAGTTGCGGGCGTAGTTCATCGTTCCGGCGTTCCATATCGCCCCGCGCGTCACCCAAGCGCGCGCGATAGTCTATCTGCAAGTCTTGGCGTAGCTGCGCTATGTCTTTGCGCGTGGCGTAGTCGTGCGCAGGATTGCCGCTAGGCGGGATAGGGGCAGGCGGCGAAGGGGGAAGCCCTATAGGATCACTACTAGCCGGTCTTAGCGTCATAGGGTCTAGCAGCGGGTTAGGCGTATACTTGCGCGCGATGTTGCCAGCCACTTGAGCGCCGCGCTGGATATCAACTAGCGCCGCCTCATACATGCGGATTAGGTCGCGTTCGCCAACTAGCCTTAGCGTGTTGTCATCTATGCCGGGGTGCAGCGTAGTCAGCAGGCCGCGAAGCGCCGCACGCTGGCCAGAGCGAAGGGGCGTGCACGCGCGCCCCATGCCGTTAAGAGCGTCAATGAACTCTTGCGCGGTTAACGTATCCATGGCGGTCACTCCCCTTCGCTTTCCAGTTCATCGCATACGAGTACACCTACGCAATCGGGCACCGGGCAGTTAAGGTGCGTATGCGGGGTAATATGCTTCGCAGTGACGCGCGCCAAAAACCCGCATGCGTGGCATTCAACCTTAAGCAGATTGGTTTTTTGTTTCGGTTTGGCGCTGCTGATACCGTCTTGCAGCGCGCCGTACGGCATGGGGCCGATAGCTGTAAGGATAGGCAACGCCCAAGTGTACCAATCGGCGCTGGCTGTAGTGCTGGTCATTCGGCCAGTAAGCCCAAGTGCGGTTGCTACAGCCTTGAACTTAGGGCCATGACCGGCTTCGATACCTACGGCAGCGTGCACAAGTTCATGGGTGAGAATATCGGCCATGCGTGCATCTGTTTCGATTGTCGGTTTCAAGAATATCTCAAAATAGCCGTCTTCCGATGCCGTATCCTGCCAGCACTCGCCGATACGGTTAGAACGCGCGCCGGTTGAAGTGAAACCGACCGACACCCGCACCTTATCGGGAAGGGGTGCGCTTACGCGTTCAAAGTGCGGACGCGCCATAGCGACAAAAGCGTTAAGCCATGCTTCGCGCGTTTCGTACTGATATTCAGTGTTTTTCATGGTGTTCCCTTTCCGTTCCAGTAGTACGCATAGCTAGCGCATGCCGACTATATGGACCCGGTTTAAAGCAATTGCAATCCCCTAAATGCGCTTTTCCGGCTGTACGCCTCACAATCCGCACGCGTCACACGTAGCAAACACCGTGCCAAAACCTAACATGCCCTAAAATGCGTTTTAAGCCTCGTACAGCGCTTTCGCACCCTGTCAGCTACCCTAGTACCCTTAAGGCCTGTTTTCGCGCTGTACGGCGATATTCCCCTTTTGTTCGCAAAATAAGTACGGCGTTTTTAATCGATTGCGTCGATCAGTACGTTTGTTCCCGTTCCGTACTATTTTAAGAGTTTGTCCAGCGTGCGCAGTTTGGACCTATCCCGCGCGTGCCATTTAAAGGTTTTCCCGCCTTCCCGGCTATCCGTATCGCCTTTCCCGTCTTCCGTATCAACAAGCGCCGCAACCGGGCGCGCGGGCCATTGATCCGCATAGCCGGTTAATCCGTACATGTTTTCAATCCCCGCCAATGGGTCCGATATGCCTAAATCAGTGTGTACGTAGTGAAGCCATACGCTAACCGCCCTGAACCCTTCCGGGCGTTCCCTTATGCGCGGCTGTATGTAGTCCCGGTGTACAGTTGCCAGCCAAGGGGCGTTAGCGCGCGCCCATGGTCCGTCTATCGTTCGCTCCACACCCTCGGCGGCTAGTGCTGGCGAGTATTCAACCGGGATAAGCGCGCCCGGTTCCGCCCTGAACGCTTGCCTGCTGACTACATCCTGTCCGCCTGCCATGGATAGGAATAGGAAATGCAGTACATCGCGGGGCGATTGGTATAGCCATGCATCGACGTGTAAGACCGCGCGCCCATAGATAGCGTCGTACGTTGATGAAGTAGTACTTAAATGCTGGCGTAGTTGCATGGGGTTTGCGTACTGTCTTTTAGGCACGGTAATTTCCTTTCATTTATGCAACTGATTCCTGCAACCGCTAAAGCAAAGTCAGCAATGTTGCCGAATTAATGGCTATCTATGGATATTCCACAATAAAGGCTAAGTCAATCGGCTCTGTGATCGCGGTTTTCCGCCATTTTTCGAATTTTGAAAGTCGGCCTGATTTATGCAACCCCTTCTTATATGCATAGTTGCGGGAATGCTGGGGGATATATGCCTATAAGTGAAAATTCTATGTGTGTGTATATACAGGGGTTTATGTAGTCATAATTCCGGGAGGATTTCGGGACTTAGTACGGCATCAAATATGATGGTGTATTCTAGGGCATTTAAAGTATTTATTTGGCGTGTATTGATGGGGTACTAAGGGCGGGATTGGGTTAGTCCATGCGCGTATTGATGGTGTACTAAGGGCAGATATGATTGGGTTATATGATTGGGTTATATGATTGGGTTACATGCTGGCCCGTTCCCTTTAAATGCTATCAGTGCCGGGAGATAGTACACCCCGCCCTTAGTCCGATAATGCGTATTATGTTAAATCGCACGTGTAATGATACAACATACCGTACTCGTTTTCCGGTTTTGTTCTGTATTTGTTCACGGTTTGGGCCGATAGGCCACCGGGTCGAGCGGCAGGCGGGGGTGTACTTGTACATGATGCCGACACTCGCAAAATTTTAAAAATTTCAAAGTACGAAATAGTACTCCATCAATTAAGTAATATATTAAATTTTAAAAATTTCAAAGTACGAAATAGTACTCCATCAAAATAGTACTCCATCAAAATAATACTTTACACCCGCTAGCTGCCTGTCGTTCTGCCGCGCCAGACCGAGTAAAAATCTGACTAAAATTTCACTTGCCCCGCTCCGGCGTATCGTTTAAACATATCGCCCAAGCGCGCGAGAACCCCGAGAAATCAGCATGCGAACCGATGCCGTCCTAGACCAGATATGCGATCAGTTGCGCCAGTCTTACGGCGATCTGCACGCGTCTTGCCGACGCGCCGGGGTGTCTTTGGACTTCGTAACCAACTGGATCAAAGACGATCAGGAAGCGGCGAAGCGTATAGAAGAAGCGCAGCGCGTGGGGTACATGGGGCTGGAAAGCGCGGCCATACAGCGTGCGGTACATGGCGTTGAAAAAGGCGTGTACTACAAGGGCCAGAAAATTGACACCGAAACGCAGTACTCTGATACGCTTCTGGTCAAGCTACTGGAAGCGCGAGTACCCGCGTTCAAGAAGGGCGAGCAGCCTACTAATCAATTTAACGGCCCTACGCAGATAAACATCATGCCGCGTGCCGAGAACTTCGATGAATGGCTGGAAATGAAGAAAGCTACGCTGGCAGATAGGGCGGCGCAGAAAGCGCTACCTTCACCGGATACGAAAGTACCTGAAATTCTGCAAGGCGATTATGTAGAAGTAAGTACGCCCGAAACCAGTCTCGAAACCCGCCCTCTGGCGGCGCTGCAAGGATTACTTTAAATGATGCTATCGATCTACGAAGCGCTGAAGAAAACTCGTAGGGGTATTCACGTATACGGCAGTGACTGGCGTACGCTAGTAATCACGCAGAAAAACAGACAAGTATCCGTGGCCCGAGATGAAGTAGCAAGGGCGCTTGAGGGGTCGAGTGTAAGCCCGGTTGAAATACTACTGACGCGCAATATAATTCGCGTGAATAAAGGCGCGGAAATCCGTATTGCGGCCGTAGAGGATTTGACCGACGCGTATCTGCTGTCAGGACATACGTACACGCAAATGATATGGCTTTATGAGCCTGATTTAAAGGTATCCGATTTTATGCGGGCCATGCTGCGTAGTAACGATGTGCCTGCCGAGCAACTACGTACCGACTACGTGGACTGGTAATGGCCCTACGCGTCGATCAGCTAGAACGGCAACAGTTCAAGATTTGGGAGCCGCAGCCGGGGCCGCAGGCTTTGGCCGTAGGTGCGCCGTTTGTATCTGAATTGCTGTTCGGCGGCGCGCGTGGGGGCGGTAAGTCTGACTTCCTGCTAGGAGACTTTCTACAGGATATTGGCCTAGGCGCGGTGTGGCGGGGTATCATATTTCGTAAATCGTACCCGGAACTAGAAGAACTTATCGTACGGGCAAAAGAGATTTACATGCCGCTAGGGGCGGTGTATAAGGTATCGGAAAAAACCTTTGTATTCCCGTCTGGCGCTACACTGAAAATGCGGCACATCGAGCAGGAAAGCGATGCCGATCTGTATCAGGGCCACCAGTACACATGGATTGGCTGGGATGAACTTGGAAACTGGCCTAATTTAAATGCATATAAGAAACTTAAGGCGTGCTTGCGCTCTGCGCACGGCGTACCTAACAAGCGCATACGTTGCAGCGCTAACCCCGGCGGCGTCGGCCACCATGCGGTAAAGAACTACTTTATCGACCCTGCGCCGCTGGGGCTTGACCTTATCAAGTCTATCGACGAAGACGGTACTATAACTACACGCATGTTCATACCGTCGCGCGTGTACGATAATGCCATCCTACTGGCAAACGATCCGCAGTATATCGCCCGGCTACGCGAAATCGGATCGCCCGAACTGGTCAAGGCGTGGCTTGAAGGCGACTGGAACGTCATAACCGGCGCGTATTTCCCCGAGTTTAGCAGCGATAAGCACGTACTTGAACCGTTCGTCATACCGGAACACTGGCTGCGTTTCCGCAGTATGGACTGGGGCAGTACTTCACCGTTTTGCGTATTGTGGCATGCGGTTTCCGATGGGTATCAGGTACCAAACGGGCCGTATATCCCGACTGGCGCTGTAGTGACCTATCGCGAGTGGTACGGATGCGTCCCCGGCAAGGTAAACGAAGGCCTTAAGTGGACAGCCGCACAAGTTGGTAGGGGTATTGTGCAGCGGGATCGCGGCGAAACAATGTCGTTTGCTAAGGCTGACCCAAGTATGTTTAAATGGGACGGCGGGCCAAGTCACGCAGAAAACATGGCAAAGGTCGGCGCGCAGTGGAGTAAGGGCGATAACAACAGGCTTGCAGGATGGGACCAGATACGCGACAGGCTTTGCGGTATAAAAGAACCGAAAGCCCCTACCGATATAGTACAGCCTAAAACTGAAGTTCGCGTAGGTACGTTGGAAGAAATAATTTATGCGGGCTTGAAGAAAGAGGTTCACGAAGTACTTGCACCGGCACCTGAAACGTCGCCAGAAGACGAAAATATGGTAGGTACGCCTATGTGGTACTGTTTCAAAACCTGTGTTGCCCTGATACGTACCCTTCCGGCGCTACAACATGACATGAACAAGCCCGAGGATTGCGACACGGACGGGGAGGACCATGCCCCCGATGCGCTGCGCTACGGGCTTATGGGCAGGCCTTGGACCCGGCCAAAACCGTCTAAAAACGGCCCCGGTACCACAAAGCTATTGCAAGAGGCAACACTTGATGACATTTGGGAAGACCACTTTGCCCACGCTGGGCAACACGGCTAGGACTTTGGGGGTTTAAATGGCTCGCGCGGCAACGAAATACGCTAAAGACGAAGTAGTTACCTCGACAAACCGTTGCGGGTACTGGGCGGATGAAATCGCCAAGGCCGAGAAACGTTATGGTATTTTTCAGCGCAACGGCAATAACATTGTTGACAGGTACAGGCTGGAACGGGAGAACCAAGCTGAAGGCGATCTGTATCAGGATCGTTTTAACATACTATACTCGTCAACTGAAACTACTAAGCCGTCGCTGTACGCGCAGACCCCAAAGGTACAAGCTACCAAAAGACACCGCGATCGGGAGAACGAGTACGTAACTCTTGCAACCATGCTTCTCGAAAGCGCTGGCCAGTACGCGCTCGAAGAGGTTGACTTCGACGGCGTTATGAAGAACGTCGTGCAGGATTACTTGCTTCCCGGCATGGGTGTAGCTTGGGTTCGGTATGAACCAAAGTTCCGTACTATTCAACCGGCGAACGATGGCGAGGAACCGCGCGAAGAACTCGCCGCCGAAGGTATGGACGTTGATTACGTACACTATAAGGACTTTGTAACCGGCGTCGGGCGTGTGTGGAAGGAATTGCCTTGGGTTGCGCGGCGCGTATACTTCAACAAAAAGCAGGCGGAAGTACGGTTTGGTAAAGAAAAGGCGGATAAGCTAAAGTACTCGTACCGCCCAAACGATGACGGAAACGGCAACAAAGATTTTGCCGGGGCGGGCGGATACCAAGCCATCATCTGGGAGATTTGGGATAAAGTAAATCGTAAGGTCGTTTGGTGGTCGTGCGACTACTCGGAAGACGTACTCGACGAGAAAGATGATCCGCTACGTTTAAAGAACTTCTTTCCGTGCCCGGAACCGATCCGCGCGGTATGGACTACGCGTACCTTCATCCCAAAAGGTTTTTACGCGCAGTACAAAGCGCAGGCCGAGGAACTGGATAACCTGACAGAGCGTATTCGTTTTCTTACGCAAGCACTGCGCGTAGCTGGCGTGTATGATGGCTCACAGACACAGCTTGCGCAGCTACTGCAAGGAAAAGGCAATAAACTTGTACCTGTTGAAAACTGGTCGCTTTTTGCGCAGCAGGGTGGTATTCAAGGTTCAATACAGTGGCTGCCTATCAAGGAAATTGCCGAAGTACTTATGTCGTTGCTCAATCAGCGCGATATTGTCAAAGCCGAAATATACGAGATTACCGGCTTTTCGGATATCGTACGCGGCGTATCGAAAGCTTCCGAGACGTTAGGTGCGCAGAAACTTAAATCGGATTGGGCTGGCGGTCGCTTGCGCGACATGCAGAAAGAAGTACAGCGTTTTTGCCGCGATCTGATCCGCATAATGACTGAAATAATGTCCGAGCATTTTTCGGATACAAGTCTTGCGCTGTATGCTGGTTTTGATCCGCCTGAAGTTACGCCGGAGGAACAAGCAGCGGCTGCGCAGTATGCTGCACAATTGGCGCAGTACCAACAGTTGCAAAATACACCGCCGCAGCCCGGCCAGCCGCCACTTCAACCCCCGCAAAGGCCGGGGCCGACTGCGCAACAGCAGGCTATCCAGACTTTTCAACGCACAGTACAACTACTACGTAACGAACGTAACCGTGCTGCGCTTATCGGTATCGAAACCGATAGTACTATTATGCCTGACGAGGCGGCGGAACGAGAAGACCGCATGCAGTTTCTTTCATCGGCTGGCGCGTTCCTGCAGCAGGCCGGACCCATGGCGCTACAGTTCCCGGATATGCGCGGCCTACTTGGCGCAATACTTATGTTCACAATTCGTACTTTTCGAGCGTCTAGACCGCTTGAAAAAGAATTTGAGGAGTTTACGAAAAAACTCGCTGCTCAACCCGCACAACCAGTACAAGGCGAGAAGCAAGGTGACGATGGGCAGGCTGCTGCGCAAGCGCAAATACAGACTGAACAGATAAAGCAGCAGGCCGCAGCGCAGACTGCGCAGTTGGATTTGCAGGCGGCTAAGTATAAAATTGATACTGAAGCGCAGCTAGAGCGCGAACGTATGCAGATGGAACAGCAGTACCGCATGGCTGAACTTGAAATACGGCGGCGCGAAGTGGCTGTTAAGGAAGCTGAATTGGGTATTCGCCAGCAAGAGGTACAAGCTGAAACGGCATTGGCGCAGGACGATCAGGCGCATAGGCAAGCCTTGGACCGCGCCAAGCTGGGGCAGGAAGATCGCGAATTTGAGGCTGGGCGGCAAGACGCCTTGCAGGCAGCGTCCGAACCTTCAGATAGTGATTGACATTTAAAGCCGCATTAGGCGATAAGGCACGACATGGGCTTTCTGAACGACATTTACGGGGCGCGGGGGCGCTACCTGCGAGAGCAGGAAGAAGCTAGCGGTAAGCCGCGCGCTCCGTACTTTATGTCGGATAAATCCGCGTATAAATCTCCCATTGACCGTACCGTAGTAGAAGGACGTACGGCGCATAAGGAGCATATGAGAAAACACGGTGTCATCGAAGCCGGTGACATGCCATTTGGTAGCGCTGTTAGGGATACCGAGCCGCGTGGCGTACGTCAAGACATACAGCGTACAATTCAGGAGTTGAGTTCACGATGAAACGCAACAACTTTAAAGGCATTCTGCGCGCCGGTGCGTATCGCCCCTCGGTGCGGTTGGGTTTGCACGGGCACCCGATGCGTGATCCGCACGACCATACCGATATCGACATTACGCAAGACCTTACGGACGGGAGTAACGGCGCGTTAGGTGACCGTCCGTACAATGCGCAGGCCGATAACTCGCAGATGCAAGCCCCGTCAGGTACGCAGCACGTACACGGCGATGCAAAGCCTGTAAACGCCGTAGATAGCGCGCAGGCTGCGAATACTCCGCCCGCCAAGGAACTGTCGCTCCGGGAGCAGCTTTCCAGTGCCTTTAAAGGCACAGACAACAAGCCGACAGATCAGCAGCAAGCGCAGACTGTACAGCCAGAGCCGCAACAGGCTGGCGCGCTGACTAAAGACAGTGAAGGCAAGTACCGTAATCCCGATGGTACTTTCGCAAGCGCAGAGCAAGTTGCCGCGTTTGAGGCTTCGCAGGCCAATACAAATACTCAACAGCAGCAGTCGCCGGTATTTACCGGCTTGACGCCCGTTGAGCAACAGCAGCTTCAGTCGCTTCCGGCGGAACTTCGGCAGTATGTCGAACGTACTATGGAGGGCTTGAATACACGAGCACAAAGGTACAGCGAGTACGATTTAATCGAACAGCACATCCTAGGGCCGCGTCGCGAGGCGTTTCAGTCGGAGGGTACAACCCCGGCAGTGGCTCTGCAACAGCTTTTCGCATTGTCGGACTTCGCGGGCCAAAACCCCGGTGATTTTGTACTGTGGTTTGCCCAGCAGCGCGGCCTTGACCTCGATGCGCTATTGGACGAACGTGACGCCGCGCAGGCAAACGTCGATCCGGTAGTCGCGCAGTTGCAAGGGCAAGTACAGCAACTGACGGGAACTATCCAAACATTTCAGCAGCAAGGGCAGCAGGCTGCGCACCAAGCTAATTTAAACGCAGTGCAGGAATTTGCGCAAGCAAAGGACCAGAACAACCAGCTTGTTCGTCCGTACCTAACTGACGTTATGGATAGCTGGGCTACGCATATCACTGCCATTCGCGCCGCTAACCCGACAATGCCAAATCACGAAGTACTTCAGAAAGCCTACGATAACGCATGCTGGGCTGATCCTATCGTACGCGGTAAGATGCAGCAAGCAGCGAACGAGGCGGCGAGGGCTTCTGAAGCGGCGCGGGTGGCAGCGGCTCGCAACGCTGGAAGTAGTGTGGCCGGTGGACCCGCAGGTAACCCGAGTACGATCCCGAACAACTCCAACCGTACGCTACGCGAAGAATTGGAAAGCCAGTTCAACGCTGCGCGCGCCGTTTAACCTTTTGGAGTATTCAAGCCATGCCTTCTCCTAATCTTTCGGAAATCGTTACTACCACGATGTACAACCGCAGCCGCAAGCTGGCGGACAACGTGTCGAACAACAACGCACTTTTGCAGCGTCTGGAACGCAAGGGTAAGCGGAAGCCGTTTACCGGCGGTCGGCAGATCATGCAGGAACTCGAATACGGCGAAAACTCGACGTTCGGTTGGTACAGCGGGTATGATCCGCTTAACATCAGCCCTTCGGACGTTTTCACCGCCGCGCTGTTCGATATCAAGCAGGCTTCGGTCGCCGTAAGTATCTCTGGACTGGAAGAACTCCAGAACAACGGTGATGCGGCCATGATCGACCTGCTGGAAAGCCGTATTGCCAACGCAGAACGTACGATGCGCAACCAGATGGCGGCAGCCGTCTACGGCGATGGTACTGCTGGCGCGGGCAAGTCGATTGGCGGCCTTCAGCTTCTGGTATCTGACACCGGCCTCGGCACCGTAGGCGGTATCAACGCCAGTACGTGGAACTTCTGGCGCAACGTCGTGTTCGGAGCCGTCGCCGATGGCGGTGCAGCCGCGTCCACTGCGAACATCATTTCGTACATGGATCGCGTCTGGCTTCAGCTTGTACGCGGTACCGACAAGCCCGACTTGATCGTTGCCGACAACAACTACTACCGCCTGTACATGGAAGCGTTGCAGCCGCAGCAGCGTTTCACCAGTTCAGATATGGCGCAGGCTGGTTTTGAAAGCCTCAAGTTCATGTCGGCGGATGTGGTGTTCGACGGTGGTATCGGCGGTGCCGCACCGGCAAACCATATGTACTTCCTGAATACGGACTACATTTATATGCGTCCGCATTCGCAGCGCGAGTACGTGCCGCTGTCGCCGGATCGGTTCTCGACCAATCAGGACGCCATGGTCAAGCTGATCGGCTGGGCGGGGAACATGACGACTTCGGGTCGGAAGTTTCAGGGCGTCCTCAAGGGCTAAACGAGTACGGGGATTAACTATTCCCTACTCTAACAGGAGTACATAAGATGCCGTTCAAAACTTCGTATAACTCTGGCCTCGGTCAGCCGTCCATCAACCTTGCGGGCGTTACGCTTGCATCTGAAAACAAGATTGTAGCCGGTACGATCCTCAAGGGTTTCGACGACCTGCTTGGCGAAGGCGAGTTTATCTACTTGCCCGGTGCTGCAAACGTCGCTGCCGGTGACTGTGTACTGTACGACCTCAACCCTGCCGGGGCAACCGTTACCCGCCATACCAACGCCACCGGCAGCAACTCGGGTCGGCCCGTAGCCTTCGCGGTTTCTGCCGTGCCTGCCGGTTCGTTCGGCTGGTACCAGATCGCCGGTTGCGCTATCGTAAACACAGTGGCTGGTACGGCGGCAGGCGTAATGATGGGTACGGCCACCGCGGGTGCAGTCGGCAATACCGCGGATGCTGGCGATCAGATCCTCGGCGCGCGTATTTCTACCGCAGTCGGTACCCCGGCGGCAGGGCAGTCGTACGCGACGCTGAACCGTCCGTACGTGCAGGGCCAGATTACGTAAAGGGTTCATCGACCTTTGCGTAAGGGGGCGCGTAACGTTTTTCCCTTTAGCGTTGCGCGCCCTTTAAATCACTCATATAGGAGTAGTCCTCATGGACGGAGCAGATCAAATCTATCAGGGACCGGACGGTACGGCGCTTCGGTTTTTCGAGCGCCCCACCAAGAACAACTTTCAGTCGGAAAAGTTCGGTCGCCCCATTTTCGATACTTCGCTGATTGTCGAAGTAATGGTACCCGGCAGCCGCGAGAGTACGCCCGAATTTGAAGTTGAGCGCACCTACTGCGAAGAAGCAGGCAAGGACGCTAGCGGAAATCGTCTGGTCGAACGTTCGCCCAAGTACGCGCAGTACCAAATCCAGATTGAGGCGTACAAGGCGCAGAATGGCGTCGGGCTGGCGTCAGGTACGCCTATCAGCCAGTGGCCTAATGTGGATGCTGGTACAGCGGCTACCTTGAAAGCAGCGGGCATTCATACGGTCGAAATGCTGGCGGGTGTGCAGGATACGCACCTTCCCAATCTCGGCATCGGCGGTCGCGTACTGCGCGATCAAGCACAAGCGTTCATCAGCACGCGTCAGTTTGGTGTACCTACCATGCAGATGGCAGCAGATATTGCGCATGTGAAGGAAGAACTGGTACGCATTACCGCCGAACGTGACGACTTGCAGCAGCGCCTTACCATCGCACTTGCTGAAGTCGCCTCGCTTCGCACCGGCCAGCCCGCGCCGCCGCCTGTACCCGGCAGCGATGCTAGTAACGGTGCAAGCCCGTCGCTGACAGACCCGCTGGGTCCGGGTACGATCAGCGCGCCTAATCCGTTCGCCAACATGTCTGGCGGATCGGCTTCGCCGCTCACCCCGAACGAGGGCGAGGCAAATGACGCTGCTAAGGCAGCCGCAGAGGGTACGGCGCAGACCGCGCAACCCAACCCGCCGACACCGCCCGCTCTCATCTAAGCGGTGCCGCGAACGGATTAGCACTAAGGGCGGGGGGCAACTCCCGCCCTTTTTATTGAAAGGTCATTTAAATGTCTCTACTTAGTATTTGCCAAAGTGTACTTGCGGAGACAGGCTGGCCTGTTATAAACTCGATTGTCGGAAGTAACGATGCGACAGCGCGCCAGATACTGGCGATAGCTAATACAGAATTGCAGGCACTATCGGAGGCTTTCACATGGCCCCATCTTGAAGTCGAGTACGATTTTAACACTGTAGCTGACCAAGCAATAGTGCTGTGGCCCGTA
>Ga0075157_10001934_pt1 | contig 12437 bp, 7 predicted proteins | sample JI81BgreenDNA_FD_70967 | JGI IMG/M metagenome (GOLD analysis project Ga0075157, IMG submission 70967) | Wastewater effluent complex algal communities from Wisconsin, to seasonally profile nutrient transformation and Carbon sequestration -... | ecosystem: Engineered > WWTP > Effluent > Algae...
GCGTTAATAAAACATTTCAAAAGTGTTAAAAGATTAAAATTAGCCACCGAAAAAGAAATTTCTGAAGTAGTTGGTGCATCAAAAGCCAAAAAAATTTCCGACTTTTACAAAGAGATAAAACCATAAATTCTGTGAGCGAATGTTTCTATTCTGTCTATTAGCCATTTTCCTGCTTTCCACTCTATCTTTTTTTTACAAAAAAAGGATGCCGTTTCAATCAGGGCTAGTTAGCATTCGTCTTTTCTGTCTATTATCTTTTTGTCTATCATCTATTATCTCTTATTCACAAGACACAATTCCTAGAAAAAAAATCGGATTAGTACTTTCTGGCGGTGGCGCAAAAGGGTTTGCACATATTGGGGTTTTAAAAGTATTAGAAGAAGCAGGCGTAAAAATCGATTACATTGGCGGAACCAGCATGGGCGCAGTTGTTGGCGGATTATATGCTTCAGGTTACAGCGCAGCCCAAATAGATTCTATTTTCTACAACACCAATTTTGATGAATTGCTTCAAGACTACATTCCGCGTTCGTCCAAAAGCTTTTATGAAAAACAAAACGACGAAAAATATGCCGTTTCATTACCGTTTAACAAATTCAAAATTGGCATACCTGTTGCACTTTCCAAAGGAATGTATAACTACAATATGTTAGCAAAACTAACCCATAATGTTAGACATATTCGAAATTTCAACCAATTACCTATTCCGTTTGTTTGTGTCGCTACCGATATTGAAACTGGTGAAGAAGTATTGCTTCGCGAAGGTTATTTGGCACAAGCCATGATGGCAAGTTCCGCATTTCCATCATTATTTTCACCTGTTGAAATCGATGGAAAAATACTTATCGATGGTGGCGTTACTAATAATTATCCCGCCGAAGAACTCCGCAGAATGGGTGCAGAAATCATCATTGGTGTTGATGTTCAAGATGATTTAAAAGACCGAGAATCGCTAAAAGATGCTACACGAATTTTGGTTCAAATCACCAATTTGGAGATGATTAACAAAATGAAAGAAAAAACCAAAATCACCGATATCTACATCAAACCCGATATTTCCAACTATGGCGTAATTTCATTTGACCAAGGAAAAGAAATCATTAAAAAAGGTGAAGAAGCTGCACTTGCCGTTTATGACCAAATAAAAAAATTGGGCACAGAAAACGAAGCTCAGCATCTAGCAAAAGTTGACGAATGCCTAGATATTCAAGGAATAACCATTTCAAAAATGGATAATTACACTAGAGCTTATGTTTTAGGAAAATTACGCTTTAAAGCTCCAAAAGAAATTGACTATGACGAATTAAAAACTGGTATAAATAACCTGAACGCTACTCAAAACTTTAGCCGAATTAGCTATTCTTTGGAACCAAAAGACAATGGTGAAGAACTAAAAATCAATTTATCTGAAAACGAAAATAAAACCTTTCTCAAATTTGGTTTGCATTATGATGGATTATACAAAAGCGCCATTTTAGTTAATGTTACACATAAAAAATCAGTGTTTAAAAACGATGTTTTATCAATGGATTTAGCACTTGGCGACAACATTCGTTACAATCTTGATTACTATATTGACAATGGTTTTTATTGGAGTTTTGGAATAAAATCACGATTTAACGAATTCAATCGAAATGTTAAAACCGATTTCAATGACGGAGCATTATTTGAACAAACAGGACTAAATTCACTAAACATGGATTTTTCTGATTTGACCAATCAAATATATGTTCAAACCGTTTTTATCCAAAAATACTTGATTGGCGCAGGATTAGAACACAAGTACCTTAGAATTGAAACTGAAAATTTAGAAGAGAACAGTCGGGTTTTTGAAAACAGCACCTACATAAGTGCATTTGGATACTTAAAATACGATTCTTTTGACAATCGTTATTTTCCTAAAAATGGTTGGCTTTTTTCTGGCGATATTCAATCTTTTCTTTACTCGTCTGATTATACAAAAGGATTTAATCGATTTTCAATTGCCAAAGGAGAAATTGGTTTTGCAAAAAACTTTGCAAAAAAATGGACTTTAAAAATTCAATCGGAAGCTGGTTTTTCATTTGGTAATGAAAGTGTTGATTTCTTCGACTTTGTACTTGGCGGTTATGGAAATCAAACCATTAATAATTTCAAACATTTTCTAGGTTTTGATTTTTTAAGCATTTCCGGTGATAGTTTTATAAAATCTTGTTTCACAATTGATTATGAAATTTACAAAAAAAATCATTTCAACTTTTCTGCCAATTATGCCAATTTAGAAAACAATCTTTTTGAAACAGGCAATTGGTTTTCAAAACCTAAATTTAGTGGTTATGCTATTGGATATGGCTACGAATCAGTAGTTGGTCCAATCGAAATAAAATACACTTGGTCACCTGAATTACCAAAAGGATACACTATGATTAATGTTGGTTTTTGGTTTTAATACTTATAAATAATGCATTTTTTTATAAAATTGAACATAAAAACCTATATTTGAAACCTAAACATTAACTAAAAAACCAAAAATATGTCTATTTGGAAAAGAAAATCACTCGATATTCTATTGAGCGAAGCCGACGAATCTGAAAAAGGTTTAAAAAGAACTTTATCATCAAGAGCTTTAGTCGCTTTAGGAATTGGTGCTATTATTGGCGCAGGATTATTTTCATTAACTGGAATTGCCGCTGCCGATCATGCTGGTCCAGCCGTAACACTTTCATTTGTATTAGCAGCCGTTGGTTGTGCTTTTGCTGGTTTATGTTATGCAGAATTTGCCTCTATGATTCCTGTTGCCGGAAGCGCATACACCTATTCTTATGCAACCATGGGCGAATTTGTAGCTTGGATTATCGGTTGGGATTTAGTTTTAGAATATGCACTTGGAGCAGCAACCGTTGGTGTAAGTTGGGGTTCATACTTAAATAAATTATTAGCCCAATTTGGCATGTCTATTCCACCCGAATTTTCAAGCGCACCTGCTGAAGGCGGAATTATAAACTTACCTGCAATTTTTATTGTTTGCGTATTGTCAATGTTATTGATTAGAGGAACAAAAGAATCGGCGTTTGTAAACAATATTTTAGTGGTCATGAAATTGATTGTGGTACTTATTTTCATCGTTTTAGGATGGCAATACATCAATCCTGATTATCACGTTCCTTATATTCCTGAATATGTTCCAGCTCATGTAACCGAAACAGGTGAAAAAGTTGGCGAGTTTGGAGGAATGTCTGGTATTGCTGCTGGAGCAGGTTTAGTATTCTTCGCATTTATTGGTTTTGATGCCGTTTCAACCGCTGCACAAGAAGCAAAAAATCCACAAAAAGGAATGCCAATCGGAATTCTAGGTTCATTAGCAATTTGTACCATTCTTTATGTTTTGTTTTCTTATGTAATGACAGGTTTAGTTCCATATACTGTATTTAAAGGCGATGCTTCTCCAGCCGCAACAGCATTTGCAGTAACGGGTTACAACTTTTTACAAACAGGACTTATCGTTGCTATTCTTGCTGGATATACTTCAGTAATTTTAGTCATGTTGATGGGACAAAGTCGTGTGTTCTACTCTATGAGTAAAGATGGACTTTTACCAACTTTCTTTGGCGATATTCACAAAAAATTTAGAACTCCGTGGAAAACTAATATTTTCTTCATGGTTTTTGTGAGCATTTTTGCAGGATTTGTTCCTATCAAAGATTTAGGTCACATGGTAAGTATTGGAACGTTATTTGCCTTTTCATTAGTTTGCCTTGGAATTTTAATCATGCGTAAAAAAATGCCAAATGCTGAGCGTTCATTCCGAGTTCCATTAGTACCGTTTGTACCAATTGCTGGAATTGTAGTTTGTTTCTACTTAATGTATGCATTACCTGCTGAAAGTTGGTTACGTCTTTTAGTTTGGATGGCAATTGGAGTTTCACTATACTTCATTTATGGAAAGAAAAACAGTAAACTAAACGACTAATTTTAGTTACTTAACAAATAAAAAAAGGATTAACGATTTATAAAATTGTTAATCCTTTTTTGCTTTTGATAAAAATTTGATAATTATCATTTCACAAAATTATATTTTTCCGATATTTGTATGGTATGAATTCACCTTGGAAAAATTTATTATCCCATTTAAAATTCCTCATCAAGAGAAATCCGGAATGAGTAACCTCTTTTTGACTGATTACAAAGTAAAGTTCAACCTTACTTTCAACAGTAAACATTAATTTTAAAACAAAAAGAAATGCCATTATATCATACATTAGGAAAAATTCCACCAAAAAGACACACCATTTTCAAAAAACCAAATGGCGATTTGTATTATGAACAACTTTTTGGAACCATAGGTTTTGACGGAATGTCAACCAATTCCTATCACGAACAAAGACCAACACAAGTAAAAGAAATTCGTAAGCAATACAACATTGCGCCAAAAATTTCAAAAGCAAACAATATCCAATCCTATCGCCTTCGCGGATTTCAAGTAAATCCCGAAAATGATTTTCTAGAAAGTCGAAAAATCGTTTTGACCAATTCCGATTGTCATATTGTTCTTGCTGCACCAAAAAAATCAACAACCGATTATTTCTATAAAAACACCGATTCCGATGAAATGATTTTCATCCACAAAGGTTCAGGAAAACTAAGAACCATGTTAGGAAACATCGATTTCAAATATGGCGATTACTTAATTGTTCCAAGAGGAATTATTTATAAAATTGATTTCGATACCGAAGACAATCGTCTATTCATCGTCGAATCGCACAGACCAATTTACACTCCAAAACGCTACCGAAACTGGTTTGGTCAATTATTAGAACATTCACCATTTTGCGAAAGAGACATTCGTCGTCCACACGAACTAGAAACCTACAACGAAAAAGGCGAATTTGTCATCAAAGTAAAAAAGAAAGACGAAATCTTTGAAATGGTTTATGCTACACATCCGTTTGACGTGATTGGTTATGACGGCTACAATTATCCTTATGCTTTTTCCATTCACGATTTTGAACCAATCACAGGAAGAATACATCAACCGCCGCCAGTTCACCAAACTTTTGAAACTGATGCCTTTGTCGTTTGTTCCTTCGTACCGCGTTTATACGATTATCATCCCGATGCAATTCCGGCGCCATACAACCACAGCAACATTGATTCCGATGAAGTTTTGTACTATGTTGACGGCGATTTCATGAGCAGAAACGATATCGAAGCTGGACACATTTCGCTTCATCCGGCAGGAATTCCTCACGGTCCGCATCCTGGCGCAGTAGAAAGAAGCATTGGCAAAAAAGACACACAAGAATTAGCCGTGATGGTTGATACATTCAAACCTTTGATGGTAACCGAAGAAGCTATGAAAATAGCCGACGACAAGTACTATCAATCTTGGTTAGAGTAAGCCTTCCCAACCCTTCCAAAGGAAGGGATTTTGAAAATAGAAAATAAAATAATAACTAAAATCCTATTTACCCTTAATAGGAATTCCCCTTTGGGGTTAGGGGCAAAATTATGAGTAAAGAAATAAAATCAGTCGAATACGGCTTAGAAAAAATATTTGAAGGTGCACAAGATTTCCTTCCACTTTTAGGAACCGATTACGTAGAATTCTATGTTGGTAATGCTAAACAAGCCGCACATTATTACAAAACAGCTTTTGGATTTCAATCCTATGCCTACGCAGGATTAGAAACCGGAATGAAAGACCGAGCTTCTTATGTTTTAAAACAAGACAAAATCCGTTTAGTGTTAACAACCGCTTTAAAAGGCGATTCTCCAATTGGCGAACACGTAAAAAGACACGGCGATGGTGTTAAAATTGTGGCACTTTGGGTTGATGATGCACGTTCAGCATTTGAAGAAACTACAAAACGCGGTGCAAAAGTTTACATGGAACCAACTGTAGAAACCGACGAACATGGCGAAGTAGTTCGCGCCGGAATTTACACGTATGGCGAAACCGTGCACATGTTTGTAGAACGAAAAAACTACAACGGAGCATTTTTACCAGGTTACAAAGAATGGAAATCCGATTACAATCCTGCGCCAACCGGATTAAAATATGTTGACCACATGGTTGGAAACGTGGGTTGGAACGAAATGAATACTTGGGTAAAATTCTACGAAGATGTAATGGGATTTGTAAATTTCCTTTCGTTTGACGATAAACAAATCACGACTGAATATTCCGCTTTGATGAGTAAAGTAATGAGTAATGGAAACGGAAGAATTAAATTCCCAATCAACGAACCAGCCGAAGGAAAGAAAAAATCACAAATTGAAGAATATTTGGATTTCTACGATGGTCCAGGCGTTCAACATATTGCCATCGCTACAGATGATATCATCAAAACCGTTGCCGATTTAAAATCGCGCGGAATTGAATTTTTATCAACGCCACCACAAGCGTATTACGATGCCATTCCAGAACGATTAAAAGATCACATGCATAAATTTAAAGAAGACATCAAAGAACTTCAAAAATTGGGTATTATGATTGATGCCGATGAAGAAGGTTATTTGCTTCAAATTTTCACTAAACCTGTGGAAGACAGACCAACTTTATTCTATGAAATTATTCAAAGAATGGGCGCAAGAGGTTTTGGTGCAGGTAATTTCAAAGCTTTATTTGAATCTATTGAAAGAGAGCAAGAACTTAGAGGAACTTTGTAAAAATTTCATTTTTATTAACATATTGTCAAAATACAACGTTGTAGTAACCTTGTTTTTGATAAAAATATGTTAAAATTGACTTTTTGTTAAACATAATTCAAAAAACATATATATCTTTGTACCATCAAAAATCGAAGGAGTGGTTTCCTTCAAACTTTTTGGATAAATTTTCATAATTTATAGTTTTTTGGTTGGTTAATAGCATAAAAGCTCAGTCGTTTTTCGGCTGGGCTTTTTTGTTTTGAATGCATTCATAAAAAACAATATTGCTTTATAATAATTTAATGACTAAAAAAGTTTAATTTAGTGCTTGTTACAATGTTTACTTTTTAAACTTTTTTACACTAAGAACTTAATTGTAGTACCTAAATAAATTATGAAAAACACACTACTGTTATTTTTTTTATCTTTATCATTATCCGTCAGTTCGCAAACAAAAACATTCAAAGTTGCTTTGAAAAAAGCCTATTTTTATGAAAAAACAGAAGATTTTTCATTAGCAAAAGAAGTGCTTAAAAATGTCCAAAAAGAAGAATCAATAAACGCATCAGAAAAAGTTTTTTTACAACATTATATCTTGTTTTATGATTATTTATTATCTGACATGCAGGATATTAAAAATATTGATCTTGCTATACAATATTTAATTTCAATCAAAAATAGAAATTCCTTTGAAACTGAACTTTTGTTAAATCTAACAACATCAAAATACCATTATTTGGCAAATAACATTGGATTTGAAGCATCTTTAGAAGTCGCTGAAAAAGGTTATAAAATCAAAGATTTCAACCAAGCCAAATTAGAAACACGTACCGATTATTTGTATGATTTGGGTTATTTATATGATAAAACAGGAAACTCATTTGAAGGGATTAAATTCTATAAAAAATCACTTGCGCTATACATAAAACAATTTGGAGAAAACGATAATGAAGTTGCTCTTAATTACAACAATTTAGCATATGCCTATTCAAATATTTATAATCAAAAAAACACAATAGCTTATTATGAAAAGGCAGCAAAAATTTGGGAGAATATTTATAAAAATAAAACCAGCGATAAAGATTATTTAATCACCGTTTATTACAATTTAATCTCTCAATACATTAATTATGGTGATATTGAAAACGCAAAGAAGAACCTTTTAAAACTAAATAATCATTTTCATCAAAAATATAAAATTAGTAAAGCTACTGATGAGCGTCATTTTAGTTCGTTCTTTGATTACTCGTTAAGTAACATTCGGTTGAATTTAGCTTTAAATCAAAAGGATATTGCATTGCAATTTTTGAAAGATTTTGAAAACAATCAGCTTTTGCCTTATGAGAAGCAAAGTAATTCAACATTTTTAATTCAATGCTACGAAGAAATAGCAGATTTTTTAATTGAAAACAAAGACTATACTTTGGCTCAAGATCTAATTGAAAAAGGATTATTATTAGCTAAAAAATATGAGCAAAATCATTATTTAATTACATTAAATGCTAAAAAAGGAAAATTATATAAGTTTCAAAACAATTTAGACTTGGCGTTGGAACATTATGAAATTGCGCAAAAAAACAACAAAAAAACTTATTTTAATTCTAGTAAATACATAATTGAATACTTAAAATCTGAAATCTATTTTGAGAAAAATCAAAGTCAAAAGTCTGTTGTTAACTTAAAAAATAATATAGAACAACTAGTATTTGATTTCTCTAAAAAGAAGAAAACTATCGAAAAAATAAGTTTTTCTGATGTGAAAGATTTAGTTTCAACAGATTTTATAAATCTTTTTTATAAATCGGGTAAAATATACTTCCAAAACTATAAAAAACACAAAGTCAAAAAAGACCTTTTTATTGCTGATAATTTATATAAAATAAGTAATAAACTGTTCAGAGAATATTATTTAAAAGGAGAATACAACGAAGATTTAAGCAATTACCATTCTGAAATAATTGAAGGTTTATTTGAAATAAGTTTAGAAAAAAAACTTTCCTTTCAGGAGCAAATTTATTTGATAAATGAAATTGAAAGAAGCGCTTCTCAACATTTAGCACAAGAGTTTTACAAAAAAATTAAAATACAAAACAACGATTATAATCTCAAACTTGATAAAATAAATGAATTAAAAAAGGAATTACATTTCTATAAAAGTCAGACGAAAATCAATAATCAAAAAATTGCAAGTTTAGAATATAACATAAACTCCATTTTAAAAAAAACATCAAAAACTTATCAAGGAATTGATAAAAATTCTCTTGACAACTTTGATGTAGTGAAAGTTCAAAACACGTTAGAAAATAATGAATTGGTTGTAAAATACTACACTTTAAAAAAACATGTTTTTGCTCTTTATATTTCTCCAAAAAAAGTTGAGATAAAAAAAATAGCGCCGACAAATATGGTAAAAAAGGAAGTCCAATTCTATTTAAATCAAACCAAAAAGATTACTGAAAACAGTCTTGTTTCTGAAAAAATTTCTAAACTTTTATGGCATGATTTGAATGCAGAAAAAATCACCTTTATTGCTGACAGTTTTCTGAATTATCTACCTTTTGAAACACTTTACAACCCAAAAAATAAAAAATTTTTAGTCCAACAAAGCAGTGTTTCCTATGAATATAACTTTTCCTTTTTCTTGTTCAACAAAAAAAGTAATATCAAAGTAGATAGTGATGCACTAATTGCTTTTGCACCCAATTATAAGAATAAAGAATTAGCCAAAGTTAGAAGCGGTTTATCTGATTTGCGTTATGCAAAAATAGAAGCTAATTTAATTTCAAAATTATTTAATGGAACGACTTTTATTAATGAAAAAGCAACAAAATCTAATTTTTTAAATACCATCAATCAATTTGGATTTTATCATTTTGCTATGCATTCGTTGGTAGACGAGAACAATATTAACGAGTCTTGTTTGGTGTTTTCAAATGACGAAAAACTTTATTTTTCAGAACTTTATGGACTGAGTTTTCCAGCAAAAATGGTTGTTTTAAGCGCTTGCGATACCGGAAACGGAAATTTAAAATCGGGTGAAGGCATAATGAGTTTGTCTCGCGCATTAACTTATGCAGGTGTACAATCTTCAGTTTATAGTCTTTGGCAAGTTCCAGACAAGGAAACTTCAGAAATTATCGTTTCCTTCTATAAAAATTTAAAGCAAGGACAACCAAAAGACGAAGCTCTGACAAACGCTAAAAAAGAATTTTTGGCAAAAAATCCTATGAAGCAACATCCGTTTTATTGGGCAGGATTTGTTGTAAATGGCGATGTTTCTCCAATAGCAAATCCAACAAGTAATTGGGTTTGGATTGCACTTGCTGGAGGAATACTTATCCTAATTCTTGGATTTGTTTTCAGAAAAAAATTATTCTAATTCGACAACCAATTCTTTTGCCATTTTTTGCATCGGATTTGTAGAATTAGCTAATTCCTGGAGTAAAACTAAAGCTTTTTCTTCTTGTTCTAATTTAACCAACGTCAACGCTTTATACCATTTTACATATGGCGTAAATCCGTTATTTTTTTGCAAATCAAATTGTTCGAATGAAGTCAACGCTTCGTCATAACGTTTTAATTCCATGAGCGATAACGATTTGTAAAACAAAGAATAATCTTCTTTCTCAGTGTCGTATAGTTTAGAAAAAAGCGTCAATGCTTTGGTATAATCGCCACTATCATAAGAATAAAACGCTTCCGATTTTATGTCGGTTGAATTTTCACCTCTAACCGTTGGCGCGACAACATTCGGGTACGATTGGTAATATTCTTCATAAACCGCATTGGTGTCAACGTCATTAGAAAATATCCAAAAACCAATTCCCAACATAACGGCAAACGATGCTGCTGCATACCAAACGGTATAATTGCGCTTCGGTTTTTTTGTTTCAAACGACTGAAGTTTTTTCTTCAATGCTTGGCGTTCGTTCATCGTAATGGCTTTTTGAACTTCTTTTTCATAAACCACTTGTTCACGAAAAGCGTCGTTGGTTTGCATCAATTGATCAAACATTGATTTTTCATCAGCGTTCAAGCTTTTAGCAAAATATTTTTCTATTAATTCTTCGTGATCCATATTTTATTTGTTTATCAAATCTTTCAGCTGTTTTAAGCATCTCGATTTTTGACTTTTTAACACATCTTTATTGGTATAACCCAATAATTCCTGAATTTCATCCAACTTTTTTTCTTCATAATAAAAAAGTGTCAACACCTTTTTGCATTGTTCACCAAGCTGGGAAAAATAGTTTCTTACCAAAGTTAATTTTGAATTTTGTTCTTCTTCATCATACAATTCATACTCCATTTCAACTTGCTCAAAATCATTTACAGCGACTTGTTTTCCTAGTTTTTTCAGCCGATGATAAATCATAAACTTGCCAATACTGAACAAATAAGTCGAAACAGAACTTTGTAAATCATCCAGTTTTCCTTTTCGGGCATTTTCGCATAAAGCAATGATAACATCTTGATAAATATCCAAAACTTCATCATCACCCAACGAATATCGTTTGGCAAACAATAAAAATCCATTGCGATGTTCTTCATAAACAGTGCGTATGGCTTTCTCATTTCCGGCTTTTAAAAGCTCTGTCAACTTTGGGGCGTTTTCCATTAGTGGATGAATTTCTAGAAAGTAAACAAAGCTAATCAAAAATATTTTTTCAAACCGATGTTTACCTTTTGATTTCCATTTCACTAATGCTAAAACGACAACTATTTGTTTAACCAAAAAAAATAAAAAAAATGAAAAATTCATTAACTGCATTACTGATTTTATTAGGTATCCAATGCATCACTGCTCAAGAAACCGTTGGCGGAAAAGTGTTAAAAAATGCCAAAGACAAAACCTATCAACGTGGCGAACAAAAAGGCGATGAAGGAGTTGAAACGGTTCTAAACAAAGCCGAAGACAAAATAAAAAACATCTTCAAAAAGAAAGACAAAAAGAAAAAAGAAGAACCTCAGCCAAGTGAAGAAAATCAGGAACAATCAACTGAAAACGCCGAAAACAAAAAGAATACTACTTCAAAAACAGCAGCAAAAGGAAACTCAAAATTCGATTTTGTTGCTGGTGAAAAAGAATTGTATTTCGACAATTTTGACCGATTAGCTGTTGGCGATTTTCCAGCAGAATTCAATACCAATGCAAGTGGCGAAATTGTAAACATTGATGGACAATCGGGAAAATGGCTTTCTATGACTAAAAACGGAGCATTTGTTCCTGATAATATTAAAAAATTACCCGAAAATTTTACCCTTGAATTTGAAGTTGGAATTTATGGCGAACCAACTAATAACTATGCTGGATTTGGATTAAACTTTACTACGCAAAGCGAAGATTTAATGAAAGAAATGTTTTTCTCAAAAGGAACTTCAATCGTGTATTTACATCCTGGAGCTGGAGAAACATCATTACAAGTAATTCCAACTAACGGAAGCGAAATCGAAAACAGAATAAAAATGCCTCAATGGGATGTAAATACGAACCAAAATTTCGCTAAAGTTTCGGTTTGGAGACAAAAAGGTCGACTTCGAGTGTACGTAAACGAAGACAAAATAGTAGATGTTCCTCGATTTTTTACTGAAAATTCCAATTATGATTTTGCCTTTTTCAGAAGCTTCTTCGGTGATTGTGAAATTTACTTAACTAATGTTCGTTACGCCGTTGCTGGTGCTGATACTCGAAACAAACTCATCACCGAAGGTCGATTTGTAACCAACGGAATTTTATTTGACGTGAACAGCGACAACATTAAACCCGAAAGCGGAACTGTGCTAAAAGAAATGGCAACAACACTACA
>Ga0075157_10001935_pt1 | contig 12433 bp, 15 predicted proteins | sample JI81BgreenDNA_FD_70967 | JGI IMG/M metagenome (GOLD analysis project Ga0075157, IMG submission 70967) | Wastewater effluent complex algal communities from Wisconsin, to seasonally profile nutrient transformation and Carbon sequestration -... | ecosystem: Engineered > WWTP > Effluent > Algae...
TCAACAGCCACTTTCAGGATCAATGGTACTTCCAAAGTACAGCAATCGGCCGGTTTTGGTTTTGCTTGTTCTGATACGTCGGGCAATACATGGGCTTTGGCTACCGGCAATGGCGTCATCTGGAATCCCGCAACGCGTAGTTTGAGGGCAGGAGCCAACGATACCATGTTTGCTTTGGTGTGGCCATCGCCAACTGCAGCCATTGGCAGCTACACCTTTGCCAATTGGGACGATGCGGTTTGTCTCATCGATATTCCGGGTGTGATGTTTAGGCAGTATGATGCAACCGGCTTAACGGTGAACATTACCAGAGTCACCACCGACTCTATTTTTGGTAACTACGGTGGTGCCTTGCGTGAATTCAACAACCTCCAATTAGATCCGGCGGGCAATTTGGTGCCTGTGTACACCGGGGTGGTAGATTCGGTAAGCACTGTATTTGGCGTGAAGCGTAATCCTTGCTAACCGTCTATTCTATCTTTTAACGCGGGAGGTGCCATGCACTTCCCGTTTTTTTTTGCATCCAAGCAACGTAAATCCTCCGAAGTGGAAGTTCTTGCTGGAGGAATTGGTTTGTGCTTGCTCTTCACGAAACCAAAGGCAAGCGAGTATTTACCAAAGTCCATTAACTTGACCGATGCTTGAGCGAAAGCCTGGTATCCAGAGGTGCAAGCCCAGCAGTGTTGGAAAAGGTAAAACACCGTGCTGTTTGGTTATTTCTTGACAGGCGTGCTCCAATTCCAAACGATTTACCTTTACAGCTGTTCAAAAACAGCACATTATGTGTGATTGAAAAAATTATGCGTTCAACTTGTAACGTTCGGTGACCAAATGCACTATTGGGTGTAAAGCGAATCAAATAAAAAATGAATACATCCAAAGTACTTGCATTCCTGGCTATCGGCGCTTTGTTCACCAGCTGCGAACCAGAAGAAGTTTTCCAACAAAACTTTACGCCCGCAGCCAGAGACACCACCTTTGTATCGGGCTCAAATGCCACCTTCAGGATCAACGGTGCTACCCAAATACAACAATCGGCCGGTTTTGGCTTTTTTTGCTCCGATACGCTGGGCAATAGCTGGGCTTTGGCCACAGGCAATGGGGTAAGCTGGAATCCTGCTACCCGTACGCTGGCAGCAGGCGCCAACGATACCATGCTCGCCCTGATTTGGGAATCCCCTTCCGGCACCCTTGGTAGCTACACCTTTGCCAATTGGGACGATGCCTTTTGCATCATCGACATTCCCGGTGTGCTGTTCAGGCAATATGATCCGTCGGGTTTAACAGTGAATATCGTGCGCGTTACCGCCGACTCAATTTTTGGCGATTACAGCGGCGCCCTGCGTGAATTTTCAGGTTTCACCCTCGATCCATCGGGCAATTTGGTGCCAACCTATACCGGTGTTGTTGATTCGGTGAGTACCGTATTTGGCGTAAAACGAAATCCTTGCTAATCCATACACCTATGCTTTAATGCGGGACGTGGCACTCACTTCCCGTCAAATTGATGCTCAGCCAAGACCAATTTCTTCAGTGTTTACCCGGTGCGTTGCGCGGCGACAAGCGGTGCGAACGCCTCATTTACGAGGGTTATGTGGGTTTCGCCTACAACCTCGTGCGGAAATATGGTTTTACCGACGACGATGCGGCCGATGTGGCACAAGAAGCACTCATTATTGCCTTTGATAAACTCAAAAAGTACCAGGCCGACAAAGGCACGTTTAAATCGTGGCTGGCCAAAATCACCATCAACGAAGCCTTGAGGGCCAAAAAGAAGCAGCAAAACCAAACCGCCATGGAAGACCTGGAACAATTAGAAGATGTGCTGCCGCAGGTGGATGCGCGCCTCTTTCACCTTCAGGATGTTTTGCCCCGTTTGAATGGCGAGCAACGCGAACTCTTTACGCTCTACTTCGAGTACGGCATGAACCACCAGGAAGTTGCCGATAGTTTGAACATCAGCAATGCCAACTCGCGCATTCGTATCCACCGGCTTGTGAAACAACTCAAAACCCTTTTCCAATGACGCAGCTACATCCGAAATTGAATTGGGAGGCCTTTGAGCGCGCACGTGCCCGCCGCAAACGCCGCAAGTTTTTCTGGTGGTTCAGCTCAGCGCTGGGCATGCTGGGCCTTTTGGCACTGGGGGTTTACTCATTCACTCATCAACCCCAGCAACCCGCGCAGGCAGAGAAGGCCGAAAAGGAAATACCTGGGCAGCAAGAACAAATACAGCAAGAAGAAAATGTAGTTGCCGCAGTGCCTGAAAGGGTTAAACCAGCGCTCCCCACCCTAGGACAAAGCACTGAAACCCGCAGATCAGCTGTCCAGTCAAGCGTAAATTCAATGGCAAATTCACCACCAGCACGTATGGCAACGCTTATAACGCAGGATCAGCTAGTGCATGAAACGCCAAATGAAACCCCACAAACCCAAGAAGGCAATGCTGCAGTGCTTGAGCCCACTGTGCCAACCTCAACATTCGTAAAAGAAACAGCTGCCATCGACCAAGAAAGCAGTTTGCCTGCAGGCATATCTGCGGCTTCAGCAGCCGATAGCTTGACGGTGGCTTTGGAAAATATTCCCAACCGCCAGCAATCTATAAAGCAAGCCAAGGTGAATAGTGCTTGGTCGGTTTTTGTGGGCTGGACGCCCTGGCATTTGGCGGAGTTTGAAACCGCAGCAGCTGGTGCCCGCAGCTTGGCTTACCGTCCGCTTAACAGTATCAACGTGGGCGTGGGTGTTGATTTGTATGCCACCCCTAAAATGAAAATCCGCGTAGAACCCCAATATGTGCTTCAACGTTTTCAAATGCAGTTTGAGGGCGAATTGGCTGCCTTTCAAATTGCACCCGGCTCGGTGGTGGGTTATGTGCAGGACTTCAAAGGTGTTGTGCCTGTCATTTCCGACACTGTACGTGGATTATCGAACATTCGCAGCAACCAAAATGGCAGCCTGCAAGAATTGACTGTGCCAGTGAGCCTGTCTACTGCGCTTTGGAACCGGGGTGCGGTGCAGCTGCGCTTGAACCTATCGGCGGGCTTGCACTATGTTTTTGTTACGCGCGGTACTTGGTTCAACGGTTCGGAGCTGTACACTTTGCAGCGCCCCGACAATCGTTTGGGTCTGTTGGGAGGTGGAGGCTTGCTTTTGAGTTATCAGCCAGGTTTGATTGCTTACCAGGCGGGCATAAGCTCAATGTACCGGGGGGCAACCAGCAACCAACAATTGCCCTGGCGGCACCAGTTGCAGTTGTCGGTGGCGGTGCCGTTGCGGAAGCGTTAATAAATTGGATTGATTTAGTTACTCAAAAAAAATGAAGTTTCTTAGCGCGGAGTGCGGCGAATAGCCGCCCTATTCTCCGCAATTTATGCGGTGATAATTAGTCGATGCGGCAAATATGCACTATATTTACCGCATAATTTGCGGCGAATATGTATTTGCACGAAATCAAGAACTGGACAAGCTTTCACTGGGACGAAGCTCAGGTGGGCCATGTATTGGCCTCCTTGCGCTTTGAGCAGGGGTTGTTGCTGGGGCGCATGCAGGCCTTGGGATTCGATTTGCAATTACAAGCCGAACTCGAAGTGGTTGCATTGGATGTGGTGAAAAGTTCGGAGATTGAAGGCGAACGGCTCGACGTGGGACAGGTACGCTCTTCACTGGCGCAGCGACTCGGACTACCAACCGCAGGTTTGCCCGGCAGCAGCCGGCAAGTAGATGCCGTGGTTGACCTCTTGCTCGATGCCAGCAGGAATTTCCATTTGCCGGTCACCCATACCCGTTTGTACGGATGGCAGGCGGCACTTTTTCCAACAGGCTACAGCGGCGCCTATGCGGTTGCTACCGGCGTGTACCGAACCGATGCAACCGGTCCGATGCAAGTAGTTTCAGGTGCCCTGGGCAGGCAACGGGTACATTTTGAAGCACCTACGGCCAATCGTTTGCCAAGTGAAATGCAGGCATTTTTAGATTGGCTCAATGCCGATATGCCACTCGATCCGGTGCTCAAGGCAGGTGTAGCCCACCTCTGGTTTTTGACTTTGCACCCTTTTGAAGATGGCAATGGTCGCGTGGCGCGCGCGCTTACTGATTTGCTTTTGGCCCGTGCCGATGGTCAATCCCAACGGTTTTACAGCCTATCGGCCCAAATATGCCTTGAAAGGAATGCCTACTACCACGCTTTGGAGTGGGCCCAAAAAGGAGATACCGACATTACCGCCTGGTTGCTTTGGTTTTTGGGCTGTTTTAAAAGGGCACTGACCGCCTCGTCGGGGGTATTGGAATTGGTACTTCAAAAACACCGGTTTTGGCAGACTTGGCAAGCGCAAAGTTTGAATAACCGCCAATTGAAAGTGCTTCACAAAGTGCTCGATGGTTTTGAAGGCCACCTTACCAGCTCCAAATGGGCCAAAATGGCGCAATGTTCGCCCGACACCGCCCTGCGCGATATCACCGATTTGATGCAGCGCGGCATGCTCACCAAAGCAGAAGCGGGCAGCAGAAGCACCCACTACCTGTTGCAGTTTACGCCTCAATAAACGGTTACTTTTGGTGGCGTAGCGCACATTTTGCCTACTTTTACACCATGCCCATTGCCTCTACCCTGCGCGCCGAAATTCGCCTCCAAGCCTGGCTGGTAGGGCTTGGAGTGCTGTTGATGGGCGGCAAATTATTGGCCTGGCAGCTCACCGGCTCCCATGCCATTTTGAGCGATGCCGCCGAAAGTTTGGTGAACGTACTGGCCGGTAGTTTTACCTGGTACAGTTTGGTGCTCAGCGCCCGCCCACGCGATGCGAACCACCCTTACGGCCACGGTAAAATCGAGTTTTTGGCAGCCGGAATTGAAGGTGCGCTGCTGGCCTTGGCGGGCTTACTTATTGTGGCCAACGCAACCGTTGGGTTGTTCGAAAAGCATGAACTCAAATCGCTCGATTGGGGGCTCACCATTACGGCTGCTGCAGGTGCCATTAACTTTGGCTTGGGCAGTTGGGCCAGGAAAAGTGCTGCAAAAACACATTCTCTGCCCCTTGAGGCCGGTGGCAAACACCTGCAAGCCGATGGCTATACCACGGTGGGATTGTTGTTGGGACTCGCCCTCGTTTGGCTCACAGGTTGGTACTGGCTAGATGCCTTGGTGGCCCTGATTTTTGGTCTGTTTTTGTGCTATACCGCCTGGGGCATTTTGCAGCCCAGTTTGGCGGGCATCATGGACGAAGCCGATGAACAACTGCTGGGCCGCGTGGCCGAGGTGCTGGAGCAAAACCGGCAGCCCGACTGGGTCGATTTTCACAACATGCGCATGATCCGCTATGGCCGCATGCTGCACATCGATGCGCACCTCACCCTGCCGCGCTATTACAATGTGGAACAGGCACACGAGGCCATAGACCGCATCGACAAATTGGTAACGGCAGAATTTGGCCGGCAAATGGAGTTTTTCATCCATGTAGATCCGTGTTTGCCTAGTGGATGCAACCTTTGCGCTAAAAATGATTGCTCCGTACGTTCAATGGCATTCACCAGTCAAATCAAGTGGGAATTGCCTTTGCTCATGCAGAACAAAAAACACAGCCAAACAGAGCTAAGAGATTAAATAGATTTCAATGGCTTATGATGGAAACGATCTGAATCCACTAAACCGAAAGCCACTTTATTGGGCGTTGCTGGGCTTCATGATGTTGATTGGGACGATACTTGATTTTGAAAGGACATTTGTTCATGGTCCGCAACATCGGAAACATTTTGAGATGGTTTACGATTCATGCTATAGGCCAATCGACAACCGAACAGATTTACAAAAATTTTGGAGTGCCCTTAGCAGGTATAGAAACAACAACAAAGCTGTTCTGGTAATCACCTCCCCGAAAGGCGCCAGGATTACTCTGAGAACAGCTTGGAAAGCACATGTAGAAACCCTTCAGAACCCTGCACTCAAAGGATCCAAATTGAAGATTTTCTTTTCCATTGATGACAAATCCTACCGAAATCCAGTTAGAATCGAATTGAATCGCCAGTTAATCGACGATTTTGAAGATGATTACTTCTCGCCTTTTGCTTTTTTGGCATTAACCCTGTTGTTTTTTGGCTTTGCTGCCCGCACACAATGGCGCATTTGGCAAGAAAGTTTTACAATCAAGTCGAAAATTGGCTAGAAATTCCAATACTTCATTCCTTGGGTAAGTGAGCTTTGTGCTTGATTTCTAGCCTGGATTCTTCATTTTCCCTGTTGACGGTTCTTCAACGTTTTGGTAAAACCCGCACGCATAAAAACGTACAGCAGCACACCGGCAAGGCACAACAACTCGAGCCACCACAATTTGGCTTGCATGCCGGCTACCAAGCCACCGCCCAAAGCCAAGCCCAAGGCAAAGTGCAACAGGGTGTTTTGCGAAAGGGGAGGTTGTTGGCTCATTTTCCGTCGGGGATTACGGCCATGCACTTCAACTCGATGGCAATGGCGGTGGGCAAGGCACCTACTTCTACCGTGGTGCGGCAAGGCTTGGGGTCCATGTCGCGGAAATATTCGGCATATACCCGGTTAAAGGTTTTGAAATCGCGCTGCATGTCGGTGAGGAACACAGTGATATCCACCAAATCTTCCATGCGGGCGCCGCTGGCTTCCAAAACGGCCTTTACATTGGCCAATACCTGGTGCACCTGGGCTTCAAAATCAAAGGCCTCGAAATTGCCGTTTTTGTCGAGTTGCAAACCCGGCACCTGTGGGTTATTGGCGTCGGTGCCGGCGGCGCGTGGACCAATGCCCGACAAAAAGAGAAGATTGCCCACACGGCGTGCGTGCGGATAAAGTCCCACCGGATTGGGGGCACTGCCTGTAGAAATGCTGCTCATAGGGCAAAGGTCGGTGATATGCGTGGCATTCGCAAGTCATTAGGGTCGGGTTACCCTTAACCTCAAAATGCATCTACCCATTTCATCGTCCAAGGCTAACAAGCGAATGCTAAAGGAATCGCCCGCTTTTTTCCAGGCAAACAGTTGCTGTGCTTCGGGCAAGGGCACATAGCCGAGGCATTGCAATCCTTGGTACACACAAACGTTGGCCAATTGCAGCTCGCGATTGTAATCGAAGCGCAATTTCACGGGTTTGCGGGCGTCGTAGCAGACGGCTTGGCCAGAGCGGAGGACCAGGTGGGTGTCGAGCAGGAGGATTTGGTTGCGGACCACCGGCTGCGGTGCGAAAAGCGACCAGGGCCAGGCGAGCGAGAGGGAGGCCGACTGTAGCATCAGGCAGCCTCCTTTATGCTGATTTCTTCGGTTTCGCCTTCGCTGAAATAGGCTTCGAGGGCGTCGAAGTCTTCGGGCAGACAGTCGAGAATTTGGTCGACAATCAAAATCGGACGGCTTTTACGGATGTGCTTTTTCATGGTTGCTGCGTTTTGTTGATTCAAAGTTGCAGGCAACTGGTGACATCTTATGTCAAATACAAAATGAGCAATTTAACCGCTGAGTCAAGGAGGTCATAATTGCAGAAAAAAGGGTTTGAGCAGAGGTGTTTTGCCTGAGCAGCTTGGAATGGCTCATTAATCAGTGCAGAGAATAGCCAATGCTGGTGCCGAGGTAGCGGAGGCTTTTAGACTGCGCTGCTTCGCAGGCAGTCTGGAGGCCGCAGAGAATCAAACTCATTCCAAAGTGATGTGCATTCATGAATAATCTTGTCGGAACTCAACTGTTCAGGTGCTGGGCCAGGGACTTGAGGTGCGCCGCAAATTCAGGCGTGCCGAGCACTTCAATGTCGTCGATCAGCCCCATCACAAAGCGACCGATACCGCGGAAATCGGCCACGCGGAGTTTGAGCTCGTGTTGGCCATTGGGCAACGAAACAAGAAAGGGCAGGGCCGCAGGGTGCTCCTCGCGCAGCAGGTTGGCACTGAGGCGACCCAGGAGGAGGTGCACGGTTTGGGCATCGTTGCCCAGCGGCATGCCAAAAATGTCGGTTTGCCGGGTTTCGTGCAGGTAATCGAACTGCCAGCCAATTTGCTCCAAACGTACCTGACCAATGCGCTCGAGCTTAAACGATTTGTTTTTGCGGCTCACGGGTTCAAAGCAAAATACCGTATCCATGTTGTCGCTAAAGCCAAAAGGCTCAACGAGGCGGTTGCTTACCGACTGTGAACTGGGCGAATTGTAATCTACCAACACGGCTTGCTTTTTCTCGCGCATGGCCTGTGCCAGCAGCTGAAAGTTGTGGGCCGTTTGCTGGCGTTGCAGGCTTTTGAGCTGCTGGGTATTGCCGCTGAGGGCGTGTATTTTGTCGTAAAGGAGCTGCTTCACCGGACCTTCGGGCAGGGCCACCAGGGCCTGTTCGAGTACTTCCGCTTCGTTCTTGCTGAAACTCATTTTATCGCTCACCTCGGTGGCATGCGCCAAACGTACCCGCTTGCTTTGGGGGTGTTGGATGATTTCGAATCCGGTTTCCTCAAAAATGCGCAGGTCGCGGTACACCGTACGGTAACTTACGCCCACTTTATCGGCCAGCTCGTGCACGGTATAGCCGCGCTTGCTACCGGCCAACAGGTTCATTTCGCGGAAAAGTCGCAGCAGCTTGCCGGGGTCTTTCATTGGCCCAGCAGGGTTTCTTCTACCCAGCCTTTGCCCCAATTGTCTAATTCTTCAGCGGTCCACAATTCGGGATAGAATACGCGCTTCTGAAAACGGGGAGGCAGGTATTTCTGCCAGTTGGTGCCGCCGGTGGCAGCAATGTCTTCGGGACGACGCTGCAAGTAGCGCACCGCAGATTTGTAGTGTACCAGCGGCCAGTTGACGTTCACGTGCACGTCGAAAGCACGGAGTTGTTCGGCCACCTTGGTTTTGATATCACCCTCGGGCAAACGGCGGTAAACCGCGTATAAATTGCGCGTGGTTTGCTTTTCCGACAAACGAACAAGCTCGTCGACATATTTCTGCTCAAACTGAAGGAGGGTCAAGGTTTTACGGCCGGTGCTCAGCTCAGTGGCGCCTTTTTTCCAGTAGATGTACTCAAATTGCTCGGAGATGGGCGCACTCAGCACTTCGGGACGGCGGTGGTCTTTATCTACGAGGTTCACAAAATCGGTGGCGCAAATCTCAATCTTGCGGTATTGGGCACTCTGGAAACCCGAGGCCGGCAACAGCGCCATGCGGAACTTGAGGAATTGCTCTTTTTCCATGCCATCGACCATGATGGCGAAGGAGGTTTTGAGCGCATCGAAATAGCGGTTGATGCGGATGACCCGCTGCAATACCCATTCGGTAGCAGGATTTTCGGCTTCACCCAATTGGTCCATCTCGTGCAGCACCAGGTTGAAGTATAGCTCGGTAATCTGGTGGTAAACGATGAAGATTTTTTCATCGGGCAAGTCAGTGCGCGGATGCTGCAAATTCAGCAGCACATCAAGGTGCACATAGCTCCAGTAAGGCAGGTAGTCGGTATAGATGAGGCCTTCGAGGTACGAAGCCATATCCTGGCCCATGGCCGCATACTTTTCCTCCAGCCGCTTTAGCTTTTCAAGGATGTCTGGTTGGATGTCCATGACACGAAAGTACCAATTTTACCGCCACCTACAGCCTGAAGCCGGCTGTTTGGCTCAAGGGAAAATAACAGGAAGCTCCGATAGCAGGGGCTGAATGCGGTCTTTGTCGCTGAGCAAGGGGTTTTCAATCCCCCAGTTGATGCCCAAGGCCGGATCGTTCCACAGCAAACCACCTTCGCTTTCCTTGTTGTAGAGCCCGGTTACCTTGTAAACAAAGATGGTATCGTCGGCCAGGGTGAGGAATCCGTGGGCAAAGCCGGGCGGAATCCAAAACATGGTTTTGTTGTCTTCGTTCAACTCCATGGCAAAGTGCTGTCCGTAAGTAGGTGAAGAGCTGCGCAAATCAACCACCACATCTAACACCGCTCCTTTGATTACGCGCACCAGTTTGCCTTGGGCATAAGGCGGCTTCTGAAAGTGCAAACCGCGTAAAATGCCTTTGGCCGACAGCGATTGGTTATCCTGCACAAAGTCAGTTGGCAATCCGGCAGCCTTGAAAGCCGCTTCGCTGTAACTCTCAAAGAAGTGGCCACGGGCGTCGCCCCAAACTTTGGGCTGGACGATTTTAAGACCTTCTATCGGTGTGTCGCGAACTTCCATCACGGATGCGTTACAATGAAATATGGGTAGGTGAGCTGGTACACAATGGCACCTGCCACGTAGCCGAGAAGGGCCAACCCTGTAATCTTTTTAACGTACCACATGAAGTCAATGCGTTCCATGCCCATAACGGCTACACCGGCTGCTGAGCCGATGATCAAGGCGCTACCACCGGTACCGGCACAGTAGGCCATGAATTCCCACATCCAGTGGTCGGTGTGATAGGTTGCCATGTCGTACATGCCCATGCTGGCAGCTACCAATGGCACATTATCAACAATCGCAGATAGCAAGCCAATGAGGAAGACGATGATTTTCATGTCGCCGAAGGTATCTCCCAACCATCCTGCCAGATCGCGCAAGATATTCAGCGTTTCAAGTGAGCTGATAGCCAGTAGAATGCCGAGGAAAAACAATACGCTTGAAGTATCAATCTTGCTCAAGGCATGAATGGCGGTGTAGGGTTTCTTTTCTTCTTCGGTTTTGTCGATGTGGATGAGTTCAGAGGTTACCCACACCAGGCCTAAACCCAACAACATGCCCAGGTAAGGAGGCAGGTGTGTCACGGTTTTGAAAACGGGCACAAACATCAATACGCCTACACCCAAAAAAAACATGAGGCGGCTGCCTTTGATGACTTCCTGCTGCTCAGCCATTTTGTAGTCGTAGGGAGCACGCACCACACGGCCTCTCATTTGACGAGCAACCACCAGCAAAGGAATAAGTAAACATACCAATGATGGCAGGAACAAAGTCTTCATGATGTTTACTGCCGTAATTTGACCGCCAATCCACAACATGGTAGTAGTTACGTCACCAATAGGCGACCAAGCACCACCGGCATTGGCAGCGATGATGACCATACCGGCATAGATTTTCCTTTGAAGTGGATTGTGAATAAGCTTACGCAACAAACTCACCATAACGATAGCTGTGGTCAGGTTGTCGAGGATGGCCGACATGAAAAACGCCAATAACGAAATGATGATCAGCAATTTCTGGCTGTCTTTCGTCTTGATGCGGTTGGTAATGACTTTGAAGCCTTGGTGCGAGTCAATGAGCTCAACAATGGTCATGGCACCGAGCAGGAAAAACAGGATTTCAGCGATGGTGCCGAGGTGGTGTTTGAGCTCGTATCCGGCAAATTTTTGAAAGATATCTGATTGACTGAGACCATCGAGATTTAACGTGGTTGTTTCTATGAAATGATGCCAGATATCGCTTTCAAAAAAGGTAGCGGGAACAGGGAAAAGCACCAGAATGGTCCAGCACAACACAGCGGTTAATAGAGCCGAGGCCGTTTTGTTGATTTTGAGGGGATGTTCGAAGGCGATGGCGGCATAACCTAGAACGAATACCGCAATGAGTGCTATGATCATGGGAGCTTAAAAATTGACGCAAAAGTAAGAGAAAAAACGCAGGGCTGCTGCAATTCTCACAGATAAATGCTTGAATTGCAACCGTCCTGCCACCCATTTGGTGTGAAAAAGGACCTTAATGTCTAATGGCTTTGCCTGGGCGCGTCAAGAATGTATTCATCAGGGAGCCAACACCAGTTTAACAGCCACATTGTCGCGCCAGTTTGCCGCCGCATAAGCGCCGTAGCGGTAGAACACACCAACCCCCCAGCGGTTACCTAACAATTGGATGTTGGAGATAGAAAATCCGCTTTCGTGATATCCCAAGCGGAGGTCGGCGACTTTGGCCGGAAAACGCTCGGCTTCGGTGAAATAGTGATCGCCGGGCTGCGAAAGTCGGCTCCAGCCGCTGTTGTGGTGGATGGCAAAAACAGGCTGCTGCTTTTCGGTGCGGAACAGCAAGGATTCGAAATTGTGACGCAAATGCACTTCGGCAAACTGATTGCCGGCAAATTGGTGCATGTCGAAAGTTTGGAAAGCGAAGGGCACGAAGAGGCCATTGTCTTTGCCAATGCCGCGCAGGTAAAACAGCTGCTGGATGGGCAAGGACTCCGGACCCCAGGCCGCACCACCGGTGAGCACGGCTGTAAACACCCCGGCATTGCGAATGACAAAGCTCTTTTCAACCCGACTGACCAAACGGTGGTAATCCCAATCGCCACCCCACAGCTTAAATCCTCGCTGATAGCTGAGGTGGACAAGGGGATAGCGGTTTTCTACGGTATATTCACGGTCGAGCAAACGCAGCGTTTTTTCACGAAAGGCGTAACGCAACTGCACCCCCAGCTCGCGGTAGTTGAAGGCAGGTGCGTCGACTGATTCGGGTAAGGGTTCACCCCAGGCATAGCCCGGAGCCAAGGGCACGTAACGGTAATGGAACCAGGG
>Ga0075157_10001936_pt1 | contig 12426 bp, 1 predicted proteins | sample JI81BgreenDNA_FD_70967 | JGI IMG/M metagenome (GOLD analysis project Ga0075157, IMG submission 70967) | Wastewater effluent complex algal communities from Wisconsin, to seasonally profile nutrient transformation and Carbon sequestration -... | ecosystem: Engineered > WWTP > Effluent > Algae...
CATTGGCCAGGATATTCATAAACACCTGGTTGAGCTGTCCCGGGAAGCAATCGATCGGCGGTATTTCGCCATAGTTGGTGATCACCTCGATCACGGGTCGGTTCGCATTCGCCTTGAGCCGATATTTCAGAATCAGCAGAGTGCTGTCAATGCCCTCATGCAGGTTTGCGCTTACTTTGTATTCTGTATCCGCACGGGAGAAGGTACGCAGGCTTGTGCTGATCGATTTAATGCGATCGGTTGCTCCTTTCATTGAATTGAGCAATTGAGGTAAATCTTCACAGACATATTCAAGGTCGATCTCTTCAGCATGATCTTGAATTGGAGCGACTGGATTTGGGTAATGCTGTTGATAAAGCCCTAAATGTTCGAGCAAGTCTTGCACATGGTCTTTGCTGTTATTGATGCTGCCATTTAGGAAGCCGATCGGGTTATTAACTTCGTGAGCTACTCCTGCCACTAAATTCCCTAAAGATGCCATTTTCTCGTTCTGCACCATTTGCAACTGAGCATTTTGTAGCTCTTTCAAGGTATTTTCTAGATCTTGAGATTTTTGCTGAATGATCGCTTCCGCAGCCTTGCGATCGCTGAGATCTCGAACAATTCCTTGTAAACCAATAGATTTCTCCTCAGGATCTTTAATAGGAGTTACATTGACTGTTACCCACAAGTAAGTGTTACCTTGGCATAGGTGGCGAAATTCGATATTTCGCTGGTTTACACCTTCTTCAAGTGCAGCTTGAGCCGACGACATCACTATTTCTAGGTCATCAGGATGAACTAACTTGATAAAAGACTGTCCTATCCAGTCAGATAGGGATAGCTTAAACATAGTTTCAAATTGAGGAGATAGATAAGTCAACGTGCTATCTGCTTGAGCAGACCAAATCATATCGTCTGCCCCTTCCACCAATCTTCTAAACTTTGTCTCACTATTTTGTAGGGTTTGGTAGAGATCGGCATTTTGTAAAGAAATAGCAGCCTGAGTGCAAAGAAAGTTAAGCACTGCAATGCGATCATTCGTAAATACACCACTGGTGGAATGATTTTCCAGATACAAAATGGCTCGCAATTTGCCTTGATTGAGAATTGGCAAGCACAAGAAGCTCTTGGGTTGATGATGGTTTAAATAGTCACCAATCACCGGAAGATCAGTCTTGAGATCATCAACCACAACCGTCGTCACAGTATTCTTTACATATTGAATAAGCTTCCCAGGAACTGTAAGGTTATTGTTCAACGGTTCGGATTGCAAAATCACTCGCTCTAGGTCTGCCATCACACGCACTTGCCACTGATTCTTCTCACAGAGCATTAAGGCGCATCGGTCTGCCCCAGAGTTTTCAAGCATGGTCTGAGCCAGCATTTGTAGGAGTTCATCTAGGGTGATCGTGCTGGCAAAGGCCTGAGAAATTTGCAGCAGAGCAGCAAGATCCAGAGTTTGATTGATGTTGCTAGAGGACTGTGTATGAGGCGTGGAATGAATTGAATAAACAGGAGCAGTAATACTCGAGAGAGTTTCTAAAACAGTCAAACGTTGGTTAGTTGCTTGCAAAATGGGTTGTAATAATTGGGGATAGCGTTTTTCTAAATCATTGATTTTGGCTTTAGCTCCCCAGCGGGCATAGCAGTAATAAGCTTCCTGCATATAGCCTGCAGCAACCTTTTCTTTACCCCAAGCGAGATAAAATTTAGCCGCAAGTTCATTGGACAGCGCTTCTTCTTGGAGGTAATTACTATCCTTAGCTCCGGCAATGGCGAGATCATAGTATTTCATTGCCTGAGAAGTTTCACCCAATATTCGGTGATATTCAGCTTCCATTAAATGAAATTTGTGTTGATAGTTATCTGGAGCATGAATTGCCCATTGCTTCATACTCATCTTTTTGCTAATTAGCATTTCTAAAATCGCAGATTTATCAGAAGCGTCTAAATCAAAGTAGGATGAAGCTCGGGTCAGAAAGTCATAAAAAGTGAATATTGACAGTGAAATGCTGCCTGCAACGGTATCTAGGTACTTTTCCGCATACTGTAGAGCTTCTTGTGATTCGGCCATATGTCCCATGAGGAAAAGTAAGCTACCATGACTTAAGGATGCATGGAATAATCCATAAAAATCGTGTTTCTGTTCAAGATATTCCAAAAATTTAGCCCGATCAGCTTGAGTATCTGAAATATTGGAAGATTGTTCCTGTAGTAGTGTGAGAACTGACTCGAAGTAAGATTGAGTCCAGTTTCTGACAGAGTTTTGGTTCAAGCTCTTCAATATTTCAAGACCATTAGTGATCTGTTCTTTTAGCAAATCTAAATTAATGCCGGAAAGATAGGAGCAAGATAGGCAATGAAATATCGCATATCCAGAAAATTCAAGCTCGCCTTGCTCGATTCCCCATTGGGATACTTTCTTCAGCAAAACAATTACATCATGAATATTATTTTTCCAAACATTGATATATACACTGACGCAAAACATGGTTTTGAGTTGAGTCCTGCGATCACCAAATTTCTCAGATAAAATTTCTGCAAGACATCCAAATTGATATCCATTTTCTATTTGATTTTTGTCACAAAGTAAGAGTCCATAGCAGGCATAGCCAAATGATGAAAAAGCAGTATTTCCATAATCTAGGGAGAGATCAATTAGCTTAAACACCATCATCTGGAACAATGGTGCATTAACTTGATAAACTGTGGGAATGGCACACTGAAGAACTTGAACCACAGCCAACCACTTTCTATCTGTCATTCTTGGAAGTTGGCTGAGTGTTTCAACCGAGTTATTCACCAGATGGGCTATCTTAGCCTGCAGTTCTGTAAAGCTTTGATCTACTGCTGCTAGGTTGGGCTTTTCTGGGCATTCAACTCCTAACTTCCCCAGAACTTGCAGTGCAAGGTCGACAACATCTTGTTGCTTGGTTTGGGCAGTATATGCCTGAATTTTCGTCTGGTAAGCATCAATTTGGTCTAGCACACTGGCAGCTTGTTCTAACAGAACAGATAGCCACTGTTCCATCAAGACAAAGTCTCCTGAGAGATAAGCCGTTTCTCCAGCAAGGCTGTATAAATCGAGGGCTAGGTTATACTGAGAACTCCAGATATTTGGAGGCAGTAGAGACATGGAAATCTTGAGGTAGCCAAGTGCTGAATCATAAGCAGTCGAACTTTTTGCTTTTCGTCCAGCCCAAATATCAAGGCGAATGAGATTTATCCTATCTGATTCATTGATCAGTATCAGATCAAGAGCTTGATTCCAGTGATTTACAATATCAAAAATGCTGTATTCCAGTGTCTCAATGCTAGTGCTTTCTAATAGCAATCGACCAATGCTTAAATGGGTTGACTGTTTTTGATCCCTGGGAATCAAAGAATAAGCAGCTTGTTGCACCCGATCATGCAGGAATCGATAAATCGGGTTGGCGTGATTCTGAGACTCAAATTGCTCAATTTCTTCAGATTGAAAAAACTTGTAAATCTGAGTAATTGGTATGATCAGTCCTTCCTGTAAGGCTCTCCACAAAACGGTGGCTGCTTCCGTTTGAGATTGTTCTGCCACGATCGCCAAGGTCGATAAATCAAACTGGTTGCCAATACAAGCTGCTAGTTTCAAAACCTGTTGCGTTTCCTCTGGCAACTTCTGTAACTGCAATGCCATAAACTCCACCACATCATCCGTGAGGGCAAGCGTGCTAACTTGGGCAATATCACATTGCCAATAGCCTTGATCACGGTCAAAGATGATATGCCCATCCTCATGAAGAGCTTTCAGAAATTGGGTCGTGAAGAAGGGATTTCCTTGAGTTTTGTGATCGACCAGTTGTGTCAGCGGTTTCGCTAACTCTTGACTGCATTTCAAGGTATCCGCTACTAAACAATTAGTATGTTCTAGGCTCAGCGGTAATAGAGTAATTGTATTAACGGTCAAGTTCGCTCTTTTCAGCTCCCCGATCGTCAGCATCAAGGGATGAACCGGCGAAACTTCGTTGTCCCGGTAAGCACCCAACGCCAGCAGATAACCACTGCTTTCCATTAACACTTTGAGCAATTGAAGAGATGCGGAATCAGACCACTGCAAGTCATCTAGAAAAATCACTAAGGGATGATCAACAGTCGTAAAAACTTGAATGAATTTCTGGAATAACAAGTTAAATCGATTCTGCGCTGCGGTTCCCGAGAGTTCTGGGGCGGCGGGCTGCTGACCAATGACTTGTTCTAGTTCTGGGATGACTTCAATCAAGACCTGCCCGTTTTCTCCGACGGCTTTGAGAATTCGGGCTTTCCATTCCGCTAGTTGAAGGTCAGATTCTGAGAGTAACTGACCCATCAGGTCTCGCAGGGATTGCACGAATGCAGATAAGGGAATGTTGCGATTGAATTGATCGAACTTTCCTTTGATGAAGTACCCTTTTTGCTGAGTGATTGGTTTATGAACTTCATTCACGACGGCAGTTTTACCAATGCCAGAAAATCCTGCTACGAGCATCAGTTCTGATGCACCTTGGGAGACTCGTCCAAAGGAGTTGAGAAGAATCTGCACTTCGGTTTCACGACCATAAAGTTTTTCGGGGATCAAGAAGCGATCGCTTAAATCTCGCTCACCCAGTTCAAACTCAGTAATCCCACCTGTTGCTTCCCATTGGCTCAAGCATTGCTGCAAATCATGCTGTAGTCCCAAAGCACTTTGATAACGATCTTCGGCATTTTTGGACATCAGTTTTGACACGATCGCGCCTACGATCCTGGGCACTGATGGATTCACCTGATCCGCTGGTTGCGCTGTTTTGGCAATGTGGCAATGCAACAGCTCCAAGGGATCACTGGACTCAAAGGGCAATTGCCTCGTCAATAGCTGGTACAGCGTCACGCCCAAAGCGTAGTAATCAGCTCGATAGTCAATGCCACGATTCATGCGCCCGGTTTGCTCGGGTGCCAGGTAGGCTAAAGTTCCCTCTAAGATGTTTGGATTCTGAATTTCTTGTGTTTCTTTGGGCAGTAAGGAAGCAATGCTGAAGTCAATTAATTTAATTTCTTTTGATTCAGGATTAATTAGAATATTGGCAGGTTTAATATCTTTATGAATAACACGCTGTTGATGCAAATCGTGCAGAACGGTGGTCAGTTGCAGGGCAATTTTGAGCACTTCGACCCAACCGAACGTGTGCTGCTGTAGGTATTGATTGAGAGACAATCCTCCCCAATCTTCCATTACGAGTACATAGCCATTCCCCAAGGGTTGAAGATTCAGGGGGTGAATAATGCCAGGTAGATTCAGGTTTGTGGCGATCGCGTATTGATTCCGAAATTGCACCAATTCGCCAAAGGTGGGATAGTCCGACAGCAAGATTTTCAACACCACCGATCGCTGATCCGCATCCTGGACAGCTCGGTAGACAGCCGTTCGCGATCCCCAATAAAGTTGCTCAGTGATTGTATAGCCAGCAATTGCAGTCAATGGCCGGGATGAAGAGCTGGTGAGGGGGGACATGAATGTGATTAAGAAGAAAACCTACTTTTCAGTATAAGGCTCCCTCCCATTGATGCGGCAACTTCAGAGTGCTCGATATCACACTAAATGCAAGATTGGTTTATATGCTTTATATTTTGTATCGATAAAAATTCTCCTGCTTCAAAAAAGTCTATGACTTAATTGGCAATTGAATCCGGAATTCAGCACCTTGTCCTGGCTCCGACTCAACGGTCAGACTGCCGCTGTGTTTATCGACGATGATTTGTTGGGCGATCGCGAGACCCAATCCTGTCCCTTTCCCCACGGATTTAGTCGTAAACAAATGGTCAAAGATTCTTGATCGCACCGCTGTATCCATCCCTTTGCCGTTATCCCGGATAGAAATTTGTACTTGGTTATTTGCCGAAGTCGTGCTAATTATGATTTGTTGAGGATGGGCTTCTAATTCCTTGAATGATCGCCCTTGCGCCATCTCATCAAACATATCGATCGCATTGGCCAGGATATTCATAAACACCTGGTTGAGCTGTCCCGGGAAGCAATCGATCGGCGGTATTTCGCCATAGTTGGTGATCACCTCGATCGCGGGTCGGCTCGCGTTTGCCTTGAGGCGATATTTCAAAATTAACAGAGTGCTATCAATCCCTTCATGCAGGTTAGCACTGACCTTATATTCCGTATCCGCACGGGAGAAAGTTCGCAAACTAGTACTAATCGATTTGATGCGATCGGTTGCCCCTTGCATGGAAGTCAGGAGTTGGGGCAAATCTTCGCAAACATATTCCAGCTCAATATCATTAGCATGATGTTGAATCGGAGAAACTGGATTGGGATAGTGCTGTTGATATAGAGCTAAATGTTCTAGCAAGTCTTGAATGTGCTCTTTACCATTATCGATACTGCCATTTAAAAAACTGATCGGGTTATTAATTTCATGGGCAACCCCCGCCACTAAGTTTCCCAAAGATGCCATCTTTTCACTTTGCACCATCTGTAACTGAGCACTTTGTAGCTCTTGCAATGTATTTTCTAAGTCCTTAGACTTTTGCTGAATGATGGCTTCTGCAGCTTTGCGATCGCTGATATCTAATAACAATCCATCCCACACCAACGTGCCATCTGCCAGTTTTTCAATTCGCGCTTCTCCATGAATCCACTTAACTTTTCCAGATGAGGTAATAATTCTCCCCTCCCACTGCCAAGGCTTTAAGGCTTGAGCTGAATCAGCAATAGTTTGACGATACAACTCAACATCCTCTGGATGCGTCATATTCATGAGGATTTGCACATCAGCGATCGCCTGTTCAGCTGTGACTTCATAAAGGTCATAGCAATCATTACTGATATATGGCATCGACACCAAACCATCAGTTGTCATGCGGAACTGATACACCACTCCCGGGACGTTATCCACTAGGTTATGGAAGCGGGCTTGGGTGGCATCCAGTTCATTCAGGGACTGCTCTAGCTGTTGACTATATTCCTGAGATTGTTGATAAAGTCGCGCATTTTCCAGAGAAATTGCTGCTTGAGTACAAAGAAAATTGAGCACTGCAATGCGATCGCTCGTAAATACGCCGCTAGCGGAACGATTTTCTAGATACAAAACAGCTCGTAAATTACCCTGATTGAGCATCGGAAAACACAAAATACTCTTGGGTTGATGCTGATTCAGGTAATCACCGATTACTGGCAAATCAGTCTTGAGATCATCAATTACAACTGTTGTTTCCGTGTTCTTGACATACTGAATTAAATTGCTGGGAACGCTGGAACCATCCTCCAGGGGAGCAGATTGCAGCACCACTTCCTCTAGGTTTGCCGTTACTCGCACTTGCCATTGATCATCCTCACCAAGCATCAGGGCGCATCGGTCTGCCCCAGAGTTTTCAAGCATAGTTTGAGTCAGAGTTTCTAGAAGTTTATCCAGAGTGATCGTGCTGGCTATGGTTTGCGAAACTTGCAACAGAGCAGACAGATCTAGAATTTTATTGATATTGCTAGAAGAGCTATTTTGAGAGGTAGGATGAGTCGAATAATTTAGCGTAGAAGAGTGATATACCGCAGACAATGTTGTCAGAGTTTCTACAACAGAGATGGGTTGCTTGGCAGCTTGTAGAATAGGTCGTAGCAATTGAGGATAGTGCTTTTCTAAATCAGCAACTTTGGCCTTAGCTCCCCAATGGGCATAGGCATAGTAAGCGTTTTGCATATACCCTGCAGCGACCTTCTCTTTTCCCCACTTCAGATAGAATTTTGCAGCCAGCTCGTTTGCGAGAGCTTCTTCCTGGATATAGCCGCTTTCTTTAGCGCCAGAGATCGCGCGATCATACCAGTCCCCTGCTTCATAGGAATGCCCTAAAACTCGATGGTGTTCAGCAGCAACCAAATCGAACTTATGCTGATAGTTCATGGGAGCATAGTTTGCCCATTGTTGTTGTAACTTTGTTTGGTTTTCTTCCACCTGTTGCAGGAGTTGTGATCGCTCGCCTAATCCCCGTTCCAGTGCTGCCAATGCTGCCAAAGAATCATATAAATAAAATTCGGCTTCTCCTACCGTTCCTACCCCGCCGTAAAAATAGCGTCTTACCTCAACAGCACATATCCGAGCCATTTCCAACTCGTCAAATAGGCAACATAACATCAGCTTAAATACATAAAATGCATATAAGCATAGTAGATCATTCACTGAGATGAGTTGATGAAGAAACTTTGCCTCTTCAATGACTTCTCCTGCAAAAATATGGGCAGACTCTGAGTTTCCCCGTAAGTTTAAGATACCTTGCCAATAGACACGACACCAATTTGCTGGAGTTAACTGATTCATTTGGACTAATACCTGGTGATAGGCTTGAATTTCTAGCTCCAAAATATCTAGAGGAGAGCCGCACCAGAAGGAATTAGCACAGAAGGCATGGACGTTGTATCCCCCATATTCTATATTTCCAACATCTAATCCTGTTGTGTACCCTTCTTGAGCTAGAGGCAGGGTGTCTCGAACGTGAAATTTTCGATGTGATGTAAATAAAACAGCCACGTGAAACGCTTCTGGCTTAATCACCTTTGCCTCAGGCATTGAGGTAAGTTGAATGGCTAATTGAATGAACTTCACTCCAGCATTGACATCCTTAAGAAAATTGGCAGCAATAATGCTGTAGCAAGAATAGGCAGCGATGGAACCGGGTGTATTACCATATTCAATAGACAATTTTACGGCTATCGTTACCAGCCCAATATATAATGAAGAGCCTGAGATATAGGCCGATGAAAAGAGGCGAGTAATGATCTCAACAATCGCAATAATTCGGCGATCAGTCATTTTGGGTAAATCGACTAAATCCTCAATGTCGCGATCACCTATAAGCCGATTAACTTCCGCTGTAATCGACAGAAAATCGTCCTCCGTCATCGTTTCGGGAAGAGATAGGTCAAGCAACTCTAAAACGCTTCGGGCTACATCAATTGACTCGAGTAATTTATTTTGAGAAATTAGAGAAACAATACGAACTCGGTAGACATTAACTCTTTCTATTACAGAGTGTGATTGCTCAACTACCGTATTAATCGCAGCTTCCATTGCCTCGTAATATCCGCACAAGGATGCTAACTCTGCGGCCAATTCGTAGAAAACAAGGGTGATCTCATACTGCCTTTGCCAAGCGGTTTCTCCCAGCAAAGATAAGCCCGTGTGAACGTACTCACGTCCCCCTTGATAGGCAGTCGTTGCTCTTGCTTTGTGGGCTGCAATTAGATTGAGGCGAGCGAGTTCATCCCGTTTGTCTTGTTCCCTGATTAATGCCTGTCCATGATTGAGTTGACCAACTAACTCAAAGATTCTCTCTTCTATCTCGTCTGGCGATCTTTTGGATAAAAGTAATTGTCCGATTCTGAGATGAGTGGCTTGCTTTTGCTCTGCTGCAATCAAAGAATAAGCCGCTTGCTGCACCCGATCGTGCAGAAATCGATAAGTTGGATTAGCATGATTTTGAGACTCACATTGCTCAAGTTCCTCAGCTTGAAAAAACTTGTAAACCTGAGTAATTGGTATGATCAGTCCCTCCTGCAAAGCTCTCCACAAGATGGTGGCTGCTTCCGTTTGAGATTGCTCTGCCACGATCGCCAAAGTTTGCAAATCAAACTGTGCACCAATACAAGCCGCTAATTTCAAGATCTCCTGCGTTGCTGTCGGCAGCTTCTGCAACTGCAACGCCATAAATTCCACCACATCATCCGTCAGTGCTAGGGCATTGGCCTGGGCAATGTCACATTGCCAATAGCCTTGGTCACGGTCAAAGATGATGTACCCATCTTCGTGAAGAGCCTTCAGAAATTGGGTCGTAAAGAAAGGATTCCCTTGGGTTTTGCGATCAACCAATTGCGTCAGCGGCTTCGACAATTCTTGGTCGCACTTCAAGGTGTCCGCTACTAAACAATTGGTATGCTCTAGGCTCAAGGGCAACAGCGTAATTGTATTAACAGTCAAGTTCGCTTTTGTCAGTTCCCCGATCGTCAACATCAGGGGATGAACCGGTGAAACTTCGTTATCCCGGTAAGCACCCAACACCAGCAGATAGCCACTGCTTTCCATGAGTACTTTCAGCAATTGCAGCGAAGCAGAATCAGACCACTGCAAGTCATCTAGAAAAATTACTAACGGATGGTCAATGGTCGTAAAAACCTGAATAAACTTCTGAAACAGTAAATTAAATCGATTCTGCGCTGCGGTTCCTGAAAGCTCCGGAGCTGTGGGTTGCTGACTAATGACCTGCTCTAGCTCTGGAATCACCTCAATCAAGACCTGGCCATTTTCGCCAACAGCCTTGAGAATTTGAGCCTTCCACTCTGCTAACTGACCATCAGATTCTGAGAGCAGTTGCCCCATCAAATCACGCAAAGCTTGTACGAACGCCGATAGGGGAATGTTTCGATTGAATTGGTCAAACTTCCCTTTAATGAAATACCCTTTTTGCTGAGTAATTGGTTTATGGACTTCATTAACAACGGCGGTTTTACCAATGCCGGAAAACCCTGCTACGAGCATTAATTCTGATGCGCCTTGGGAGACTCGCTCAAAGGAGTTGAGTAGAATCTGCACTTCACTTTCGCGACCATAGAGTTGTTCGGGAATCAGGAAGCGATCGCTCAGATCTCGTTCACCCAATTCAAAGTCAGTAATAGTGCCTGTTGCTTCCCATTGGCTTAAGCATTGCTGCAAATCATGCTGAAGACCCAAAGCACTTTGATATCGATCTTCGGCATTCTTGGCCATCAGTTTTGCTACGATCTCCCCCACCATCTCAGGCACTGACGGATTCACCTGATTCACTGGCTGTGCTGTTTTGGCAATATGACAATGCAGAATTTCTAAGGGATCGTTAGCAATGAAAGGCAATTGACCCGTTAATAGCTGGTACAGTGTCACGCCCAAAGCGTAGTAGTCCGTACGATAGTCAATGCCACGATTCATTCGCCCGGTTTGTTCCGGTGCTAGGTAGGCTAAGGTTCCTTCTAAGATATTTGGGTTTTGGATTTCTTGTGTTTCCTTGGGTAGCAAGGAGGCAATACTGAAGTCAATTAACTTAACTTGTTTTGACTCGGACTTAATCAGAATATTGGCAGGTTTAATATCTTTATGAATCACACAATGCTGGTGCAGCTCGTGGAGAATAATCGCCAATTGCAGGGCGATCTCTAGCACGTCTACCCAACTCAGCGCTTGTTGCTGAAGGTATTGATTTAAGGGCAAGTCTCCCCAGTCTTCCATCACTAGGGCATAGCCATTCCCCCAAGACTGGAGGCTCAGGGGGCGAATAATTCCTGGCAAATTGAGGTTTTTGCTGATCGCATATTGATTCCGAAACTTCACCAGCTCACCAAACGTTGGATAGTCCGACAGCAACACCTTGATGACAACTGAACGCTGATCGTCGTCCTGCACTGCTCGATAGACGGCTGTCCGTGATCCCATGTAGAGCTGCTCAACGACGGTATGGCCCGGAAGATGAGGCATTGGACGATCAGGGGTAGTACTTGGAGTTGCCATGGAAACTAACAAAAGAGGCAATGAGTGGCATTTACGAAATTTTTTCCATCCCAAAATTGCCAGTCTTGTGAGACCAGCACTAGTCGATCGTCCCTGAATGACAGAACCGCCAGATGCTGAAATGCCGCTGGCTAGTGGAACTGGATTGCTTCGGTATCGAGCAACCCGAGTTTAAACATGAACCTGATTTAGTCTGACCTTGATTCTATTAGAATTACAGTGATTTTATTAGAATTTCAAAGATTGAGATAGTTTTATACACTAACGACAGCGACAATCCGACGCCAACCAGTTATTGAGGGCTATATTGACCAGATCAAGCAGTAAAACCGGTGTGATTCATCTCAGCTATGAGCTTGATGTTGAATAAAGGCTAAGCGGCTCCTCAAAATCGGCATGCTTAGAAATCTCCGCCCAGTGCCGATCGCCCTGCCCCAGTTGGCGGCACCTGAACCGAGGTAAGCCAAGATTGATCGCGTGCCAAATCCGCCGCGATCGCCGCCGCGCCATAGCGGTTGATGTGGCTGGGGTCGGCGAAAAACTCAACCCGATCGGGCCAGCGCAACAGCCAATCGCGCACCACCAAGCCCCGTGACTCAAGCTGAGTTAAATAGCGTTGGAACTGCCGCTCGTAATCCAGCCGCGTTGCATCCAGGTAAGGGCCACTGAGGGGCAAGTTGACGAAACTGAGGGTGATGCCACGCGATCGCGCAAAGGCAATCAATGATCGCGCCGCTCGATCCTGGGGGCCACCCGCCAGTTGAAACCCCGCATACATATCGTCATAGCGACCCGGCACCTTGGGAAATTGCCGGTAATAGGTCGGTGGATCGAACTGGCGCGCATCGGCCAAAAACCCTCGGCGATCGAGGTCTGGTTCCAAGGGCGATCGCAATCGGCGCTGGCGATCGAGCACCCA
>Ga0075157_10001937_pt1 | contig 12426 bp, 14 predicted proteins | sample JI81BgreenDNA_FD_70967 | JGI IMG/M metagenome (GOLD analysis project Ga0075157, IMG submission 70967) | Wastewater effluent complex algal communities from Wisconsin, to seasonally profile nutrient transformation and Carbon sequestration -... | ecosystem: Engineered > WWTP > Effluent > Algae...
AAGCGTGTCGGCGGCGCGGGGTGGGGAACTTGCCGGCACGGTGCGAATCACAATGGGAGGTACCGGACTCTGGAGTCCTGCCGCGCATCGGCCCGGCGCCGCACACGGACCTGAGTTCGGCCGAGATGAATCGAGAGCTCCGGACGGGCCTTTCCGTTTCCCGTTGTTTCACCCATTTCTCGAACAGGAGGAACCCCATGGAGTCCAGTACCACCGCCGCCTCGCGTGAACAGTTGATGGCCGACCTGAAGCTGGTCGTCGCCGACGCCGAGGCGCTCCTCAAGCTGTCGGCCGACGACGCCAGCGACCACGCCCGCGACCTGCGGGCTCGACTCGCCGAGCGGTTGACCGATGTGCGTCATCGCCTTGCCGACTGGCAGGCCCATGCCTCCGAGAAGGTGAAGGCGGCCGGTCATGCGGCCGACGACTACGTGCACGAGCACCCCTGGCAGTCCATCGTGGCCGGTGCCGGCGTGGGGCTGCTGGTCGGCCTGCTGATCGGTCGGCGGTGAGCCCAGGGGCCCGCCCCGCAACCGACGCATCCCTGGCGCAGCGGTTGCGAACGCTGCTGGCCACGGCCACCGCGCTCCTGGAAGTGCGGCTGGCCCTGGCCGGCAGCGAACTGGGCGCCGCGGTGCAGCGGGGCGTTCGAGGGCTGTGGTGCGGTGTGGCTGCGGTGGTGCTGGCGGGTCATGCCGTGCTGCTGGCCGCGGCGGCCCTGGTTCTGGCGTTGCCGTCGGATCGACAACCCCTGGCTCTCGCCCTGCTCGCCTTGCTGGCTGCCGCCGGTGCCGGGGTCTTGCTGCGGGCGGCGTCCCGGCTGCTGCGGCCTGGGCCCGAGGGCCCGCTGCCACTGACGCGTGCCGAGCTTCAGCAGGACGTCGCCGCCTGGGCGGCCGTGGCGTCGGGCGGGCCACCCTCGGACGCCCTGGGCGCCGGGCCGTCGCCGCAGCCTTCGAGCGCGTCTTCGGGGGGGGAGCGAAAGGCCGAGCGCGGGGGTTCCGACAGTGCGTCGGGGACTGCCGAGCCGGGTGCACGATGACGAGCCCGCCATCACCGCGTCGCCCGACGGGCGTGCAGCCCACCGCGGCCCAGCAGGCGCTGCTTCAGCGCAGCAGCGAGCTGCGCAAGGCGCTGCAGCAGCAGGCGACGAATGAAGTCCAGCGTTGGAAGCCCGCCGGGCGGCGTCTGGGGGTCTGGGTCGCCGTCGGACAGCGCGCGGCGCAGGCCGTCCGGCAGCCCGCCGTGGTGGCCGGTCTCGCCGCTGCGGGCGTGGCGCTGTGGCTGTGGCGCCGACCCTCGCGGGCGGCAGCGGTCGAGCGCGGCGAGCCCGCTGGCGCACGCGCCTCGCGCCTTCTCGGCTGGGCGATGCTCGGCTGGCGGGTGTGGCAGATCGTGCAGCGCCTGGCCCCGCCCGCATCGGGGGCAGCTCCTCGCTCGAAGCGCCCGTAGCGTCCGGTGACGAGCACCGAGTCGGCGCGAGACGGCGCGGCGGGCCCATCGCCGTCCCGTCGCGACGACCAGGAGTTGAACGAGACGCTGCGCGCTCGACGGCCGCCGGCAAGGCGGGCTCCGGCAGCCAGGATGTGGCGCAGGGCCCGTGAGCCTCAGCCGCCCGGCGTGCGTCCCGCGGCCTGTTCCGCCCGCATCCGCGCGTGCACGTAGGCCCCCTGCGGCACATGCAGCAGGTCGGCCACGCGCCACAGCACGTGGCGTTCGTGCGCGTCCAGGTGCCCGTCGGCCAGCGCGACATGCCACATGTGCTCGATCATGCGGATCTTCTGCGTCATGTCGAATCGTTCGTTGATGCAGGAGGTGAAGGCGAACAGGTCGCTGGCCTCGCGCGCCTTGCCCACGGCCAGTTCCGACAGCCGGGCCGACTCGTCCGCGCCCAGCCTGAACTTCTCCTCCAGCGCGCGCCGAACGGCGGCGCGTTCGGCGTCACCCAGGTGCTGGTCGGCGCGCATCACCTCCACCAGCATGACGGCGGTGGCCAGCTGCAGGGTGTGTTCGGTCGAGGCGGGACTGCCTCCGGCCGGCGAGGGCCGCAGGCTGTCCATGAGGTCCATGAGGGTGCGCAGCATGGTGTCATGTTGGCATGGCTCACGGGATCCCGCCGAGGGCTGGGGCCTTCGCTGCACGCCGGCGGGCCTTCGGGCACGGTGCGCAGAGATGACGTCGGCCGCCACTTGTGGCGGGCGAGGCGCGCCGATGCGCCCGGGGTGCGCGCCAGGCTGGCCGCGGCGGCTCACGGGCACGTTGCTCCCGCGAATTCCTCGACAGATGCTGCGTCGGGTGTCGTCCCAGAATGCCGCCCACGACGCCGGCCACGCCGACGGCCGCCGTTTCCTCCACCCCCTTCGCTTCCCGTGCCCGAGACCATCGCCCACGCCCTCGTGGCGCCCCGCTTCGGCCCGCAGTCCAAGGCCCTGATCGTCGACGCCCATGCGACCCACCGCAACATCCTGGCGTCGCACCTGCGCGCGTTGGGTGTGGCGCAGGTGATGCAGGCCACGCGCACCGGCGAGGCGCTGCAGCAGTTGGCCACGCGGGGTTTCGACGTCGTGCTGTGCGAGCTGCGTCTGGGCGATGGCAGCCTCGGGCAGGACCTCATCGATGAAGCCCGCCGGCGCGGCGTGCTGCCGCTGTCGACGGTGGTGATGATGCTGTCGCCCGATGCCACCTACGACGTCGTGGCGGAGGTGGCCGAGTTCGCGCTCGACGGCTTTCTCGTCAAGCCCTACAGCCCGGGCGATCTCGAGGATCGGCTGATGCGGGCCTTTGTGCGCAAGGAGTCGCTGCGGCCCATCCTCGTCGACATCGAGGCCGGCCGCGATGCCGAGGCCCTGGGCCAGTGCCATGAGCGTTTCCAGTCGCGCGGGCGTCACTGGACTTCGGCCGCGCGCTTCGGCGCCGAACTGGCGATCAAGCTGGGCCAGCTGCCGCTGGCCACCACGATGTTCGAGGCGGTGCTGGCCGACAAGGCGGTGCCCTGGGCCCGTCTGGGGCTGGCGCGGGTGCTGGACGCCGACCGTCGGCCGGGCGAGGCCCTGTCGACCTTGCGCGACCTGCTGGCCACCGAGCCCAGCTACGTGGATGCGTACGACATCCTGGGCAAGATCTACGCCGAGCAGGGCGACTATCCGGCGGCGCTGAAGGCCTTCCGCCAGGCCTCGGAGATCACGCCCAACTCGGTGGTGCGCCTGCAGAAGTACGGCATGCTGTGCCACTACACGGGCGATCCCGACGATGCCGAGCGGGCGCTGGAACGGGTGCTGAGCATCGGCTGGGAGTCGCCGGCCTTCGACCCGCAGACGCTGATGCTGCTGGCCCTGGCGCGTTTCCGCCGCGGCGATGCGGAGAGCCTGCGGGCCCTGCGCGGCCGTCTGGGCGAGGCGGTGCAGCGGCTGGACCTGCAGCCGCCGCCAGGACACTCGCCGGAGTCGCTGGGTGCGCTGCGCGGACGACTGCTGCGGCTGGAGCGCAAGGTGGCGGTGCTCGACGACTTGCTGGCCGGTCGTGGCGACGCTGCGCTGGCCGCGCTGGAGGGTGTGATCGCCACCATGGACCGTCCGGACTTCGACGTGGAGGCGGCGCTGAACCTGCTGTCGCTCATTGCGCTGGCGCTGGCCCGCGACGTGGTGATGCCCTCGGCCGACGCCTGGACGCGCGCCCTGGCGCTTCGGTTCGCGGTCAGCCGGCCCGTGAGCGAATTGATGGCCCAGGCCTGCACCGGTCGACCGGCCCTGGCCCGGCAGGTGCGGGCCGTGCATGGCGAGGTCGGCGAGGTGGTGCGCCGTGCGGTGTCGGAAGCCATGAACGGCCACGCCCAGGCCGCGGTGGACTGGCTGCTGCAGGCTTTCGGCCGCACCCGCAACCTCAAGCTGCTGGAAGTGGCGTCGGCCACGCTCGAACGTTACCGTCTTCGCATCGATCGCTACGGCGACCTGCGCCGACGCTGCGATGCGCTGATGGCGCAATGGGGGCAGCACGGGCGGAGCGTGCTGGGCTCCGGCGGTGTCGCTTCGGCCCCGGGCACGGGGCTGCCGAGGGCGCCCTCCGGCTCTGCGTCGCCCCCGGGGGGCGAGCCGGTGGCCTCGGCGGCCTGAGTTCAGCCCAGCACGAAGTCCAGTCGCCCGAGTCGGGCGCCGGGCTCCAGGCCGGGCGCGTCCTGCAGCACCATCGTCAACGCCCGCTGCTCGGCCTCGTCCAGGGCGCGCAGCAACATGTCTCGTGCGTTGCCCGGATCCCCGGCGAAGTACGCCTGGGTGGTGAGCTGCCTTTCGCCCTGGCCCAGCTTGAAGTGCAGGTGGGGCGTGCGGCCGGGATAGCGCCCGGGGATGACCGTGCGGAAGCTCCAGCGCCCCTGGGTGTCGGTGGTGACCTGCCCGTAACCCTGGAAACCGGGATCGAAGCGCTGTGTGTTCGGCGCGCGCGGGTGGCGGTAGATGCCCTGTGCGTCGGCCTGCCACAGTTCCACCCGCGCGCCGGCCAGCGGCTGGCCGCGGGTGTCCAGCACGCGACCCTGCACATGCAGCAAGGCGCCCACGGCCTGCGCGTCGACGCCGCGCACGCGCACCAGGTCGGTGTCGTCATCCTGCGGGCGCGGCCGTGGGTAGAAGGGGCCTTCGCTCTGCGATGGCGTGGGTGGCGCCGCGCCGGCGCCCTGGGCCAGGGCGCGGCCCGCGACGCAGAACAGCCCCAGGCTGGCGGCGCGCGCGGTCTGTTGCCGAAGCCAGCGGCGGCGGCCGGGCAGCGTTTCTGGCACGTTCACAGTCATGGGGCGGTGCTCCTCGGGGGACTCTCTGCGACATCGGGGGCCCTGCGCGGGCTGGCCTGGCCCTCTGCATCGGCTGACGCGCCTAGCATAGGCGGGTCCGGGTTTCCCGGGCTGCACTGTGGAGACCTGACATGAAGCGTTTCGATTCGAGGGGCCCCTGGCTGGCGTGGATTGGCCTGGCTGCGCTGGTTGGGCTGCCCGCCGGGGCGCAGGCCCAGATCCAACCTTTGCCCGAACTCGGTCTTTGGGAAACCCGGGCGCAGATGCTCGTCAACGGACGCGACCTGCTGGCCGACATGCGCCGGCAGCAGGCCGAGATGCTCAAGCAGATGCCACCCGCCCAACGGGCCCAGATGGAAGCCATGATGCAGTCGCAGGGCGGCGGCCTCGCGGAGGTGGATCGCGACTGCGTCACGGCAGAAGACCGCAACGCATGGCGGGATCCGGCGGCCCGGCTCCGCGAGATGGAGCGCGACGCGCCGCACTGCCGCTTCGAGCTGGTGAAGGCGGCCGGCTCGACGCTGACCCTCAAGGGTCGCTGCAGCGACCCCGAGGGCTACACCGGCGACCTTTCCGGCACCTTCACGATGGACAGCGCGCGGGCGTGGCGCTCGAGCATCGTGGGCAAGGGCCGCATGCAGGGCGTGCCCACGGCGGTGGACTACCGGGTGGAAAGCTCGGGACGGTGGGTGGCGGCGCAGTGCCCGGCGGCGGCACCCAGCCGTCCGTAGCGCCCGACCTCCCACGCGCTTGGCCCCGGGCCGCGGCGCCCGGCCTCAGCGCGTGCGCAGCACCTGCATGGGCGTCACGGCCTCGCCGGTGTGACCCCAGGACTGCCGGAGCATCGTGAGCAGGGCGGCCATGTCGCTGGCGTCGAGCTCGGTCGGCGGCATGCCGAACGGCCTGGGGTGGGCGGCCGTCACGGGCGCGAAGCCGCCATGGCGCACGGCGTCGATCAGGGTGCCGGGGTCGGGATGCAGCACGGTCGGGTTGCCCGCCAGCGGCGGCACGCGGCCCGGGGCGCCCTGGCCGGACTCGCCATGGCATTCGGCGCACTGCCGTTCGTAGATGGCCCGCCCGGCGGACACAACGGCCTCGGGCGCTCGCGCCGCTGCGGGCAGCGGCTTCGGGGCCGGGCGACTGGCGAGGTAGGCGGCCACGGCCTGCAGGTCGGCCTCGGGCCAGTGCTGCGTGCTGCCCTGCACCACGTCGCCCATCGGGCCATGGGCGGTGCCCCAGGCCGACTGCCCGGTCCGCAGCAACTCCACGAGGGCCTGCCGATCGACACCGGCAGCCCCGAAGCCGGGCAGCGGCGGCGCGTAGGTGCGGCCGTCGGGCGACAGCGTACCGTCCAGCGCCTCGCCCACGCCGTCGTCGGCCTGTCGTGACGCCCCGAAGGCGTTGCGGGGCGCATGACAGGCGCCGCAGTGCCCCTCGCCATGCACCAGCTGGGCGCCGCGGCGCCAGTCGGCGGGGGCGTCGGCCGGCAGCGGCAGCGGTCCCGGGCGGAAGAAGAGCGTCTGCCACAGCGCGAGGCTCCACGGGTGGCCCGCCCAGGGGCGCAGCTCGTGCGGCGGACGAGCCTGCACGACGGCGGGCTGGGCCTGGAGCCAGGCGTACAGCGCGTCGATGTCGGCCTCGGCCATGCGCGTGTAGTGCGGATAGGGAAAGGCCGGCACCAGGGCCCGCCCATCGCGGCCACGGCCATGCTGAAGGGCGCGCCGGAAATCCTCGGGCGTCCAGGCCCCCAGGCCCGTCGCCGGGTCGGGCGTGAGGTTGCCGGCCTGCACGGCACCGAAGGGCGTGTCGATGCGCCGCGGTCCCGCCAGGGCGAGGCCCCCCGGTGCGGTGTGGCAGCCCGCGCAGTGGGCCTGCGTCGCCACCCGGGCGCCGCGCGCCACCACCGCCGGGTCGATGGCCCAGGCGGGCAGGGCGACGCGTGGCGCCGACGCCGCCTGCGGCGCGGGTGCCATGCCGGCGGCCCACCAGGCCCCCAGCACCGACAGGGCCAGGACCAGTCCCAGGCCGGCGACGACCGCCTTGACCGTGCGCGAGGCGGGTCCGGAGGGACGGTGGCGTGTCGACGGCGTCTGGGGCAATCCGCTCAACGTGCCACCTCACCCGCAACGCCGCCGCAGGCCAGCGGCCACGGGCGGCGGGGACCCTCGTCGGGCAGCCCGCCGTCGGGCACCGGCTGCGCGGCCAGCCAGTCGGCCAGGGCCGTGACCTCCTCGGGCGCGAGGGCCCGGGCCACCTGGGCCATGCAGTCCGGGGCGTCGGCCCGGCGCACGCCTTCGCGCCACCCGCCCAGCTGCGCCACCAGGTAGTCGCGCGGCAGCCCCAGCAGGCCGGGCACCGACGGGGCCACCCCGGTCAGCCGGTCGCCGTGGCAGGCCGCACAGGCGGGCACGCCCGGGCGCCCCTGGCGCACCAGGGCCGTGGCGCGTTCGGTGGTGGCAGCGTCGGGCGTCGGCCCGGCCGGTCGGGTCGGCACGGGCACGCGCTGCGCCGCGAAGTGGGCGCCGAACTCGGCCAGATAGGCGTCGGGCAGCCCCTGCAGCAGGCGGGCCATGGCGCCATGGGGCCGACGGCCGTCGCGGAAGTGCCGCAACTGCGAGGAGAGGTAGCCGGCGGGCTTGCCGGCCAGCCGCGGGACGTAGCCCTCCGCGCTGGCCCGGCCCTGGGGGCCATGGCATTGGGTGCAGGCCAGGGCCCGCTGGGTCATCGTGTCGGGCACGGCGTGCGCCGGCGCAGCGCGGGCGTCAGCCACCGGGACGAGCCCGGCGGCCATTGCCAGCGTCAGTGCCAGCGCCAGCGCCCGCGGTGCGACTTGGCGCGTGCGAGCCCCGGTGTTCGACGTCCGGCACAGGGGCCTGGGGGCGCAGGCCGAAGGACGCGCTGCGACGCTCAGGGCCATGGGGCCGGGGAAGATCGGAAAGCCATGGGGCATTGTCTGCGGTGCCTGCGCCGGGCGTCGGTGCCTCGGGCGGGTGTCCGTCCGTCGACGTCGGGTTGGGCTTGACGACGCCCCAGGGCGATTCACCCCGGGGCGGTCGGGCCATGGTGCGGCAGCAAAACGGAAGGGGAGCAAACCAAGGCACCCGCAATGCAAGGCACCCGCAATGACTTGCGAATGCGAACGATTCGCACTACATTTCGCTCCACCATGATTGTCTGTCTGTGCCACCGGGTGAGCGATCGCGACATTGCGCGTGAGGTCGGGTCGGGCTGCCCCAGTTTCGACGCCCTTCAGGAAAGCACGCGCGTCGGCACCGGCTGCGGCGCCTGCCTGGAGTGCGCCCACGACACCTGGCTGGCCGTGTCCGGGCCCGTGTTGGGCTGTGGCGGCTCGGCGCGAGGCGGGCACGTCGCACCCGCTCGGTCGCCGTCGGTCGCGGCCTGAGGCGAAGGCCATGAATTCACCCATCGTTCCCCGGTCCCTGACCGACGCAGCCCGGCCAGAAGATCGCCTCGGGGACGCTGCCGGAGAACCTGCCGCCTGCGGGGCGGCGCCGCTGCGCGCGCCGGCGCGCTACGACAGCCAGAGGCTGTTCGGTGCCTCCGTCGAAGTCGAGATCGTTCACCAGCAGCAGGTCTACCGCCTGCGCCGGACGGCGCAAGGCAAGCTGATCCTGACGAAGTAGACGTCAGCACAGACCCATGTCCGACGCGCCTCCGATCCCGCCAGCGGCGCCAGCGTCTGCGGCCCCTGTCGTGGCGTGCGAGCCCGCCACGGCGCGGTCCGCCGCCCCGGCAGGCCGGCGTCGACTTTGGCAGCTGCCCCGTGCCGTTCAGGAGTGCCTTCTGCTGTGGGCGTTCTCCTCCGAGCGTCTGCGGCAGGTCGCCGAGCGCACCGTCAGCCGACTTCGCGGGCAGCCCGTCGCCCTGTGCGGCAGCGCGGCCGAACTGCTGGCCTGCGTGCTGCACGACCTGGACCGCCGCAATGCGGTGTCCGAGGCGGTTCACGATGCACTGGCGGCGCAGTTCGCGCCGGTTGCGGCCCGCTGGAAGGGCCGCGCGGATCCCGAGGCCCAGGCGGCCGCGTGGCGCCAGGCGTCGGCGCTCGACCGTCCGGCGCTGCTCTGGGCCTGGCTCACGGCCCCGGGGGGTGACGTGCGTGAAGCGCACTGGCTGACCGAGGCGCGCGTGGCCTGGGCCGACGACGCGCGGCGGGGCGCGGCCGAGGCGGTCCGAGCGCGGGCGGCTGAAGCCCGGTGCGCCGAGCTGGAACAGGCCCTGGCCGAGGCCCGCAGTCGGGCCGCGCGCCGGGCCGAGGACCTCGATCGCGCCCGCCACGAGGCCGCGCAGGAGATCGCGCGGCTGAGCGGCGAGGGCGACCGTTGGCGCCGTCGCGCCCAGGCGCTCGAGGCTCGGGCCGCTGCCGCATCGGGGCTGCCGGTCCTGAGCCCCCCGGAAGCCCCGGTGCAGCGAAACCCAGGGTTCGAGACGGCGCAAGTTCCTGCGCCCGCATCCGGGGCTGCCTCGCAGGCGCCTTTGTGGGTCCCGGACCCGCCAGTCCGGACCGTGCCGAGGGTTCCGGAGCCTTCGCCGCTGGGCGACCCGCAGGGGGTCCCTGCGCCGCCGCCCCTGCAGGGACGCCGGGTGCTTTGCGTGGGCGGCATGCCGGGCGCCCACCGCCGCTACCAGGCGGTGGTCGAACGGGCGGGCGCCCGGTTCGCGTACCACGACGGCGGGGTCGAGCACGGGGTCGACCGTCTCGCGCGGCAGCTCGCGGCGGCCGACGTCGTGGTTTGCCAGTCGGGCTGCCTCAATCACGAGGCCTACCAGCGTGTGAAGCGCCATTGCCAGCGGGCCGGAACCCCTTGCCTGTACGTGGAGCGGCCCAGCCTCACGCAGTTCGCGCGCACCCTCGGCCTGGCCCCGTGCATGGAAGCGCGCGCCGGATGAACATCGCCCGCCGGGCCCCGGCGCCGCCGGGTGCGCAGCGCGCCGCGGCCGAGACGGACGCCGTGCGCCGCGCGGCACGACGTGCCCTGCGTCGGGAAGCGCTGCGGTGGTGGCTCGGCGTGGCGGCCGTGGTGATCGTGGTGCTCTGGGCCGTCCCGGTCGGCACGGGCTGACGAGCTGTCGGCCATGGCGCACCTGTGGGTGCAGCGGGTGCCGCGATCGATCAGCCCCCGGCAGCCGTGGGCGCCCCTTCCGGCGTGGCGGCGCGTGCCAGTTCGTCGACCGCGCGGCGCAGCCGGCTCGTGCGTCGCGTGAGATCGTCCAGGGCCTCCAGGGCCAGCCGACCGGCGGCGGCCTCCGCCAGTGCGGCAGCGCGGAGCCGTTCGTAGGCCACCGACAGGCGGTCGATGGCGGATCCGGGGGGGTCGGCCAGGGCGTGGCCCAGGGCCTCGGCCAAGGCGCCGAGGGGTGCCTTCAGTGCAGGCCACTCGGGGGTCGGGGAAGGGCCCGGCCCCGCTGCCGCATGGGGCCAGGGGGCGACGTCGGCGAGGGCTTCGGCAGCGCGCGTCAGGTGCTGCCGCAACCGGAGCACGCGCGCCAGTTCGGTGGTCGTCGACCCCGGCAGCGTGGCCCGGGTGAGCTGTTGCACGAAGGCCTCCACCGCGTGGTCCAGCGAGGCCACGACGGCCAGTCGCGCAGGCACGCTCTCCGCCGGCAGTCCCGCCATCACGTCTCGCGCCAGGGCGACCGTCAGCCGGCGGATGCGTTCCAGTTCCTGCCCCAGGGCCTGAACCGCCAGCGTGGGCACGGGCAGCACGTTGGCGTCGAGGTGACGCGGCCGCGACTCGTCTTCTTCCGCCGCGCGGAACCGCTGCAGCAGCCACGCGGTCAGGCGGTCGGCCAGGGGCCACATCAGCGCAACGCCCAGCAGGTTGAAGGCCGTGTGGAACAGGGCCAGCAGCGTGGCCGGATCGGGGGGCAGCCCCAAGGCCTCGCGCAGCGCCTGAAGGGCATGCAGCAGCCAAGGCAGCAGCAGCAGCGCGGCCACGGCGGTGACGACGTTGAAGGCGACGTGCGCCAGCGCGGCCCGCCGTGCATTGGGGGTGGCGCCGAGCGCCGCCAGCACGGCCGTGACCGTGGTGCCGATGTTCGAGCCGATCACCACCGCGGCGGCGCCCTGGAGGTCGATCAGCCCCCCGGCGGCGGCCGTCAGCGTCAGCGTCATGGCGGCGCTGGAGGACTGCACCAGGACGGTCAGCAGTACCCCCAGGCCCAACTGCAGGAGCAGCGTGCCGAGGCCGTCACCCTGCGGAAGCTGCACCCGGTCAGCCAGGCCGCCGAAGGCCTGCTGCAGCAGGGCGATGCCCAGGAAGAGCAGCCCGAACCCGGCGAGCGACAGGCCCAACGCGCCCCGCCGTTGGCCGCGCCCCGTCAGGTGCAGCACGGCGCCCAGTCCCACCAGGGGCAGGGCCAGGGCGTCGACCTTCAGCTTCAGCCCGACCATCGCCACGATCCAGCCGGTGGCCGTGGTGCCCACGTTGGCGCCGAAGAGAACCCACAGGGCCGGGCCCAGCGCGAGAAGGCCGGCGTTGACGAAGCCGATGGCCGCCACAGTCACCGCCGTGGAGGACTGCACCACCGCCGTCATCAGCACTCCGGCACCGAGGGCCCGGCTGCGGCTGCCGGTGGCCCGTTCGAGAACCTGCTGCAGCGCTGGGCCCGCCGCCAGGCGCAGGCCGTCGGTCATCTGCGTCATGCCGAGCAGGAACAGCCCGATCCCGCCGGCCAGGGTGCCCAGAGTTCCGATCAGGTCAAAGGTCATGAGCGCGTCGGGGTGGCCGCATTGCCGACGAGGGTGTCGGCAATACTACGCAGATGGATTTCGGATTCATCAACGCCCCGCTGCTGGCCGTCGGCCTGCTGACCTTCGTCAGCATCGTGGCGGGGCTGTGGTCCGTCCGCATCGGCTTCTCCTTCCTGCTGGTGTTCCTGCTGGCGGGAGTGCTGGCCGGGGAAGATGGCCCCGGGGGCATCCTCTTCAACGATTACCGTCTCAGTTTCTGGGTCGGCAACGTGGCCCTGGCGATCATCCTGCTCGATGGCGGGCTGCGCACCGCCTACGCCACCTTCCGAACGGGCCTGAAGCCGGCGGCGCTGCTGGCGACGGTGGGGGTGCTGGTCTGCACGCTGGTCACCGCGGCGGCGGGCGTGCTCCTGGCCGGGTTGGACTGGCCGACCGCGCTGCTGCTGGGCGCCATCGTCGGGTCCACCGACGCGGCGGCGGTGTTCGCGCTGCTCACGCGATCCGGGGTGGTGCTGAACGAGCGCGTGGCCGCCACGCTGGAGATCGAGTCGGGCGTGAACGACCCCATGGCGGTCTACCTGACGCTGGCCTGCATCGGCCTGATCCTCGCGCAAGGCGGGGGCGTGCCGGCCGACGGGGCGCTGGAGACGGCGCTGGACATCGTCATCAGCTTCGTGGCGCAGTTCGGATGGGGCGGGGCGCTGGGCGTCCTTGCCGGCCTGGGCATGGCCCTGGTGCTGCCCCGCCTGGCCTCGCGGGATGCGGGCGGCGGCATCATCGCGCTGCTGATCACCGCGTCGGGCGTCGTCGTGTTTGCCGCGGCCGGCCTGCTGGGCGGCTCGGGATTCCTGGCGGTGTACCTCTTCGGCCTGATCGTGGCCAACCGGGCGGCGGCCGCCATCACCGATGCCCTGCCCGCCATGGACGGCTACGC
>Ga0075157_10001940_pt1 | contig 12410 bp, 15 predicted proteins | sample JI81BgreenDNA_FD_70967 | JGI IMG/M metagenome (GOLD analysis project Ga0075157, IMG submission 70967) | Wastewater effluent complex algal communities from Wisconsin, to seasonally profile nutrient transformation and Carbon sequestration -... | ecosystem: Engineered > WWTP > Effluent > Algae...
CTGGCCGGTCCAGAGAAACACCCCCTCGACCACCGGCGCGCGCGACAGGGCCAGGTTCACGGGATGCTCGTTCATCTCGCCCTCGACCCGGCGGGTGCCCCCCAGCGCGCGTTCGACCTCGGGCGGGAGCGGCATGAGGGTATAGGTCGCGCGGCCCCAGAGGACGGCCTCGATCCGGCCATCGAAGGTGATCCAGTCGTCAGGCATGGGCGGTGATCGTCACGAAGGGGTCATGCGTGCCGGCCATGCCGGTGGAATGGCCGTGGTGGACATGGGCGACGCGGAACCCGGCGGCGGTCAGCAGGGCGCTCAGTTCCGGGTCGGTGTAGTAGGCATAGAACCGGCCCAGCCGGTCGCGCCCCTCGCCCAGACCCAGTTTCATCGACAGGGCCAGCACCCCGCCCGCTTTCAGGGCGCGATGGATGGCCGAAAGGTGGGCGGGAAACTCGGCCTTGGGGGCGTGGAGCAGGGAAAGGCTGGCCCAGACGCCCTCGAAGGCGGCGGTATCGGACAGGTCGGCAAAGGTGCCAAGCCGGGTTTCGACGCCCTCGGCCATCGCGGCCTGACGGATCATCTCGGGGCTGGCGTCCATCGCCAGCACGCTGAACCCCGCGCGGACGAGCGTTCGCGAATCCTGCCCCGGGCCGCAGCCCAGATCCAGCACCCGTGCACCGGGCGGCAGGGCCTCGATGAACGCCGCGAGTTGGGCGTTCTGATACCCCTCGGCCCTCTTGCGATAGGCTTCGGTCTGCGCGGCGTAGAAGGCCAGCGTTCCGGGATCGCTCATGTGGGACCCCGCGCCGACGAGGCGGCGGCGTCCATCGCCGCAATCGGCACGGCCTGGCGCAGCAGCGCCAGAACGGCGCCGATGCGGGCGCCATCTTGCGCCATCGGATGGGCGGGCAGGGCGAGGGTGGCTCCGTCCTGCACCAGCACGGCCCAGGCCGCACCGCCGCCGATGGGCGGGTTGGGGTCTTCGGCCGCAGGGTGCGCGAAAAGATCGGCGGCGAGGGGGGCGAGGGCGCGTTCCAGCGCCTCATAGGCGTGGGGCAGCACCACGGATTTCACCGTGGCGCAGCCGGGGGCAGTCCGGGCATAGCCCCGGCAGTAAATCACCGTCACCCTGCCGCCAAGGTGGAACCGCACCTCCGAGGACCAGGCATACACCGGCGCCACGGTGCCGCTCTGCTCATGCAGGATCGCGAGGAGGCCCTGACCCTGCGCAGGCCCCGCCAGCGCCACCAGCGCGGCGATCAGGGCGGCCCTCATGCCGGTTGCCGCAGCACCCGTGGCACCTTGAATTCCACGGTTTCCACCGCCGTTTCCACCAGTTCCCGCGTCAGGCTGTAGCGGGCAGCGAAGGCGTCGATCACCTCGTTCACCAGTTGCTCGGGGGCCGAGGCGCCGGCGGTCAGACCCACCGACCGCGCGCCCTCCAGCGCGCGCCAGTCGATCTCGGTCGCGCGCTGGATCAGTTGCGCATAGCCGCAGCCCGCCGCGCGCCCCACCTCGACCAGACGGCGCGAGTTCGAGGAATTGGGCGCCCCGATCACCAGCAGCGCATCGATCCGCCCGGCAATCGCCTTGACCGAGGCCTGCCGGTTGGTGGTGGCGTAGCAGATATCCTCCTTGTGCGGGCCGACGATGGCGGGGAATCGCGCCTGCAGGGCCGCGACGATTTCCGCGGTGTCGTCCACGCTGAGGGTGGTCTGCGTGATGAAGGCCAGCCGTTCAGGATCGCGCGGGGTCAGATGGGCCACATCCTCGACCGTTTCGACCAGCAGCACCTCGCCTTCGGGCAGTTGCCCCATGGTGCCCACGGTCTCAGGGTGGCCGGCATGGCCGATCATCACCATCTGCAGGCCGTTCTGGTGGTGCCTCTCGGCCTCGATATGCACCTTGCTGACCAGCGGGCAGGTGGCGTCCACGAACACCATCTGCCGGGCCTGCGCGGCGGCGGGCACGGATTTGGGCACGCCGTGGGCGGAAAAGATCACCGGGCGATCATCGGGACATTCGTCCAGTTCCTCGACGAACACCGCACCCTGTGCGCGCAGGCTGTCGACCACGAACTTGTTGTGCACGATCTCGTGCCGGACATAGACCGGCGCGCCCCATTTCTGGATCGCCATCTCGACGATCTTGATGGCGCGGTCCACGCCGGCGCAGAACCCGCGCGGGGCGGCGAGATACAGGGTCAGGGCTGGCTTGGTCATGGTGCTCTCCATGCGTCAGACCTAGTGCCTGACGCGGCGCAGGTCCAGCCCGTCCGGGCCGGCGGCCGTCATTCCCTGCCTTGGGCCGTTCTCATCCGCCCATCAACCCCGCCGTCACCGCCGCCAGCACGAGGTAACGCCCGGTCTTGGCCACGGCCACCAGCGCGCCGAACTGCCACAGCGGCATGCGCATGGCGCCGGCGATGACCGTGGTCAGGTCCACGACCGGCAGGAAGCTGGCCAGCAGGGACCAGCGCCCCCAGCGGCCCCACCAGACCTGCGCCCGGGCAAAGCTGGCGTCGGGCACCTTCAGCCAGCGGTGCGCGCCGGCGCTTTCCAGCCGCCAGCCCACACAGTAATTGACGAAGGTTCCCAGCGTGTTGGCGACCGAGGCGACGGCCACCAGCAGCCAGACCGGCGCCGCTCCGGCCAATTGTAGCCCCACGAACACGGGTTCCGAGGAAAACGGCAGCACGGTCGCCGCCACGAAGGCGGCGGCGAACAGGCCGGCGAGGGCAAGGATCAGGGTCAGGCCTGGGTATCCGTGGCGGCGGGGGCGGATTCGGTCCCATCCTCGCGCAGCGGGCGGGCCATGTCGCGCGGTTCGCGCGGTTCGCGGGGCGGGCGGCCGATCACGTCGCGCAGTTCGTCCAGCTCGATGAAATTGTCGGCCTGGCGGCGCAGCTCGTCGGCGATCATCGGCGGCTGGCTGCGGATCGTGGACACGACCGAAACCCGCACGCCCTGCCGCTGGAGCGATTCGACCAGCGGGCGGAAATCGCCATCGCCCGAGAACAGCACCGCATGATCCAGCCGCGGCGCGAGTTCCATCGCGTTCACCGCCAGTTCGATGTCCATGTTGCCCTTGACCTTACGGCGGCCCAGCGAATCCGTGTATTCCTTGGCCGGCTTCGTCACCATCGTGTAGCCGTTGTAGTTCAGCCAGTCGATCAGCGGACGGATCGGCGAATAATCGTCGTTCTCCAGCAGCGCGGTGTAATAGAACGCGCGCAGCAGCTTGCCGCGGCGCATGAACTCCTGCCGGAGCAGCTTGTAGTCGATGTCAAACCCCAGCGCCTTGCCGGCGGCGAACAGATTGGCGCCGTCGATGAACAGCGCGAGACGTTCGTCCTTGTAAAACATCGGGTTTCCTTTCAAATCCATCAGGGTACTGGTAACACAGCGTCACGACGTCACCACCCGCCGACCCAGAGGCCGCCCTCGTGCCGCATCGCGGTCGCACAGACAAGGGTCCACAGCACCGTGCCCCCAGCCTTGCGCCGCCCCCTCATACTGGCCTTGGGAAGCAATGCAACGGAAAACGTCCGTGACAATCTTCAGATACTTGGGGTTTCGCTGGACCGGATCAAGACCGCGGGCATCAGGATTTTGTCGGTCAGCCCGACCTATCGCACCGCCGCGTTTCCGGCCGGCTCGGGGCCCGATTTCGCCAATGCCTGCGCGCTGGCCGAAAGCGACGCGCCGCCCGCCGAGGTGCTTGCCACGCTTCACGCCATCGAATCCGCGATGGGCCGTGTGCGCAGCCGGCGGTGGGGGCAGCGGGTGATCGACCTCGATCTTCTGGCGGCCGGTGAGGCGATCCTGCCCGGGCGCGACGTGCTGTCGCACTGGATGACCCTGCCGCCCGAGCGCCAGTCGAAGGAGGCGCCCGGGCAGTTGATCCTGCCCCATCCGCGCCTGCATCAGCGCGCCTTCGTGCTGGTGCCGATGGCCGATGTGGCGCCCGATTGGGTGCATCCCGTGCTGGGCCTGAGCGTCCGCCAGATGCGCGATGCGCTGGAACCTGCGGAAATCGCAGCGATCCGGCCAATTTGAACGGCTCTCGCCCCGGCTGCGCTTGTCAAGGCCGGCAAATGCCGCTAATGACCTGAGGCTTACCCTCTCCTTTGACGATGATGGAGTGCTGCATGGCCCGCGTGACGGTCGAAGATTGCGTTGACAAGGTTCCCAACCGCTTCGAGCTGGTGATCCTTGCCGCCCACCGTGCCCGCGAGATTGCCTCGGGCGCGCCGATCACGCTGGAGCGTGACAACGACAAGAACCCCGTGGTCGCCCTGCGCGAGATCGCCGAGGAAACCCAGGGGGCCGATTCGCTGCGCGAGCGGATGATCGAAAGCCTGCGCACGCAGAACGAAGTCGACATGCCCGAGGAAGACGACATGGCCTCGCGCATGGGGGCCAACGGCGATCGCCCGCTGCTCGATGACATGAGCGAAGAACAGATGCTGCGCCAGCTTGTTGCCGCCCAGGTGGACGAGGATTGACGATGGCACGGGCAGGATCGCATGCAGATCACGCCCGATGACCTGGTTGCGCTGGTTCGCAACTACAATCCGACCTGCGACGAAGGCCTGATCCGCCGCGCCTGGACCTATGGCGAGGCGATGCACGCCGGCCAGATGCGCCAGTCGGGCGAGGCCTATTTCACCCATCCCGTCGCCGTGGCGGCGATCCTGACGGAAATGCGGCTGGACGATTCCACCATCGTCACCGCCCTTCTGCACGACACGATCGAAGACACCCGTTCGACCTATGCCGAGGTCGAGAAGATGTTCGGCCACGAGATCGCCGAACTGGTCGATGGCGTGACCAAGCTGACCAACCTGCAACTGCCGTCCGACGCGCGCAGCAGCGAGGCCAAGCAGGCCGAGAACGTGCGCAAGCTTCTGATGGCCATGTCGCGCGACCTGCGGGTGATCCTGGTCAAGCTGGCCGACCGGCTGCACAACATGCGCACCATCCGCAGCATGCGCAGCGAGAAGCAGGCCCAGAAAGCCCGCGAGACGATGGATATCTATGCGCCGCTGGCCGGCCGCATGGGCATGCAGTGGATGCGCGAGGAACTCGAGGATCTGGCCTTTCGCGTGCTGAACCCCGAGGCGCGCAATTCGATCCTGCGCCGCTTCATCACGCTCCAGCGCGAATCGGGCGACGTGATCGCGCGCATCACCGGCGACATCCGCAGCGAACTGGAAAAGGCCGGGATCGACGGCACGGTCTACGGTCGTGCGAAGAAACCCTATTCGATCTGGCGCAAGATGCAGGAGAAGGATCTGGCGTTCAGCCGCCTTTCCGACATCTACGGTTTCCGCATCATCGTCGAGGATGTCGCGCAATGTTATCAGGCGCTTGGGCTGATCCACCAGCGCTGGCGCGCGGTGCCGGGGCGGTTCAAGGATTACATCAGCCAACCCAAGTCGAACGGCTATCGCAGCATCCACACCACCGTGTCGGGCCGCGACGGCAAGCGGGTCGAGGTGCAGCTGCGCACCCGCCAGATGCATGAAGTGGCCGAGGCCGGCGTCGCCGCGCATTGGGCCTACAAGGACGGGCGGCGCACCGCCAACCCCTTTGCCGTCGATCCCGCCAAATGGATCGCCAGCCTGACCGAACGTCTGGACAGTGCCGAGGATCACGACGAATTCCTCGAACACGTCAAGATGGAGATGTATGTCGATCAGGTCTTCTGCTTCACGCCCAAGGGGGACGTGATCCAGTTGCCGAAAGGTGCCACGCCGATGGATTTCGCCTATGCGATCCACACCCGCATCGGCAATGCCACCGTCTCGGCCAAGGTGGACGGGTTGCGCGTGCCCCTGTGGACGCGGCTGAGGAATGGCCAGTCGGTGGAGATCATCACCGCCGAAGGCCAGCGCCCGCAGGCGTCCTGGGTGGAACTGGTCCACACCGGCCGCGCCAAGGCGGCGATCCGGCGCAGCTTGCGCGAGGAGGACCGCGAGAGGTTCGTGAAACTGGGCCGCGAACTGGCGCGCGTGCAATTTGAAAAGATCGGCCGCCGCCTGACCGAAAAGGCGCTGGAAACCGCCGCCCGCGCGCTGGCGCTGAAGGATGCCGCCGACCTGCTGGCGCGCATCGGCACGGCGGAGGTCAGCGCGCGCTCGGTGGTGGAAAAGCTCTATCCCGAAATCGCTGCGCTGGCCGATGATCCCGTGGCCGCGGGCCATCCGGTCATTGGCCTGGCCCCCGACGTGCCCTTCCGCCGCGCCGCCTGCTGCCAGCCCCTGCCCGGCGAACGCATCGTCGGCATCACCTATCGCGGCAAGGGGGTTGTCGCGCATGCCATCGATTGCGAGGTGCTGGCCGCGCTCGAGGACCAGCCCGAGCGCTGGATCGACCTGCGCTGGCACGAGGGGCGCCATCAGCCGGTGCATGCGGTCTCGCTGAACGCGACCATTTCCAACAGCGCCGGGGTTCTGGGCCGGGTGTGCAGCCAGATCGGCGAACAGCGGGCCAATATCGCGGATCTGGCCTTTCTCGACAGAAAGCCCGATTTCTTCCGCATTTTCGTCGAGGTCGAGGTGTCGGATGTGGAACACCTGCACCGCATCCTGACCGTGCTTTCCGCCGACAGCGACGTGGCCCAGGTGGCCCGCATGCGCGATCCCAAACGCCAACCCTGACCCCGCCCGCCCCGCAACCGCCAGCCCCCGGACGCCTCCTTGCTGTTCAAGCGCCGTAACCCGAAACCCCTGCTGCGCGGCCTGGTCGAGTTCTTCTGGCCCAACGGCGGCTGGAGGCGCGCGGCGACCTATGTCCTGCACCGCATGCGCCGGCTGCCCGACACGCCCGAACGCATCTCGATCGGGATCGCCGCGGGGCTTTATGTCTCGTTCCTGCCGATCTGGGGGTTGCATTTCCTGTCCTCGGCGCTGGTCGCCTGGGCGTTTCGCGGCAATATCCTGGCGGCGCTGCTGGGCACGTTCTACGGCAACCCCCTGACCTTTGCGCCGATGGCCGCCGCGGCGCTGGAAACCGGCTACTGGCTGTTCGGCGGGGAAACGCGGCTGTCGATCCCGGTCGCGGTGCAGTCGATCGGCACGGCGGCGGGCGAGTTGGGGCACAACCTGCTCACCCCCTTCACCGGCGAAGCCGCGCATTGGGACCGCATTGCCAGCGTGGCTCACGAGGTCTATCTGCCCTATTTCGTGGGCGGGCTGATCGCGGGGATTCCCTTCGCGCTGGCCACCTATTACGCGCATGTGCCGCTGATCCGCGCCTATCAGACGCTGCGGCGCAAGAAGCTGGCGCAACGCTTTGAAACCGCCCGGCTGCGCCAGCGCGCCCAGGAGGGCGGCCCCGAAGGCGCCGCCGACCGCGGCCCCGACACAGGAGAGACGCCATGACCCGCGAGACGCTTCGACTGGGCGTGAACATCGACCACGTCGCCACGCTGCGCAATGCGCGCGGCTCGGCCTATCCCGATCCGGTGCGCGCGGCGCTGCTGGCGCAGGCGGCGGGGGCCGACGGCATCACCGCCCATCTGCGCGAGGACCGGCGCCACATCATCGACAGCGACATCGACCGGCTGATGGCCTCGATCGCGATTCCGCTGAACTTCGAGATGGCGGCCACGGCGGAAATGCAGGCCATCGCCCTGCGCCACCGCCCCCATGCCGTGTGCCTGGTGCCCGAACGGCGCGAGGAGCGCACGACCGAGGGCGGGCTGAACGTGGCCGGCGATGCCGCGCGGCTGGCCGATTTCATCGCGCCCCTGCGCGAGGCGGGCAGCCGGGTGTCGCTGTTCATCGGCCATGACCCCCGCCAGATCGAGGCCGCGGTGCAGGTCGGCGCCCCGGTGATCGAATTGCACACGGGCCGTTACTGCGAACTGGTGGCGGACGGGCACGCCGACGAGGCTGCGCGCGAACTGGCCGGGCTGCTGGCGGGCGTGCGGCGGGCGCATGGTCTGGGGCTCGAGGTGCATGCGGGCCACGGGTTGAGCTTTGCCACCGTCAGCCCCTTTGCCGCGACGGCCGAGATCCGCGAGCTGAACATCGGGCATTTCCTGATCTCGGAATCGGTGTTCATGGGGCTGGGCCCGGCGATTGCCGAGATGCGCCGCCTGATGGACGCGGCGCGCGGCTGACCCCGGGGGCGGGGCGCGGGCAGCGCTCCCACCCGCCCACCCCGCGCGCCCGCGCCCCTTGTCCCCGGATCTGCAGGACCTGCGCCCCGGGTTGGTGTGGCATGAGTATTTGTGGCAAGATGAAGCCGCAGGCTTTTCAGGAGGCGGGGATGGCTGTTCGGGTTGCGGCGCTGGCGATGCTGGTGGCGGTGTCAGCCGCCGAGGCGCAGGTGGTGACCGAGTGTGGCTGGGTGGGCACGCCCGCGAACATCCTGGAACCCTGGGACCGTTTCAGCCGGACCTTCGCCGATGGCGCGATCAGGGTGGCGCAGATCGACACGGGCGGCGAGCCGGTCTGCTGCGCGCAACACCTGCTGGTGCTGGCGCCTTCGGGCGATGGCAGCGACGGGCCGGTGTATCGGCAATGTCTGGTGGTGTCGGCCCAGCCCGGGCAAGGCTTCTACGAGGTGGATGTGGCGCGGATCGCCGCCAGCTATGACCCCTCGCGCGGGTTGCTGCTGTCGGTGCCGGTGGGGCACTGGCATGACGGCATCGAAACCGGGCAGCCCCCGATCTGGGAGCCGATGTTCGTCCTGATCAATCAGGCGACCGGCGCCGTGACGGCGGAATAGGTCGCCGGATGATCCTGGGCATCGGCACGGACCTGGCCAATATCGACCGCATCGCCGGCACTCTGGCGCGCTTTGGCGACCGTTTCCGCCAGCGGGTCTTTACCGAGGTGGAACTGAAAAAGGCCGCGCGGCGGGCCGACGAGGCCGGGACGCTGGCCAAGCGCTGGGCCGCCAAGGAGGCCTGTTCCAAGGCGCTGGGCACCGGCCTTGCGATGGGGATTTCCTGGAAGGACATGGGCGTGATCAACCGCCGCGGCGGGCAGCCCGGGATGGTGCTGACCGGCTGGGCGGCCGAGCGTCTGGCGGCGATGACCCCGCCGGGGCATGAGGCGGTGGTGCATGTCAGCCTGACCGACGACCACCCCTGGGCGCAGGCCTTCGTGGTGATCGAGGCGCGGCCGAAGGCCTGAGCCTGTCACGCGCGGAACAGCGCGCGGGGCGGGCGCGTGGCACAAGGGGGCATCCGCAGCCAGGGAGCCCGCCATGTCCAACCCCTCCAGGATCACTGACAGCGTCTGGTCCGACCGCCTGACCGGCACCGGCATCGCCGAGACCTTCCAGCTGAGTTGGGGCAATGACAGCGTCTATGCCGGCGGCGGGGACGATTTCATCTATGACGCCGACGGCCATTACATCAACGGCGTCCCCGGCCGCCCGGGCGACCGTATTTCCCTGGGCAGCGATGACCTGATCTACGCCGGCGCGGGCCATGATACCGTCAGGGGCGGCTGGGGCGCCGACACGATCTATGGCGGCAAGGGACAGGACACGCTGGACTACCGCCATTCGAAAAGCGCCGTCGAGGTGAACATCACCCTGGGCCGCGGCTATGGCGATGAGAATTCGGCCTCGCGCGGCGATGTGTTCTCGGGGTTCGAAGCCTTTGTCGGAAGCTATAACGACGACCGGTTTTTCCTGAACCATCAAGGATTTACCATCACCGCCGGTGACGGCAACGACAGTCTTTATGGCGGGAACGGCAACAGCACGATCTATGGCGGCGAGGGTGATGACCTCTACTTGCCCGAGGCCGCCAGCGGGACGCAGAATTTCTTCGGGGGCGAGGGCGAGGATCTCCTGTCGCTCGTGCTCCTGACCCGGGGCGCCGATATCCGGCTGGTCGATGGCCATGGCATCGAACAGGTTCTGGGGAGCGCCCGCGGCGACACCGTCTCGGGCTTCGTCGACCGGGGCACCACCATGATCGTGCGCGGCGAGGGCGGCAATGATGTGCTGGGGATCGGTGGCTTCGGCACCGCGCAGATCTTCGGCGGAACCGGCCATGATCGGCTGGTCGGGGGCTCCAACGACGATTCCCTCTATGGCGGCAGCGGCGATGACGCGCTGAACGGATGGCTCGGGAATGACCGGCTCTTCGGCGCCAGCGGGCGCGACAGCCTGAATGGCGGCGAGGGGCGGGATGTCCTCTTCGGCGGCAGCGGCGACGATTGGTTGACGGGAGGGGGCGGCACGGGCGACCGGCTCTATGGCGGCACCGGCAACGATGTGTTCGAGGCCAGCGACGGCTCGGTCACGATGTTCGGCGAAGGCGGCGCGGATCATTTCATCTTCTCGCACGGCGACGGCATGCACAACGGCACCCTGCGCATCGCGGATTTCCAGCAGGGGCTGGACGTGATCGACATTTCCGGTTTCGACGCGCGGCCCGGCGGGATCTTCAACGATCCGGCGGTGGCTGGGGATCAGGCCTTTGTCTTCATGGGCCTGGCCGGGCGCTCGGCCCCGGCGGGGATGGTGGACTTCATCCATTCGGGCAATGACACGATCATCCGGCTGCACACCGACAGCGACGGCGTGGCGAATTACCGGATCGTCCTGACCGGCCACCACACGCTGACAGTTGACGACTTCGTGCTGTGATTCGCGGCAGGCTGGAAACGCGCCTTAACTCCGTGTTACACTTTTGCGACCACACTCGGGCCGTGGCCCCCTCGGGCCGCCCCGCAACCGGAGCAGAAAATGTGCCGCTGGGCCGCCTATACGGGAACCCCCATCTATCTTGAGGATATCGTCAGCCGCCCGGGCCATTCGCTGATCCATCAAAGCCACTGCGCCACGCAATGTTCCAGCGCGATCAACGCCGACGGGTTCGGGATCGCGTGGTATGGCGACCGCGAGGAACCGGGCCTTTACCGCGATATCCTGCCCGCCTGGTCGGACCCGAACCTGCGCGCGATCACGGCGCAGGTGCGATCGGGCATGTTCCTTGCGCATGTCCGCGCCTCGACCGGGACGGCCACCAGCCGCAACAACTGCCATCCCTTCGCGGTGGGGCGTTGGTGCTTCATGCACAATGGCCAGATCGGCGGCTATGACCGCTTCCGGCGCGATGCCGACATGATGATCCCCGACAGCCTCTATTCCCACCGCAAGGGCGCGACCGACAGTGAGGCGCTGTTTCTGGTGGCGCTGGCCGAAGGGTTGGACCACGACCCGCAGGGCGCGCTGGAGCGTGCCACCGCGCGCTTTGAATCGCTCAGCCGCGCCAAGGGCGCGACCCCGCATATCCGCCTGACCGCCTGTTTCAGCGACGGCGAGACGCTGTTTGCCGTGCGCTATGCCTCGGACGAGGCCGCGCCTTCGCTCTGGCACCGCTGGAGCGACAGCCGGGGCGGCCGCGCCGTGGTGTCGGAACCGCTGGAAACCGACGAATCCGGCTGGGAGGTGATCCCGCAGGGGTCGTTCTGCGCCTTCCGGGGACAGGCCGTGGAAATCCGCCCCTTCGCGCCCGCCGCCCTGGCCCGGGCGGCCTGAGCGGGGATGGATCACGCGGCGTTCCTGTCCGCGCTGCCGCCCGGGGTGCGCCTTGCCCTGACCGCCCGCGCGCCGGGGCAGGGCCTGCTGCATCTGGCGGGGCATCTGGGCGCGCTGGCGCTGACCGGCGCGGGGATCGCGCTGGCTGTGCCGGGCTGGCCGCTGCTCCTGCCCCTGCATGGCGTGCTGCTGGTGTTCCTGTTCACCCTCCAGCACGAGTGCACGCACCGCACGCCCTTTGCCAGTGACGCCCTGTGCGATGCGGCGGGGCATGTCATCGGGGCCTTGCTGCTGAACCCCTTCCTGTGGTTCCGCGCCTTTCATCTGGCGCATCACCGCCACACCAACCAGCCAGGCGACCCGGAACTGGCCTTTCCCAAACCCGTCAGCCGGACGCAATTCTGGTGGCATGTCAGTGGCTTGCCGCTGTGGTGGGGGGCGGTGCGGTTGGTTTTCAGGCTGGCGAGGGGGGGCGAACGCCCACCCTACCTGACCGACCGCACCCGCAAGCGCGCCGAGGCCGAGGCGCGGATGCTGCTGGCCCTCTACGCCCTCGCCGCCCTTTCCCTGCTGGTCTCGCCCCTGGTCCTGTGGCTCTGGGTGATCCCGGCGCTGCTGGGCCAGCCTTTCCTGCGCCTCTATCTGCTGGCCGAACACGGCGATTGCCCGCAAGTGGCTGATATGTTTGCCAATACGCGCACCACCTTGACCACCGCCGTGGTGCGTCGGCTGGCCTGGAACATGCCCTATCACACCGAACACCATGTCCTGCCGACCGTGCCGTTCCACAACCTGCCGGCCCTGCATGGCCTGATCCGCGACCACCTGAAGGTCACCGCCGACGGTTACACCGCCTTCACGCGCGACTATCTGGCGCGGCGGCGCTGACGGGGCTTGCGC
>Ga0075157_10001941_pt1 | contig 12406 bp, 10 predicted proteins | sample JI81BgreenDNA_FD_70967 | JGI IMG/M metagenome (GOLD analysis project Ga0075157, IMG submission 70967) | Wastewater effluent complex algal communities from Wisconsin, to seasonally profile nutrient transformation and Carbon sequestration -... | ecosystem: Engineered > WWTP > Effluent > Algae...
CGAAGAGAACGTCATCACTCAAGCCTCCGATGCCTTCGGGACCAGCGTGGGCGATGAGACAATCGGACTCTACAGCGGCGGCAATGTGCGCGGGTTTTCCGCCTTTGCCGCGCAGAACGTCCGGATCGAAGGGCTCTACTTCGACAATCAGGGCCCGCTCAGTGATGCGGTGCGCGCCGGATCGACGATCCAGGTCGGCATTTCGGCGCTCGGTTACCCCTTTCCCGCGCCGACCGGGATCGTCGATTTCTCGCTACGGCGTAGCGGTGACAAGGCAGTGGTCAGCGCCCGCACCGGCTTCGGCGATTTCTTCGCGCCGTTTGCCACCGTCGATGCTGCGCTGCCGCTGACCGGCAACCTTGATCTCAATATCGGCGCCGGGGTGGAGGAGTTCGTCTATGCTGACGGGGCGGATTTCTGGTTCGTCCGCTATGGCGGCGTGTTGCGCTTCAGGCCCGCCGACGGCGTGGAGCTGACCGGATTCTACAGCCGCTACGACTATTTCGACGAGCAGCAGACCCCGGTGATCTTCACCGCCGGCGCTTTCCTGCCCAAGCGGATCGCGCGCAATCGCTTCGTCGGGCAGGAGTGGGCCGACTGGGCGGGCCACTCGCAAAATTTCGGCGGCATGGCGAAGGTCACGCGCGGGCCATGGCGGATCGGGCTGGGGCTGTTCTCCTCGCGCTTTACCATCGACCAGTTCGGCGCGAACTTCTTCGCCAATACGCAGGCTGATGGCATGGCTGAGCGGCAGGTGTTGCTGGGCCGCGATCAGGTGACGCAATCCTACTCGGGTGAGCTGCTGGTCGAGCGCGAGTTCACAGAAGGCCAGCGCCGCCACCGGCTGCTCGCCTCGGCAAGGTTCCGGCAGGTTGACGACGATCTGGGCGGCTTTGCTTTCCGCAGCCTCGGCCCCGGCGTGATCGACGTGGCCGATCCGGTTGCCGAGCCCGGCGTCGCCTTCGGCGCCTTGACCCGCGACGAAATCCGGCAAGAGACCGGGGCGTTCGGTTACGGGATGCATTGGCAAGGCTTGGGCGAATTCAATCTCGGGGTGCAGAAGACCCGCTACCGCAAGGAAGTGCGCGCGCCCGGCCTTGCCCCGACCGCCAACGAGGACAGCCCGATCCTATGGAACGCCTCGGCTGCGTTCACTGCCATCGAGGGCATCGCAATCTATGCCGCCACCACGCGCGGGCTGGAAGAAAGCGGCACCGCGCCGTCCTTTGCCGCCAATGCCAACCTGACCTTGCCCGCCTTACGCACCCGGCAAGTCGAAGCCGGGGTGCGCTGGACGCTGGCAAAGGACGTGAAGCTGATCACCGGATTGTTTGATGTTCGCCGTCCTTATTTCGAGCTCGATACCGACAATGTCTTCCGCGTGCTCGGCGACGTGAAGCACCAAGGCGCGGAGATTTCGCTGACCGCCAAGCCGGTGGCGGGCCTCAATGTGGTTGCCGGTGCGGTTCTGATGCGTCCGCGCGTTACCGGCGAGGCGGTGGAGCAAGGCCGCTTGGGCGAACGACCGCTGGGCCGGGTGGGCACGACGCTCGACCTCAGGATCGACTATCAGCCACCCGCCTTCGATGCCCTGTCGGTCGATCTGGGCATCAACTACAGCGGCGACCGTGCCGCGCGGATCGACAACAGCCTGTTCATCCCCGAGCGCGCGATTGTCGACCTCGGTACACGCTACCGCTTCAATCTGGGCCGCACACCTGCCGTGCTGCGCGCGCAGATCGCCAACCTGACCAATGTGTTCGGGTGGAACGTGACCGGCGGCGGGGGATTCCAGTTCATCCCATCGCGGCGGTTCAACATGTCGCTGTCGGCTGACTTCTGATGTGCCTGCGGCATCGTGACACAGGCCCGAGAGATGGTTATGGCGCTGCGTGAATGACCCGCCTGCGCACCTTGATCCGTGACCATGCCCGGCTGACGCTGGTGCTGCTTGCGCTTGCGCTGGCGGTAAAGGCTGTGGTGCCGACGGGGTTCATGCTGTCGGCAGGCGGTGACCGGTTTCTGACGGTGACGATCTGCTCGGATGCGAGCGGTAGTCCCAAGCAGATGCAAATCGCCATTCCGGGCAAGCAGGATACGGGCGGCGATCATTCCGATGCGGGCGCCAAGGCAACCTATTGCGCCTTTTCGGGCTTGAGCCATTCAGCGCTCGGCCGGGCCGACCCGTTGCTGCTTGCGGCGGCGCTGGCCTTCATCCTGCTGATCGGGCTTGCCCCGCTTCCCGCGCTGCCCCGGCGCGACCTTCCCTTCCTGCGCCCGCAGTTGCGCGGGCCTCCGCTCTCCGTCTGACACGCTGAACCCCTTGTGTCGGTAAGCCCGATTATGCGCCCTTTCGCGGGCGCGGCGGGCTGTCGGAGCTTCTTCCCATGTATGCCATTCATAGCTGCCCCGCCGGGCAGCCAGACGCGGGCCATCCCGCGCGGTCCGCACACCCAGGCGGACTGATCCTGCATTTGCAGGAGAACCGCTCGCACCTCTCGCAGGATGCGCGCGTCACCTTCACCGTGCTGATCGCCGTGTTCATGGCGATGGCGATCCTGCCTGCGCTGCGCGGGCAATGGCTGATTCCCGCCTTCGCAATCGGCGCCATGGCGCTATTGGTCGGCGTGCTTGATTGGCACAGTCGGACGCGGCCCGCCGCCGAGTGGCTGGCGCTGGATCAGGGCCGCCTGCTGTGGCGCAGCCTTGCCCACGACACGATCGAATGGCCGCTCGCCGCGACACGCTTCGTCATCGACGATGCAGTGCCCGCGCGCCTGCGCCTGTTTCTCGAACACCGCGCCCGCCGCATCGAGATCGCGACCTGCCTCGGCCACGAGGAACGCCGCGCTGTCGCCGATCTCATCACCCGCGAACTCGCTGCCGCCCGCCGGGGCGGCGCTCTCTTGCCCCTGTAACATTCTGGAGAACTGACCATGATCCGCAACCTCATTGCCGCCGCCGCTCTGGGCGGCACGCTCATCCTCGCAGGCTGCAACGCCGCGCCCGAGACTGATGCCCCCGCCGCAACCGCGACCGCCGCCAGTAGCATCGCCCTGACCGATCCGTGGTCGCGCGCGACCGCCGAGGGCCAGAACGCGGGCGGCGCTTTCATGACCATCGCCAACACCGGCACCGCCGCCGACCGCCTGACCGGCGGCAGCACGCCGGTGGCGGGCCGGGTCGAGATCCACACCATGACGATGGAGAACGACGTCATGCGGATGCGCCAGCTGGAAGACGGGCTGGAGATTCCGGCAGGCGGCGAAGTGACGCTAAAGCCCGGCAGCTTCCATGTGATGCTGATGGACCTCAAGCAGCCGCTCAACCCTGGCGAGAAGGTCCCTTTGACGCTGACCTTTGCGACCGCGGGCACCGTCGAGGCCACGCTCGACGTTCGGCCCGCCGACACCATGGCCCCCGGCATGAAGCACGGCGAGGAGGACAAGCCCCATGGCTGATCCTTTCCCTGAACTGGAAGAGGATATCTCGCCCGAGCGCAAGTCCGAGGGGCTGAAGACCCTGCGCCTCGCTTTGTGGGGTGTAGTCGTGCTGGTGGTAGGCTTGGGCCTTGTCGCCATGCTCGGCCCCGACCGCACGCCGCCCGCGAGCGAACAAGCGAGCTACGCCGACCTGATCGGCGGGCCCTTCGCGCTAACAGCACCCGACGGCTCGCGGGTGACCGACCAGACCCTGAAGGGCACACCCTTCGCGATCTTCTTCGGCTTCACCCGCTGTCCCGACGTCTGCCCCACCACGCTCTCGCGCATGGCGCAATTGCGCAAGCAGCTTAGGCCGGACGGCGACAAGTTCCGGATCGTCTTTGTATCGGTCGATCCCGGCTATGACTCGCCGGAAGATATAGGCCGCTATGTCGAACTGTTCGGCACCCCGATCCTCGGCCTGACCGGCACCGACAAAGAAGTCGATGCGGCGGTGAAGGCCTATCGTGCCTTCTACCAGAAGGTCCCCACCAAAAGCGGGGACTACACCATCGATCACACCGCCAGCGTCTATCTGATGGATGCGGACGGCAAGCTCCAGTCGATCATCGCTTACGACGAAACCAATCCCAGCGCGCTCGCCAAGCTCAAGCAGCTGGTGGGCTGAAACCTCTCCACACAAAGGATACCCAAGTCATGAATCGCCCTTCCCTTGCCATGCTGCTTGCAGCGACTTCGCTTACCACTCCCGCCTTCGCGCAGGAACAGGACACCGAAATTGAAGCCCAAGCCGGACGCTGGACCCCGGGCAACATCATCGTCACCGGCACCCGCGACAGCTACGCCGCCGACGAGGCCAGCATCACCCGCACCCCCGTCCCGCTGATCGAGGTGCCGCAGTCGATCCAGGTCATCACCAGCGAGCTGATCAAGGATCAGGAACTGGTCACGCTCGACGAGGCGCTGCGCAACGTCTCGGGCGTGGTGCCCTCGCTCCCTTCCGAGATCGTGCTGGTGAACCCGATCGTGCGCGGGTTCGAGGCGGAGATCTTCACCGATGGCCTGATCGGCTATGGCGACACCGCGGTGATCGATCCGGGCAGCCTGTGGAATGTCGAGCGCATCGAAGTCGCCAAGGGGCCGACCTCCACGCTGTTCGGCGGCGGGATCGGCTCGCCGGTGGGCGGGCTCATCAATCTTGTGTCCAAAACCGCCAATGGCGAGACCTTTCTCGATGGCCGCCTGCGTGCAGGGAGCTTCGAGACTTACTCAATCGCCGCTGACGCGGGCGCTGCGCTGACCGACAGCCTCTCGGCCCGCGTCGTCGCCGAATACCAGTCGTCCGAGGACAATATCGACGTGGTGGAGATCGAGCGCCTGCTGATCGCGCCCTCGGTCCGCTTCGCGCCGTCCGAGAACACCGAGATCGTCGGCCGCTTCACCTATACCCGCATCGCTCAGCTCGAATATGCCGGCTTGCCCGCGATCTTCATGGACGATCCGCGCGTCGATCCCGAGCGTTTCACTGGCGCCACCAATGCGCCCGATACCGAGGTTGAGAACCTCACAGCGCAGATTGAGTGGACGCAGCGCCTCTCGGATGGTCTGACCTTCAATCTGCGCGGGCGGCGCTACGAGAACGATTTTCGCGAGTTCGCCACCTCGCCCTTCCTCGCCTTCTTCCCCTGCGGCGCGGCATCGGGGCTGAATGCGACGTCCTGCCCGCAAATCCGCGCGCAGCTTCCTGCCAGCATCGATGAATGGACCGTCGACGGCTCGCTGACGGCTGAGTTCTCCACCGGGGCGATCAGCCATGTGGTGCTTGGCGGGGTGCAGTGGGACCGGGCGGATTACGACGCCGCGATCGGGTTCGATCTCGTCAATGTCGTGCCCTTCGATTACGCCGATCCGGCGTCCGATTTCGACTTCTTTCCCGTGCCGGCGCTCTCCGGCTTCAACACCAACCGCTACGAGACGCTCGCGGCCTATGCGCAGGACCAGCTGACCATCGCAGGCCGCCTCCACGTGCTAGCCTCGCTGCGCTATTCGCGGCTCGGCCTGACCGAGTTCGTCGGCGGCACCAATGACGAGGTCTACCACGAATGGGACCCGCGCCTCGGCCTCACCTTCGATGTGACCGAGGGGGTGAGCCTGTTCGCGGGCTATGCCACCGGATCGCGGCTCTCGATCTTCTTCAACGGCGCCACCAGCCCCGTGCCCGAGCGTTCGGAAAGCTGGGAGGGCGGGATCAAGTTCGCGCTTGCGGGCACCGGCCTGTCGGGCACCATCGCCGCCTTCCGCCTGGACCGCACCAATGTGCCCACGCCCGATCCGGGCACCTTCTTCACCTCGATCCAGACCGGCGCGCAGCGCAGCGAGGGGATCGAGGCGGATGTGATCTACGAACCAAGCCCCGCCTTCTCGCTGCTGGCGAGCTATGGCTACAGCGACGCCCGCGTCACCGCCGATACGGTGATCCCGGTCGGCAGCCGCTTGCCGCGCGTGTCCGACCATCGCGGGCGGATCGCGGCGCGCTACCGCTTCCTTGATGGGTCGATGGAGGGGCTGGAACTCGGCGCTGGCGTCACCGCCGCCAGCGACAGCGTGATCGCGTTGCCCAATGGCGCGGAGGTCGATGGCTATGTCGTTGCCGATGCGCAGGCGAGCTACACCATCGGCGGCATTCGGGTGGGCCTCAGGATCGATAACCTGTTCGGGGCGGACTACTTCGTCCCCTACCAGTATTTCGCACAGGACGTGGTGCGCCCGGGCAACCCGCGATCGGCCTTCGTCACATTGGGCTTCGGATTTTGAGAGGAGATAGACCCATGACCCTTGATAGACGCGCCCTGCTGGGCGGCATGACCGGGGCAGCGCTGCTCGCCCCCTTCCTCGCGGTTGAGCGCGCGATGGCGCAACATGCGAACCACACCCCTGCCGCCGGATCACCCAGCCTTGAAGAACAGCAGGCTATGGCCGCGCACCAGCAATCCATGCAGGACCTGTTCGGCGAGAACCTGTTCCGCAACGAACAGATCGCGATGCTGCTCTACCCAGGCTTCACAGCATTGGATCTGGTCGGCCCGCATTACTTCTTCGCCTGCTTGTTCGGGGCGAAGGTGCATCTGGTGACGACGGCAAGCGACCTCGCCCCGGTCGCGTCCGATCTCGGCCTTGCCATTTCGCCCACGGTTACGCTGGAGAACACACCCGCCGATCTTGACGTGCTGTTCTTTCCGGGCGGCACCACGGGCACGATAGAGGTGATGAAGTCGGAACGCTCAATGGCCTGGGTGAAAGACCGCGCGTCGCGCGCCAAGCACATCACCAGCGTCTGCACGGGATCGATGATCCTCGGCAAGGCAGGGTTGCTCAAGGGCAAGCGCGCCACGTCGCACTGGGCGACCTTCCCGGTGCTGGAGGATTTCGGCGCGATCCCGGTGAATGAGCGGGTGGTCAAGGATGGCAACATCCTGACCGGCGCGGGCGTTTCGGCCGGGCTCGATTTCGCGATCGCGCTGACCGAGCAGCTGCGTGGCCGCGATTATGCCGAGGCGCTGGTGCTGCAGGCAGAATACGCGCCCGAACCGCCGATCACGGCAGGTTCGGTGGCGGCGGCCTCCGCCCCGGTGGGCAACATGATGAGCCAGATGTTCGCCCCCGTCGCCGAACAGTTCCGCGCGCTGGCGGAGAGCTGAACATCAATTCGCTATGGCCGGGCCGCACGATGCGGCCCGGCCCAATCGATGATGCGGTAAGCCGTCATTGTGGTTTCCACCCACCTGCGCCCATTCGCGGGGTGCGAGGGCGGACCCAAAAGCCGCTTGGCGGCTTTCAACGGAAGCAGACGTTCATTGCTATCATTGGGAACGGCTGGTTCTGAATCGGCAACCGTCACTGTTCAGAGCGGGCCGCGACTCGCGGCTTTGCCTCACGACAGGAAAATTCCTGACATTCAGGCATCGGTCCCATTGCTGTCGCAGTGCTGTTGGTAGATCTCTCCTCAAAGCCGCCATTGGCGCTAAGACCACAATCTTACTCTTTTTGAGTTTGCAGAACCTCGATGTTCTCCAGCCACTGCTTCACCTGTTCAGGCCATTGTCGTGTGATCGGATCCGCGGTCGGTCGCATTCCGAAAGCATGTCCTCCCTTGGCATAAAGACGCATGTCGACCGACACTCCCGCGTCATTGAGAGCAAGGGCGTAGGCCATTGGCTCCCGCACATCGTCGACGGGATCGTTCATCGCATGGATGATGAGCGTGGGCGGTGCATTTGGGCTAATTTCGACCCACGGCTGCAGTTCGAGATTGTTCTTGCCCTTGGTGTTATCCAACACGCGAGCGTTATAGGCAATGATGGCGAAGTCGGGCCGCGGTGATTGCTGATCCGCAGCGTCGGTCAAAGGATAGGTCCGTTCGACAGTATTGCTCATATTGATGACGAGATATGCGCCTGCCGAAAACCCGATCGCTCCGATCCTGTGCGGATCGATGTCATAGGTTGCGGCCCGTTCTCGCAGCAGACTGATTGCACGCTGCGCGTCTTCCAAGCCGAGCAAGACCTCTGGTCGCTGCTGTTTTCCATCTTTGCGCGGCCAGACTTGGGGCGTGCGGTATTTAAGCATGGCGCACGTCATGCCTTGCCGGGTGACCCAGTCGCATATCTCGGTTCCTTCGAGGTCGGTTGCCACAGCGTAGAACCCTCCCCCGGGGGTGACGAGCATCGCAGCGCCGGTGTTGCGACCTTTCGGAGGATAGATCGTCATGGTCGGCCGGGTGATATATGTCGCCCAATGCCATTTGCGTCCGCCCACCAGCGGCGAGCCGTTGCCGGTGTATTCAGGATGAGCGCCGCTGTCTGGCTCCGCCAAAGGGACGTTCGCGGGCCAGAGAGGAAGCTGCGTTCCCCCATTTTCCGGTTCCCAGACCCCCTCCTTCTCTACCTTCGGAACCTCGATCCTTTCAGGCGAGGTCTCCGGCTCGTTGGCATGGCCGCAGGCAGATCCGGCAATGCCGAGACACAAGAGAAGGCAAGTCACTAAAGTCGGATATCGCGACATGTTTCGTGTCCACCCAGTTGCAGTCATCAGCGGGCAAAATCCGCGATTCCGAGAGCGGTCATCGCAGCGTCTGGACGAGATCGCTTTCGAAGCGAGCGGCGTCATGGCGTCCGGCGCGCAGCATTGCGGTGTCGAGCGTGAGACTGACGCGCCCTTTGGCCATCACGATCCCGCTATCGCAGAACCCGCATAGCGTGGTCAGATCGTGCAGCGCTGTGACCAGCGCCAACCCCTCTGTCACCATATGCGCCAGCACGGCGCGGACATCGAAGGCCGCGACCGGATCGAGCCAATTGAACGGTTCATCGAGAATGACAATCCGGCACGGCTTGGCAAATGCCAGAGCAATCGCCGCTCGCTGACGCATCCCCGATGAACACTCGCCTGCGGGAACGTCGAGCAGCTCTGTTAGCGCCAGCGCTTCCCACAGGTCACGGTTGCGCTGGTGCTGGACGTCGAGCGGATCGCCCGCAAGTTCCAGCAGCTGGCCTAGGCGCAGGGATGCCGGGAAGTGCTCGATCGGCGGGGCAAAGCCAATGGCCTGCGCCCGCGCGCCGCGATCCTGCGCGAAGTCCTTGCCGAAGACCGCACAGCTACCTTGTGCGATCGGCAGCCGTCCCGCGATGGCGCGCAGCAATGTCGTCTTGCCAGAGCCGTTGGCACCGATCACTCCGAACCAGCTGGCAGGCATGATGGCGGCGCTGACATCCCGCACGATCAGTTGTCCGCCGCGGTTGACGGTAAGATCGGCGATGGAAATGGCAGCCATCATGTCAGCAGCCACCTTGCTCCAGTGCCACGCCGGGCGAGCCACACGATGGCACCAACCATCATCACCGGGCCGAGCAGCGGTGCGGTGAAGCCGGCATAGACAACAGCCAGGATCACGATGGCCACGGTCCAGTCTGCAATCACCCGGCTGAGTGCGCGATAGGCAAAGATGCGCAGGGCGGTGACTACCGGCAACACAAGAGCGATCAGCGCAGCTACGATAGCGGGCACCCACGCCTGCGACGCCAGCAGAATGAGCGCCGCAGGCCACACCAACGCAAGCTGGATCGGTAACCAATGGCGCAGCAACGATGCGCCTCCGTGCCCCACCAGCGTCATGTAACGCACCAGCCGCGCATCGACCGGCGCGGTCAGCAGGATGACGCCCAGCACGTAGATGCCGATGGCAATGGCGTCTAGGTAATGCCCGGACGGCACGAACAGGCTCAAGACACCAACCACCGCAGACAACGCCGCCGCTTTGGTCGGCGGAAGTTGGGTCTGGGCCAAGGATCGAAGGTGTGTCGGCGCAAAGCGGCGCCACCACCTGCGCACATACTCGCGCACAAAGGAAAACAGCACGCCCGCTGGCAACCCGCTGCCTAGCCCAAGCGCTGTGCTACCTGGATCGACGAGACCCAGCACCCCAAGTGCGCCCAAGCCCATTGCAATCCCAGCGAGAAACAGCGGCGCAGTATACGCGATCCATTCATGCGGCCGTTGGGCATCGCGAGCGACAACGCCGTCCATTCGGTGGAACCAAAGGCGTTCGATCAGCGCCTTCGCAAGCAAGGTCGTGAGCAGCGAAGCGGCAGCAAAGGCACCCATATCGCGCAGGTCATCCGGAATTCCTGCCAGCCATGCGCGGGCAAAAAGTGTCAGCAGCGGCACAAGGACGAGCAGCGTCAACCCGTCGATCACCCGCCCGCGCACCCCCCGCACGACCGACAGGGCTACCGAGGCATCATATTTGGCAAGGGTGAGGCGCAAGGGCGTTCCAGCGGTTTCGATGATCAATTGCAAAGCCGAAGCAATCGATTAACACCGCGTCGTCGGCTCGCAAAAGCTTTCAGGCGTTGGCGGTGCGATCGCCGAAAGCTGAAATTCGCGAATCGGCCCCTTTTCAGTAATTCTCTGCAAGCCTTCGCCACCCCCATATTGCTGCTCCGTCATGCGACCAGAAAAGCTGCAAGGGAACCTGCATCGGTTGCACAATGCCCGCCATAAAGCGGATGCCATTCAGTCGGGACGCCGCGGGCCTTTGCCCGCTTTGCAAGCGCCTGTGCCCCTTCGAAATTTCCGTAAGAGTCATACAGGCCATTCGTCAGATATAGTGCCGGAAACCGGGGGCCCACCTGCTCGATCAATGTCAGGGGAGACGCCGCGCGCCATTCCCGGTCATTGGCGTAGTAACGTCTGGCGAGCATCCAGATGCCAAAGCTGATCTTGGGATCGGCCCCCGTCCGGGCCAAGGCTGCCCTGATCTCGCCTAGAGGGGCGTATGGCGACACCTGGTAAACCCCGGGACAAAGCGCCGCTATCCGCGCAAACCGATCAGGATAGGCCAGACCGGCAACAAGCACGTTGAGACCACCCATTGATTCGCCAAGCAGGATTCGCCGTCGGGGCACACCCAGCTTCTTCTCGATGACAGGAATGCGCGCCATCATGTCTTCAAGCAAGCCGCTCTCAGTGGCTGCACCCTTGGGAGCAAGCAGCCACGTGCCGCCATAGGACAGGGTCACGACCGTGGGCGGCAGAATGCCGCCTGCCTGCCACTGCGCCTGCAACAGGCCAGTGTAATAGGTGTCATCATTCCATACCTGCTCGTCGAGGTTGCGCCCGTGCAGATGATAGACGACGTCGCCATTGGTGCCGCCGCGCGCACGATAGATGCAGTAGCTCAGCGGGCCGTCGCTCCCACATTCCTCGACAGCAGGGGTGAACGCCGCCCTCTGGGCGCCTTGCGGGCGGGTCAGGGCACTCCAGGCCCAGTAGCCGCAGGCCAGCATCACGACGAAGAACGTCACAGCGATAACGCGGCGGGGATGGCGGAGCTTCAGGCGCATGACGTTCTCCGCGGGGACAGCCGGGCCAGGTTAGTGGGCCGTGCCTGCACGGGTTTGGGGTGGGTGGGCAGCTTGCGGTGCAGCAGTTGTTTTGGTGGCAGCATGCACGCACTGAGGAGGTACCCGATGATGGCGCTACCTCCGTAGCCGACAAGCGGGGCGGGATGATTGCCGCAGATGGCAGCCAGTATGATAGCAAGCCAGATCGCGCCGAATGCCGCGCCCCTTTCCAACGCGATGTTGCGACTGCCCCAGCTGACCGCGCAAGGCAGCAAGAGCGTCGCCGCCCCCACCGCGACAGCAATGCCAATAAGCGGGTGCGACTGCCACGATGAAATCAGAATGCCTTCTGTAAAACGTGCCGGCGGCAAGCTGTCCGTTCGCGCAAGGGTGATCAGGAAGCTGGTGCCACTGGCTGCCAGAGCAACCGCCACTTGTCGGTTGCGGTGCCAGATCCACAGCACCGCCATCACTGCGAACATGGCGCCAGCCATGGCCCTATCGGATTGCAGGGCCATTGCCGCTGCGGCAGTAATGATCGCGGCCACTCCTGCCTGCGTGGTGTTGCGCGCGTAGATCATGAGAAGGGCTGGAAGCAGGATCAGGCTCGGCTGAACCATAAGCGATCCAACGGCCACCCATCGTGCGGCACCATGGGAAGCGATGCCAAACATGCTGGTCAGAACCAGCAGACTGGCCATGATGACCATCGACGGGTCATGTATATCACGAAACAGCAAATGCCAGCGCGTCACCCCTGCTAGCATCGCAAGACCGATTACGAGGGACGCGATGTTCACGACGATCATCGAAAAGGGTGCGCCAGCCACATACAAATGGGCAACGCCAATCGAAACCGCCACGGTCGCGGCGAAGGCCGCTGCCAGACGAGGTTCAGCCCCATCATGCTGAAGGGCTAAGGCATCAACCAGTCGTGCCCACAGGAACGTCAGCGCTAGACCCGCCCCTGTTTCGGCAGCGAAGTGCAGGGCTTCGCGATCGTCATCGATAGTCGCTGCTTCTGCGCGGACGGCCTCGGCCCAGTCGCGCATCCTTTCGGGC
>Ga0075157_10001947_pt1 | contig 12379 bp, 11 predicted proteins | sample JI81BgreenDNA_FD_70967 | JGI IMG/M metagenome (GOLD analysis project Ga0075157, IMG submission 70967) | Wastewater effluent complex algal communities from Wisconsin, to seasonally profile nutrient transformation and Carbon sequestration -... | ecosystem: Engineered > WWTP > Effluent > Algae...
AAAAATGAACCAGCAATCTCCAAAGAAGAAAAAACAGACTCTATACCTGTTGTGAAAGTAAATGCTAAACAAATGCAAACAATGGGCATTGAACTTGAAAGCCTTCAGGAACACGCCATGAACGACTTTGTTTTAGCCAATGGTATGATAGACGTTCCACCAGAGAGTAGAGCTGTTGTAACTGCAAAAATGGAAGGTTTTGTTAAACAGTCTAACTTGTTGATTGGAGATTATGTTTCTCAGGGACAGGTACTTACTGTTTTGGAAACGCCTCGATTAATTATATTACAAGAAGATTATTTAACAGCTAAAAATCAAATAGTTTATTTACAGCAAGAATTTGATAGACAAACAAAACTTGCATCGGAAGATGTAGGAGCTAAAAAAAATCTTCAAAAAACTGCTTCAGAACTTCAAATGGCAAAAGTGAGATTGGCTAGTTTAGAAAAACAACTACAGTTCATAGGTTTAAATACTAATCATGTTACTGTAAACAGTATTTCATCACAATTTACAGTAATTTCACCTATCTCAGGTTATGTCAAAGCTGTTCATATTGCCAAAGGACAAAGCGTATTACCAGAAACTGTACTTTTCGAAATCACAAGCAAAGAGCATTTACATGTAGAACTACAAGTTTTTGAAAAGGATATTTCCAAAATAAAGAAAGGACAAAAAGTCTATTTCCAAAGCCCTAATTTGGGTAATCATATGTTTGAAGGAGATGTGTTTTTAATAGGTCAAAGTTTTGATAATCAAACAAAAACTGTGAATGTTCATGTACATTTTGAGGAAAAAAATACACCTTTTTTACCAAATATGTATATCAATGCTCGTATTGCAGTAGGTGAAAACAAAGTCTTGGCTATTGCTGAAGAAGCTATTGTGTACGAAGGCGATGAAAGTTTGATATTTTTCACTACAGATAAAAAGAATTTTTATCCAACCCCCATCAAAATAAAGAATAGAGATGGTGGTTTGGTAGCTTTTGAATTTATAAAGCAAGTTCCTGCTTCAGCATGGATTGTAAAAAAAGGTGCTAATTTTTTACAAACAGCTACCGAACCAGCCGAAGAAGAATAAAAACTAAAAAATCCCAAGAGCTAAACTCTTGGGATTTTCTTAAAATTCCCCTTTGAAATTTTGAGTTTTACCATCAGGAGTAGTTAATTTCCAATACCTTTCATATTCGATTTCAATTTCCTCAATTTTATATTTACCTTCTTTATTAGGAATGGTTACAGTATATTTGTTTTTTTCTTCATCTTTTTCTAAAATATTCATCTCAATTTCTTCTTTATTGCCTAAACCCCTGAAAAACATGCGAATATCTGTCTGATTGCTAACCTTATTCCAAGCATACTTGATAGAAATGTAGTCTGTAATAGGTTTTTTACTAAAATCAACCCAATAACTTTTGTTTTCATAAATTCTTGTTTTCCCCGAAGAAAATTTGAGCTGAATATCTGATCCTTTGCTTGTAAGGACAGCTGTTTCCTTAGTAGGTAACACAATAGAAACAGTTTTTTGTTTTAAAGGATCTCCAATAACCTTTAAATTCTTAGGTTCGCCAGAATCATTATCTTTGATGTAACGAGCATCTGTTCCCAATGGAGTAGGTATCCAGATTAAACGTTCACGAATACCCGTTTTAGGATTGATATAATAATAGTTTTGAGCAATAGTAAAACTGATCTGTAAGAGAAAAATGATTAAAAAGAATAATTTTTTCATGTTTTTGGGATTTAGGATTTATAAATATTCGTGTATGAAAACTTGTGTTTTGCCATCTGGATGTGTGAAAATAAGATCTTCCTTTAAATGAATGAGATAAATACCCTCTTTATTAGGAATAGCAACTTTGTAACTACCTTCTTTTGAGTCTGCCATTAAAATAACACATTTTACTTCTTTTTTTAACCCTAAACCTCTAAAATATATTTCTGTATTATCAGATAATAATTCAGGTGTATATCGAAAAGAAACATAATCTATCAAAGATTTGTTTGTCGAATCTATCCAACATTCTCTACTTTCATAAATTTTAATCTTTCCTGAAGGAAATTTAAGTTGGATATCCATTCCCTTTTGGGTTAAAACGGCTTTGCCAACATTTGGTAAAAAAATTGTAGTGGATGGCTGTGTTAGAGGGTCTCCTAAATATTTAACTTTTTTAGCGATGCCAGTATCTCTATCAGTTTTGTAAGTGGCATATGTGCCTATAGGAGTAGGTGTCCAATGCAAACGTTCTCTTACCCCTGTTGTAGGATGAATGTAATAATAGTTCTGAGCAAAAACTTGTGTTTTAAAACATACAAAAATATATAACAGAATAAACTTAAAACCCATGATAAAGGCAATTTTTATTTAATAAAATAATCAAAAATTATACAAATTTTGATTGATACCAAAATTTTGTTTTTGCTTTAAAAAAACTTACATTTGCTCAAAAAAATTACTATGGTAAAACTTGAAAAAGGTAAATATGCCAAGATAATCCGTTGGGTTTGGATTAGCTTTATTTTCGGGACATTATTTGCTTTCCTATTTATTTGGGCAATTACAATAGACTTTTTGGGTCTGTTTGGTGGTATGCCTAGTCTTAAAGCTCTTGAAAACCCCAAGAGTGAGCAAGCATCAGAAATTTATACTGCTGATGGTAAACTGATGGGTAAATATTTTACAATAGATAGACAACCTGTCGAATTTGAGGAGATTTCTCCTTATGTTATCAATGCACTCATTGCCACAGAAGATGTACGTTTTGAGCAACATGCTGGAATTGATGCCAAAGCTGTTGGTAGAGCACTCTTCAAGATGGGAGGAGCTGGTGGAGGTAGTACACTTACGCAACAATTAGCCAAAAACCTTTTTGATACAAGAGGTAAAGAAAATAGAGGAGCTCTTTCTAAAATTCCATATTTGGGCTTAGGTATTGTTAAACTGAAAGAGTGGATTACGGCTGTTCGTTTAGAAAGAAGTTATACCAAAAAAGAAATAATCACCATGTACCTCAATGAATGTGGGTTTGGACATAATGCTTTTGGTATTCAGGCAGCAGCTAAAACTTATTTTAATAAAAATGCCTCAGATTTAAATCTGACTGAGGCTGCAATGCTTGTAGGAATGTTACAGGCTCCTAGTACATATGACCCTGTAAATCCTGAAAAACAAAAAGCTGTTATTGAAAGACGTAATACAGTTTTAGGACAATTGAAAAACTATAAATTTATTACAGAAGAAGATTTTCAGAAATATAAAAACGAACCAATCAGACTCAACTACCATCCTCAAGATAACAGTGAAGGAATAGCTCCTTATTTTCGTAACGAGGCATTCAAAGAAGTTATTAGATGGGTTATTGAAAAAGGTTATGCCAGAAACGAAAAAGAGGCAAAAGAATATATTTATACAGCAGGGCTAAGAATCTATACAACCATTGACAGCAAAGTCCAGACACATGCAGAAGCTGCAATGGAAGAACACATGAAAGACAAACAAAGAAGATTTTATGCTCACTGGAAAGCGATAGGTAGAAACCCTTGGGTAGATGATTATGGAAGAGAAAAAGTGGGATATATTGAGCAAAATGCTAGAAGGACTATTTTGTATAAACAATTACAAGCTAAATATGGTAAAGATGAAAAAGCCATATTCAACGAATTTAATAAGCCCAAACAAATGCGTGTATTTACGTGGGCAGGCGAAAAAGATACTGTAATGAGTCCTATGGATTCTATACGCCACTATAAACATTTTTTGCAAATCGGAATGATGTCCATAGAGCCTAAAACAGGGCATATCAAGGCTTGGGTAGGAGGTATCAATTATCGCCATTTCCAATACGATCAAGTGAGGCAAGGAAGACATCAACCAGGCTCTACATTTAAGCCTATTGTATATGCTGCTGCCATAGATGTAGGCTATACACCTTGTCATAAAATGCCTGATGTTCCTGTGATTTTCCCTGGCTGGATTCCCAAACAAGATGGTGGATATTCTGGAGGGTTGTATCCATTACGCAAAGCAATGGGATACTCCATCAATACAATTGCTGCTGGTATTACTAAAGAAATAGGCGTAAATGCAGTAAGACGCTACGCAAAAGAATTAGGTGTTGAAACAGAACTACCACAAGTGGCATCAATTTGCTTGGGTTCACATGCAATGGCTATGTACGACCTGTTAGGAGCTTATACAGTTTTTCCTAACAGAGGTTATCACAATAAACAAATGATGATCACCAAGATTACAGATAAAAATGGTAAAGTTTTAGAAGAATTTGCACCACAAATCAGAGAAGTAATGAGTGAGAAAAAAGCTTATATGATGGTGGATATGTTGATGGCAGGAACAGAAAAGGGAGGTACATCTGCTGCATTACATGGTTATCCTATTCTATTTGCTAACAAGAACCAAATAGGTGGAAAAACTGGTACAACACAGAACCAAGCAGATGCATTGTATGTGGGTGTCACTCAGGATCTTATTACAGGTGTTTGGGTTGGTGGTGACGACAAGGCTGTTCGTTTCTTAAGTATGTATGAAGGACAAGGAGCTGTATTGGCTTTGCCAGCATTCGCTTACTTTATGCGTAGAATCTATGGTGATCAGACATTACCTTACAAACAAAGACCCTTTGAAAAGCCTGCAAACTTCGATTTAGATGAGTTGGATTGTGCCAAAATGGATGCCAATATTGAAAAAGTTGGAGATGATTATAAAAAGAAAAAAAATAGATAACATTTCAATAAGAAAAACAATAGTTTCATAAAAACTTTATGAAACTATTGATGAATTAAAGTTACTTTTAAGCATAACTTTAACCTTAAAAAACAAAAATATGAAAAAAGTATTTTCTTATTTTAGCTTACTTGTAATGTTGTTTATGTTTACGGCATGCCCTTATTCTGCGGAGTTCGCTTTAAGTGAACCCAATGAAAATATAAAAAAAGAATATTTGGGAACATGGGCTGAAGAATCGCAGTTTGAAAATGCACCTTATTACGTCATCACTAAACTGACAGACAAAACCTATCAGTTTGAAAAAAATGAATACAGTGAAACAGACAAAGCGTATAAAAAAACTGTACTCACGGGGCATTTTACAAAATTGGGTAATGTAAATTTTTTAAATTTAAAAGATAATTCAGAAGATAAGTACTATTTTCATAAAGTAGAGCTTTCTGCTGATAAAAAACAGTTTGTGATTTATGAAGTTACAGATAATATTGATGAAAAATTTGCCAATGCAAATGATTTAAAAGCATTTTTTGATAAAAACAAAGATTTGAGTTTCTTCTATAATAGAGAAGAAAAAAAATATAACAAAAAGTAAATAAAAGGGCTTTAAGCCCTTTTTTTAAGCATGAATATAAAAAAATCCATATTACTGCGTATCCGAATAGCCTTTTTGGCTATTTCTCTTATTTCCCTAGTTTCTATCATAAGAATTTGGGTTTTACAACAAGGCAAATGGGAAGAAAAATTTGCAAAACGTGATATCCGTTTTCGTAAAATACCTGCCCAAAGAGGAAATATTTATGCCAATGATGGAAGCCTTTTAGCTACATCTATGCCCTATTACAAAGTAGCCATAGATCCCACTATTCCAGAAAAAAGTGATTTTGATAGTAATATAGATACACTAGCTAGAAAACTATCAGATTTTTTTCAGGAAGGAACACCAACAGCTTACAAAAATGATATAAAGCGAGCCAGAGATGCTAAAAAAAGATTTATCTATTTAAGTAATAAACGCATTGATTATCAGGCAAAACAAATGATGTCTGAGTGGGCATTATTTAAACCCGAAAAAGCATCTAAAACTAAAAAGGCAAAAAGAGGAATGGTGATATTTGAGCCTGAATATCAAAGATTTAAACCGTTTGGAATGCTAGCTGCTCGTACATTAGGATATATTAGTGAAGATGCAGGTGTGGGTTTAGAGTATGCATTTAACAAACAATTAGCAGGAAAAACAGGACAAGCTCTGTTTCAGAGAATATCAGGAGGAAATTGGGTGCCTTATAATAAAGGCTCTTATATAGAACCTGAAGATGGATTAGATATTTACACAACCCTCGATGTAAATATCCAAGATGTAGCACAAGATGCTTTAAGTGAAGCAGTTATTGAAAATGAAGCAGATTTTGGTTGTGTGGTAGTAATGGAGGTAGCGACTGGCGAAATAAAGGCATTGGCTAATTTGGGTAGAAATGAAGATGGTAGTTATACAGAAAATTACAACTATGCAATTGGAGATAAAGGTAGTACCGACCCTGGCTCTGTATTCAAATTGGCATCAATGATGGCACTACTAGAAGATAAAGCTGTAAAAGTAACTGATTATGTGGATACAGAAGATGGTGTGAAAGATTTTTATGGCGTAAGGCTCAATGATGTGAAAAAAGGAGGTTTTGGTACAATTACAGTTCAGAGAATGTTTGAAGTATCTTCTAGTATTGGTATAGCCAAATTGGTAAATGATAGGTTCAAACAAACTCCTATGAAGTTTATAGAATACTTACAAAAATTTGGATTGAATACTTCTTTGGATTTTCAGATGGCAGGTGAAGCAAAGCCATATATCAAAACACCACAAGATCCAACATGGAGTGCTACATCACTTCCTTGGATGTCAATTGGTTATGAAACAAGAATTTCCCCTCTTCAAATGTTAGCTTTTTATAATGCAGTTGCTAATAATGGAAAAATGGTACAACCCATCATTGTAAAATCTATTAGAAATGCAGACGAAGTAGTTCAGGATTTTCAAACAATAGTGCTGAAAGAAAAAATATGTTCTGATAGTACAATTATGCTTCTGAAAATGCTTTTAGAAGGTGTTGTAGAGCGTGGAACAGCCAAACTTGCTAGAAACAATCTTTATAAAATTGCGGGTAAAACCAGTACATCTCAAAAGTTTAGAAATGGAAAATATGTAAAAGCTTATCATACTTCTTTTGCTGGCTTTTTCCCATCCCAAAAACCCAAATATAGCTGTATTATAGTCATAGATAATCCACGTGGCGAACGCCAGTATGGTGGAGATGTGGCTGCACCCGTATTTAAAAAAGTAGCTGATAAACTTTTTTATCAGGATATAGAACTACAAAGAAGTCTTAGTTTGGGAGGTTTACCTAACAATAATTTTGTGGCTACACAAGTGCCAGCTTATGCTCCTATGCTCAAACAAGCTTATCAGGTATTAGGAATTTCGCCTCAAAGCATAGATACTACATCTGAGTGGACAAAAGCTAACTTTAACCCTGATGCTTCTATTAGTCTGCAAAAAGCAGATGTAAAAAAAGGTTTTATGCCTAATCTAAAAGGATACAGCCTAAGAGATGCTCTTTTTATTTTAGAGAACAGAGGTGTAAAAGTAAAAATAGAAGGGCAGGGCAAAGTTTATCAACAATCGGTACGCCCTGGGCGTGGAATAGGCATTGGTGATAAAGTTACATTAAAACTGAAATAATTGTTTTTAATTTAATTAGACTTGGCATGATATATGTTGAATTTTAAATTCAAAAAATTTAACCTAAATAAAAATATGCTGAAAGTTGTTAAATTTATTGTTATTGTCCTAATAGGCTTCTCATTAGATGCATGTAAAAAAAGCGATACACCTACTCCTACTGAAGTAGAATTGCCTGAGAATATTATAGGTACTTTTAGAGCTGATTGTTTATATTACACAAATGGTAGCAATAATATGAGTACCTGTAGTGGTGCTGTAGCCACACTGATTGATACAGGAAATGATACCTACTCTATAACCTTTAGTAATAATGTTCCGGCCTTGGTTAACCTTAAATTTGAGGTTGATAACAATGGCAATTATGTTAGTGTTGATATAGATGGTAGCACAGCAGGTATAACTTTGTCAGCCTATGACTTAAATGTGGGAGTTAACAAAACAAGTGAGTCGTGGCGTTTTTTAGGCTATAAATGGAAATAAATTCTGAACATTAGAACCAAAGGGTCTAATGTTTTTTTTTGCTCATTCAAATAAAAACCTCGTAGACAGACAATTTTTTTATTCCTATTAAGTTTGGGGTCAGTGAAGGTATGACTCAAAATATAATTTTATAGAATGAATACCTTACTACACCTAATTATCTCGTAAAAACGAAATATAAAGATTAAACATAACTTTTAAAAAAATCTTAATTTTTTTGTAACCACTTCTAAAGTAGTGCTGTCAAAGGCTGTAGATGTTCAACTTTAAAATATTACAGTCATGGAAGTTTTAGTTCCTATCAGCATGTTTGCTACAGTATTCGGAGTTTTGTATATGCACTACACTACTCGTCATAAAGAAAGAATAGCCCTTATCGAAAAAGGTACAGATGCCTCTGTATTTTATTCAACAGAAAAAGCTAAAGAAAAAAAATATTATAGCCTACAATTTGGTATATTAGGTGTTTGTATTGGTATCGGAATTTTAATGGGTAATATTTTACACCACAACCTAGGCATGAAGGATGAAGTTGCTTATAATTCAATGATATTCTTGATGGGAGGTATAGGTTTGATTGTATTCCACGTTATCAATTTGAAACAACAAAAATCTAATAAATAACCTTTTTAGGCAAATGACCCCACAAGAAGAAAATGCCTATATAACGGCAGTGTTGGAGGGCAACACTCAGGCTTATGCTTACTTAATCAATAAGCATAAGAGTCTAGTATATAGTCTATGCCTAAAAATTACAAAAAATAAAGAAGATGCTGAAGAAGTGGCACAAGATGTGTTCTTAAAAGCATATCAGCAACTAAGTACTTTTAAAAGAGATTCTAAATTTGCGACGTGGCTTTATAGAATTGCCTATAATACATCACTTAACAAAATAAAGCGAAAAAAAGTGTGGCAAGAGTCTATCCATCAGGATGATGAAGACCATCCCACACTTCAAATTGAAGATACTACTTTTGAAAACCAATTTGATTTACTCAATTTGGCAGAAAAAAGAAAATATATTCAAATCGCTATGCAGGCTTTATCGGAGCAAGATGCTGTGATTATTACACTTTTTTACTTTGCTGAGCATAATTTGGAGGAAATAGCAGAAGTAACGGGCATAGACAAAAATAACGTAAAAATAAAACTTCATAGGGCAAGAAAGAAACTCTACAACGAACTTTCTTGTTTATTACCCAAAAAAGAACTTGAAACTCTAATAGGTTAAGGTCATGGATACATTCAATTCGTTTCAGGAAGAAAAAAATAAAAAAGAAGAGCTATCTACAGAATCCAAGTGGATTCATAAAATGCTGGAAGAAGAAAAAACATGGACTTTAGATGAACCTTCTATATTGTTCACAGCCAATATCATGGATAAAATAAAAACGAAACAACGCCCAGTTTTTCATAAGGGTATTGTTTGGTTGTTTGGAGGCGTTTGGGCTATCATTTTTATAGTAGGAATTATGCAGGCAATACCCAAATTAAAGCCTATAAGTTGGGACTTGCCAAGCTTAAATTTCAACAAAATATCAGAATTCTTTAGTTTTGAAGCAAATGCATCTTTAATCATGCTGGCAAATATGTTGATAGCAGTTTGGGTGTTTTTTATTATTCAACGTTTTCTACAAAGTCGGAATGAAAAAAAAGTCTCAAAAGCATAAAATTTTAAACCTCTTGACTCAGGAGGTTTTTTTATTTCTATAAAAAAATATATTTTCGACGAATAAATACTTTGTATGCAAATTCATCATCAATATATTATACTTACAGGAGCTGCTTCAGGCATTGGAAAGGAACTCTTGATACTACTTTCAAAATATAAATGCCACATTTTGGCTGTGGACTTGAACGAAGCTTTATTAAATGAAACTATTTCAAATATTTCAAACCCACAAGCCCAAATTAAAGCTTATCAAGCAGATTTAAGTACTGAAATTGATAACAATGCTTTGTTTGAGTATGCCTTGCAAATATTTACTCAAATAGATATTTTTATTGCCAATGCAGGTTTTGCTTATTACGAAAAATTAGAAAAACCTAACTGGGAGCATATTGAGAAAATTTATCAGGTTAATGTATTTTCTCCAATTTATAGTTTGCTTAAAATGAGAGAAATTAATAAAGGAAGAGCATACTATGTTTGCATGACAGCCTCGGCAATGGCAAAAATGGGACTGGCTGGCTATGCATTATATGGTGCAACAAAGGCTTCGTTAGATAGATTTGCAGATGCTTACAGATATGAAACAGACGATAAAGGTGTTCTAGGACTAGTATATCCGATTGCTACCAAAACTAATTTTTTCGAAAAAGCAGGAAATGCTCCTTTACTTTTTCCTTCGCAAACGGCTCAAATTGTAGCCAAAGCTATATTAAGGGGTATTCTCAAAAATAAAAAAACAATGATTCCCTCTAAAATTTTTTGGCTTTCACATATTTTAAGTTTTATGCAAGAACTACTTAATAAACCTTATCAACTTTATACAAAGAAATTTCTCAAAGAAAAACTTTCAAAAGAGAACTAACTTTTTAGTTGTATCATAAGATTTTATAGAAAAAATTTGGCTTTCAAAGGCTTTTCATTATTTTTAGACAAAGAATAATATCTTTCAAACTTTTAAAACAGTATTTATTATGGCAAACGGAAAAAGTGCACTCGTTACTGGTAGTTCTAGTGGTATAGGTTTAGGTATAGCAACAGCTTTGGCTCAGGCTGGCTACAATATTATGTTTAACGGTTTGGCTAGAAATGACGATGAAAAAAATGCAGCAGAAAAAATAGCGAAAGAAGTAGGTGAGAAGTATGGTGTAAAAACGCTGTTTAGCCCCGCAAACATGATGAAGGGAGAGGAAATTAGAGCGATGGTGGCTCTTGCCGAACAAACTTTTGGAAGCGTAGATGTATTGGTAAACAATGCGGGTATTCAGTTTGTATCTCCTATTGAAGATTTTCCAGAAGAGAAATGGGATGCAATTATTGCTATTAACCTTACAGCAGCTTTTCATACAAGTAAAGCTGTTTGGAAAGGCATGAAAGCAAGAGGTTTTGGTAGAATTATCAATCTTACATCTGCTCATGCTTTGCAAGCTTCTGAGTTTAAGTCCGCATATGTAGCTTCTAAACATGGCGTAACAGGACTTACTAAAACTTTGGCTTTAGAGGGTGCTGTTTGTGGTATTACTTGTAATGCAATTTGCCCAGGGTACGTACTTACTCCGCTTGTAGAAGGGCAAATTCCTGACCAAATGAAAGCCCACAACATGACTCGTGAGGAGGTAATTCAAAAAGTAATGTTGTATAAGCATGCAATTAAAGATTTTGTAACAGTAGAGCAACTAGGTGCTTTAGCTGTATTCTTATCTTCTGATGCTGCAAAACTCATTACAGGAGTATCTATACCCGTAGATGGTGGTTGGTCTGCTCAATAAAAGCTATTAATTTTTAAAAATATACCTTCTTAGTTCTAAACTAGGAAGGTTTTTTATTACCTATTTTATGTGTATATATACAAAAAAAAGTATAATTTCGTTTTAAACTATATTGAAACCTATAAGGTTTTATGTATATATATTGCGATAGATTTAATTATAATTTTAAACCTTATAGGTTTTAGTTCATGGATAAAAGTACATTAATTTTTCCTTATTCAGCTTGGTGGATATTGGCGTGTCTGTTGGCAGGAGGTATATATGCTTTCATATTATATTGGAGAGACACTTATTTTGATAAAAAAGTACGATATACTTTAGCAGCTTTAAGAACTTTGGTCGTAAGTATTGTTGCATTTTTATTGTTAGCACCTGTTTTGAGAAGTATTAGAAATAATACAGAAAAACCTTCTGTGGTATTTGCACTGGATAACTCCCAATCCATGACACTCACTCAAGACAGCAATCAACGGAAACAATGGATAGCCGAATTAGAAAAAATTAAAACTAAATTAGAAAATGAAGATATTGAAGTAAATCTTCAAACATTTGATAATGAAGAAGATTTGAAAAAAGTTCGTTTCAAAACCCAAAGCTCTGACTTAGGAAAACTGCTTTCTACTATTACAAACAATTACGAAAACAGACACCTAGATAAAATTGTACTTATTTCGGATGGTATTTATAATCAGGGAATTGCTCCAGAGTTTTTAAATATCAATGTACCTGTTTATACAGTAGGTTTGGGAGATACCACCATTCGTAAGGATTTAGCTGTTCAGGCTGTATTTTTTAATAAATTGGCTTATTTAGGAAATAAATTTCCAATAGTAGCTGAAATCAAAAACAATGGATTTGAAGAAAGAACTGTCAATGTTTCTTTACTTCAAAATGGGGCAACCATTGCAAGCCAAACTGTAAGGCTCAGAAAAGAAGATATTTCTGAAGTAGATTTCTTGGTACAAGCTAATCAGAAAG
>Ga0075157_10001948_pt1 | contig 12369 bp, 11 predicted proteins | sample JI81BgreenDNA_FD_70967 | JGI IMG/M metagenome (GOLD analysis project Ga0075157, IMG submission 70967) | Wastewater effluent complex algal communities from Wisconsin, to seasonally profile nutrient transformation and Carbon sequestration -... | ecosystem: Engineered > WWTP > Effluent > Algae...
CGCACCACGGTTGTAAAATCCTGCTATTTGTAGGAATGTCGTGGCACTATCTACCCGATTGAGCAAACCACTGATCTGACCACCTGTGGCTTTGACTGCCTGATTGTATATACCACCGATTTGTAGCCCACGAAGCGTATGCGTTTTCTGATAAACACCTGAAATTTGGATGCCATCGGTGATGCTGTCATTGATATTGATGACGCCTGCTATTTGTAAACCTTTGGCGTTTCCTTTTACGGCATTCATGACACCGCTGATTTGAGTCCCCGTGACATTTTTTGATACTGCATTGACTACTCCAGCAATGTGTAAACCATCGACATTTCCATCATCAAAGTTAAACACACCACCGATTTCTACACCCTTGAGTCCTTTAGAGTGTCCACCTATGATATTGAGTGAAATTTTATTTCTTGTGTGGAAAGAAAGTTGTTTATTTGTGCTTATTGATGGTAACAACGATACAGAAAAGCTTTTAAAAATAGTATCATTTATATTTACAAGGTCAATATATTTCAATTTCATTTTACGCCAAAAATTCTCATTATAGCTAGACTTTGAAATCTTAGGTGCTGATGATATCCTGTCACTGTTCACTGAACCAAGCTGTAATTCCCTTCTTGTTAATGAATCAAATTCGGGGATTCTTTGCCTCGGAAACGAACGCATTTTGATGTTTAATGTTTGGCTACTAGAACCAACAATAAGCAAAGAAGTATCAAGGTAATTCTCTTTGGCAATATTGATTTTTATTTGCTTTGTACTTACAGGAACACTAAAAGCAAATCTTCCTTTTTTGTCAGAATTGACTAAAATTTTATGCCTTTTGACATAAATACTAGCATCGCTCAGTGGTTCGTTTGAGTTTGGATCAATGATTGTTCCTCTTATACTTAACGCTTTATTTTTAATATCTTTGATTGGTTTGACGATGATGTATTTCTCTTTAATTGAAATATGGATGTTTAGTGATGTCTCCAAAATGGGCAACACATCTTTTAAAGGTTTTTTGATAACCTGAATGGACACCTGCTGATTATCTTGAAATTCACTGTAAGAAAAGACCATTCCTGTTTGATTTTGTAAATCTCGAAATATGACATTCGCAGGCGTATTATTGTACTGAAGAGTGACTTCTTGATTTATATCTGATTGACTGTGTGAGACATTCCATACCAATAAAGTCAGCATACTGATGATGATTCTTATTGACATGGCTTTCCTTCTATTTTGTAGTGATGGTCTTGGTATTCATATTTAAAACCCAATGTTTCGGCTATAATAGTGATGATCGTGGCCACTTCTTCGTCAAAAAATTGTGTGGTTATTTTGCATTCGCCAATAGATTCTGGTGATAATTGCACATCTATCTCATATGTTTTTTCGAGTAAATCAACCACTTCCACCAAGCGTGTATCCTTAAAGTCAAACTTCAATACTTTGGTATCCAAATCGGTAATGATGGTCTTTTGTGAACGAATATACCATGCTTTTTCACCAGCTTTGATAATGATCTCGCTGCCATGTTCGTCATAAAGGCGCACGATACCCTCATTGACTACTACATAAACTGTATCGGAATCAGGCATGCTTTCTACACTAAACACCGTACCTAAATCTTCAATAAAAACACCATTGGACTCGATGATGAATGGCAAATCTTCATTGTGCGTCACTGTAAATTTGCCTTTACCACTTAATTTTAGCTGTCGATGCTCGGTACCAAAACCATTTTCATAACTGATTTTGCTATTTGATTGTAAGGTCACTTCACTTTGGTCAGAAAGCGATTGGGTGATAGCAGTTGAATTGGCTATCAATTCTACAGGCATTTTATTATCTTTCATTAGGAATACAACAGCCAAAAGCCCTACAACTAAAACAGCTGCTAATCCATACATCCATCCCATTTTAGGGCTTGGTTTTGGTTTAGCATTGAACTTTTGCCAAGCAGATTTTTTATCTGGTGCAGACCATTCTACATTTGAAACCATCAAAAACGACTGTTGCATGTTGTCAAAATACAATTGATTTTCTTTGGAGATTTGTTTCCACTCTTCTAGTTGCATCGCTTCATCAGGTGTCGCTTCTCCACAAAGATATTTGCTGATAAGATCATCTATGCTGTGATTATTTATGTCCATTATAAGTATGTTAATATCGTGAGGGCAATGATTTGGATATATTCTGACAAAGCGACTCTCATTGTCTTAAGTGCTTTACCCATTTGGTTTTCAATAGTTTTGGGCGATAGATTTAGTTTTTCTGCTATCTCATTATACCTGAGTCCATCCATCCTACTCATAGAGAATATTTTACGACATTGTTCAGGAAGGCTTTCGATGGTTTCCTTTATTTTGTCGGCGATTTCTTGAATAATGAGTGTGTCCGTCACCGCTGTGCTTTCTACATTGGGGATGGTATTTAAATATTTCGTGGCGACTTTGTTGTGCTTGATTTTATTCATACACTTGAAGTAAACCGCTTTGTATAAGTAAGCTTTGATTGATGAGTGAATGACTAACTTGCTTCGATCATGCCACAAATCCATAAATACCGACTGTACAATATCTTCAATATCATTTTGATCCTTGACCATCGTCTGACAATATCGGTATAGTGCATCGTAATGATCTGAAAACAACTGCTCAAAAGTAGCAGTATCTACGGATTTGATTTCTTGTATGTATTTGATTTTATCATTCATAACATTGAACCTAAGGCATCCGCCCTTTTTATAAAAAAATTATTGTATCACTTCAAACATACTTATTATTGAAGATCATTAAAATTAGGAGCTAAAATAAAAAGTGCGTATGTTAAAAGCATCTTTCTCTTTCATTGGATCAAATTCTTAATCTACATACGCACCTAAAAATTTTAATTATCTATCCTGAGGAAATCACCATTCATGTTAAACTCTAGATCAATTCCAATATTTAGTTGGACATTTTGATTTCTATCATCCAATTCCCAGTCTGTGATAAAATTTGACGGATAGTTTACCGTCACATATTGAAGGATTTTTTCGGGAATAACAGAGTCAGGCAATTTAGTTATTCCGTCAATGTCAATTATTTCATTTTTTCGATTAAATTCTAAACTTACATTTTCGGAAAGAAAGACTTCATAAGATTTAGTTAATCCGTCTCTATCTTTAATTACCTGTAAAATTGTGTTTTTTGGAAAATGTGTCGAAATGTAACTCGTTATTTCACTTGAAAGGTCAGTAGAAGTTATAATTTCTTCTTTGTCACAACTTGTAAGTAAAGCAAGTGAAAAAATAAATGCTGTCGTCATGAAGAATGTTTTAAGATAAGATTTTTTGTTCATTCTATAAATATTTAGATATAATTGCTACTCTATTCTGGATTTTCGCATTCTCCATTCTTATTTTAAACTAATACTAATAAGTTTCACTATGTCAATGAATCAAAGAAATACTATACACAAAATATTAAGTGTCATCGAATGTTTCAAAAAGAAATCCCAAAATATAAAATTAATTTCGGTAAGATTAATACTATTCATTTCCCTTTGTTTGACTATATGAAAACAAAAGGTGGATTTACCCCTATTGGAAAATTAAAAGATTTAAAAATAAAATTTGTGTTGTCAAGAACTACGGACAATGAAAGATATATGTACTACGTACTTATGACCCTTTAAAAAAAATCAAAATCTTATTTAAAATCAGGTTTGAGGTATTTACTTTCCTTGTGAAAAAATTACAAAAGCAGAGCGCTAATTTGCCTTTTTCGAAAAATCCAAATTAAAATTGGAATTGATAATCAGTCCGTGATTGTTTTGAAATATGTTTTTCCCATCTATGAGCCTTCCAAACTGTATGATTTGATTCAAATAGCCTGCTTCTATCCTGATAAATTTATTAAATCTATAACCCATTAATACACCTATCCGATTTTGGTCAAAAACATTGGCATTGACATTGGGGCCGAAACCAATGAATATTTCATCATAAAATGCTAAGTATGGAGTGCGATCTTCAATGGCAGACCCTTTCAATGGTACTTGAACTCTCAACATATACCTGATTCTGTGTAATAAAGGGAATTCATCTTCTGACGTCACACTAGGCTTAGAGTATCTACCCACAAATCTTTGTTCCAACATGAACCTGTGTGAGAAATCAATAATTCCTTCTTTATGGCTGGTTTGGGCCATCTGAAAAATTCGGTGTTCTGTAAAATTTCTGCCCAAACTATTCAGTGGAATTTCTCCATAAGGCCAAGTTTCTATATGGGCATATCCTACTCTGAATAGTACTCTTGGATTAAGTTGGTAGTTCAGCCCAACCCTGATCAGACTTTGCTGCCATTTGGATATGATTTCATCTCGTCGCCATTGATACTCCGTGTGCAAACCCACCTTTGGGGACAACTTAATGCTGCCAAAGTAATTATACCAACCTATGGTGCCATGGGTATTGACCCTGTTATTCTGAGCAAATCCATTAATTAAAGTGGTGAAAACAAAAAAGCTGATTAAAATTTGCTTGTTCAATGATTTTACTTTTAATTAGGTCATACACTAAAAAATCTAAAATCGCATTTTATAACCAAAACTTTGATTGTCAATACCATTTAGATTCAACTTAAATTTATTATCATGTATATCAACAAACTTAAGATTTTTTAGTTCTCCCAATTCCAAAGGTACTTTTTTGAACTTGTTATTATTTATGTAAAGAGCTTCCAAATTTTGCAAACGCAATAGGCTTGTTGGTATTTTTTTAAGATTGTCATTTTCTAGATGTAATATTCTCAAGTTTGGAAGATCTTTAATGACATCAATACTTGCTTCAACATTCATATTCTTTTCATCATTGAGGTATATTTCATTGAGATTGTATAGGTTTGAAAATGAATTTGGCAACACTTTGAAATCATTGCCTGATAAGTCCAGTACTTTTAAGTTTTTTAAGTATCCAATCCCCTCAGGTATTTCTCGTAAATGGTCATTCTTCAGGCTGAGGTATTCTAGATTTTGAAACTTATCCCACATACTATCAGGTATAAATTCCACTTGCTTTTCAGTCAAATTAAGTCTGTACACTTTGTCAGGTGCTTTTAAGGCTTCTTCAATATTCGTAAATTCTTCCTTCTGATTAAGGAAATCTTTTGAGGTTTGTCCAGATAAAGACTGAAAAAAGAATATCCAAAACCAAGCTATAATCAATGGTCTTATGTAAAAATTCGTCATCATTAAAATCATTTAAAGTTTTGAAAAATATGAATGAGGCTATCTAAATAAAAATAAATAGACAGCCTCACTTAATCTATGAACTTACATACTAGGACTGAATGGTAAAGCAGATTTATGTACGATGATCCTGAGTTTACCATCTTTACCTTTTTTAAATACCCAGGTTTTATCTACCATGACTTCCTTACCATCCTTGTCCGTAACCCAAACATTACCCATAGTAATAGCTACAGAACCGTAAATTTGAATTCCTTCATTATTCGGTCCAGCATTATCATAGCGGGCTTTTACCCAAGGTGTCAATGCAAATCCTTTATCATTGGGATAATCAGGGTCGCCTCCCACAAAATATGCCAAAGCTCCCTTTTTGTCATTGCGAAAAGTTCGATCCCCAAATGCAAGCGTGGGTTTAAAAAACACCTTCCCATTATCATAGTTATAAGCGGTGGATAGTACCTGTTCTGCAAATGCTTTATAATCACCACCTTCTTCTTTGATCTGCCCTATTCTAACCAATGCATCACACCAAGCTTGCTGTGCTGCATTTACTTCATCATAAGTAATGACATCCTGAGCTCCTTCCTCCACATACACGAGACCAAGCTCTTCAATGACTTTTTGTACGTTTTCTGTACTTTGGTTGATGGCATTTTCTGCTTCTTGCTGTACTTTGTCACTAATTTGATTGCATGACATTAAAAAAAAGAGTGCAAGCATTGTTGGAATTAAATAATTTCTCTTTGTCATTGTTAAAAAATTATGGTGCCTACTTCTTAAAACGGTGTTCGGCTATTCCGTCATTATTCAATTATATAAATTCCGAACAAGTAAAATTACTTTAAAATTAAGGTTGGAATCTATTTACAAAATAAACAAATCCACAAACAAATGTTCATTTAATTTAATTTATAAATAATATGATTACTATAAACTAAATTAATGCATAGCAAGTATATCACTACAGTACTTATTCCTAATTTAATGATGAGAGAGAAATTGAATCAATAGGTTTCAAATTCCCGGAAAGGAGACTTCAAACTAAATGGAGAAAATATGTTTCGAAAATATTTGAAAAGTTATTAATGGGGCAAGTAAATATGCATCCAATCAAAATACTTATTTTGAATATTGACTTTTTCTTCTGATAAATAAGCTAAAAATGCTCTAGCTGCGGGAGTTAATGATTTGTTCTTTAACCATACTAGTCTCCAAGTAGCTACCGTCGGCAGATCGTTGATCGGAATGATTTTCAGGCTACCATCCTTGATTTGATCTTTCATGCCCACTAATGGCAAAATAGAGATGCCCATGCCTGCCAAAATAGCTTGTTTTAAGGCTTCATTAGATGTAAATTCGATTTTCTTAGTAGGTCTTACTTTGTTTTTTTCCAAGAATCTTTCAGAAATGAATCGAGTAGCTGAACCTTCTTCTCTTAACAAAAATGGATATTTATTCAATATTTGCATTAAGTTTTGATCATATTGATCCCAAATTTCTGTATTACATACTAAAAAAGAATAATTGGGCAACAATTCTATTTGTTCTACATCCAAATTGGGTGGCACTACTGTAAGCAGCGCAAAATCAGTCTGATTATCCTTCAGCGTTTCGACTACCACAGGTTTATTGCTGGTATCCATATATAAATCAAGCCCTTGGTTTTGCATAAAAAAATCACTTATAAAATATGGCATAACATATTTGCCGGTAGATACGATAGATATTTTTATCTTGCCTGAGAGCAAGCCATTAAATTGTTGTATCTTATAGTTAATTTCCTCTACCTCAAAAAGTATATTTCTGGCAGCTTTTGCAATTTCATACCCAAAGTCAGTAATGTAGACCTTTTTTCCGATCACTTCGGTAAGTGGCAAGCTAAATTGTTCCTGAAAATTTTTAAACTGGATGGATACCGCAGGTTGACTTAGATTTAGACTTTGCGCCGCTTTGGTGATAGACTCGTGATCTACTATGGCTATAAATACATTTAACTGATGGAGCGTATAGTTCATAAAAATAACTTATCGAAATGATCAAAAATATAAATCATTTTAAATAAACATCCAATATAGATTAATGTTTAATGACTATATTTTTCACCATATAAATCTAAATACCATGAATACCAAATTAATGTTTCTCGTTTTTATGAGTATTGCTATCACCAGCTGTGTGACGGTAAGACCAGGAGAGGTAGGGATGGTTCAATCCCTCGGTAGACTTTCTAATAAAGTCAAAACTCAAGGACCAGTCTTTTTCAATCCATTTACCCAAAGAGTAATTAAAGCATCTATTCAAACAGCCAACCTCGAACTATCTTTGAATTTACCTAGTAAGGAAGGTCTCAGTGTAAACTCTCAGATATCTATACTGTATCGTCTCGAAAAAAATAAAGTTCCTGATATCATTAAAGAATTAAGTTTAGATTACGAGCCTGTGATAGCAAATGTTTTCAGATCAGCTTCAGCAGATGTTTGTTCTCAGTTTTTTGCTAAGGACATGCACTCTGGTATGAGGGCTACCATAGAAGAAGAAATCAGAAAGAAAATGGACGTAATCTTAGGACCTCAGGGTATTGTCATAGAGTCAGTTTTGATGAAGAGCATTCAACTTCCTCCTGGATTAGCTAATTCAATAGAGCAAAAGCTTCAAGCTGAGCAGGATGCTATGAGAATGGAATTTATTTTACAACAAGCAAAACTGGAAGCTGATAGAAAAATCATAGAAGCTAAAGGTGCAAGAGATGCTCAGATTATCATGTCTGAAGGATTGACAGACCAAATCCTTAAGTTAAAAAGTATAGAAGCCATGAACAATTTGGCTAAATCTCCTAATGGTAAAATCATCATTACTAATGGGTCATCTCCACTTGTTTTGGAGCAATAACACGGAAGTTCTTTAAAAATTAGTTCATACACGTTTTGTTTTGTTAAATTTTTTGTTTTGTTAATTAATCCGATAAAACCCTTCATCGATAAAAGTATCATGAAGGGTTTTAGGGTTTTTTAGATGGCAATAATTAACGCGCATAACTTTCTTTAGAATATTACTTAACCAGATAAATATACTTATTATGTACTCAAAATTTACTTTTATTTTTATCACGGTCATGACCATTTCGAGTTGTGTGACTGTCAGACCCGGAGAAGTAGGCATGGTCCAATCATTAGGAAGACTTTCTGATAATGTTAGACCTCCTGGCCCTGTTTTTTTCAATCCATTTACTCAAAAAGTGATCATAGCTTCATTACAGACAGCAAATCTGGAATTGTCGTTGAGTTTGCCCAGCAAGGAAGGGCTCAGTGTGAGTTCACAAATTTCTATCTTGTATAAGTTGGAAAAAAACAAAGTGCCAGATATCATTAAAAAGTTTAGCCTTGACTACGAACCCGTGATTTCCAATGTTTTCAGATCTGCATCTGCTGATGTATGCTCACAATTTTTTGCAAAAGACATGCACTCAGGTATGAGAGCCAATATAGAAGAAGAGATCAGAAAAAAAATGGATGCCATCTTAGGTAATCAGGGAATCACCATAGAGTCTGTGCTTATGAAAAGCATCCAGCTTCCCCAAGGTTTGGCCAACTCGATAGAACAAAAACTCCAAGCCGAACAAGATGCAATGAGAATGGAGTTTATACTGCAGCAAGCCAAACTAGATGCCGAACGCAAAATTATCGAAGCTAAAGGGGCCAGAGATGCGCAGATTATTATGTCGGAAGGTTTGACAGATCAAATCTTAAAACTTAAAAGCATAGAAGCCATGAACAATCTAGCTAAGTCACCAAATGGTAAAATCATCATCACTAATGGAGATGCCCCTTTCGTGATTAAACAATAAGCATGGTTTACTTTTCACAGTTATATCATTGTAAATTGGTTTATACTTAGATTCTGCGGCAGATATCAAAATTTATTAAGCTGAATGTCAGTTATATATAAATAATATATACTGGGAACAGGATTTCTATTTGTCAGATTTATATATAAAGTGGTACCCCTAATTACTTTGGTTAGACCGGAATGTTTTTTCAATATTTCGATGAATCATTGGTTAGGGTTGCTAGTCCATTCAATCAATGTGTGGATGTGTTTGTTGTTTTAATACTTTTTATTTAGATAAGAAGAAAAGCCAGATTATATCTTGCTTTTATTTAAAAAGTATCTTGGTAAGAAGTAAGTAGTTTCATTGACTAAGTGCACGAATGTATCAATGTTTAATATTTAAAAAAAATTAATTACATTTGCATTGATTTATTCAATTATAAAATGTGACCATGCGTAATTTTCTTACCATTTTTGCCATAATTATTGTTTTTACTACTATTAATACAGCTCAAAAAACTATGAAATCCCCTCAGGATTTTTTCTCCAACTATGGCAAAACACACACTTTTCATCATCAGGTGTTGGAATATCTTCGCTACTTGGAGTCCAACTCTGACCAAATCAAGATAGTCAAAACGGGAGAGACTTACCAAGGCAGACCCATGCATTTGGTGTATGTATCTTCTGCAGAAAATATAAAAAATATAGAAGAAATCCGACAGACCAATCTTTACAACACAGGTGTATCTACCCAAAAGCCTAAACAAAATATAGAAAAAGCCATTGTGTGGTGCAGTTTTGGGGTGCACGGAAATGAAGCAGGCTGTACAGAAAGTGTGCCCAATATCATCTATCAACTGGCTTCTGGTACTGAAAATCGTGCGAAATCCTGGCTAGAAAATACCGTAGTCATTATTGATCCGAGTTTAAATCCTGATGGATATGATCGGTACGTACATTTTATCAAAAGTGTTAGTGGCAGCCTTACACATCCTAGTGTCACACACAGAGAACACCAAGAGCCTTGGCCATCTGGAAGATATAATCACTATATGTTTGATATGAATCGCGACTGGGCATGGCAGACCCAAAAAGAATCTCAGGAACGTATCGTAGCATACAACCAATGGATGCCACATATTCACGCGGATTTTCACGAAATGGGATATAATGAAAACTATTATTTCGCACCTGCGGTTGAACCATATCATCAGTATCTTTCTCCATTCCAAAGAAGTTTTCAAACCACGATCGGCAAAAACCATGCTTCGTATTTTGACAAAAACGGGTGGTTGTATTGGTCAAGGGAAGTTTTTGACCTATTCTATCCAAGTTACGGTGATACCTACCCATGCTATGCGGGAGCTATTGGTATGACTTATGAACAAGCTGGTAATAGTTCGTCTGGTCGTGCCATTCAATTAGAAAATGGAGATACATTGACTATTCAGGACAAAATTGACCACAATACAGTGATTGCATTATCAACCATAGAAGTGGCTTCTCAAAACCAAAATGACATCATCAAAAACTTCAAAAACTATTTTTATGAAAGTGTCACCAATCCCAAAGGAAAATATAAAACCTATGTGCTGAAGCAAAATCCATCATTAGACAGACTCGCAAAGTTATTTGACAGAAACGGTATACGATATGGGTACGCCAAGGGAAAAAGCAAAGCTACGGCTTACCACTATCAGTCCAAGACCAATGAACCGTTTGATATAGAAGCTGGTGATATGGTCATACAAACAGCTCAGCCTAGATCTACCTATCTGCAAATCCTGATGGAAGAAGAATCCAAACTCAATGATTCGATCACTTATGACATTACGGCGTGGACGTTACCTTTTGCTTACAACACAGATTGTTATGCATTTACAAGTACATTAAATACTGAGACAACAACAGTCAAAACCGTAAGGTCTTCACCTGTGACTACCAACAATTACAGCTATCAAATCCCATGGAATGACCTGACATCGGCAAAAATACTAGCAGCACTACATCAAAAAGGTATCAAAGTACGTATGAATGTAAAAGACGCATCATTTAATGGTAAGCCTGTAAAACAAGGTAGCCTTTTTGTAAATAAAGGAGATAATGTGTATCTCAAAAATTTTGACAATGCTGTTTTATCCATAATTAAAAGTTTCGAAGTCAATGATTATATCACCCACTCTAGTGGTTTTTCGGACAAAGGTGGAGACTTAGGTGGCAACTATTTCCAAATGGTAAAAGCTCCTAAAATATTAACTTTTACGGGGCGAGGTGTGAGTGCCAATAGTGCAGGCGAAATTTGGTACTATTTTGATCAACTTCTACATTATGCAGTTAGTATGATCGATTGGGACCAATTTGAAAGAGCTAATCTAGACGATTACAACACGATAATACTTCCAGATGGGTATTTCAATATCTCAGATGACAGGATGCAAAAACTCAATGACTGGACTAAAAAAGGCGGAAGATTGATCGTCATTGAAGGTACGCTGTCCCAATTTGATGGTAAAAAAGGTTTAACTTTTGACAAATTTGCTACAGAAGATGAGAAAAAAGCAGATGAAGAAAACTTAAAAAAACAAGAACTCCAAGACCGGTATAATAACTTTGAAGGCATGGAACGAAGAAATATATCCAAAGGTACTGCAGGAGCTATCATTAAAAATGTAATCGATCGCACTCATCCTTTAGCATATGGATTAGGCGATACTTATTACAGCCTTAAAACATCTTCATCTACCTATAAACTCCAAAAAGGTTATTGGAATGTCATCCGAGTTCCTGAAAAATATGATAGTTTTGGTTTTATTGGCAAAGAACTCAAGCCCAAACTTTCAGAAACTGTTTCTTTTGCTGTCCAATCTCACGGCAGTGGACAAGCTATCTATATGGTAGATAATCCACTCTTTAGATGTTTTTGGGATAGAGGTTTACTTTTATTTTCAAATGCAGTCTTCCTCAATGGATATCTACCATCCAACTATTAATCTCCGTTTATTTCTAACCATCACATAGTTATACGAATATCTATCACCCTAAACCATTTAATCAACCTAATCCAAACCCGATCATGAAAAGTTTTTTAGATATTTCACAAACTTCAGATTTTACACTATATAATATACCATTTGGAGTGTTTACTAAAGACGGTCATAATGCAGTGTGCACACGAGTAGGTGATACCATTATTGATCTCAATCAATGCGCTCATACCCGAATATTTGATAGCCTATCTTTGCCCAAAGGCATTTTTAATAAAGCCACTTTAAATGACTTTATAGGCTTGGGTAAATCAACCACATCTGCTGT
>Ga0075157_10001951_pt1 | contig 12356 bp, 11 predicted proteins | sample JI81BgreenDNA_FD_70967 | JGI IMG/M metagenome (GOLD analysis project Ga0075157, IMG submission 70967) | Wastewater effluent complex algal communities from Wisconsin, to seasonally profile nutrient transformation and Carbon sequestration -... | ecosystem: Engineered > WWTP > Effluent > Algae...
TTTAATGGAAAAATCAAACCAAGCAATCCAGGATTGGTAGATTTTGTGCTTAAGATTTCAAAATCAATTACTTCAAAAAAATTGGAGTTTGACGAAGAAATAAAAGAGTTGGTGAGTAAAGAGATTGGAAAATATATTCTAAAGGACTTGACTCTTGGCAAAGAAACGAAAGTTAAGTTAGACATCATAAAGGCAGGAAGATTTGATGATGAGTATTCAAAACGATTAGCCCAAATCAATTGGCTAGAAATTTATCAAAACTCTCCACCGCTTTTTAGATCTATAGCTTATTATTTGGAAAGTATCTATGATTATATACTGATAGATTCGAGAACAGGCCTTGCTGACACTGCAGGTATATCTACGATGTTGATGCCATCCAAATTGGTTTTGGTATATGTGCTAAATAAACAAAATCTAGATGGAGTAGAAAAAGTAGCCCGCCAAGCTGTAGATTATAGAAATAATTCTATGGACGGGAGGCCTTTGAATATATTTCCACTGCCTTCCAGAATCGAAAAAAGTACCAACCCTTCAGATCAGAAAACTTGGAGAGATTTTCATCAGACAAGATTTGAGAGTTTATTTAAAGAAATCTATCACCTAGATATATGCCATCTTGATAATTATATCGATAAGTGCCAAATTCCTTATGTAATATCGTACGCTTATGGAGAGAATATTCCTGTTTTGAGCGAAAGAATAACTGACACTAATACCATATCTTTTGATTACAATAACTTTTTGGAGATTTTGATTAGTGATTTGAAACCTTGGGAAGTTGAAGGTGATTGGTTTTATGTAAAATCAAGTTTAGTAGAACAAATAACGCCCTAAAACTAATGTAGATTCCACTACATACAATTCCCATCACCCACCATCCGGTGGCAAATGCGGCTGATACAACACCTTAGCCTTCACTAGTCCGCTTGCGCGCATGATAGAGTCTGCACCAAAACGCCTTCTGATCCTATCCATCTGCTGCATGAGGTGGATGTGCTCCATCGTATCGTCAAATAGATTGATTTGATAGCTGCCTTGTACCAATCCACTGTACTTGACACCGATGAGACGGATGAGTTGGCGTCGCTCATAGACCTTGTCGAAGAGATCGAGTACATGCTGACCGAGTAGCCGATCATTGGCAGTGTAGGAGATATTTTTTTGTTTGGTATAAGTGTTGAAGTCTGCGTATCTGATCTTGACGGTGATGGTAGATGCGAGTTTGCCGGATGCGCGTAGCTCAAAGGACAACTTATCTGCCATATCGAGTAGCAAATGCTTCATCATGGTGACATCAAGGGTATCTTCCATAAAAGTTCGCTCCTTAGACATAGACTTTTGCTCATGGTATGGCACGATGGGTGTATGGTCGATGGCGTTGGCTTTTTCCCATAGGGTACGGCCGGGTTTGCCAAATTCGCGCTCGAGCAGCCGTATGGGTATCTGACTGAGAGTCTCGATGGTGCGTACACCCATGAAATTGAGCTTCTTGTGTGTCTGATCGCCAACTCCCGGTATTTTAGCTACGGGCAGTGGTGCGAGAAAAAGTTTTTCTGTACCATTGGGCACATGTTTGGTACCATTGGGTTTGGCTTCTCCGGTGCCGACTTTGGAGACGGTTTTATTTACTGAAAGGCCGAAAGAGATGGGCAGGCCTGATTCTTTGATCACTTTCTGACGCAATTCTGACGACCACTTGAAACATCCAAAATGCTTGTCCATGCCTGTGAGATCTAGATAAAACTCATCAATCGACGCTTTTTCGTAAACCGGTGCATCTTCGGCGATAATGTCGGTGACGATACCCGAATATTTGGAGTAACTATCCATATCGCCCTTTATAATGGTCGCTTGCGGACATAGGCGAAGTGCCATCTTCATAGGCATAGCAGAGTGCACACCGAAGCGACGTGCTTCGTAGCTACACGATGCTACTACGCCACGATTGGATGTACCGCCGATGAGTAGCGGCTTACCGAGTAGGCTGCTGTTTTTGAGACATTCTACAGATACGAAAAATGAATCAAGATCAAGATGGAGTATGGCACGATCGTACATAGGGTATGTTTTATTTTCGAATTTGTAATAAAAGTAAAAACAAAATGTCTTTTAATCCGACATAAAAACGTCGCAATATACGACATTTAATAATAAAATCGTACTTGCAACAGTAAAAAATACTTTTGTTTAACTGAAATTTTCATAATGACATCTCTGAGCAATAAAATTGCAACTTTAGTTTCTAAATTTTCGTTAGGGATATTTAAGTTGGGCAGACTGCTATGACAAGGTAATAGATGTGGCTCCATTAGCTTTAAACTGTTGAAATAAAGAATTAATATAAAAAATGAAAACTCTTATTTTAATCATCGCACTACTTTTTAACTCTACATTTAAGACAACATTTGACATCGCTCCCAATCCCATCGCAGCTAAGGGGATTATCAGCCATAAGGAATGTAAGATTCAGATGGTATCGGAGTTGGTAGAAGTTGAATTATATAAAGATTCAGCGTTTGTTACTTGTCACTTCAAAATGGAGAATAAAGGGGACAAAACAAACCTAGAGATTGGTTTTCCGGTAATGGAGTTTCAATATTGGTCTTTCGGAGGATATACACCTCAAGATAAATCCAGATTTACCATCACTGTAGATGACCAGGAAATAACTAAGAATCATATAAAAGTGCCTCAAGAATTACAAAAGCTTTACGATACATACATGGATTCATATTCAAAAGATCTGGGAATTTCTGGTGATGTAATGTCAGAGTTTAGTGACAAAGTCGAGAATGGAAGTTTTCCCTGGTATGTTTGGGATGCGACATTCGACGAAGGAGAACAAAAAGATATCAAAGTAAGCTATAAGTTACCATCAGGTATCGGATATGGGGCTCATTATAGATACTTCAACTATATACTTCATACGGGCTCCGGATGGTATGGTGACATTAAAAAAGCTGACATCATCCTAAGGTTACATGATATAAATTTTGATTTGATAGAGAAAATATCTCCTAAAGGGAATATAGTAAATAAGTCCGACAAAACCATTAGTTGGCAATTTCTGGATATAGAACCATCAAAAGATGATGATATTTATATTCAATATTATGTACCCAAAGAACGCAGAAAATATTATAGATATCAGAAAGCTAAAAAACGAAAACTCGAGAAGAAAAAGAAGTGAAACCTATCGTAGTGAAAGATGTTAATTTCAAGTAGACCAATATTGATGATATCTCAGTGTAAAAAACAAAAGCCAATCAAAATATCTTTGAGTGGCTTTTGTTTTTTAATATAGTGACGTCTTTATATATTACTCATCGCTGCAGAAGCATTAATTCTACCCCAACCTAAATTGCTATTCGCATTGGGATAAAACTGTGCCGTATTTCGTAATGCATTAAACACCTGTGTTCGCGTGGCTGATGGCGTTTTGGACCATAGCATAGCAGCTACACCTGCAGTAGTGGCAGTGGCACAAGAAGAGCCGCCTATGTATTTAGGATCGTTTCCAGTGAGAGCTAAGCCTATAGAGTTTCTGTCAGCATTGGCTGTTCGCTCCATCACTACTGTAAAATCCACTTCTGCACCATCGTGGCACACGGAGCATTTGGCATTAGTGCTGCCTTCCTTTACACCTGTGACGGCGATGCACTCAGGCATCCATGCCGGGAAAATCACACCATACCAAGTAGTCCATGAAAATGAAGTCCCCGCAGCTGCAAATATCATTTTACCTCGATTGTAAGCATAATAGATACCATCACTCACCGTACTGCTCGAAATAGGCGAACCAATAGACATACTGATGATTTTGACATTACTGTTATTACCCGCAACGTAGAGTGCATCTCTCACGCCATTGCGTTCGTTCGATGTATTGATCAAAACATCTTCTACTGCTCTAATGGTTAATAAGTTGGCTTTATAAGCCGCACCGACTGCATTGCCATCATTGCTCCATGGAGCTGCTGCAAGTCCAGCCATAGAAGTTCCGTGACCACACTGATCATGTGGCGTGTCCAGGGTTTGCCACCAAAGTGAACCCGAATATAGCGTACTCATTTTGGTGATGGTCCGACCTGTACTATTACCTGATGCAAACTGAGACCCTAGGTTGTCTTGACTATCTCCTGCTCCGGTATCAATAATGCAGATGGTGATACCTTGACCTTTTGCAGTGTTCCATGCTGTAGGTATGTTGTGTGTTGCAAAGTTCCACGGTCTTTTAGAAAGCGGACTTAAAACGGTGTAGTCAGCTGTATTTATATTTGGATTGGGTGTACCGCTACATCCTGATGTAGATCGGTTGGTTACTTCAGGCTCTAGGCTATAACCCAATGGTTCCACAAATCGTACTTCCGGCATAGTCCTGAGCTTGGAGATTAATTCCTTATTTCTGATGACCGCATAAATGTGCGGAAATTTTTTGTCTGTCGGTGCCAAAACTGAAAACCCTTCCGGTGTTTTGTCCGTCTTTTCATATTGAATGATCATTTTTTCAATCATGATTCTGGTATCTGTCCATGACTTTTCTTGCAAATCGATCTCATGAATTTTATCTTTTACCCCTGTAAATCCATTAGGTTGGTAACCAATAGAAAAAACAGCATCTGAATGCTGACCTGCTGCAAATATGACATCATCTGATGCAGTATTCCAGTCAAAAGCTTTGTTGGTACGCGTCAGTTCTCCGGTGATAAAGTTGTACACGTCACTTTTGGACATCGTTGTTGTGGGTTGCTTCTGTTCATTTTCTTTGGCACAACTTGCTACGAATATGATAGCAAAAAGGAAAATAATGTGTTTTGCTTTGAAGTACATAAGATATTGGCTTTAATAGGTTTACTAATAGATTGTTAAGGATGCAAATATATTGTAAAAAAATTATTCCGCAAATAAGTCTAAAGAAAATATTATATTTTAACTTAATAAAGATAAAGCTATTCTGTGTCAATATTTTTTACATCCATTTATTAATTTTCATTATATCCTTGTTTTACTTCACCCACAATTGTATCCACTGTAATACTTCTTCCATAGCCAATGGTGAGAATGTTTGTTGTATCAGTGCATATTCATTAGGATTTCCTGTAGCACTTTCCTGAAATAAATGATTGAGACCCGGCAATTCCTTGATAGTGACGTACTTGTTTTTTGCTTTTTTAAGTCCTTTTTTTATCGCTGTTAAATTTTCTTTGGGCGGTACTTGCAAATCTTTTTCACCATTTAACGCTAAAATGGGGCATTTTACTTTGCTAAGTGCAGGTTGAGGGTCGTAGGTAAGGAAAAATTGCATCCATGAACTGGTCAACTGACTTACTTGTGTCGCTATAAATCTTTCTTTGGTCATACCTGCCGGCAGCTGTGGATTAGGGTCGTTTTCTAACATTTGAGTTATATATTGTATAAGTTCGGCTTTTACTTTACTTTCATCTTCGGCTTTTTTGATGATGCTGAAGCAAGCTTCATTGTCTTTTTTGGATTTTGCCATGTCCGACTCGCTCACCCCTGTTACTCTTCCTATCAATTCCTGCTGGAGTAATAATATCTGATCACCAGGAATGCCTGGACCAGCCAAAAGTACGATAAAAGCAACATCCTTTGAGTTTGATGCTACGAGTGGTGCTATCAAACCACCTTCACTATGTCCGATGAGACCTATACTGGCTTTATTTATTTCTTTTCTTGTTTTTAAATATTCAATTCCAGCTTCGACATCAGATGCAAAATCTGCACTGGTCGCGGACTGAAAATTTCCTTTGGACGATGATGTACCACGATCGTCAAAACGTAAAACAGCTATTCCGTTGCGGGTGAGGTAATCTGAAAGAACCAAAAAAGGTCTGTGGCCGAGCAATTCAGAATCTCTGTTTTGTGGACCACTTCCACTGATCAATATTACTACAGGATACTGCCTATCTTCAAATGGTATAGTCAAAGTACCCGCTAAAGTAATTCCAGCTTTTTTGTTTTCAAAAAAAATGTCTTCTGACATATATGGATAGGGCTTAATAGGATCTTGTGGCTTGGTAATGATTTCTTTTTCTGGTATATTTTTGGTGAGGTCAAGTGGAAAAGTATACGGGCCTTGCATAAATATACCTTTGACGATATGATCAGAACCAAATACTCCTTCATAGCTTATTCCTGCACTTTTAACAGAAAGTTTTAGCTGATTTTCCTCGTAAGATATTTGATCTACGGTGATATCTATTGTGCCTTGATCTGGGCTGTCCATCGTCGCTTTTAATGATCCATCCTCAGACTTGATATGGAATACCAATCGGAGTTGTAGACTTTGGATTTTCAGCAAGCCGTGCCATGAGCCTGTGATGTCTGACTGACTTTGCAACGGTAAAGCCAATATCAGTAATATGATTACTTTGTGTAGTGAACGTATTAAAATGGTCATCATTATTTTGTTTTTTTATAATATTGGTAAGAATATACTGAAGGTATGATGACTATCAGAAGCACAATCGGCAACATGATTTTTGACATCAAACCTGGAGCTATAAAAATGGCTAAAATGGCGATGAGTAAGCCACCACTAACCCATAGCTTGCTCGCCAAATGGTGTGTTTTGCGCCAGTTATCTTCATTTTCGAGTGTCCATGGCAGACGAAGCCCTACGAAGTAGTTTGGTTTAATATTATTCATAAAATTGCCAATGGCTGCAAAAAACAAACCCATCATAATAAATACAAGTTTACCATCCGTAGTATTATAACTACTGTACACAATATACATCGTGAGGATACTTACAAAACTTATTATGGTCAGACCTAGCTTTTGCATAACTTCCTGTGATTGGAGTGTTTGTTTTTTGGGGTCTATCTTACCTATATTGGTTACAATGAGGTACGTAAACAATGCAACTGACGTCATGATAAGAATAGGCGTCCACAGTTCACTTTTTTCTCCATATCTATCTGGCTGCCCGTCTGCACCGAAATGTAAAGCTACTTTTTGCGGAAGATCACTATATACCAATTTTAAGTAAATGATGGGAGCAGAAAGAAGTACCACTAATATTAGATTTTTTAAGGATAAATGTTTCATAATGTTTTGATTTAAAAGGTGATGATTATTTTGATTTGATTTGATAGATCCACTGTAGCATCTCATCGAGTACTGTAGTATTGATGCTGTAGATGATAAATTGTCCTTGTTTTTCTGATGTGACTAATCCAGCTTGGCGCAATAAGTCCAAATGATGAGATATAGTGGGCCTACCTATGTTAAAATGCTCCGCAATATCCCCTGCGCTCATATCTTTGTCTTTGAGCAAGTCCAAAATATCTCTTCTAATAGGATCATTTAATGCCTTAAAAATACTATTCAAAATTAAAGTGATTTTATATTTCGACAAATATCGAAATAAATTTGAGTCTACCTAAAATTTTCATATTAATTATGCAGATTTTTCGACAAAGTCGAAGGAAACGACCTACCTTTAGGCGTTTTTATAATTGTTTGGAGTCAACAAATGGGTGTTAATAAAGTAAATAACATATTTAAAATATTTAAAGAAGCCTTACGTGGTGAAGAAAGAGACTACACCCAAGGGAGTATCAGATTAGCTATATTTATGTTGGCTATTCCGATGATATTGGAGCTGAGCCTTGAAAGTGTTTTTGCATTGGTAGATATGTATTTTGTGGGGAAGCTTGGCAAAGAAGCCATTGCGGTGGTAGCCTATACAGAATCTTTGATTACCATTATTTATTCGATCGCTATAGGGCTTAGTACGGCGGCGACAGCCATCATTGCAAGGAGAGTTGGCGAAAAAAACTTTGAGGCAGCATCAAATTCAGCGGTTCAAGTAATCATTATTTCAGTAGTGTTGTCCATTTTGATGGGAATCATTGGATGGTTTATGGCAGATGATTTATTAAAATTTATGGGCGCAAGTGAGCAAGTGATTGCTCAAGGCAAAGGATTTACACGGATCATGTTTGGATTCAATATAGTCATTGTTATGATATTTTTGATCAATGGCATCTTTAGAGGAGCGGGAAATGCAGCATTAGCAATGAAGAGTTTATGGATAGCCAGTATTTTGAATATCATCCTAGACCCATTGCTGATTTATGGGATTGGACCATGGAAAGGTTGGGGACTAGAAGGTGCAGCCATTGCCACATGCATAGGTAGAGGTAGTGGCGTAGCCTATCAAATATATCATTTATTGCGCGGAGATGGAGTGATCAAGATTCATTGGAAAGCCATTATACCTGATTTTGAAATCATCAAATCTTCATTATTGTTAGCCTGGCCGGCCACCTTTCAATTTATCATAGCTTCTGGATCATGGATAGTACTTACTAGAATTGTTGCTGATACCGGAGGTGATACTGCGGCTGCAGGATATCAGATAGCGATACGCAATGTAGTGTTTTTTATATTACCTGCATGGGGATTGAGCAATGCTGCTGCTACTTTGATCGGTCAGAATCTCGGGGCCAACCAACCTGAAAGAGCTGAACAAAGTGTCCTTTTGGCTGCAAAGTACAATATAATGTTTATGGCCATGGTCAGTTTGGTTTTTATCTTTTTGTCTAATCCTATCATTTCCTTCTTTTCAGATGATGCAGAAGTAATAAAAATTGGAGTTAAAGCATTGCAAATCATAGGCTCGGGATTTGTTTTTTATGGTATTGGTATGGTCATGATGCAGGCTTTAAATGGTGCGGGCGATACAAGTACTCCAACGTGGATCAATTTTATAGGGTTTTGGATGCTGCAAATACCGTTGGCTTACTTTTTTATGAAGCATACATCAGTTGGTTTGGAAGGTGTTTTTACAGCTGTCCCTATAGCCGAAACAGCCATCGCTATTGTAGCATATTGGGTGTTTAAGAAAGGAAAGTGGAAGTCAATAAAGGTATAGGCAGCACATTTATTTCACTTCGAAAGGGATTGATTTTTCCCATGCTATAAATGAAAGCGGATATTCCTTACCCAGTTTATTGTATTTGGCTGATTCCGGAGTAAGCCTATGTTTTGAAACCTGAATTTCTATTTTGTATTTTCCTTTTTGGTTCAGTATAGCTGAAAAAATATAAGATCTGGATTCTCCTGGATTTAGGTTATTGTCACTGATTTTTGCAGCTACAGGGTGCCACTCCCAGTGTTCTCCTATTCTGTTTACCTGGGTTTTTATGATTTTACCATTTTCATCAATGATCCATATATTAGTGATGATAAATCTTTCTGGATTGCCAGAAGGGACTCTATGTCCGGCATGTGCATTGATAAGGGTAATTACAAAATTTAGACTATCATTTTGTTTGTAACTGGGCTTCACCTTTGAAGTTTTGAATTCTAAACTTTCCAGTCTTTCGGGATGATGGTTAGGTGATTTGGGGATGCCAGAAGCGGGAAAACTATGAAATCGACTTTTTCTTTCAGGCATTCCAGCTACTATGGATCGATGGGTTTCGGGCATGTGACAACTCACGCAATTTTTTTTACCATAATAAGGGCCATGTTTCCATTCGTCTCCAGTTTCGAAGGAACATGCTAGTGTTGGGGTTACGACTGCAATGGCATTGTGACAACTAATACATAGATTTTCGGACAAATGTGCGTTGTCTTTTGCCACAGGATGAGGTGCTAGTTGGCTGCCTGTAGGTCCTATGATTGTATTATTCCTTACATGACAACTTGCACAGGTGATGCCTTCAGATTGTAACTCTGGGTCAAAATGGGGATTTTTTTCTTTAATAGGTTTATAAATATCGCCAAACTCAAGTCCGGTCACTTTGTACTCTTGTTGATTTTGCAATGGAATATGACAATTGATACATAGGAATGGACTGGATTCTTTTTTTAATTCAGCCTGAAACTGCATATCTGTCCAAGCCTGAGAATGAGTTGATTTCTGCCATTCTTCATAGTGTTTAACATGACAAGCACCACAATCCCTGGCACGTAATGAAACTAATCCTTGTGGAATTTCCTGATGAGGTACTGCTTTTTCCCAACTCTTTTTTAATGGTACCACTACCACAAAGTCTTCAACAAATAATTCTATATAAAATATTGAAAGACAGATAATAAACACAGAAATAATAGGCAAAAAATATTTTTGGCTCAAAATCAGAATTCATTTTATTGCTCAAAATTACTCATTGCATCGTGAAGTCAAAGATACCTAAGTTACTTTCGTAAAAATCTAAACAAAAAGATCGCTGCTCAAATATCGATCACCACGATCACATGAAATAAATACTATCACGCCGCTATCTAATGTTTGGGCAATTTCGAGCGCTTTTGCTGCGGCACCTCCAGCACTCATCCCAGAAAATACTCCTTCTTGTAGTGCTAATTTTTTAGCCATATTTGTGGCTTCTTCCTGAGATACATCCATAATCAGGTCTACACGACTTGGATCAAAAATTTTAGGTAAATACTCCGGCGTCCACCTACGAATACCGGGTATAGAAGAGCCATCTGTGGGCTGACAACCAACGATTTGTATTTCTTGATTCATTTCTTTTAGAAACATAGACGTACCCATAATCGTACCTGTAGTACCCATTGAACTTACAAAATGGGTTACTTTTCCGGCGGTAGCTTTCCATATTTCCGGACCTGTAGTATGATAATGAGCCATGTAATTATCTTTGTTTGCAAATTGGTCCAACATATAGTAATCGTCTTTTTTCGACTTTTCTTCAGCATAATCCCTACATGCTTCGATATCATCTAATAAAATCACTTTAGCGCCAAAAGCTTCCATGGTTTGTGTGCGTTCTTTGGTACTATTGGAAGGCATCACGAGCTCTATAGGAATACCAAAAGTACCCGCTATCATGGCCAAAGCTATTCCAGTATTGCCGCTCGTAGCTTCAATTAAAGTTGTGTTATTTAGTATATCGCCGCGCTTCAGAGCTTCCGAGATCATATTTAAAGCTGCCCGGTCTTTCACACTTCCTCCAGGATTGTGGCCTTCCATTTTGGCAAATACTTTAACATTCGGATTAGTATTGAGTTTGGTGATTTCTACCAATGGTGTTTGACCTACTAAGTCAGTTATTTTCCTACCCATACACTTTCTATTATTTTATTATCTGCATTATGATAAATCTTTGTTCCAGGAGGGCACGACTGAGTCAGCCACACATTACCTCCGATGACACTGCCATGTCCTATTACCGTTTCGCCACCCAAAATAGTTGCACCAGAATAAATAATGACATTGTTGCCAATAGTTGGATGCCTCTTTATTCCAGCCATTTTTTTACTGATACTGAGTGCACCGATGGTAACACCTTGATATATTTTGACATTATCGCCTATGACCGCAGTCTCACCTATGACTACTCCTGTACCATGATCAATAAAGAAGGAATACCCAATAATTGCTGCCGGATGAATGTCTATTCCAGTTTTTGAATGTGCATATTCACTTAGAATCCTTGGAATAAAGGGTACATCTAAAGTATGCAAACAATGGGCAATACGATAAATATAAATGGCCATAAAACCTGGGTAACTCCTGACGATTTCGTAACTACAAGTAGCTGCTGGATCACCATCTATTGCAGCATCAATATCTTTTGTTAAACAGCCGTAAATTTTTGGCAATGAATCAAAAAAAGATGTGACTATTTTATCATGTTGGGTTATTTCACAAGTTTTGGTATTAATTAAGAGTGTTTTTAGTTCTAGTTTTAGTTTATTCAATTCGTTTACCAGCTCATCGTGAGTAGTAAGTCTTTTTTCTGAAACCTCAGGAAACAATACTTCCAACAATGAATATGCCCAATGGCTAATCATCCTGGTAGTGGGAACTTCCTGTGTCTGATGATGTTTTTCTAAAAGTAAAGCGATAAAAGAATTGTTTGTCAAAATTTGCCTTTCCTATTAAAACGCAAAAATGATATAAAAGGGTTAGCTTGAAGGAAGAAAATTTTATTTAATCACTGAACAAATTTTTTTCTTAAACATAAACTAAAACAATAGTTGAATGACTGAATTATACGTTGTATATTTGTCCTATATAAGTCTTAATTCAGCTAGATATTATAATTATAGGTTGCTAACTTCAGATTAAAATATTTTATTGACCATTAAATAAAAATAAACAAATGAAGACCATAATGGCTCTGATGCTTTTTTTGACGGTGAGCTTTAATCATGTGAGTAGTCAAGAAAATCCTTGCATATATATAGATTCCTTGATGAAAGTTCAAAATTATATCGTAGCTAAAACTATGCTCACTTCCTGCTTCGAACAGGATACGTTACAAATGGATGTTTTAAATAATCTTGCTCTGTGTCAATATTTACTTGGAGATTACCAAATGGCTGTAAAATATTATCAAAAACTAGAG
>Ga0075157_10001954_pt1 | contig 12340 bp, 6 predicted proteins | sample JI81BgreenDNA_FD_70967 | JGI IMG/M metagenome (GOLD analysis project Ga0075157, IMG submission 70967) | Wastewater effluent complex algal communities from Wisconsin, to seasonally profile nutrient transformation and Carbon sequestration -... | ecosystem: Engineered > WWTP > Effluent > Algae...
GGCCATCCCCCCATCTGGCGGGGATGCGGGGCGCAAGGCAGGGGCGGATACTGAGGGCCGGAGTGTGGACAAGGCCGCAAGCCGCAGGCACCACGATAAACATAGATATGTCGCACCTTGACAATCACCCCGCCGCCAGCGGCGATCCGGCCCGCGTCATCATCGTCGAGGATGACGAGCGGCTGCGCGCCTATGCCAAGGGCGCGCTCGCCGCGGCGGGCGATGTCGCGGTGGTCGGCGATGCCGGAACGCTGGCCGAGGGGCTGGCGCTGGTCGACCTGATGCCCGACCTCGCGCTGCTCGATTTGGGCCTGCCCGATGGCAGCGGGATCCGCGTGATCGAGGCGATCCGCGCGAAGGTGCCCGCCTGCAAGGTGCTGGTCTTCACCGTGTTCGAAGACCGCGCGAGCGTGCTCGGGACGCTCAAGGCCGGGGCGGACGGCTATATCCTCAAGGACACCACCGCCGACATGGTGCTCGCCCATGTGCGCGCGACGCTGGCGGGCGAGACCCCGATCAGCGCGCGCGCGGCCGGGCACCTGCTCAGCCTGGTGCGCGACGAGCCGGTGGCCGAAACGTCCGAGCCCGACGCCCCGCATCTCTCCCCGCGCGAGCGCGAGCTGCTCGAATATCTCGCGCGCGGCCTCTCCCGCAAGGAAGCCGCGCGGGTGATGAACCTCTCGCCCTATACGGTCGCGGAGTATGTGCAGGGCATCTACCGCAAGCTGCACGTCAAATCGCGCGGCGAGGCGGTGTTCGAGGCGATCCAGGCCAAGCTCATCCGCATCGACCGGGAGTAGGTTTGCCCCTACCCCCCTCGCCTGTGGGGATATGATTAAGCGCCCCCCGGCGCGATTGCGACATGGAAATCAGCACCCTGGAGGGGAGTTTCCATGTCCGTTACCCGTCGCCGCATCGCCCACGCCGCCCTGCTGGGCTCCGCTTCGTTCCTGTCCCTGACCTTCGCTACAGGGGCTCAGGCGCAATCGTGTACCGTGAGCAGCGGCGATCCGCTGAACAACGTCACAACCGATAGCAGCGTCGTGTTTTGTACCGGCACAGTGAACGCGCCGACGATCAACAACACGTCCAACGGCACGCGGATCGAGGTCAATGGTTCGGGCACGAATGTGACCGGCGGGTCGATCACCAGCAATGGTGACGGCAACGCGATCGTGGTGCGCAACAATGGCGTCCTCAATGGCGCGATCATCGACATCAACGGCGCAGGCAACACCCTGCTGTGGCAGTTTGGCGGCATATCGAACAACCTGATCATCGATGTGTCGGGTGCCAACTCACAGGTCATTTTCGACAATGCTTCGCAGGTTACCCTGAATCCCGGACAGTTCTTCGTTTCTTCCGCTGCGGGCGAGACGAACAGTATCGTGATCAACGGCGGCGGCGGGCTGTTTGCGACGGGTTCCAACGGCCAATATCTGCTGAATGGCGGTACGGGCAATCAAGGGGTGGTCATATCAGGGGCGTTCGGTGCGCCGGGCGATGGCCTTGCCATCGATCTGGGCGATGGTGACGACTTCATCGCGATTGGGCCCTCAGCGAACATATTGGTTCAGGCGGGCAGCGCGGCGCTATTCAATGGCGGCGCGGGCAACGATGAATTCGGCATCAATTTCAACGGCACATGGGCCCACAACACGGTTGGTTTTGAAACCATTTTCATCAACCCCAACACCGCCGTAACGCTCACCGGCAGCAATGCCGATGCTACCCGGATCAACGTGGGGGGCGGCAGTGTCACGGTGACCAGCGGCGCAGCGCTGGGCGTTGCGAACAGCACGGTCGACATCGGCCAGTTCGGCACTCTCACGCTCGGTTACACCGCATCGGCCAGCTTCGACAACACGCTGACCGGCAGCGGCGGGCTCAATGTCGATGCCTCGGGCAACACGATCACCTTCGGCGGCGATGGCAGCGGGTACAGCGGCGCAGTGACCATCACCGGTGGCACGACGGCGGTGGTTGGCCTCGCCAATGCGCTCGGCACCGGCAACATCACCAACAACGGCACCATGTCGTGGGGCGATTTCAACCTTTCCAACAACATCAGCGGCACCGGGCAACTGATCTACAATGGCGTGGCCAGCACGGGCGACCTGAGCGGCAACAACACCTTCAGTGGCGGCCTTGATGTGCGTAGCGGCGCCTTGCGGGTGATGAACGTCTCGGCGCTCGGCACTGGCACGGTGACCTCCAGCGCGGGCGGCGCGATCCTGCAGATCGATAATGCGGGCAATCAGGTGTTGGCGAACAATCTGACCGGCGCGCTTGTGCTGGTGAAGTCCAGCACCGGCACCCTCGATCTCACCGGCACCAACACGTTCACCGGCGGCACGCTGATCGATAATGGAGCGGTCCGGGTTGACGATCTTGCGCGGCTCGGAACCGGGCAGGTGATCACCAACGCTAATGGCAGCCTGATCCTCAACTACAGCGGGGCAGCGCAGCTGCTCCAGACCACGCCGTTCATGACCGGGTCGGGGCGCTTCATCAAGGAAGGCACCGGCGATGTGGTGGTCGATGTGGCCAACACCTACACCGGCGGAACCACGATCCGCGCCGGGCGGCTCGGGCTGAACACCGGCGACGGTCTGGGCACGGGCACGATCCAGATCGATGGTGGAGGCATTCTGGGGATTGGCAACATCCTGCTCCTCAATGACGTCACTGGCACGGGCCGGATTGTCAAAACCGCCAGCAGCACGGCTGAACTGGGCGGCGACAATAGCGGGTTTGCTGGCATCATCGATATTCAGGATGGCCGCATCAGCGTAACCGACGGCCGCAGCCTCGGCATCGGAACTGTGCAGGTGGGCTCGGGCACCACCCTGCGGACAGACACGTCGATCGTGGGCGATACGACGGTAATGGCCAATCTGACGGGCGATGGCGTGTTCGAGAAGCGCGGCTCCAACCGGGTCACGCTGACCGGCGCCAACACGCTCACCAACAACGTGTTTGTGCGCGATGGCACCCTGCAGATCGAAGGCAGCCAGAATATCGGCACGGCCAATATCGATCTGACCCTGGCGACCAGTGTCCTTGATCTGTCGACGTCCGGCATGGCCACGCTGTCCAACAATGTCGGCGGGCTTGGCCGTCTGGTGAAGACCGGCACCGGCACGGTGTTCGTGACCGGAGCCAACTCCTATGCGGGCGGCACCGACATCCAGCAGGGCGCGATCCGGGTGACCGATGTCAGCTTCCTCGGCACGGGCGCGATCACGGTGCAGGCGGGCGCGGCGCTCGACCTGTCGATTGCAGGCGCGCAGACGCTCAACCAGAACATCTCGGGCGCGGGGATCCTGCGCAAGTCCGGCGGCGGCGATCTCACCCTGCTCGGCAACGGGCTGACCGGCGGGGTGGACATCACCAATGGCCGCGTGATCGTCAACACCGCAAGCGCCCTTGGCGGCGGGCCGGTGACGACCGCGGTCGACACCCAGCTGGTGTTCGACAATGCCATGACCGAAGTCAGCAACACGCTGATCAGCGGCGCCGGGGCCCTGACCAAGGACGGCGCGGGCCTGCTGGTGATCAACAACGCCAACAGCTTCACCGGCGGGACGATCATCAATTCCGGCCGGCTCGGGCTGAACGACGGCATGGGCCTCGGCACGGGCGATGTGATCGTGCTCCAGGGCGCGATCCTCGGCGTGGGCGGGGTGACGCTTGCCAACAATGTCTCGGGTGCAGGGCAGGTCATCAAGACCGCGAACAACACCGCGACGCTGACCGGCACCAATACCTATTCGGGCGGCACCGACATCCAGCAGGGCCGCGTTGTGGTGAACTCCCCGGCCGCGCTTGGCACCGGCGGCGTGCAGATGGCGGCGAACACCGCGCTGGTGGTTGACTACAACGGGGCGACCAATGTCGCGCTCAACAACGTCCTCACCGGCGCGGGCGCGCTGGTGAAGGAAGGCAGCGGTACGGTGGTGATGAACACCATTGGCAACACCTTCAGCGGCGGGACGAGCATCAACGCCGGACGCCTCGGCCTCAATTTCGGCGACGCGCTGGGGACCGGGGCAGTGAGCATCGCCAGCGGGGCGGAGCTCGGCATCGGCGCGATCACCTATGCCAACGCCACCTCGGGCGCGGGCCGGATCGTCAAGACCAGCGGCGGCGCGGCGTTCCTGACTGGCGCCAATACCCACAGCGGCGGGCTCGACATTCAGGGCGGCAGCGTCGGCGTGACGGGGAGCGGCGCGCTCGGCAGCGGGGCGGTGAGCATCGCCTCCGGGGCGAGCCTCGATTACACCGCCGCCAGCAACGCCACCTTCGCCAACGCGCTGTCGGGCGCGGGGACGTTCAACAAGCTCGGCACCGCGCAGCTCACCTTCGGGAGCAACTTCACGCTGGGCGCGCTGAACGCGGTGGCCGGACGCACCCGCATCAATGCGGTAGCGACCACCAATGCGACCGTCGCCAGCGGGGCGACGCTCGACGGCACCGGGCGGATCGTCGGCAACCTCGTCAACAACGGCACGGTCGCGCCGGGCAACTCGATCGGCACGCTGACGGTGCAGGGCAACTACACCCAGAACGCAGGCTCCGTGCTCGAGATCGAATTCGACGCGAACGGCAATATCGACCTCCTCGACGTGACCGGCAACGCGGTGCTGAACGGCGGGACGATCCGCTTCGTCGGGATTGGCGGGGCCGAGGGGCAGGGCGGCACCTTCCTGCGCACCGGGGGCGCAGTAACGGGCACCTTTGCCACCATCGAGACCGTGGGCGCGCAGCTGCCGCTGTCGGTGATCTACACCGCCAACACCGCGCAAATGGCACCCTCGGTGCTGACCGCGCGGCCCTCCACCTTCAACGCGCAGAACCTTGCCGCGGCCGATACCGCGCTGGGCTTCATCGAGGCGATCGGGCTTGCCGATGCGCGCCACGGACGCGGCGACCGGCTGTGGCTGACCGGCTTCGGCGCCTGGGCTGATCGCGCCGCGACCGGCACCACGCTCGCCTACGAGCACGAGACGCGCGGGATCAGCGGCGGGATCAATCTCGCGGTGGGCAACAACGTGACGCTTGGCGCAGCGTTTGGCTGGGCGGACGGCACAATCACGCTGGGGAGTAACGGAGGGGGCGGCGACCAGACCCACACCCTCGCCAGCCTCACCGCGCGCTGGCAGGGCCCCAGCGGCCTGTCGCTCGGCGCGGGCGCGCTCTATGGCGAGGTCGATCAGACCACCCTGCGCAATGTCAGCTTCAACGGCTTTGCCGGCAGCGTCGACGGCGCGACGACAAGCACGATCTACGGCGGTTTTGCCGAAGCGGGCATTCCGCTCGGAGCCTTGGCGGGCATGAACTTCGAGGGCGCCTTGCGCGGCAGCCTCATCCGGCAGGAGCAGGACGGCTACACCGAAAGCGGCACCAGCCCGCTGCGCCTGACGCTCGGCGATCTCGGCACCACCACGATGGAAGGTCAGGCGCGCCTGATCGGCACCACCCGCCTGTGGGACGCAAGCCGCGGGGCCGAGGAGAATGCCGCCGGGCTCGACCTGCGCGTCGAACTGGGCCTGCGCTACCTCGGCTTGGCTGGGGACCGCGCGATCCCGGTGAGCTTTGCGGTCAGCAATGCCGGCATCGTGCTCCAGGGTGACGGCCGCGACACGCTTCAGGGCACGGGCGGGATCGCGCTCGATTACACCACCAATGGCGGGGCGCGTCTCAGCCTCGGCTATCGCGGCGAGGTAGCGCGGACCGATCGCCACACGCTTCAGGCCGGGGTGAGCATTGCCTTCTGATGAGCTTGGGCGTGGGCCCCCCCCGCGCCCGGGCCGGAGCCCGAAAGCGACCCAGACCGGCTCCGGACGAGCAAGGCCGATGGCAGCCCTCAATCTGCCATGGGCCTTGCTCCTTGGGTTGGCGGCGGTGCCCGCGAGCGCCGCGCCGACGCCGCCCGAAATGCCGCGCTTCCTGCGCCATCTGGACCGCGCGGTGAACGCGGGCGACTGGACGCTGCAATGCAATTCCGCCCAGTTCTGCCAGATCATCGGCGTGGTCACGCCGCCCCGCAATCACATCGGGGTGCGCACCGTGGTGATGATCGAGCGCGGGGTCGGCAAGGACGAGGCCCAGCGGCTGCGGCTCGCTTTCCTCGATTCGCTCGGCGCGCTGGCCGTGCCCCCGCCCGAGGATCACTGGCGGCTGATCCCCAGGGGGCGGCTGCGCGGCGCGGACTCCCTGCTGCTCGGGCTGGGGCCGATGGAGCCGGACGGGGCCTATCGCGCCTCGCCGCAAACCGCCGCCGCCATCATCGCCGCGCTGCGCCGCTGGCCGGGGGCGGCGGTGCATAATGGCGAGCGGGTAATCGCCCGGATGCCGCGCGGCAATCTCGATCGGCTGATGCGCCGCATGGACCGCCTCCAGCACCCCGGCGACGACCCTCTCACCCCCGAAGAACGCTCGCACTGGCTGAAGGAATATCATTTCACCGTGCTGCGCGGCGAGGAGCCCGCGCCGGTCGAGGGCCTCGCGCCCGACGCGGTCGAGGCCGCGTGCCGGGACAGCGCTCTGCCCAACCGGCCCTTTCTCTACCGCATCGGCCCCCGGCACCGGCTGTGGATCGCTGAATGTCCTGACGGCAATCACATCTTCCTCCACCCCGATGGGGCTGAGCCGATCCATTTCGAGATGCGCGACACGGCAACCGGCAGAACCCGCCCGCACGATTATGCCGGGATTGGCGGGGATGGGCTGCTGATGCTCCAGCTTCCCGGCAAGGGCGCGCGGATCGATTGCGGGCATTGGCTCAAGTTCGGCTGGACGGGTAACGGCTTCGCCATGATCCTCGACCGCCGCTATGATCGCTGTCGCGGCGTGCCTTACGATTTCTGGCCGAAGATCTGGCAACCCACCAGCTGGCGCTATGCCGATGCACCCCCCTCGGATGGAGGGAATGCGCCGCCACCCCCGCCAGCGGTAAGCCTCCCGCCGAATGACCAAGGGGGGACAAGGCCATGAATAACGCAGCCAGACCGTGGATCGGTATGGTCTTCAAATGCGCAGCCGTGCTCGCGGCGATCTTCGCTTTCGTGTTCTTCATGCGGATGCAGGAGGAGGAGTCCTTCATTGATCGCTACCGCACGGAAGGCACCGTCAGCCGCGCGGTCGTGACCGGCATGGAGACCGACGAGCTCGTCAGAACCGGGCGCAAGGGCCGCACCACCAAGACCGAAATCCGGGTGCTGAGCGTGCGCTTCAACCCCAAATCGACCCTCGCCCTTCGGGACTATGAGGACGGGGTCGAGGTCCCCGCCGCGCCGCCTTCCACTGGGGGCGCGGCGGCGGATTGGGAGTATCAGGACGTGATCTGGGTCTCGAGCGAGGTCTATGCCCGCACCAAGGTGGGCGACAGCTTTCTGGTGGTCGACACGATCTATAGCGGCGACGGGCCGGAACTGATCGAGGACATCCGGAGCTTCGATCCGGCGAGCTTCTATCCCGGCATCGCCATATCGCTGGTGCTGGCGGGGGTGCTGGCGGCGGTCGGCTGGCTCGGGCCGTGGAAGCGCCGTGGGTAGAATACGGCTTATGCTCGGCCTGCTGCTGGCGGTTCCGGCGGCGGCGGAGGACTCCGCGCCGGGCGAATGGACTGCGCCCGAAGTGGCCGAATTCGCCGACTGGTCGGTCGCCTGCGACAATGCCCGCGAATGCACTGCGCTCAGCGTCTCGCGCGATTTTGTCGCGCGGGTCGAAGCGCGCGATCCGGGCGATTACGCGCAGCCCAAACTCTGGGTGAAGCGCGCCGCCGGGCCGGAGGCGCGCTTGCGGGTGTTCCTCGATACCACGGTGTGGGGGGAGGCGGGCGCGGGCGAGGCCCCGGCCACACTCCACGTCTATACCGAATGCGACGGTGACTGCACGGGCCGCGCCTATCGCCTGATCGCGCGCGAGCCCGGGCGCTTCGAGCTTGCCCCTGCCGATGTGGCCGCCTTCCTCGCCGAGAGCGTCACGACCTCCCGCGCCGCGACCCGCTTTGCGGGCGGGGGGATGCACGGGATCGTCACCACCGCCGGGATGACCGCCGCGCTGCGCTTTATCGATGAAAGCCAGCAGCGGCGCGGCACGGTAACGGCGATCTACGCCAGGGGGCCGAAGCCTGCCCGCACCGTCCCGCCCGCGCCGCCGCGCAAAAGGGTGAAGGTGACGCGCGGCGAGGAGGTGCAGGACGACACTTCACTCGGCACCGGCGCCGCCCTGTTCGTGACCCGCGCGAAGCTATGCCCCGAGGCCGATCTCGATGCCCACGATCCACTCCGCGCGCGCTACCGGCTGGCGAGCGGGCAATATCTCTGGGCGCTGGGCTGTTCGGGCAACCCCCACGCGCCGCGCCGGTTGTGGCTGATCGAGACGCCGGGGCAGGGGATCGCGGATGCCACCTTCCCCCGCCCCGAACAGGGCCGCGCCGCCTTGCACGGGGTGCTGCCCGACAGCGCCTTCGATCCCGAGACCGGCATGCTCACCGCCTATGCGGGGCGCATGTGCGGCTGGCGGCGGCGCTGGGCGTGGACGGGCAGCGCCTTCGAAATGGTCGATGCGGTGGAAATGCCGAGCTGTTACGGAGTGCCGCTGAACCAGTGGCTACAGACATACCGGGCGATACCGGATTAGACACGAGAACGGGACAGCCCTTCGCGCCGGGGGTCAGGAATCGGGGCGAAGGCGCGAAGACAGGTGGGGGGCGATCGCGATGCCAATCGCAAGCGAGCGGATCAGGCAGGGGATTGTGGCGGCGCTGGCGCTCGCCGTCTCGCAGCTATTGTTCTGGGGCATGGTCACCGTGGCCGAGCGCCAGTCGCGCCCCGATGATCTCGCCTCGCGGCCCTATATCGAGTTCCAGGTGCTCGACGAGGCGGACCAGCCGATCGAAAACGGGCGGCGGTTCCGGGCGGTCTATGCCGGCACCTCGGGATACCGGGTCGATGCCGAGGCGGAGGGCACAACCGATCTGTTCAGCATCCCCTTCATCGTCGAAGATGCCGAAGAGCCGCTGGCGCTGTTCATGGCGATCCGGGAAAACCTCAAGGAGGTGAAGGTCAACGGCGTGACCGTTCAGGCCGATGCGCCGCTCAGCGAATTGCAGGGCCCGGTGACGTCAGAGCCCGCCTATTTCCTGCTCCCCCGCGGTGCCTTGCGGCCCGGAGTGAATGTGCTGACCATCGCCAAGGATCACGAAGGCATGGTGTCGGCCCTGCCCGAATTCAGCATCGGCCCGGCGCAGGAACTGGCGCAGGCCTATCGCTGGAAGAGCCGCTATCTTGTCGATATCCCCATCGCCGGGATCGCCATCCTCGCCTTCACCATCGCCCTGTGCCTTGCGGTCAACTGGCCGCGCGAAGATCAGCCGCGGATGCGCTGGCTGATGGGGTTTCTCGGCAGCAACATGCTGTTCACGCTGACGATGACCTTCAATCCGCTGTCGGAGGGAATCCCGCTTGCGGTCAGCGGGGGGATCATCATTTCCTTCCAGATCCTGATTTCGCTGACGATGGCGAAGTATGTCGTCTTCGATATCGGTGCGCCAAGGCAGGTGCACCGGGCGATCCTTTGGATCACCGGCGCCGCTGCCCTCATCCTTGGCGGCATTTATACCGCGAGCCTGCTGTCCGACAGCCTGTTCGAGACCGCCTTCCCCCTGGCGATCTACCGCTCCTTCACCTTCAACATCCTGATAACGATCCCGTGCATTCTGGCGCTGTGCTGGGCGATCGGGCGCGGGGCTCGCGATCGCTGGCTTGAACGGATGATCGTGATCGTCTGCCTATCGACCTTTGCGATGGACCGGCTGAGCTCGTCCTTCGACATTACCTCGCCCTTCGATCCGTCCCTGCCGATCTCGCTCTACTGGTCGCCGATCGTGGCCGCCTTGCTGGGATCGGGCATGATCCTGTCGATCGCGCGCGAGGCGAGCGAGGCGCGGCGCACCGTGGTGCAATCCAACGCCATCCTCGCCGCCGAACTCGTCCAGCAGAACGCCAAGCTCGAGGCGAGTTACGAGGCGCAGAAGCAGCTGCTCCAGCGCGAGGTGATGCTGGTCGAGCGGCAGCGGATCGTGCGCGACATGCATGACGGGATCGGGGGGCAGCTCCTGGGACTGATGATGCAGGTGCGCGGCGGGGGCGCTTCGCCGGTCGAAGTGGAACAGGGGCTCCAGGCGAGCATCGCCGACCTGCGGCTGATCGTCGATTCGATGGATTCGGCCGAGGAAGGCCTCGCTGAAACCTTGCGGTCCTTCGAGCACCGGGTGCGCAGCCAGATCGAGGCGGCGGGCATCGCGCTCGAATTCTTCGCCGAGGTGGACGAGGCGATCGACCTCGGCCCGCGCCCGACCTTGCAGGTGCTGCGCATCCTCCAGGAGGCGGTCACCAACGCGATGCGTCATTCGGGCGCGCGGCGGATCACGGTCAAGAGCCTTGCGCCTGCGGGCGGCCCGATCCGCATTGCCATCAGCGATGACGGCACGGGCCTGCCCGAGGGCTATCGCCGCGGGCGCGGGCTCACCAGCATGGAGACCCGCGCGCGCAACCTCGGCGGCGCGCTGACGATCGAGAGCGGGCCGGGCGGCACCTGCCTGACGCTCGACGTGCCGGTCTCCGCCGCCGCCAGCGCCGACTGAACCCCCCTGCGCCTGAGGGGATTGGCGGCGCCGGACGGCGGGCGCACCCTCGCGGCGGACTGACCGGATGGGAGAATATCATGCGCCGCCTTGCACCCGTTGCCGCCATTGCGCTTGCCGCCTTGCTCGCCAGCGCCCCCGCCGCCGCCCAGCGCCAGCCGCGCGAGGGCGGGCGCGGGGGAAGCGCTGCGAGCACCACCGCCGAGCCCGACAGCCCCAACCCGGTCAAGCGCACCTGGGACTTCACCAAACGCTTCGGCATCCCGCGATTCGACCCGCAGGATTGCGCCGAAGACCCCGCCCGGCTCGCGGCCTTCCTCGGCGAATACAATGCGCGGGTCGACCGCTTCCTTGCCGGCCCGACCGATCCCAAGAAGCTGGGGCTGGAGCGGCGCAATTACGTCAAGCAGGTCCAAGGCACCGCGCGCGACATTGCCGCCTATGCCGAGACCTTCGCCAGCACCGGCGTGCGCTCGCCCGACAGCTACGTCCCCCCGCTCGCCGAGGACATCTGCCGCGCCGAGATGCAGCGCCACCAGCTGCTGGCGCAGCGCGCGGGGCTGGCGGCCATCGCGCGGGTCTATCCCGACATGGCCGAGGTCGCCCCGCAACTCGCCGCTGCCGACGCCGCGCTGGCGCGGATCGGCAATGACGCGGCCTTGCGTGGGCACGTCGCCGCCAACCGCACCGAGAGCCTCGCCAAGGTGCGCATGAAGCCGCCGGTCGCCAGCAATCCGGCGTGGGAGAAGGGCCTGCGCGAGGGCTTTGCGCGGCTGGTGCCGGGCGAGACGATCCTCAAGCTCCACCTCTACAGCGCCGACTGGTATGTCCACCGAAACGAAGTCACCAGTGTTCCCGAATACCGCCAGATCGGTGCCTGGGTCGCCACTCGCCGCGCCGATGCGACGTGCTGGATCAACGGCATCGACCTGTGGCAGAATTTCACCGGCAGCGGGTTCGACAGCGGCACCTACAAGCTCGGCCAGGCCCCGCGCCAGATCCTGTGCAGCAATATCTGAGGCGCAGTCGCCGCGTTACCGCGGGTGCGCCCGCAGGCGAGGGCTGCCAGCTTCGGATCAGCGAGAAAAAAGTGGTGCGGTCGAGAAGACTCGAACTTCCACGGGCTTTCGCCCACAACGACCTCAACGTTGCGCGTCTACCAGTTCCGCCACGACCGCACTCGGGGTTTGCCGGGGCAGCCAAAGCGCTGGCCCCGCGGTAGGAGCGCGCCCCTAGCAAGGGGTCTGGCCATGCGCAAGCACTTTGACGGATGGCCGCCAAAACCCCCCCTGTCCAAGGGGGGTCAGCGGTGCGCCCAGCCGATCGCGGCGCCCGCGGCGTTGGCGGGGATGTCGGTGATCGCCTCGGTCACGGTGACGGTCTCGCCCGGGGCGAGGCGGGTCTTGGGGGGGACGATCAGCCAGTCACCGATCGGGCGATCGCGGGAGTCGGAGAACACCACCAGCAGCTTGGGCACGTCCATGCTCTCGCTCGCGGTGTTGCTGATCGTGCCGCGCACCCGGAAAATTTCCTGCCCGTTCTCGAGCGTGTCCTTCTTCTGCTCGCCCTTGGGGAAATCGAGCTTCAGCTCGGGGCGGCCGACACCGAAGGTGGGGCGCTGGAGCGGGAGCCATTCGGGCAGGCCGTAGTAATTGACCGCGAGCGCGGTGCCGCCCGCCAGAGCTG
>Ga0075157_10001955_pt1 | contig 12340 bp, 9 predicted proteins | sample JI81BgreenDNA_FD_70967 | JGI IMG/M metagenome (GOLD analysis project Ga0075157, IMG submission 70967) | Wastewater effluent complex algal communities from Wisconsin, to seasonally profile nutrient transformation and Carbon sequestration -... | ecosystem: Engineered > WWTP > Effluent > Algae...
GGCGCGGTAAGGGTTCTCGCCCCACTCCTTGTGGCCGCCGTTCAGGAGGTCGAACAGGATCGCCCCCGGCACCAGCGGCACCCGCGCCGGGCCCACGGCATAGCCGCGCCCCGCCGCGTGCAGCCCCTCCATCACGCCCGAGCACGCATCGAGGCCAAAGGCCGACCCGCCCGACAGCACCAGCGCATCCACCGCGGCCACGGATTTGTCGGGGGCCAGCAGGTCGGTCTCGCGCGTGCCCGGTGCCCCGCCCATCACGGAAACGCTCGCCACAAAGGGCGCCTCCGCCGTCAGCACCGTCACCCCCGATTTCAGCCCGTCGTCCTGCGCGTTGCCCACGCGCAGCCCCGCCACATCGGTGATCAGGTTGCGCGGGCCGGGCTCAGATGCAGCGGCCACCGTCAACCTCCATGGCCACGCCGGTGATCATGCTGGCTTCGTCCGAGCACAGGAAACAGGCGGCGTTGCCCATATCCTCAGGGGTGGAAAACCGGCCTAGCGGGATCGTGGACAGGAACTTGGCGCGGATTTCCGGCGTATCCTCGCCCATGAAGGATTTCAGGAGCGGCGTTTCCCCGGCGACCGGGTTCAGCGCGTTGACGCGGATCCCCGCGGGCGCCAGTTCCACCGCCAGCGCGCGGGTGGCGGTGATCACCCAGCCTTTCGACGCGTTATACCAGCTCAGCCGCGGCCTGGGCGAGACCCCGGCGGTCGAGGCGATGTTCAGGATCACCCCGCGCCCGCGCGCCTTGAAGCCGGGGACGAAGACCTGCACCGCATGAAAGATCGCCTTCATGTTGACGGCGACGATGCGGTCGAAGTCGTCCTCGCTGATCGTTTCGGTCGCGGCGGGCAGATGGGTGACGCCGGCGTTGTTCACGAGGATATCCACCTCGCCCACGGCATCGCGCAGCGCCACGATATCCGCGCGCCTTGCGACATTGGCGGCAAAGGCCGTGCCGCCCACCTCATCGGCCACGGCGCGAGCGGCGGATTCGTTGATGTCCACGACCCAGACCTTGGCGCCTTCCACCGCGAACTTGCGCGCGATGCCGGCGCCAAAGCCCGAACCCGCGCCGGTGATGATGGCGGTTTTTCCCTGAAGTCTCATGTGCTTATCCGTGCCAGGTTGCGACTGTCTTTAGTTGCGAGAACCCATAGAGCGCCTCGAACCCCTTTTCGCGGCCATGGCCGGACTTGCCGACCCCGCCGAAGGGCAGTTCCACGCCCCCGCCCGCGCCATAGTTGTTCACGAACACCTGCCCCGCGCGCAGGCCCCGGGCGAGGCGGAACTGCCGCCCCCCATCGGCTGTCCAGACACTGGCCACCAGCCCGTAATCGGTGGCATTGGCGATGCGCAGGGCGTCGGCTTCGTCATCGAAGGGGATCAGCACCTGCACGGGGCCGAAGATTTCCTGCTGGGCGAGGGGGTGGTCCGAGGGCACCTCGGAAAACAGCGTCGGCACCACGAAATGCCCGGCATTGCTGGCGGCGGGGGTCAGCACGCCTTCCGCCGCCCGCGTCAGCCCCGCCCCTTGCGCCAGATATCCCTGCACGATGCCCTTCTGGCGCGCCGAGATCAGCGGCCCCACGCGAGGATCGGCCAGCGCCGGGCCCACGGTGAGGGCGCCGTAAGCGGCGGCCATGCGCGCGCGGACCTCGTCATACACCCCCCTTTGCACCAGAATCCGGGATGAGGCTGAACACGTCTGGCCCGCGTTCTGGACGCCCGCGTTGACCAGAAACGGCAGGGCGCGGTCCAGATCGGCGTCGTTGAACACCAGTTGCGGGGATTTGCCGCCCAGTTCCAGCGTGACCGGCACCACATTCTTCGCCGCCGCCGTCTGGATCAGCACCCCCACCCCGACCGAGCCCGTAAACGACAGATGCTGCACCCCCGGATGCCCGGCCAGCGCCGCCCCGGCCTCGGCCCCCAGACCCGTCACCACGTTCAGCGCACCGGGCGGCAGGCCCGCGTCCAGCGCAAGCTGGGCAAAGGCGAGGGCCGTCAGGCAGGCTTCTTCCGCCGGTTTCAGCACGCAGGCGTTGCCCATCGCCAGTGCCGCGCCCACCGAGCGCCCGATGATCTGCATCGGGTAATTCCACGGAATGATGTGGCCCGTGACCCCATGCGCCTCGCGCAGGGTGTAGACGGTGTAACCGGCCTGATAGGGGATCGTCTCGCCCATGATCTTGTCGGCGGCACCGCCGTAGAATTCCATGTAGCGCGCCAGCGCCACGGCATCGGCGCGGGCCTGGGTCAGGGGTTTGCCAACGTCGCGCGCTTCCAGATGGGCCAGTTCCTCGACCCGGGTCAGGATCAGTTGCCCCAGCCGCGTCAGGATTCGCCCCCGCTCCATCGCGGTCATGCGCCCCCAGTCGCCGGCGCGGGCGGCATGGGCGGCGGTCACGGCGGCGTCGATGTCGTCCGCGCTGCCGCGCGCGATGCGGGTCAGGTCCTCGGCCGTGGAAGGGTCGGTCAGCGCCAGAGTGCTGGCCGATACGCGCCAGTCACCCGCGATCAGATGCGCGGCGGGGGGGATGCCAAAACCTTCAAGCGCCATCGGCGGGAATCCTCAAGTCCGGGAGTTTCGGGGCCGCCGCCAGCAGGCTGCGGGTATAGGGATGCTGCGGGCTGTCCAGCACCTGCGCGGTCGGCCCCTGCTCCACGATCTTGCCCGCCTGCATGACCATCACCCGGTCGGTGACGCTGCGCACCACATGCAGGTCGTGGCTGATGAACAGATACGACAAGGGGCGCTTGCGGCAGAGGTCGGCGATCAGGTCCAGCACCTGCGCGCGCACCGACACGTCCAGCGCCGAAACGGCCTCGTCGAAGATGATCAGGTCGGGGTCGTTGATCAGCGCGCGGGCGATGGCGATGCGCTGGCGCTGGCCGCCGGAAAATTCGTGGATGTATTTGTCGGCATCCGAGGGTTTCAGGCCCACATCGGTCAGCGCCCGGGCGATGCGTGCGTCACGGTCGGCGCCTTGCGGGGGGGCGGGCAGCAGGTGGAAGGGTTCGGTGATCAGCCGCGCCACCCGGTGACGGGGGTTGAAGCTGGAATAGGGGTCCTGGAACACCACCTGCATCTTGCGCCGCGCCGCGGGGCCCAGGGGATCGCCGTCCAGCGTGATGCGCCCGCCCTGCAGGGGCTCCAACCCCAGAAGCGCCCGCGTCAGCGTGGATTTGCCACAGCCGGATTCGCCCACAAGGCCCAGACGCTCGCCCCGGTGCAGATCGAAGCTGACGTCGTCCACGGCGCGCAGCACGGGACGCGGGCCGAACAGGCTGCGCCGCGGCTGGCGATAGCTGCGGATGACGTTTTCCACCCTCAGCAGCGGTTCCGGCGGCGGCGCGGGCGGCAGGTCCACCACATGCGACGAGGCCCGGAACAGGGCGCGCGTGTAGGGGTGCTGCATGTGCGCGAACAGATCCGCCGTGGCGCCGGTTTCCACGATGCGCCCATGCTGCATGACCGCGATGCGGTCGGCCATGCCGGCGACCACGGCCAGATCGTGGGTGATCATCAGCAGGCCCATCCCGAAATCGCGGGTCAGGTCCTTGAGCAGGTCCAGAATCCGCGCCTGCGTGGTCACATCCAGCGCGGTCGTGGGTTCATCGGCGATCAGCAGCGCCGGGCGCAGCGCAATCGCCATGGCGATCACCACGCGCTGGCGCTGCCCGCCCGACAATTCGTGCGGATAGCGCGTCAGGGGGAAACGCTCGGCCGGCAGGCCCACGCGGTCCAGCATGGCGCGGGCGCGCTGCATCGCCACCGACCGCGGGACGCCTTCGTGCTGCAGGATCGTCTCGGCCACCTGCGCGCCGATGGTCTGCACGGGGTTCAGCGCGGTCATGGGTTCCTGAAACACCATGCCGATCCGCCTGCCGCGCACGGCGCACATCTGCGGTTCGCTCAGGGCCAGAAGATCCTGCCCTTCGAGCAGGATCTGCCCCGTGGCCTGCGCGCCCTGCGGCAACAGGCCCATCGTGGCCAGGGCGGTCATGGATTTGCCCGAACCGCTCTCGCCCGTGATGGCCACGATGTCGCCCGGCGCCACCTCCAGCGAGACGCGATCCAGGATCGGCGTGCCGTGGATGGTCAGCGACAGGTCGCGGATCGACAGCAGGCTCATGTCCGCGCCACCCGGATCCGCGGGTCCAGAAGGTCGCGCAGACCGTCGCCCAGAAGGTTAAGCCCCAGCACGGTGAACACGATGGCCAGCCCCGGGACCAGCGCCACATGCGGCGCGAGGCTGGCCAGCGTCTGCGCATCGGCCAGCATCCGCCCCCAACTGGCCACCGGCGGCTGCGCGCCTAGCCCGATATAGCTGAGCGCGGCCTCGGCCAGGATGCCCAGCGAAAACTGGATCGTGCCCTGCACGATCATCAGGCTGGCGATGTTCGGCAGGATGTGCTCGATGGAAATGCGCGCATCCGATTTCCCCGCCACCCGCGCCGCCAGGATGAAGTCGCGCGACCAGATCGACAGCGCGGCCCCGCGTGACAGGCGGGCAAAGACCGGGATGTTGAAGATGCCGATGGCGATGATGGCATTGACCGCCCCGGCGCCGAAGACCGCGGTGATCAGGATGGCGATCACCAGCGAGGGGAAGGCGAACACCAGATCGTTGGCCCGCATCACCAGTTCGTCGATCAGCGAGCCCCGCATCGCCGCCGCCAGCAGGCCCAGCGGGATGCCCAGCCCCATGCCGATCCCCACCGCCAGCACCGCCACGGCGATCGAGGTGCGCGCCCCCTCCATCACCATCGACAGAAGATCACGCCCCAGTTGGTCCGTGCCCAGCCAATGCGCGGCCGAGGGCGTCTGCAGGCGCTGGGTGATGGTCAGGATCTGGGTGTCGTAGGGCGTCCAGACCAGCGACAGCAGAGCCGCGCCCAGGAACACCGTCGACAGCAAGGCACCGATCAGAAGGGTCCGGGGAAGCCTCATGCGCGGGCCCTCAGCCTGGGGTCGACGGCAGCATAGGCCAGGTCGACCGCGAAATTGACCAGGATCACCATGGCCACCAGCAGCATCACCACGCTTTCCACCACGATCAGGTCGCGGGCGGAGATGGATTGAAAGATCAGCCGCCCCAGGCCGGGCAGGAAGAACACCTGTTCGATCACGATGGCCCCGGCCAGCAGGAAGGCGAATTGAAGGCCGATGATGGTGAGGACCGGGATCATCGCATTGCGCACGGCATGGCGCCACAGCGCCTGCCGGCGGCTGAGTCCCTTGGCGCGCGCGGTGCGGATGAAATCCTCGCCCAGCATGTCGAGCAGCGACGAGCGCATCACCCGCGTCAGGATCGCCGCCTGCGGCAGCGCCAGCGCGATGGCCGGCAGGATCAGCGATTTCAGCGCGGCGGCCGGGCCGGCCTCCCATCCCGGGAAGCCTCCGGCGGAAAACCAGCGCAGGTTGATCGCGAAGATCAGCACCAGGATCATCGCGAACCAGAAATTCGGAATGGCGACGCCCAGTTGCGTGGCGCCCATCACCCCCAGATCGCCCGCCCGCCCGCGCCGGCTGGCGGCATAGATCCCGGCGGGAAAGGCAATCAGGATGGTCAGCGTCAGCGCCATCAGCGCCAGCGGCAGCGATACGCCGATGCGGTCCAGCACCATCTGCGACACGGGCGTGCGGTAGGTGTAGGAAATCCCGAAATCGCCCGTCAGCATCCCGCCGACCCAGGACAGGTACCGCTGGGGCAGGGACTGATCCAGACCCAGTTCCGCCCTGAGCGCGGCGATCGTGTCGGGGCGGGCGTTCACGCCCAGCATGAAGGCGGCCGGATCGCCGGGGACCACCTCGACCACGGCGAAGATCACCAGCGAGGCCACGATCAGACTGAGGCAGAGCGACAGCAGCCGGCCAAGGGTGTAACGGATCATCTCGGGGCGCGGCTCCGGAGCAGGGGGGTGGCGCCCGGCAGACCGGGCGCCACGGGATCGGTCACGGCCAGGTGACGGCGGTCAGATCGATCGCGGCGGTGGGCTGGTTCAGCCACAGCCCGGTGATGCCGGCCCGCGCGATGGTGGGCACCGAAAGCTGGAACAGATAGGCGTTGACGTAATCCTCGGCGATGATCGTCTGGGCCCGCGCCAGCAGTTCCGACCGCGCGGCCGGATCGGTGGTCGAGGTCAGGGTGGTCATCACCTCCTGCATCTCGGGGTTGTTGTAGGCAAAGTAGTAGTCCGGGTTGGCGTAGATGCCGATATCCATCGGTTCGGTATGGCTGACGATGGTCAGGCCATAGTTGCGGCCCTGGAAGGTGCTTTCCAGCCACTGCGCCCATTCCTGGTTCTCGATCTGCGCCTCGATCCCCACGGCGCGAAGCTGGGCCGCGATGATCTCGCCGCCGCGACGGGCATACGAGGGGGGCGGCAGCGTCATCGTGGTGGTGAAGCCGTCGGGATACCCCGCCTCGGCCAGCAGGGCGCGGGCGCGTTCGGGGTCGTGGGGCGACAGGTGCAGCAGGTCCACGTAATCGGGATGGTGCGGCGCGAAATGGGTGCCGATGGGCGTGCCCATGCCGAACATCGCGCCGTCGATGATCGCCTGCCGGTCAACCGCCAGCGCCACGGCCTGACGCACCAGCGGGTTGTTGAAGGGCTCGGCGCCGTTGTTCATGGCCAGGATCGTCTCGCCCTCGGTGTTGCCCACCAGCACCTGGAAGCGCGGATCGGCCTGGAATTGCGGGACGTTCTCGGGCGCGGGATAGCCCACGAAAACATCGACATCCTCGGCCATCATGGCGGCGAAGGCGGCGGTGGGATCCGAGATGAAGCGGAAGGTCGCGCCTTCCAGCACCGCCGGCGTGCCCCAGTAATTGGGGTTGCGCGCGATTTCCAGACGGTCGCCCTGCACCCAGTTCAAGAAGGTGAAGGCGCCGGTGCCGATGGGGTTCGTGGCCGCGTTGCCGATGGATTCGGGCGCCACGATCACGGCATCGCCCCAGGCGAGGTTGAACAGCAGCGAGCCGTTCGGCGCCGACAGGGTGATGCGCACGGTCAGCGGGTCAACCACGGTGACATCGGCGATGCTGGCGAACAGGCCCTTCTGCGCGTTGGTGCTGTCGGGCGCGCGGGCGCGGTCAAGGCTGAACTTCACATCCTCGGCGTCCATCGTGGTGCCGTCGTGGAAGGTGACGCCCTCGCGCAGGAAGAAGGTATAGGTCAGGCCGTCGTCGGAAATCTCCCAGGAATGGGCGAGGCCCGGCACGATGGACCCATCCGACATGAACCGGGTCAGCCCTTCGAAGATGTTCGAATACACGACCGAATCGATGGCCTGCGCCGCGCCCGCGGTGGGATCGAGGTTCGGCGGTTCCAGCTGCATCGCGACGCGCACATGCGTGTTCTGCGCGGCGGCGGCCGTGGCGAACAGCGCGGCGGCGCTGGCCATAAGCAAGGATTTCAGTGACGTCATGGTCTGGTCTCCCCCTGTGAGCGGTTTGGCAGCAGCAAGGCCGCAAGGCTGCGCGCCATGACGGCGGCGCTGTCCATCATGTCATCGACGCCGACATATTCATCGGGCTTGTGCGCCAGTTCCAGCAGGCCGGGGCCATAGGCCACGCAATTCTTCAGCTTGCCGATGCGGTCGATGTGTTTCTGATCATAGCTGCCGGGCGAGGCGACGAATTCCGCCTCCTTTCCCAGCACTTCGGCAATCGCCTCGGCCACCGTGCGCGCCACCGGCGCGTCGCGGTCGGTCATCGAGGGGATGACGTGGTTCAACTCGCGCAGGGCATAGTCGAACTTCGGCCGGTCATGCTTGAGGCCCTCCAGAAGCGCGATCACCTCGCCGCGAACCGACTCAAGCGATTCTTCCACCAGATAGCGCCGGTCGATCACGATCCGGCACGAATCGGGTACGCAATGCGAGGGCAGGGCGTTCGATCCTTGCGGGATTTCCACCTGCCCGCCGTGGATCGAATTGATGTTCATGGTCGAGGCCCGGGCGCCTTCGGGCACCACCGGCATCTGGGTGCGGCGCGCGGCCAGGGCGGGGAACAGGCGCTGTTCGAAGGCATCCAGCACCGCGCCCATGTGGCGGATCGCGCAATCGCCCAGGAAGGGCATGCAGCCATGGGCGATTTCGCCAAACGTCTCGATCTCTGCCCACCAGCCGCCGCGATGGCCCAGACAGACGCGGTCCTTCTGCAGGGGTTCGGGGATGATGACGTGCTGCACGCGCTGGGGCGAGAAGAACCCCTGCTCGGCCAGCCAGGCCACCCCGCCATACCCGCCCGATTCCTCGTCGGCGGTGCCCGAAATCTCGATGGCGCCGGCGAAATCGGGGTAGGTGGCGATGAAGGCCTCGGCCGCGATGATCGACGCCGCGAGGCCCCCCTTCATGTCGCAGGTGCCGCGCCCATAGACCTTGCCGTCGCGCAGCAGGCCGCCGAAGGGATCGACCGTCCAGCCCGCCCCCACCTCGACCACGTCGATGTGGCTGGTGAAATGCACGCACTCGCCCGGATGCCGCCCCTCGCGCCGCGCGACGACGTTCCAGCGGGGGAAGGCGTCGCAATCCCCCGGCGTGCCGGTGGCGCGCAGGAGTTGCGTCTGGAACCCCGAGGCGCGCAGCCGCCGGTCCAGGTATTCGCAGATCGCACGGTAATCCTGCCCCGGCGGGTTCAGCGTGGGAAAGCGCACGAGGTCCTGGGTCAGGGCGATCAGGTCGTCCCGGCGTTCCTGCAGGGCGGCGATCAGGCGAACGTGGCGGGCATCGGGCAGACGGGCGGTGTTCATGCGGGCAGTCTGGCGGGTGTGCCCGGGGAGATCAAGCGTTTCCGTGCGCCGCCCCCTTGCCCTCAGCCATCACCGGCGGGGGCGTAATACCGGGTCGCGCCGCGGTGGCGTTCGTCAACGGGTGTGGTCAGGATCGAGGCGTGATGCGCGCGCTGGTCGCAATTGGCGCGCGGGCAGATGCGGCAATTGATCCCGATGGGCGTCATCGGGGCCGAGCCCAGCGAAACCCCCTCGGAATAGCCGATCGAGGCCGCGTGGTTGATCGTGCAGCCCATCGCCACGGCCAGCCGGTTGTCCTGACCGGAGCGCGCGAAGGTGGGCCGGTCCACGGTGCGCGCAAAGACGAAATATTGCGAGGAATCCGGCATTTCCACCAGTTGCGGCACAATGCGCCCGGGCAGGCGGAAGCTGAGATGCACATCCAGCCGCGGACAGGCGCCGCCGTATTCGGCCAGATGGAAATCGGTCGCGTTGAACCGCTTGGTGACGTTGCCGGCCTTGTCGATGCGCAGGAAGAAGAACGGCACCCCCTGCGCGCCATCGCGCTGCATGGTGGTGGCGCGGTGGCAGGCCTGTTCGAAACTGACCCCGAACCGGGTGGCGAGGTGGTCGAAATCGTATTTCGACGCCTGCGCCGCGGCCAGGAAGGCGTCATAGGGCATCAGCACGGCGGCGGCAAAATAGTTGGCCAGTTCGATCCTCAGGCGGGCGCGGCCCTGGGCGTCCTCGGGGCCCTGCGCGACCAGCGCATCCAGAACCGCGCCGGATTCGATCAGCCCGCTCACATGCACAAGCTGGAACACCCGGTTGGGATGGTCCAGTGCCTCGGACAGCCACACCTCGCCCCGCCCGGCATCATAGCGGCGCAGCGAGTTGGGCATCTCGTCCACCAGTTTCAGTTGCACGGCGATCCGGTGGCGCTGCGCCAGCCGCGATTTCAGCGCACCGTAAAGGTCGTCGGGCGCCGGTGGGCTGCCTTGCCAGAAGCGGGCGGCGGCGTCTTCCAGCACGGGAAAATGGTTGCGGTTGCGGCGGAAGAAGTTGTGCACCGCGCCTTCGGGCGAGGCGCCGATGGCGGTTTCGGCCCCCTGCGCGCCCAGGGCCAGCAATTGATCCGACGCCGCCAGATAACTGCGGTGCAGGCGCAGGAAGGCGCCGATCAGCCCGGGCGCATGGGCCTGAGCGGCGCGCAGTTCGTGCAGGTCGGGGCGGGCGGCGTCAAAGATCGGGTCCTGCAGCGCCGCGCGCAGATCGGCCAGGCGCGCGGTGCTGTCGTCTTCGGCGATGTCGTGCCAGTCGACGCCATAGGCCTCGAACAGCCGCAGCAGGATCGCCACCGACACGCTGCGCTGGTTGTTCTCCAGCAGGTTCACATAGGCCACGCTGATTCCCAGCGTCCGCGCCATCTGCGACTGGGTTTCCCCGCGCTCCTGCCGCAAGCGGCGCAGTTGCGGGCCGATGAAGGTCTTGCGCATGGGCTCCCCCGCGTTTGTCATGTTTACAATATGACAAAAAACTCAATTTGTAAAATCTCGCGTTTACAGCGGAACCCGGTTTTCCTTCGCAGCACGGCCCGGGCCTGTCATGGGTGTTTCCAGATCAGGGAGGATCCCATGCAGAACGGTCACGCTCATCTTTTCATCCCCGGCCCCACCAACCTGCCCGAGGACGTCCGCCGCGCGATGATGGTGCCGATGCCCGATCACCGCTCGCCCGAATTCGCCGAGTTCTTCCGCCCGATCCAGCGCGACCTGGCCCCGGTGTTCGGCACGCGCAACGCCAGGATCGCGCTGATCCCGGGCAATGGCACCGCCGCCTGGGAAGCGGCGATCACCAACACGCTCTCGCCCGGGGATACCGTGCTGATGGCGCGGCATGGCACCTTCTCGGTGCTCTGGGCGGACATGGCGACGCGCATGGGCCTGATCGTGGAAACCGTCGATGTGGCCTGGGGCGCGCCCTGCCCGGTCAAGGAATTCGGCCGCCGTCTGGGCGCCGACCGCCACGGGCGGATCAAGGCGGTCTTCGTCACCCACAACGAGACCGCGACCGGCGTGACCTCGGACGTGGCGGGGGTGCGGCGCGAGCTGGATCTGGCGTTCCATGATGCGCTGCTGTTCGTGGATGGCGTGTCGTCCATCGGCTCGCTGCCGTTCGAGATGGATGCCTGGGGCGTCGATCTGGCCGTCACCGGCAGCCAGAAGGGGCTGATGTGCCCCGCCGGTCTGGGGATCCTGGCGCTCAGCCCCCGGGCGATGGCTGCGGTCGAAGGGTCCACGGCGCCGCGCTCGTTCCTGGATATCAAGGCGCTCCTGACGGCGCACGAGGCCGGCAGCTTCCCCTATACCCCGCCCGCGCCGGTGCTGCACGGCCTGCGCGCCGCGCTGGACCGCATGGCCATCGAAACGCTGCCCGGCGTCTTTGCCCGCCACCACCGCCTGGCGCAGGGCGTGCGCGCCGCCGTGGCGGCCTGGGGCCTGCAGACGGTGGCGGAGCATCCGTCGTTCGCCTCGGACACCGTGACCGCGATCCGCACCCCGGACGGCGTGGATGCGCGCAACGTCATTGCCACCGCGCGGACCCGCTACAACACCTTCTTCGGTGCCGGTCTGGGCCCCCTGGCCGGCAAGGCCTTCCGCATCGGCCATCTGGGCGACCTGAACGAGGGCATGGTGCTGACCGCGCTGTCGATCGCGGAACTGGCGCTGGTGCAGAACGGGGCGCGGTTGCGCTTCGGTTCGGGCGTCGCCGCCGCGCAAGAGCATTTCGCGGCCTCGATCGCCGCCCACAACGTCCTCGCAGCCGAGTAACCGAGATGAGCCATACCCTCCACCCGCTGCGCCGCCCGCGGCTGCAACGCTCGACCCTGGCGGTTCCGGCGTCGAACATGGACATGGTGCGCAAGGCCGCCGAAAGCGCCGCGGATGTGGTCTTCCTGGACCTGGAAGACGCCGTCGCCCCGCCCGAAAAGCCGCAGGCGCGCAAGAACGCGATCATCGCCCTGAACGAGATCGACTGGGCCGCCAAGGGCAAGATCGTCAGCGTGCGGATCAACGGTCTGGACACGCATTACATGTATCGCGATGTCGTGGACATCATGGAACAGGCGGGCAGCCGGCTGGACATGATCCTGATCCCCAAGCTGGGGGTCTATTCCGACCTCTACATGGTCGAGGCGCTGGTCAACCAGATCGAGATGGGCCTGGGCCTGACCCGCAAGGTGGGGATCGAGGCGCTGATCGAAACCGCCCTGGGCATGGCGAATGTCGAGGACATCGCCCGTCAGGCCGCGCAGGCCGGCAGCCGGCTGGAGGCGCTGCATTTCGGCGTGGCGGATTATGCGGCCTCGATGCGGGCGCGCACGGTGAACATCGGCGGGCTGAACCCGGCCTATCCGGGCGACCAGTGGCACGCCTCGCTGACGCGGATGATCATCACCTGCCGCGCCTACGGCTTGCGCGCGCTGGACGGCCCGTTCGGCGATTTCGGCGATCCCGCGGGCTATGTCGCCGCGGCGGAACGGGCGGCGGCGCTGGGGTGCGAGGGGAAATGGGCCATCCATCCCAGCCAGATCGC
>Ga0075157_10001957_pt1 | contig 12315 bp, 7 predicted proteins | sample JI81BgreenDNA_FD_70967 | JGI IMG/M metagenome (GOLD analysis project Ga0075157, IMG submission 70967) | Wastewater effluent complex algal communities from Wisconsin, to seasonally profile nutrient transformation and Carbon sequestration -... | ecosystem: Engineered > WWTP > Effluent > Algae...
TGTTATCGGGTTGCCACTACAAATCACGGCCGGACCTGAAATCACGGGTACAGGAGCGCTCAGGGCCTGAACCGACTGGCTGGCCGTACTGCTGCAACCCAAAGCATCGGTTGCGGTAACGGTGTAAGTGCCTGCGGCAACATTGATCGAATTGTTGGATTGACCGTTGCTCCAGGCATAGGTGCTAAAGCCCGGGCTGGCAGTCAGGCTACCCGTAGTTGCGGGGCATAATTGACTGTCTCCTGTTATGGCAACTTGTACATTTGCTGGTACCGACACCTGTATGCTGGTGTTTCCGCTACAGCCCGCGCCATCGCCAACCGTTACGCTGTAAGTTGCGCTTTGTGTAACTGAAATCTGCTGTGTTGTACTGCCATCGCTCCACAAATAAGTACTGAAACCACTGCCGGCATCTAAAGTGATTTGTCCGTCGCATGCGTAAGGCAGCGCATTGATGACCGGACTCAACTGATTGGAAACCCCAACTGACGTGCTGGCGCTGCCCGTACAGCCATTGGCATCCGTGACAGTAACTGAAGGACTTATTGGCGCCGCAGCAATCAGTGTATTGCCGACAGTGCCATCACTCCAGGTAATATTGCTATAATTGCCTGGAACCGTGAGTGTTACATTGGCCCCGGGACAAACTGTTTGAGGCCCGTTGATTACCGGTACCGGCGCTGGCAATCCCTGTACTGATATGCTGGTACTTATGGTGCATCCAAGGGCATCAGTGACGGTGAGGGTGTAAACGCCGGGGGCATCGGCACTTGTACTATTCACCGTGCTGCCATTACTCCAGCTATAGCTGATAAAGCCGGTATTCGCGGATAAGGTAGATGTTTCTCCCGCACATAGCTGGGTGTCGCCACCGATTGAAAGTGTTGGAATAACTGGCACTTGTACTTGTATGCTTGCCGTGCCGCTACAACCATTACCGTCGCTTACCGTGACGGAATAAGTGCCGCTTTGTGCGACTGACAATATTTGTAAAGCATCACCGGTATCCCAATTGTAAGTCAAATAACCGGAGCCGGCATTAAGCACAATCTGTCCGTCGCAGGCATAAGGCAACTGTGTAATGACTGGTGTAAGTTGCGTCGAAACGCCAACAGAAACGGAAGCCGAGCCCACACAGCCGTTGGCATCCGTAACCGTTACCGTGCCGGTATAAGGAGCTGATTGTGTGACTGTTGCTGTTGTTTCACCGCTGCTCCAGAGGTAAGCGACGAACGGCTGCGTAACAGAAAGGCTCGCTGTGCTGCCCGGACAGACGGCCTGCGGTGCGCTGATCTGTGGTACAGGGTCAGGCAACTGAACGACAGTCACGGAAGCGCTGGCTGTACAGCCTTGCGCGTCAACTGCGCTGACGGTGTAAGTTCCTGGTGTACCAACACTAATATCGGTTGTGCTTGCACTGTTGCTCCAGGTGTAGGTGCTGAAACCACTTCCGGCACTCAGGGTAATGGAATTGCCGTTACAAAACTGAACAGGGCCGTTTATTGCAAGCGTATTTAGTGTCGGAACAGTAATACTGATCGCTGCGACGCCGGTACAAGCATTATTATCGCTGACGGTAACACTGTACGTGCCGCTGTTGCTGAATGTCTGTGAGGCGCCGGTTCCGCCGCCGGTCCAATTATAAGTAGCGTATCCGGCGTCGGCATTGAGGCTGATTAAGCCGTCACAAGCGTAAGGCGCCTGTGTAATATTTGGCGCGGGGTTATTGTTTACAAGCAGTTCAATTGTATCGGAGCCGGTGCAGCCGTTGGCATCTGTCACGGTAACAGAGTAGGTTCCGGAACTATTTGCTGTGATACTGTTTGCGTTTGTGCCATCGCTCCACGCATAGACCGCATAGGCTTGTCCGAGGGTAAAGTTTGCGTTGTTCCCAGCGCAAATAGCTGATGGGCCGGCAATTTGCGGCTGTGGTAAGGCCTGCGCATTGATGGTAATACTTTCCGTATCGGTACACCCAAAGGCGTCAGTAGCTGTAACCGTGTATACGCCTCCTGTATTGATCGTCACAGCAGGCGTTGTTTCTGTTGTGCTCCAGAGGTAATTCGCGAAACCTGGTGTAGCGCTGATTGTAGTGTTGTTGCCCGCGCAGAAACTACTCGCTCCGCTTAGGCTCACCTGCGGCGCTACTGGTATGCTGACGATTGTTGAAGCTGTTCCGGTACAACCCTGTGCATCACTGACGGTAACTGAATAGGCGCCGTCGGCATTTACAGCAATAACAGGATCAGTGCTTCCATTCGACCATGAATACGCCGCATATCCGCTTCCTGCATCCAGGGCCTGAATACCGTTGCACGTATAAGGTGAAAGTGTAATTGCCGGAGATAAGCCACTTGCTTCAGTGACCAATTGGCTGTCAGAATTAGTACAGCCATTTACATCGGTAACGGTTACCGTATAGGTACCGCCTGTGCTTATAGTAATACTCGGGGTAGTCGCACTATTACTCCAAAGATAGGTTGCGAATGAAGCGCCAGCATTTAAAATACCGCTATTCCCGGTACAAATAACGGATGGCCCGCCGATTGAAACGCTTGGCGCAGCAGATGTTGTTACTGCCAAACTTGCCACCGCGGTACATCCGAAAATATCGGTGGCCGTAACGGTATACGTACCGGCACTGTTTACAGTAATTGTGTTGCCTACCTGTGTGGTATTCCAAACGTAACTGTTCAGTCCCGGCGTAGCAGTCAGACTTGTGCTGCTTCCCTGGCAAAAAATGTTAAGTCCGCTGATCGCTACTGACGGCGCAAGCGGGATCGTCACTACATAACTGGCGGAGCCGGTACAGCCACCTGCATCCGTCACGGTTACGGTGTAAGTCCCATCGCTGTTGACCGTAATATTTTGGTTATTGCCTCCGGCGCTCCACGCATAGGATGCAAAACCACTGCCGGCATCAAGTCCGACTTCGGCATTACAGGCAAATGGCAATTCGGTTATTTGCGGGAGCAAAGAGGTGGAAACCGTCAGGGTCTGTGTGTCAGAAGCGGTACAGCCATTGGTGGCAGTGACGGTTACGGTGTAAACATTTGCTGTATTGACGGTAATCGACGGCGTATTGTCGCCTGTGCTCCATAAATATGCGCTGAAGGCGCCGGGGACGGTGTAAGTGGCGGTTCCGGAGGCGCAAATCTGCGAAGGGCCGCTGATGTTGGGAGTAGGTGCGGCCAAAGCGCTGACGCTAAATTCATCGGTAGCAGTACAACCAAAGAAATCCGTAACGGTTACAGTGTAATTACCTCCCGTATTTACGGTTATATTCTGTCCTGAAGTGGTATTTGACCAAAAATAACTGACAAATCCGGCTGTCGCAGTGAGGGTTGCGTTTTCACCCGGACAAATACTGCCATCGCCGCTGATGCTCACCACAGGCTGCGCTGGAATATCAGCAAAAAAAGTGTCGGTGCCGGTACAGCCCTGCGCGTTACTGACCGTCACCGTGTAGTTACCGCTACCTGTCACAACAATGGCAGGTGTGTTTTCTGTCGTACTCCAGTTGTAGCTTGTAAAACCGGCGCCGGTTGCGCTCAGAATCAATTGATTGTCACACAAATAGGTTGCCTGTGAAATGGTCGGCGTTGGCGCAGGCGTTACATTCAACAATTGTGTATCGCTGCCGGTACAGCCATTGGAGCCAGTAACCGTAACGGTATACAACCCTGCCGTATTTACTAAAATGGAAGTGGAGGTTTCGCCGGTACTCCATTCGTAGGTATTAAATCCGGCATTGGCAACTAAAGTGGCATTTACGCCTTCACAGACGCTCGCAGGGCCGGAAATTTGGGGCGCGGGCGCGGGTAATTGACTGACATTAATATTGTCCGTTGCGGTACAGCCAAAGAAATCCGTCACCGTTACAGTGTAATTGCCTCCTGTATTTACGGTTATATTCTGCCCTGAAGCGGCATTAGACCAAAAATAACTGACAAATCCGGCTGTCGCAGTGAGGGTTGCGTTTTCTCCCGGACAAATACTGCCATCGCCGCTGACGCTCACTGTTGGCTGCGCTGGAATATCGGCAAAAAAAGTGTCGGTGCCGGTACAGCCCTGCGCGTTGGTGACAGTCACGGTATAATTACCTGATACATTGACAGTTATGCTTGAAGATGCCCCGGCGTTGCTCCAGGCATAAGCGCTGAAACCTGCCCCGGCGTTGAGAATCAATTGATTATCACACAAATAGGTCGCCTGTGAAATGGTCGGTGTTGGCGCAGGCGTTACATTCAACAATTGTGTATCGCTGCCGGTACAGCCATTGGAGCCAGTAACCGTAACGGTATACAACCCGGCAGTATTGACTGAAATGGAAGGAGCCGTTTCGCCGGTACTCCATTCATAACTATTGAACGGGGCGCTGGTGTTCAGGGTTGCAGAAACGCCCTCGCATACATTTGCCGGACCGCTGATAATTGGCGCCGGCGCGGGCAATTGGGCAATGCTGATATTATCTGTTGCGGTAAACCAAAAGCATCCGTGGCAGTAACGGTGTATAAACCGCCAGTTGTAATACTGATGCTCTCTCCGCTCTGGCTATTGCTCCAGGCATAAGAAACGAGTCCTCCCGAAGCGGTTAGTGTGGTACTGCTACCGGCACAAAAGTCCGGCGCACCGCTAATACTTACCGTCGGTGCAATTGGAATATCAACATTGAATTCATCAGTGCCGGTACAACCTTGCGCGTTGGTGACTGTCACCGTGTAAGTGCCAGAAGTATTGACGGTGATAGCCGGTGATACTCCGGCATTACTCCAGGCGTAGCTACTGAATCCGCCACCGGCATTCAGGGTAATCTGGCCATTACAGGTATAGGAATTTTGAGTGATGGAAGGCGTTGGCGCCGATAGTGCCCCAACTGTGGTACTGGCAGTGCCGGTACAGCCATTGGTCGCAGTTACCGTTACAGTATAAGGCCCTGGCGCGCCAACAGTGGTGCTGCTCCCGTTATCACCGGTGCTCCACTCATATTGCTGAAAAGGCGCGTTGGTCACTTGAAGGGTTGCGGTATTGCCCGGACAAAGCTGGGCTGTACTCAAAGTCGGAGCAGGCGCTGTCTGTGCCGTAACCACAATGCTTTCGGTATCAGTACAGCCGAAAGCGTCCGTTGCCGTAACCGTGTACGTGCCGCCAGTGCTGACAGTAATCGAAGCATTGCTTCCGCCAACATTCCAATTATAACTGTTAAATCCCGGCGTTGCTTCAAGCGTAGTGGGTATTCCACTGCAAATCAGGGTATTGCCAGATATTGAAACCTGTGGCGGAGTGGGGATGGTCACATCAAATTCGTCGGTGCCGGTACAGCCTTGTGCGTTGGTGACCGTCACGGTGTACAATCCGGCGCTGCCAACGGTTATCTGTGCGCCACTTCCGGCAGTACTCCAACTATACGAGGAAAAACCCGCGCCGGCATTCAGGGTGATCTGACCATTGCAGGTATATGGATTTTGTGTAATTGTCGGTGTGGGTTGAGGCGCGCTTGCGATATTGACACTGCTTGTACCGGTGCAGCCCGCAGTATTGGTTACCGTGACGGTGTATGGGCCTGGCGCATTAACCGATATGCTCTGTGTATTATCGCCCGTACTCCACTCATAATTGCTGAAGCTTTGATTGACCGCAACCGTTCCGCCAGCGCCGATACAAAGTTGGGCCGGCGCACTTATGGTCGGCGTTGGCGCCGCCACAACATTTAGGGTAATGCTGCCTAAACCCGGACAGGTCTGCGCCGAAAGGTTTGTATCAAGCGTAAAATAACATAAGGTCGTCAGGAAAAGGGTACAGATAGGGTAGAAAAAATGCCTCATGGTGTAAGTTGGTTTGATTTGCTCTAACAGTAAACCAATACAACAGCAACTGGCATTCAGGGTTGCAACAAATGCTGGTTTAAGCCAATTTTAGTCAAAATATATAGGCGCCGCGAAGTGGTTGTGAAAATCGTATTCTTGCAATCCTTTGAAAATCAGAATGAAAGAATCCATCAATCTTCAAATCCACCCAAATCCGGGTATAAATAAAATGCCCATGCCCCTTCAAATATTTCATCTGAAAGGGGCATGGGGCTTGTTGATTCGGCTGCGGAGCAGTCATGGAATCGCCCGATCCATATATCTGAATCGCTATATTCAATGCTACCCGTACCCGATGAACTACTACTTATTCACAATCACCTTATTCGTACCCTGAAGTTTGTTATCAAGGTACATTTGAACGAAGTAAACACCCGTTGTGTACTCAGAAAGATTAATCGCTTGTTGCTGACGACCGGCGCCAAGTTTGCCCATTTCTATGTTGCGGACCACTCGCCCTGCAACATCTGTCAGCAGGATACGGGTCTCGGCAGCATCAGCCAATTCAAAGCTTACCTGAAATTGTTCAGATGCCGGATTAGGGAAACTGCTCAGCGCATTCGGGTTTTCTGCTACCACATCTTTTACCGCAACGCTTACTAAGGAGTCGGGGAAAATGGCAATATCCCGAATGGCAATTCCCAGACCTATTTTGCCTTTTACAGTTGCCAGGCCACTGCTCAGGTTCAGGCTGTACAACATGTCGTTCATGCCCGTGCCCGGATTTGCGGTGCAATAGGCAATGTTCGTCGCACTTTCAAAATCATAATAAATGTCCATATCAGCTTGGATCTGCCGCATTGGGTAAAATACCAGTGAGGCCAATGGTATTTAAAGTGCCATTATTCGGTGGAATTTGCGTAACCAACAAACCCAGCGTTTCATCAAGGCAAAACAAGGTTGTCGTAGTCGCGGTATTGTAAGAATTGGTGTATGCCGCTGCGCCAATGGCCGGTTCCACTGCCTGGTTTATATCTCCGATGGCAAATTGAAGATTACTGTCGGTAGCAGCAACTCCCCCGGTGATTGGGTTGAGCCGATAATTGGTATTGTTGCCTGCCACTACCCGGATGCGGTCTACCGTCGGGTTGAAATCGAAACCTACATTGGTTCCGTTGCCAAGGTCAAGGGTAAAAGGCATCATGCCCACAGCCGTCGCAACGCCGCTTTGCAAATTGATGGTATACAAACGCGACTCCCCGTTCATGCTGTTATAACCCAGGGCAAAGCACTCGCCGGTAGCCGGACGAAAATCCATACCCACCAAAACCTGACCGGCCGCTACGCCGCTCACGGCAACGATATTGCGCACATTTTCAGGCATTTCTGAATCGCAACTCAGGATATTATTGGTGCTGCTCAGGCAATAGAGGAGTTGACCGCCAACTTCAGCGGGTACATTGCGGTCAATTTTTACGGTAATATCATCGATGCTGGCCGTTGTGCCTAAGGGCGCTAAAGTTGTAAACAAACCTGTTGCCAGGTTAACACTGTACAGGATGCTGCCTGTTTGTCCGCCAGGCGTCGCAACGGAATATGCCCAGTTTAAGTTAGTCGTTGCATCGAAGTAAATATCCAGATCGAGTTTCGGATCGCCAAATGCAAGGCTGATACCTGCCACGCCAACGGTGTTCAAAGTGCCATTGTTCGGCGGAATTTGCGTCAGCAAAACATTCAACGAATCATCGTAATTGTACAAGGTCGTTGCCGTAGCGCCAATATAACTGTTGGTGTAAGCGCAGGCGCCTACATTGGGCGCATTCGCTGCATTCAGATCGGTTGCTGCAAACGCAAGCGTACCATCAGTTGCTACCACCGCGCCGGTTACAGGATGCAGGCGGAAATTAGCGCCGTTGCTGCCCACCACACGGATGCGATCAACGGTTGGGTTAAAATCAAAACCAATTTTACCCATGTTGGCCAGGAGCTGGATGTTGCCCATGCCGACGGCCTCAGCAGCCGCAGTCATGGGATTAATTTTGTACAAACGGGCTTCTCCGCTCAGGTTGTTGTACGCCAATGCGTACAATTCGCCCGTAGCCGGGCGGCAATCAAGACCAGCCAGACTCATGCCGGCCGCAATGCCGCTCACGGCGTTGATGCTTGTTACCTGCGCCGGTGTGTTGGCCTGAAATGAAAGCAGGTTATTGCCCGAAAGGGCGAAAATGGTTTGGGCGGAAAGCGCATTCAGGCTGCCAATCAGGAGCAATGCGGGTGCGAAAACGCGAAATAAAAAAGTAGCCATACGTGTCGGATTTGTTTGTGATGAAAACAGGTGTTCCCGACATACGTATGGCTACTCACTTTTGGATTTTAAACGCTGACGCTTTTTATGAAAAAAAACTTGAAAAGCGCTTACGAATGAGCCTATTGCTTCAATTTTTCCTTGTACTTGTCGCGAAATTTACGTACTTTAGGCGCAATCACAATCGAGCAATACGGCTGATTCGGATTGTCTTTAAAGTAATTCTGGTGGTAATCTTCCGCTTTGAAAAATTTGCCGAAAGGCGAAATTTCAGTTACAACCGGATCGTCCCAGATTTCGCCGGCAGCCGTTTTGGCAGCCTGCGCAACTTCCATTTGCGCTGGCGAATGGTAATAAATAACGGAGCGATATTGTGTGCCCACATCATTGCCCTGGCGGTTAAGGGTGGTTGGGTCATGCACCGTGAAAAACACATCTAAGATTTCGCGATAGCTGATCTGTGTGTGATCAAAAGTAACCTGAATCACCTCGGCATGGCCAGTCAGGCCGCTGCAAACTTCCCGGTAACTCGGGTTGTCAATTTCGCCGCCGCTGTAACCGCTCTCTACTTTTGTTACGCCTTTTAAATCCTGATAAATGGCTTCCACACACCAGAAACAGCCGCCGCCAACGGTGGCAATTTCAAGATTTTCCGGAAGTACCGGGGTGGTGCTTTCACTTGCTGGCGCGGTGTTCATTGTTGCAGACGTTTTTGAATTGGTTTGACCTTGTGAGTTGCATGCAGCATTCAGGGAAAAAAATGCTGTCAACAGGATGAAGTATTTCATTTATTCATGTTTAATTAAACCTATAAACGAAAAACACCCACTCCGGGTTTTGTCCGCACCCGAACAAAACCCGGAGAAAAGCCGCGATCAGGGCGCCATCAGGTAAGTATCCAACCATTCAAAAAACACACGCTGCCATAGCAGGCTGTTTTGCGCTTTCACTACGTGGTGGCCCTCATCCGGAAAATACAGAAATTTGGAAGGAATGCCTTGTAGTTGTGCCGCCTGAAAAGCCTGGATACCTTCGCCGATGGGCACCCGGAAATCTAATTCGTTGTGTATGACCAACATGGGGGTGTCCCAGTTTTGGACATATTTGTGCGGACTGGCCGTTTCGTACATTTTCGGTTTGGGGCTGTTCCAATAAGCGCCGCCAAAATCGTTGTTGGCAAACCACATCTCCTCGGTGCTGCCATAAAAACTTTCAAGATTAAACAGACCGCAGTGCGAAATAAAGGTTTTGAAACGCTTCTGGTGGTTGCCGGCAAGCCAGTACACCGAATAGCCACCAAAACTGGCGCCCACCGCGCCCATGCGCGCTTTGTCCACATAAGGCAGCGCCGCAGCGTAATCGGTCGCCGAAAGAATATCCTGCATCGGTTTGCCGCCCCAATCCTCGCGGATTTCATCATTCCAGGCCTGGCCGGAACCGGGCATGCCGCGGCGACAAGGCGCCACCACGATATAGCCCTTTGCGGCCATCAACTGGAAGTTCCAGCGGTAGGAGAAGAACTGACTGACGGCCGATTGTGGTCCGCCCTGACAATACACCAAGGCCGGATATTTCTTTTTCGGATCAAAATTGGGTGGCAGCACCATCCATACATTCATGTCTTTCCCATCTGCCGTTTTTACCGTATGGCGCTCCACTTTGCCCTTTTCAAGGCCCTTCCAGGGCTTGTCGGTCACATTGGTAAGTTGACGGGTTTTGCCATTTTGCGGATTGATGACGTAAATTTCAGCCGGCGCATCCATGGCATTGCGCTGCGCAACCAATTGATCGCCAGCCACTTTAAAGGCTGTATAATCGTGGCGGCCCTCCGTAATTTTCCGGATCTTTTCCGTGGCGAGGCTGTATTCAAATAACTGATAGGTGAAATCCTGTGCGCTGGTAAAATAAATGCTTTGTCCGTCTTCCGACCACTGCGGGCTGCGGGCCTCATAATCCCAGCCTTTGGTTAGTTCCCTGCGCTCCTGCGTGTAGGTGTCGAGCAGCATAATGCGGGTGCGGTCGGCCTCATAACCGGCGCGTTCCATGCTCGTCCAGATGAGGTAGCGGCCATCGGGCGAAAAGACGGGATCAAGGTCGTAGCCGGGCAGGTCTTTGGAAAAATTCATGGTTTTTCCACTGCTCACTTCGTACACCCAGATATCGGAATTGGTGCTGACGGCTTCGTCGGTGCCCCAGAGTTTTCGGGAAGTGTAGATGATGAAGCGAGCGTCGGGACTCCAGGTAATCTGCTCCATGCCGCCATCGGGTTTGAGCGGACTGTCGTAGCGCTCGTTCATAATGTTTTTTGCGGCGGCACTGAGGGCGCCATTGGCGTAAGGGGCAACAAAAATATTGCTGTATTTACCATCGCGCCAGGATTTCCAGTGGCGGTAAAACAAACCATCGAATACTTCCCCTTTGGTTTTGGAGAGTTTGTAGCGCTCTGCGGCGGAAGGTTCGTGCTGCACTTCTGAAATGAAGAGCAGCGACTTGCCATCAGGGGCGTATTGGTAGCCACCGATTTCCATATCAACGCCGCTTACCGGAACCGGTTCGCCTCCTCCAAGGGGCATTTCACAAAGGACGCCGTTGTAGATCAAAGCGAGGCGGTCGCCGGCCGGATGAAACTGCGCGTCCGAAGCGCTTTGGTCGGCTTGCGTGAGCGCGCGCGTGGCGCCGGAAGCAATATCGCAGGCAAAAAGCTGTCTTTTGCTGTTGTTTGCTTCGATATTATAGCGTTGCACACTGTACACAACCGTTTTGGCATCCGGCGAAACGCATTCTAAATTTACCCGTCCGATCTCCCAGAGCAGTTCGGGCGTGAGCAGTTTGGGCGCCTGTGCGGCGGTTTTTACCGTAGCCATAAAGGGTAAAATCAGTGCGAAAAACAATATTCGCTTTATCATGATTGGGTTAGATTGGTTAAAAAATAAAGGAAATCGGGTGCAAATAAACAAATCTTGACATAAGTCTACATCTTTGCCGCAAACATATTCATCAGCAATGCGAATTATCGGTACCCTTCCCCACCCCACCCTCCGCATTTCGGTTTTCCGCAATGACGGGCGCAGCAGTATCAAATTTGAAAATGAACATTACGAACAAAGCTTTAAACTCGGTTCGGATGAACGCTTTCTCGATTGGAAAAACATCGAACAATTGGTAGATGCACAAATGATTCAACAGGTGCAGGAAACTTTCCAGCGTATGCACCGCAATCGCCTCGAAAGTATGGCGCGTTTCAGCGCCGCCCAGGAGACCGCCACGCAATTTGATGAAATAATTTAATGCGAATTGTAGTTTTACAAGCCGCCATTCATTGCTTTATTTGTATCATTGCACCCGATTTTTGCCTAAACTTTTGACCACTCATCCAGACATGAAGTATACCGCTCTCACCCTTTTGCTCCTCTTCTCAGGCATTTTTGCAAGTTTTGCGCAAAATGCCAACAACGTTCGCCCTTTCTACGATAAAAAAACGATCGGTGAAATCAGACTCACCCTGCCCTCCGCCAAATGGGTGGATGCCCTCGACTCCATGCGCATTTATGGCGCCGGCCTGCTCGATGGCACGGTAACGGTTGACGGTATCAAGTACGAGAACATCGGCGTGCGTTTTCGCGGCGACAAATCCTATCAGACCGGTCTCAAACGAAACCCCTTTACCATTCGGCTGAATTATAAAAACGCCGATCAGACGCATCAGGGTTTTAGCTCCATTAAACTCTCTTCAGCGCTCCGCGACCCCAGTATGGTACGCGAAATGCTGTATTATGAAATTGCCGGAAAATACATGCCGGTACCACAAACCTGCTACACCAAATTGTATGTCAACGACGAATACATCGGTGTATTCATTAATGTGGAAAGCATTGACAAGCAATACCTTAATACGCATTTCGGCAGCAACTCAAATGCTTTCTTCAAGGCAGGTATCGACGGAAAACCCATCGAAGAAGCAAGCCCGTCAAGCAGTGATTGCAAACAAAATATCTTTGGTTCACTCGAATATGAGGAGAATATGGAGTGCCTTAAAGGTAACTACGATATGATCTCCAAAGAAGGCTGGTCTGACCTGCAGGAGCTTTCCCGCGTACTGGCACAAGACCCCGCGAATGTGGAAAAAGTGCTCGATGTTGATCGCGCCCTGTGGATGCTGGCCCTCAATAATGTAATGGTCAATCTGCACAGTTACAGCGGCAA
>Ga0075157_10001960_pt1 | contig 12294 bp, 11 predicted proteins | sample JI81BgreenDNA_FD_70967 | JGI IMG/M metagenome (GOLD analysis project Ga0075157, IMG submission 70967) | Wastewater effluent complex algal communities from Wisconsin, to seasonally profile nutrient transformation and Carbon sequestration -... | ecosystem: Engineered > WWTP > Effluent > Algae...
GTCAAAGGGCGCGTCGGGCTGCCAGTCGAGCACATCGGCGCGGACGATCCGGGCGCTCAGCCCGGTGCGCGCCAGGTTCTGGCGCAGGCGCTCCAGCCTCGGGTCAGACATATCCAGCGCCGTCACCACCGCGCCCGCTGCCGCCAGTTGCATCGTCTTGCCCCCGGGGGCTGCGCACAGGTCCAGCATCCGCATCCCCGGCCCCGCCGCCAGCATCCGCGCCGGCAGGGCGGCGGCGGCGTCCTGCACCCACCAGTCGCCCCCCTCGTATCCGGGCAGCGCGGAAACCTGCACCCCCGGCGGCATCCGCCACGAGGCGCCGACGGCCACCGCCCCCTCGGGCGGCGCAACACCCGGTTTCAGCGTCAGATCCACCGACGCGCCGGCGTGGTGGGCGGCCTCGATCGCCGCGACCGCCTCGGCGCCATAGGCCGCCTTCAGCCGCCGCCCCAGCCAGCCCGGCAGCCTCTGCACCGGCATCTGATCCCACCCCTGCACCGCCGCGGCCTTGCGCAGCACGGCGTTGGCCAGGCCTGCCGCGTGTTCGGTATGGGGGTTCTGCCGCAGCGCCGTCACCGCCGCGTTCACCACGCCATGCGGCGCGGCGCCCTGATCCAGCATCTCGACCACCGCCACGCGCAGCACCGCCAGCACGGGCGGAGCCGGCGGCTTCTTCACGAAGGCACCCAGCACCGCATCGGCGCGCGACAGGTTGCGCAGCGTGGCCAGCGCGAGGCGCAGCGCGCGGGCGCGGGTGGCCGGGTCGCCCTCGGGCGCGATCTCCGACAGCATGGCACCCTCCAGCGCCGCCTGAACAAGGTCGGCAGCGAGGGTTCGGGGGTCGGGGGCGGGCTGCGGCATCGGGTCCTCGGTCTTGCCCCGGGCGGGGGGCGGCTCTAGGTTGCCCTAGACGATCCGCCGCCCCAAGGAAAGCCGATGAGCGACACTCCCCTGCCCCCCGCCGCCCAGCGCGCCCTTGCCGAAGCCGAGGAGCGCCGCCGCAAGGCCGCCGAGGAGGCGCCACTGCCCAAGGAGCTGGGGGGCCGCAACGGGCCCGAACCCGTGCGCTATGGCGATTGGGAAAAGAAGGGCATCGCCATCGATTTCTGAGCGCCCGTAGGGTGCGTGCTTTGCACGCACCTTGGTCGTGGCGCGGAACGTGGGGTTCAACCCCACCCTAACCTACCGCAGCCGGAAATCCGCCGATTGCCCCGCCCCGCGTTCGGCCACAAAGCGCAGGCGGTCGCCATTCCGCAGCACCGTCTGGCAATCGTCGCCCAGATCGTCGCCGCCCCAGTTCAGCGACCGGCAGAAATAGCCGTCGCGCCAGACCCATTCGCCGGTCACTTCCCATCCCAGGCCGTCGCCCACGATGTCGCCATCGGGCTCGACCGCCAGCCGGATGCCCAGCCGCGACAGGGTCCGGTCGCGCACGAGGTCGGTGAACAGGGCGCCATCCGTGATGCGGTCAAAGGCCAGCGCCGGGGCGGGCAGGGCAAGCGCGAGGATCAGCAAGGCGGAACGGATCATGGGGGCTCTCCGGGTCTCGGTCCGGTTACGCTGCGGATGCGCAACCGGATCACTGCTCAATCCAGATCATAGGGGGTGATGAAGGCGCCGAGCACGTCCTTGACACGGGCGTCATCGACCGCCCCGTCGCGGCGCACCTTGGCCACCAGGCCGCGCTTCTTGTCCTCGACGACCTCGGCCACCGAGGCCGGGATGCCCGCCTCTCTCAGCGCCGCGTCATAGACCCGGGTGATCGCCATGCGCCGCAGGTCAGGCTTGAACACCTTGCCCACGGCAGTCTTCGGCAGTTCCTTCAGGATTTCGACATGCTTGGGCACCGCGGCGCGTTCGGGCACACGTTCGGCAGCATGATCCGCCAGTTCGCGCGGCGTGGCGGTGGCACCGGCCACCAGTTCCACATAAACGCAGGGCAGTTCGCCCGCGCTGGCATCGGGCTGGCCGACGGCGCCGGCAAAGGCCACGGCCGGATGCGACAGCATCGCTTCCTCGATCATCGCCGGGTCGATGTTGTGGCCGCCGCGGATGATCAGGTCCTTGGCGCGGCCGGTGATCCACAGATAGCCATCGGCATCCAGCCGCCCCAGATCGCCCGTGCGCAGATGCGTCCCGCCCGCGTAAAGGCCTGCGTTCTTGGACGCCTCGGTATAGGTATTCCCGGCCCAGACACCCGGGTTGGCGATGCAGATCTCGCCCACCTCATCGACGCCACATTCGCGGATGATGGTGCCATCGGCGGCGCACATCAGGATCTTGGTGTCGCAATAGGGGAAGGGGATGCCGACCGAGCCCACCTTCTTCTCCCCCGTCACCGGGTTGGCCGAGACAAGGCAGGTCGCCTCGGTCAGGCCATAGCCTTCGATGATCGACACGCCGGTGGCCTGCTCGAACCGTTTATACAGCTCCACCGGCAGCGCGGCGGACCCCGAGAAGCCGCTTTTCAGGCTGCTGATGTCGGCATTCACGGGGCGCTGCATCAGCGCGGCCAGCGCCGTGGGCACGGTGATGATGAAGGTGGCCTTGTGGCGTTCGACCAGTTTCCAGAAGTTGTCGAACACCCCGTCACCGCGGTATCCCTGCGGCGTGGGCAGGACCACATGCGCGCCTGCGGTCAGGGCCGACATGAACACCGGATAGGCCGCAAAGACGTGGAACAGGGGCAGCGGGCACAGGACCGTGTCCTTTTCCGTCATCAGGATCGTCGCGCCGATCCAGCCGTTATAGAGCAGCCCCGAGAACCTGTGCTGCGCCACCTTGGGCGTGCCGGTGGTGCCGCCGGTGTGGAAATAGGCGCAGACGCGGTCCTTCTGGGTCTGTTCGAAGGTCAGTTTTTCCGAGGGCTGGCGGTTGAGTTCGGCGTTGAAGCTGAGGACGCGGGCGGTGTGGTGGACCGGGTTCTTCGGCCGGATCAGCGGCACGATCAGCTTCTTGACGCCGGTCAGATAGCGGTTCAGGTCCACCTCCAGCACCGTCTTCACGTTGGGCGCATTGGCGACGGCGGCGGCGACCTTTTGCGCCAGATCCGTCTTGGGCATGGCGCGCAGGGTCACGACGACCTTGGCGTTCGTCTCGCGCAGGATGCCGGCGATCTTTTCGGGCTCCAGCAGCGGGTTGATCGGGTTGACGATCCCCGCCGTCATCCCGCCGAACAGCGCGATGGCGGTTTCGTTGATCGTGGGCAGGACATAGGCGACGGTATCGCCCTCGCCCACGCCCAGGCTGCGGAACAGGTTGGCGGCCTGCGTGACCCTGGCGTGGAACTCGGCCCAGGTGAAGGTTTCGGCCTTCGCGCCCTCGGTCGCGAGCATCTGGAAGGTGACGGCCTTGCCCGCGCCGAAGCGTTTGCGCGTCCGCCCGATCAGGTCATAGACCGTGACCGGGGTGTCGCGCGCCTCCCAGGGCATTTCGTTCTGCAGCGCGTCGCGGTCCGCGACGTTGGAGAATGAGCGTGTCATCGATCCCCCCTGCGCGCGCATGTGCGGCGCTTTGCCGCAAGATGCCGGTTTTGTCGCCGAGACGCAACAAAGGCGCAGGGGTGACGTGGCGGCGGCCAAGGTGCGTGCGAGCACGCACCCTACGGGCGCCCCGCCGGTTACCCCTGCGCTGCCAGCCAGTCTTCGGCATCGAGCGCCGCCATGCAGCCCATCCCGGCGCTGGTCACCGCCTGGCGATAGATGTGGTCGGTCAGATCGCCCGCCGCAAAGACCCCTTCGACCGAGGTGCGCGTCGAACCCGGTTCCACCCAGACATAGCCGCCCGAATGGAGCCTGAGCTGATCCTTGACCAGGTCCGAGGCCGGGGCATGGCCGATGGCGACAAAGAACCCCTCGCAGGGCACGACCTGCTCCTCGCCCGTCTTCACATCGCGCAGCCGCGCGCCGGTGACGCCGACGGGGTCGGTGGTGCCCAGAATCTCGGCCACTTCGTGGTTCCAGATCACCCGGATCTTCGGATGCTTGAACAGCCGCTCCTGCATGATCTTCTCGGCGCGCAGCGAATCGCGGCGATGCACCAGCGTCACGCGGCTGGCGAAGTTGGTCAGGAACAGCGCCTCCTCGACAGCGGTGTTCCCGCCGCCGACCACGACAATCTCGCGCCCGCGATAGAAGAACCCGTCGCAGGTGGCACAGGCCGACACGCCGAAACCCTTGAAGGTTTCTTCGCTGGGGATGCCCAGCCAGCGGGCCTGCGCGCCGGTGGCCAGGATCACCGCATCGGCGGTGTAGACCGTGCCGCTGTCGCCGGTCGCCGTGAAGGGGCGCTTCGACAGGTCCAGCGACAGGATGATGTCGGTGATGATCTCGGCCCCCATCTCGCGGGCGTGGTGCTCCATCCGGGCCATCAGGTCAGGGCCCATGACGCTGGCATCGCCGGGCCAGTTTTCGACATCGGTGGTGATCGTCAACTGCCCGCCCGGCTGCATCCCCTGCACCAGAATGGGCGACAGCATCGCGCGGCTGGCATAGACGGCGGCGGTATAGCCCGCCGGGCCAGAGCCGATGATCAGCAGGCGGGTGTGGCGGGGTTCGGTCATGGCAGGCTCCGGATATATTCGTTTTCCTGCATGTAATCGGCAGCGCGCCTCATGCAAGAGGGTGCGACGGTCCTAGCGCCTTGGCGCGTTGAATGGCAAGAGACGGAGGTGACGATGCGCTGGATTGCCCTGATTGCCTGCCTTCTGACCGCGCCCGCAAGCGCGCAGGAGGTTTTCCTTCCCCAAGGCGACGCCACCCGCGCGCCCATCGTGCTGGTGCTGCATGGCGCGGGCGGATCGGGTGCGCAGGTGCGCCGAACCTCGGGCTTCGATGCGGTGGCCGCACGGGTGGGGGCGGTCGCGGTCTATCCCGATGCGGTGCGCCGGGTCTGGAACGACGGGCGCGACCCGGACCGTCAGGGCGACGACGTGTCGCGCCTGCTGGCGATGGTGGATGCGCTGGCGGCGCAGGGGATCGGCGACGCAGGGCTGCTTTACGTGATCGGCCATTCCAACGGCGGCGGCATGGCGATGCGGCTGGCCTGCGCGGTGCCCGAAAGGATCGCGGGGATTGCCGTGGTGGCCACCAAGGTGCTGCCGGCGATCCCCTGCGAGAACCCCGATGCGCCGGTGCCCGCGCTGTTCCTTCACGGCACGGCGGATGACATCGCCCCCCATGCGGGCCGGCGGCTCGATGATCCGGCGACGGCCCGGCTGGCCCGCCGCCTGGGCGAGACGCTGAGCGCCCAGGACACCGCCCTGCACTGGGCCGCGCGCAACGGCTGCCGCGTGCCGGCGCCGGTGGTGAACCGCGACCCGGTGGCCGGCGATGGCGTGTCGCTGCGGATCCATGATTTCTCAGGCTGCGAGGCGCCCCTGCGCTGGATCGAGATGATCGGCGCCGGCCACGCCTGGCCCGGAGGCCGCGCGGCGGGCTGGCTGCGGCGCGATCAGCCCCTGGTGCGCGATCTCGAGGCCGGGGCAGAGGCGGTGGCCTTCTGGCGCCTGTGACGGCACGGAAATTGCGGGCTGGCGAAATATTATTGCGCATCGAGGGTTTCACCCCTACATAAGCGCAAACCTTCAGGAGGGCCCGCCGCAATGCCCGGCGCCAAACTCGACCCGATCGACCGCATGATCCTGGCCGAATTGCAGGCCGACGGCCGCATGACCAACGTGGAACTGGCCAAGCGCGTGGGAATCTCGGCCCCGCCCTGCCTGCGCCGGGTGCGCACGCTGGAGGAGGCGGGGTATATCCGCGGCTATCACGCGCGGGTGGATGTGCGCGAACTGGGGTTCGAGGTGCAGGTCTTCGCCATGGTGCGCCTGCACCGCCAGAACGAGGCCGACCTGCGCGCCTTCGAGGACCGCTGCCGCGCCTGGAGCCTGGTGCGCGAGTGCCACATGCTGAACGGCGAGATCGACTTCATCCTGAAATGCGTGGCGCCGGACCTGAGCACCTTCCAGTCCTTCCTGACCGAGGACCTGCTGGCGGCCGAAAATGTGGCAAGCGTGAAGACCTCGCTGGTGATCCGCTGCGCCAAGGATGAACCGGGCGTGCCCTTCGACGTGCTGGAAAGCCGGTATTCGCGAGAGGGCTGAGGGGTTTCGCCCTCGCCTCGCGCGCACGCGCGCTCGGTCTCGGGCGACAAGGCGCGGCGCTCACGCGCCGCGCAGGGGGCGCTCGCGCCCCCTCTTGGCTGCGCCAATTCACCCCCTGAGGATATTTGAGGAGCAAAGACGGGCGTTTACGCTCTGTTAACTCTGCCCCCTCTTTGCTCTTCAAATATCCTCCGGGGGTTCCAAGGGGGTGGGAAACCCCCTTGGCCGCGGGTTCAGCCATGGATGCGGGCAAAGGCGCGGCGCAGGTCGTCGCGCAGGGCATCGAAGGGGCGCGAGACCGTGACCTCGGCCTTGCCGATCAGGACGTAATCCCAGCCCGGGCGGCCCAGGCCCGGCACCAGCTCCGCCGCCAGCGCGCGCAGGCGGCGCTTGGCGCGGTTGCGGGTGACGGCGTTGCCGACCTTCTTGGAGCAGGTGAACCCCACGCGGATGCCGGCGCCGCCCTCGCCTTCGGCGCGGGCGCGGCCCTGGAGGAGGAAGCCCGTCACCGGGGCGCGGCGGGCCTGCGCCGCGGCGAGGAAATCGCGGCGCTTCGCGAGCACGCACAAAACCGCCGGATGCACCCCGTCGCCGCGGTCGTCGCGGGTCACGGGGGCTTCCGGCGGTGTCATGCCGTTGCCGTCAGGCGCAGAAATCTCAGGCGCTCAGCCGCTTGCGGCCGCGCGCACGGCGGGCGTTGAGAACCTTCTGGCCGCCTTTCGTGGCCATGCGGGCGCGGAAACCGTGGCGCTTCTTGCGAACCAGGTTCGAGGGCTGATAGGTGCGTTTCATCGCTCCGGTCCTTTGGTCTTGGCCCGAATCCCGGGGCGAGATTCGAGGTCATTCATTCTGAAGGCCGGGCAATAGACACATGGCCGGGGCAAGTCAATCGACCAGCGGCGCATGGGGCTGAAAAAACCCGGGCGCGGCCCATGTCTGTAACAAGCTGCCCTGTCGGCGCGTCATGCCGGGGGAACCAAGGAACGACCGATGCCCCCAGCCCTGCGCCGCCTTCTGCCGCTGATCCTGCTTGCCGCCGCTGCCGTTCTGGCGGTGTTCCTGCTGGGCGACCGGCTGTCGTTCGAGACCCTGCGCGAGAACCGCGTCGCCCTGCTGGCCTGGCGTGACGCGAATCCGCTGCTGGCGCCGGCGCTGTTCGTTCTGGCCTATGTGGCGGTGGTGGCCCTGTCGGTGCCGGGTGCCGTCTGGGTGACGCTGACGGGCGGGTTCCTGTTCGGGGTGTTCCCGGGTGTGCTCTATAACGTCACCGGGGCCACGCTGGGCGCGCTCTTGCTGTTCCTGGCCGTGCGGGCGGGTTTTGCCGAGGCACTGCGGGCGAAGATCGATGCCTCGGATGGCACGGTGCGGCGCCTGAGCGACGGGCTGCGCGAGAACGAGGTGTCGGTCCTGCTGTCCATGCGGCTGGTGCCGGTGGTGCCCTTCTTCGTGGCCAACCTGATCCCGGCGTTTCTGGGCGTGGCGGCAGGGCGCTTCGTCTGGACGACGGCACTGGGCATCCTGCCCGGGGGGCTGGTGTTCACGTCGGTCGGCGCCGGTCTGGGCGATGTGTTCGAACGGGGAGGCACGCCGGACCTGGGGATCGTGTTCGAGCCTTTCGTTCTGGGCCCGCTTCTGGGGCTGGCGGCGCTGTCGTTGCTGCCCATCGTGCTGAAACGCCTGCGGAGGGTGTGAGATGATCGAGACGGATATCTGCGTGATCGGCGCGGGCTCAGGGGGCCTGAGCGTGGCGGCGGGGGCGGTGCAGATGGGCGCGCGGGTCGTGCTGATCGAAGCGGCCGAGATGGGGGGCGATTGCCTGAACCATGGCTGCGTGCCCTCGAAAGCGCTTCTGGCGGCCGGCAAGGTGGCGGCGGCGCATCGGGCGGGCGGCAAGGGGGTGGCGGGGGATGAGCCGGCGGTGGATTTCGCCGGCGCCATGGCGCATGTCGGCGCCACCATCGCCGCCATCGCCCCCCACGATTCGCAGGAGCGGTTCGAGGGGCTGGGCGTGCAGGTGATCCGCGCCTTCGGGCGGTTCACCGGGCCGGATACCGTGCAGGCCGGGGACCAGACCATCCGCGCCCGGCGGTTCGTGATCGCCACCGGCTCGCGGCCTTTCGTGCCGCCGATTCCGGGGCTGGACGGGGTGCCCTATCTGACCAACGAGACGATCTTTGCCCAGACCGAGGCGCCGGGGCATCTGCTGGTCATCGGCGGCGGGCCGATTGGCCTGGAAATGGCGCAGGCGCATCGGCGGCTGGGCTGCCGCGTCACGGTGATCGAAGGCGCCCGCGCGCTGGGCCGCGATGACCCTGAGGCGGCGGCGCTGGTGCTGGCGCGGCTTCGCTCGGAAGGGGTCGAGATCCTGGAAGGCGCTCAGGTTGAGCGCGTCGGCGGGCGCGCGGGGGCCATCGAGGTGCAGGTGGCCGGCGGCACCGTGTTGATGGGCACGCATCTGCTGGTCGCCGTGGGCCGCAAGCCCGCGCTGGAGGGGCTGGGGCTGGAGGCGGCCGGCATCGCCACCGAACGCGGCGCCATCAAGGTGGACGACCGCCTGCGCACCACCAACCGCCGGGTTCTGGCCATCGGCGATGCCGCCGGGCGCGGGCAGTTCACCCATGTCGCGGGCTATCAGGCGGGGGTGGCGATCCGCTCGCTGCTGTTCGCGCTGCCCGCCCGGGTGCGTCAGGATCACATCCCGCATGTCACCTATACCGAGCCCGAACTGGCGCAGGTGGGCCTGACCGAAGCCGACGCGCGCCACAGACACGGCGCCGCGCTGACGGTGATGAAACTGGGGTTCGACGCCAACGACCGCGCCGTGGCCGAGGGCAAGGCCGAGGGTCTGATCAAGGTCATGGTCGTCAAGGGCCGCCCCGTGGGCGCCACCATCGCCGGCGCCGGCGCGGGCGAGATGATCGGCCTGTGGTCGCTGGCCATCGCCAACCGGCTGAAATTGACGGCGATTACCGGCACGGTTTTTCCCTATCCGACGATGGGGGAACTTTCCAAACGCGCGGCGGGCGCGTATTTTACCCCCAGACTGTTTGATAATCCTTTGATCAAGCGGGTGGTTCGGGCCGTGCAGCGCTGGGTTCCGTGACCGCTCCTCACATGGGCGGAGCATGTTCTTCCGGACGTTGTCGGGCCGATTTCTGGGGGTGATGCTGCTCTTCGCGCTGATTGCCGAAGTGCTCATCTTCGTGCCCTCGGTCGCCCGGTTCCGCGAGGATTACCTTCTGACCCGTCTGGAGCGCGCCCAGATCGCCGCGCTGGCGCTTCTGGCCACCGATGGCGGCATCAGCGACAAGCTGTCCGAGGAACTGCTGGCCACGGCCGGGGTTTACAACGTCGTCCTGCGGCGCGATGCGGTGCGCGAACTGGTGCTGGCCTCGCCCGTGCCGGGGCCGGCGCGCGCCACCTACGACCTGCGCAACACGCCCGTTTCCGACCTGATGGTGCAGGGCGTGGCCGCGCTCTTTGCGCCCGATGGCACGATCATCCGGCTGATCGGCGACCCGGTGCAGGAGGCCGGGCTGCTGATCGAAGTCACGCTCGACGCCGACCCGATGCGCGACGCGCTGCGCGCCTATGCCGCGCGGATCCTGTGGGTCTCGGGGCTGATCGTGCTGGCCACGGCGGCGCTGCTGTTCCTGTCGGTGCGGGTGCTGATCGTGATGCCGATGCGCGGCGTCATGGCCTCGATGTCGGATTATGCCAAGGCGCCCGAGGACGCGCGCCGCATCATCGAACCCCGCGCCCGCGTGACCGAACTGCGCGCCGCCGAGGAGGCGCTGCAACACATGCAGGAGGACCTGACCCAGGCCCTGCGCCAGAAGGAGCGCCTCGCGCAACTGGGCGGCGCCGTGGCGCGCATCAGCCACGACCTGCGCAACATCCTGTCCACGGCAACGCTGCTGGCCGACCGGCTGGAAACCTCGTCCGACCCGGCGGTGAACCGCGCGGCGCCCAAGCTGATCAATTCCCTCTCGCGCGCGGTGAACCTGTGCGAAAGCACGCTCGCCTTCGGCAAGGCCGAGGAACCGCCACCGCGCCTGACGCAATTCGCCCTGCGCCCGATGGTCGACGACCTGATCGAAAGCGAACGCCTGGCCTGCGCGGGGGGCGAGTGCCCGGTCGAGATGCTGGTCGACGTGCCCCCCACCCTGACCCTGCGCGCCGATCCCGAACAGATGTTCCGCGTGCTGTCGAACCTGGTGCGCAACGCGCGGCAGGCGATCGAGGCCACGGGCAAGCCCGGCTCGATCGAGGTCAGCGCCCGCGACACCGACGAGGCCACGATCATCCGCATCATCGACACCGGCCCCGGCCTGCCCCAGCGCGCCCGCGACAACCTGTTCGCGGCCTTCCAGGGCGGCGCGCGCAAGGGGGGCACCGGGCTGGGGCTGGTGATCGCGGCGGAACTGGTGCGCGGCCACGGCGGACGGCTGGATCTGGTGCGCAGCGACGACGGCGGCACCGAATTCGCCATCACCCTGCCCCAGGCCCTGCGCGCCGCCGCCTGACCCAAATCATTCCGGCAATTCGCAAGAACCCCCCTTGCGCTGCCCACGCCGGGGCGATAAATCCCCCCTCACAGCGCGCCCGTAGCTCAGCTGGATAGAGCATCAGACTACGAATCTGAGGGTCGGACGTTCGAATCGTTCCGGGCGCGCCAGAATTTTCAAGGACTTGGGTGGGATTTGGTCAAGGCTTGTCTTGGCCTTACTACCACCTGTCTAACACCGGGGCTGCGCCCTTTTCTGTCCACCCACATGGTGCGCCAACCAAGACCGGCGGCTCAATCGCGGGTTTCGAACACCAGTTCGGGCAAGACCACTTCCCACGCGTCGCGGCGGAGCAGGTGGTGATACTCCTCGTCCCCATCTTCGCGCCGCCAGGTCAGGATAGCCGCGACCTCGCCACGCAAGAAGGTGGCGCCATCGGGCGGGGCGAAGGCGCGGGAGAGGCGGGCAAGGGTCTGGCCTTGGGCGTTCTCGATCCGCCAGCGGTCGCCGTCGCGGATCAGATGGACGGTGTCGCCCGGTCGCGCGGCGGCAATGGCGGCCAGCGATGGATCACCGGGCCGCAGTCGCCCGGCAAATGACAGGTCCACAAGCTTTGGATCGGGCGGCACATAGCGCAGGTGGGCGCGTGGCAGGGCGGCGGTGTCGGGGGTGACACAGCGGGACAGGACGGCGTCTCCGGGCTGCATGAAGGCGTGCGGTCCGTCGGTGAGCACGGTCAGTGTGGACCGCGCCCGCGTCATGGCGACATAGAACAGGCGCCGCGGGGCGTCGGCATCCTCGCCACGCGACGGACGATCCCATCCGCCGTTCAAAATGGCGACATGATCGAACTCCAACCCCTTGGCACGGTGGGCGGTCATCAGAAGAAGGCCCCGCTGTTCGCGCCGCACATCCCGTGCCCATTCGCCGAACCACTGCACGATGTCGGGGACCGGCGCGGCCTTTTCCACCAGTTCGCGTGATAGGGTGCCAAGGCCTTCGCCGATCAGGTCGGTCCAGCGGGATTGCGGCTGCGCGTTCAGGATCGAGACCAGATCGGGGATGGTCAGCAGCCGGGTCCGATCCGCCAGCAGGGCACGGACAAATCCCTGCATCTCACGCATCCGCCAGAGGGTGAGCGGCTTCTCGTTCGCCATGTCGATGGGGATGCCCAGCGCCTCGGCATAGGCGCGCACGGGTTCCAGCCGCCGCCAGTCGCGGGCAATCACGGCGCATCGCCGCCACGACCAATCGGGGTCCAACCGCGACAGGCGCTGCAGTTCGTCCAGTGCAGCCACTGCCTGCGCGGCATCGCCCCCGGCGTCCAGCAGGCTGACCCGCCCTTGCGCCACCGGGTCCAGCGCCGTCCAATCGCCGCCCGGCATCACCTTGGCCCGGGCGCGGTTTACGGTGATGTCGTGGCCCGCCTTCATGCGTTGGGCGGCAGGGGCGATCACGGCATTGGCCGCCGCAATGATATGGGCAGTCGAGCGATAGTTCTCGGTCAGCCAGACAGGCTTGGCGGCATAATCCGCCTCGAACCTTCGGATGAACTCGATGCTGGCCCCAGCGAAGGCGTAGATGTTCTGATCGTCATCGCCTACAGCAAAAAGGCTGATGCGAAGGTCGTCCTCCAGCGACCGCCCCGCCACGGCGCCGATCAGGGCGTATTCCTCGGGGCCG
>Ga0075157_10001961_pt1 | contig 12290 bp, 17 predicted proteins | sample JI81BgreenDNA_FD_70967 | JGI IMG/M metagenome (GOLD analysis project Ga0075157, IMG submission 70967) | Wastewater effluent complex algal communities from Wisconsin, to seasonally profile nutrient transformation and Carbon sequestration -... | ecosystem: Engineered > WWTP > Effluent > Algae...
GTTTATTTTTCCAATGTTCAGCAAACCAAGAGGGTTCTTCAATCTGATAATCATGCATAAAGTTAGCAATTTTTTCAATAGTGCCTTCGGGAAAAGCTTGTTTTGGCATTAAACCAAATCGTTCAAAAGCTCCTTTTAAACGAACTTTATTATCCGATGGATTTTCAACAAATGATTTCATTGCAACAACAAATTCTTCTTTAGTAACTCCTTCACTTAAATAATGTGCTTTAATAGCAATCATAGGCGGTGCAATTCTTCCTTCTTTTTCTGGAGCATTTGGACTATGACAAACATAGCAATGGGTTTCCATTAATTCTTTACCCTCTAAATGGTCTGTAACGGCAACTTCCTTTTCGGGTGTTTTATAAGCTTCTTTTTTTTGATTACAACCAATAAGTAATATTGGTAGAGCAAGTAGATGTAATGCTTTCATAAAATGATTTTTAAAGATTGGTAAACCTATTTATAATTAAATAAGCGCATTGTAACTTATATCACATTAGCTATAATTTTAATTAAAATATAAGTTGTATTAAAATTTTAATAATCAAAATTTATCAAAAAATAAGATACGATAATATTTTTCAATGTATTGTGATAAATATCACAAACCCGTTTTTTTCTCTAACCTAAATTTGCAGTACTAAATTAATATCTTAATAATATAAAAATGGAAGAGAAAGTGTTTTTAATGCCAAGAATTGGCGATATGGCTCCAGATTTTGAAGCTGTAACTACTACTGGAAAATTAAAATTTTCAGAATACAACAAAGGAAGTTGGGTAGTGTTTTTTTCGCATCCTGCTGATTTTACTCCAGTATGTACAACAGAAATGAGTGGTTTTGCTAACGAAAAAGAGTTTTTTGCAAAGCATAACACTAAATTAATGGGTTTGAGTATTGATAGTATTCACGCTCACATTGCTTGGGTAAATGCCGTTCATGAAAAGACAGGTGTTTTATTTGAATTTCCAATTGTTGCTGATATTTCTATGGAAGTTTCTAAACTATATGGAATGTTACAGCCTGGCGAAAGCGAAACCGCAGCTGTTAGAGCCGTTTTCATTATGGATCCAGAAGGAAAAGTGAGATTGATGATGTATTATCCGCTTAATGTAGGTAGAAATATGGCAGAAATTAAAAGAGCATTAGTTGCATTACAAACCTCAGACGAACATAAATGCGCAATGCCATTAGACTGGCAGTTGGGCGATAAAGTAATCGTTCCTGCTCCTAAAACTGTTGAAGCTTTAGCAGAAAGAAAAAGTAGTGATTTAGAAATGGTAGATTGGTATTTAGCAAAAAAATCAATTTAATACTTACTGCCTTTAGGAACTTAAACCATTCGTTGTTCGAATGGTTTTTTTATTTCTGTGACTTTTGTCACATACTGTATTTACTGATAAAAAAGTTATTTTCTTATGACAATTGTCATACTTCAAATGAAATCTCATAATTAGTTTTGTCCAACAATTTATTAGAAAAATCTAGTATTAATTCAAACAACTTAATTATGAAAATTGAACAAATTTATACAGGATGTATTGCTCACGCAGCCTACTATATTGAAAGTAATGGAGAAGCTGCAATTTTTGATCCGTTGCGAGAAGTGCAACCATACATTGATAGAGCGTTTAAGGATAATGCAAAAATAAAATATGTATTTCTTACCCATTTTCACGCCGATTTTGTCTCAGGTCATTTGGATTTATCAAATAAAACCAATGCAAAAATTGTTTATGGACCAAATGCTAAACCTGCTTACGAAATTATTTCTGCCACTGATGGCCAAGTTTTTGAGATTGGAAAGTATAAAGTAAAAGTAATCCATACGCCTGGACATACTATGGAAAGTACAACGTACTTACTTATAGACGAAAACGATAAAGAACATGGAATAATTACTGGAGATACATTGTTTATTGGAGATGTTGGTCGACCAGATTTAGCGCAACACGTTATAGCTGATTTAACACAAGATAAATTAGCACGTCATTTATTTCACTCATTACGAGAAAAAATTATGCCGCTGTCAGATGATTTAATTGTATATCCAAATCATGGTGCTGGTTCGGCTTGTGGAAAAATGATGAGTAAAGAAACCACTGATACTTTGGGTAATCAAAAAAGAACTAACTATGCTCTAAACCCTGAAATGACTGAAGATGAGTTTGTAACAGCAGTTTTAACTGGATTAACAAATCCGCCAGGTTATTTTCCTGCGAATGTTTTAATGAATATCAACGGATATGACAGTTTAGATGCTATTCTAAAAAAAGCAAAAACACCATTAAATCCATCAGAATTTGAACTAGTAGCTAACGAAACCAGAGCATTAGTTCTCGATACTCGAAATGCTACTGAATTTGCAAAAGGATTTATTCCTAATAGCATCAATATTGGTCTAGATGGAAGTTTTGCCATGTGGGTTGGTGAAATGATAGCCGATATTAAACAAGAAATCTTATTAGTAACCGAAGTTGGAAAAGAGGAAGAAAGTATGGTTCGCTTGTCTCGAATAGGATATGATAACACTATTGGTTATCTAAATGGTGGAATTGATACATGGAAAAATGAAGGTTTTGAGTTAGATATGGTCAATCGAATTTCTGCCAAAGAACTAGAAAAAACAATTGACTTTGATGAAACGTTGGTTTTTGATGTGAGAAAGAAAAGTGAATTTTTATCCGAGCATTTGATTGGTGCTTTAAATGTACCTCTAAACGAAATCAACAACCATTTGGCGGAATTCCCAAAAAATAAAAATTTTATTTTGCATTGTGCTGGTGGCTATAGAAGTATGATAGCAGCATCGATTTTAAAACAACGAGGTTGGGATAATTTTGTAGATGTTGAAGGAGGTTTTACGGAAATTAAAAACACCAATTTATTACGAACTGATTATGTTTGTCCTACTACACTATTATAGTAATTGCAAAAAAATAAAGCGTAAAGAGGTTATCCGAAAAGATAACCTCTTTTTTTGTTCTATGTGATATAGGTTACAATACACTTTTATTTCATGTCCTAATTTTGAAAAAAATTAGAAAAAATGAAAAAAAGTTTACTACTACTTCTAACCTTTTTGACAACTATAAGTTGCTCTAAAGAAGAGCACAAATCAAAAGTTGAAAAAAAGAACAAAGCTCCATTAGAAAAATTAATTGATGGTCATAAACGCTTTTTAGAAGAAAAACCAATCCACCCTCATCAAAATAAAAAATCAATTTTAGAAAATCAAAATGGACAACATCCGTTTGCGGTTATATTAACTTGCTCTGATAGTCGTTTAACTCCAGAAATACTTTTTGATCAAGGTATTGGCGACTTATTTGTAATTAGAAATGCTGGAAATCTAATTTCTGATATTGATATGGGAAGTATTGAATATGCAGTCGAATATCTTGATACAAAATTAATTGTGGTTTTAGGTCATACCGAATGTGGTGCCATTAAAGCTTATGTTAATGATAAAAACAACGAGTATAAAAAACATCTGAATCATATTGACGATATTGTAGAGACAGTTGCTAACGAACAAGAAGAAATAGTAGAGGCAAAACTTCATCCTAAAGAAACAAATTTATTAGGTTGCATCAATGCAAATATTGCACATTCTAGAAAAGCGATTGCAAATAATCCAATAATTAAAAAGCATAAAACACAAATTGTTTCCATTCGTTATGACGTTCATACAGGAAAAATAACTTTTTTGTAACTAAAAATAACTTATGTGACATTAGTTACAATTTTAGAAAAATAGAGGAACTAAATTTGTATAGAAATTAAAAATATAAAAAAACAATATTATGAAAATAGAACAAATTTATACTGGATGTTTAGCACAAGGTGCTTATTATATTACATCAAATGGAGAAGCGGCAATTATTGATCCACTTCGTGAAACAAAACCTTATATAGAAAGGCTAGAAAAAGATGGCGTTAAACTAAAATATATTTTTGAAACTCATTTTCACGCTGATTTTGTTTCAGGTCATTTGGATTTAAGTAAAAAAACAGGAGCATCTATAGTTTATGGTCCAAATGCTAAGCCAGACTTTGAATTTATATCAGCAGAAGATAACCAGGTATTTGAAATTGGTGATATTAAGATAAAAGTATTGCATACACCTGGTCACACTATGGAAAGTACTACCTATTTATTAATTGATGCAGAAGGTAAAGACCATGCCATTTTTTCTGGGGATACTTTATTTTTAGGAGATGTTGGTCGTCCAGATTTGGCGCAAAAAGCGGCTACTATGACTCAGGAACAATTAGCAGGGATATTATATGATTCATTAAGAGAAAAAATAATGACATTAGCTGATGATGTAATTGTATATCCTGCTCACGGTGCAGGTTCTGCCTGTGGAAAAAACATGAGTAAAGAAACTGTAGGTTCAATTGGAGATCAAAAAGCAACTAATTATGCCTTGCGAGCTAATATGACTAAAGAAGAATTTATTAAAGAAGTTACCGATGGTTTATTGCCTCCGCCAGCTTATTTTGGAATGAATGTAGCGATGAACAAAACTGGAATTGAAAGTTTTGAAACTGTATTTAATAATGGAATGAAAGCAATCAATGCCAGCGAATTTGAAGTGGTTGCTGAAGAAACTGGAGCATTAATTTTAGATACTCGTAATAATGGAGATTTTGCTAAAGGTTATGTACCTCAATCTATAAATATAGGTATCAATGGAGATTTTGCTCCTTGGGTTGGTGCATTAATTGGTGATGTAAAACAACCTATTTTATTAGTAACCGATTTAGGCATGGAAGAAGAAACCGTAACTCGATTAACTCGAGTAGGTTTTGACAACATCATTGGGCATTTAAAATATGGTTTTCAAGCATGGAAGGAAGCAGGTTATGATGTTGATATAGTGAACAGAATTACCGCAGAGCAATTTGCAAATGAAGTAAAAATTGGGGAAAGCAAAGTTATTGATGTTCGAAAAGAAAGCGAATATGAAGCTGAGCATGTTGAAGAAGCTTACAGTCGTCCGCTGGCTTACATAAACGAATGGGTAAAAGATATTAATCCTGAAGAACATTTCTATATGCATTGTGCTGGTGGATATCGCTCTATGATGGCTGCATCAATACTACAAGCTAGAGGTTACAGAAACTTTAGTGAAGTTGAAGGCGGTTTCAATGCCATTGCAAAAACAAATGCTCCTAAAACTGATTTTGTATGTCAAAGCAAAGTATTAAAATAATTATAGTAATACTGGTAATTTCAATTATGTTCGGGATATTCAAAAATATTTTTTCTAATACAGATTCAACTCAAATGAAGGATATAATCACAAAAGATGCTTTTTTAGTAGATGTTCGTACCCCAGCAGAATTTGCTGAAGGACATGTAGCAGGTTCTATTAATATACCACTTGACCAAGTACAAAATCAAATAGCGCAGTTTAAAGATCAAGTAAATATTGTAGTATTTTGTAGAAGTGGCAACAGAAGCGGACAAGCCAAATTTATTTTAGAACAGAATGGTTTTACTAACGTTACCAATGGTGGTACGTGGCAAGAGGTAAATAAAATTATAAATCAATAGAATAATGCTTCAAAAGATAATCAGCAACTGGACATTTATCCGCTTTATTAGATTAATTTTAGGTATCTTTATAATCGTTCAATCTGTTCAAATACAGAACTATTGGATGATTATACCTGGAATAGTATTTTCTGTCATGGCGTTGTTGAATGTAGGCTGTTGTGGTAATAGTTGTTCTATTTCAATAAAAAATGAGAAAAATGACTAGTTTTGAAGAACTTATTTCTAGCGAAAAACCTGTTTTGGTTGATTTTTATGCCACTTGGTGTGGACCATGCCAAATGTTATCGCCTATTTTAAAACAAGTAAAGGATAATCTTGGAGAGCGAATTTCCATCATAAAAATTGATGTTGATAAAAACCAAGAGCTTGCTTCACGGTTACAAGTTCGTGGTGTTCCAACGATGATGTTGTATCAAAATGGGGAGCAATTATGGAGACAATCGGGGGTTTTATCTAAAGAAGAAATTTTAAAAATTGTTTTAGAAAAAATAATTTAATAATTGATTGGTTATGAAAAAAAATATGGGAATGGCTGATAAAGCAATACGTTTTGTTTTAGCTGCAATTGTTGGAATTTTGTATTTTACAAATGTAATTAGTGGAACATTGGCAATCGTTTTAGGAGTAATTGCTGTTGCATTTATAGTGACTTCGTTTCTTAGTTTTTGCCCTTTGTATTTACCTTTTGGCATCAATACTAGAAGAAAATAAATGCAAAGTAATAGAGCAATTAATAAAGATTTAATTCTACGTGAACGACTAGCGTTACAACGAACGGTTTTAGCCAATCAATCTACTTTTTTAGCATTTTTAAGAACTTCGATGTACTTTTTAGTGGCGGGATTGAGCTTGAAAAATTTGCTTCAAATTGAAAATAGCACCGCTATTGAGTTTACGCTTTTTGCTATAGCAGGGATTGTGCTTCTATTTGGAATTGTGAACTTCTTAAAACATAGAAAGTCAATATTAGAAAACAAAAAGCACATTGGAAATTATCAACTAGACTATTATGAGTGAAGAAAAATGTTGTGTCGTTACTTGCGATTTACCTCTTGACCAAGCGTATTGGGATAATCAATATAAAGCTAATACTACTGGATGGGATTTGGGAAAAGTTTCTCCTCCCATAAAAAGTTATATTGATACTATTGAAGATAAGGAAGCTAAAATTCTTATTCCGGGTTGTGGCAATACCTATGAAGCGGAATATTTGCTCGAGCAAGGTTTTACTAATGTTACCGTAATTGATATTGCTCCTACACTAGTTGAAAATTTGAAGCAAAAATTTGCAGAAAATAAAAATATTACCATTGTTTTGGGTGATTTTTTTGAGTATCAAGGTACATACGATTATATTATTGAACAGACTTTTTTCTGTGCCTTACCTCCTATTTTGCGCCAAAGATATGTTTGGAAAATGCACGAACTTTTATCGGATCATGGAAAGTTAGCAGGCTTGCTTTTTAATCGGGAGTTTGAAGTTAGTCCGCCTTTTGGTGGAAGTTTAAAGGAGTATGAACAATTGTTTGGCTACGCTTTTGTATTTAATTCTATTTCTTTGGCTAAAAATTCTATTCCTGCAAGAGAAAATACAGAATTGTTTATTGAGTTTCAAAAAAACAGCTTGGCTCATGTTAATTTATATTCTTTTGAAGGTATTACTTGTTCAGGATGCATGAATACTGTTACTGGTAAGTTTTTAGAAATTGATAGTGTTTTAAACGTAAGTATGAATACTAATTTTACTGAAATAATCATTGTTAGTAAAACCGAAATTGAGTTGAATGTTTTACAACAAATTGTTTCGTATGACGAAAAATATAAAATAGTAAAAGCGAGATGATACATACTATAGAAGTAGAAAACATAAAATGTGGCGGTTGTATGAATAGTATAAAAACAGCATTGTTGAAAATTGAAAATGTAAGTAAAGTTATAATTGATAGAGAAACGGACACGATTACAATTTATTCAGAAACTGATAGAGCCGTTTTTGTAAAAGCATTATCTAGCTTGGGGTATCCTGAAAAAGGACATAACACTTTACTGCATAAAGGGAAATCATTTGTAAGTTGTGCTGTTGGAAATTTGACAAAATAATGGACTTTATAAAATTTTAATACAAACTTTGTATATTTGTTTCGATGAAATTTTTTGCCTATTTACTTTGCTTTTATCTCACTGCTCTAACTGTACTTCCTTCTGTTAGGGCAATAAAAATGCAATTGTCTGAAAAATGTCAATCGACTTGTCAAAAGATGAATTCGGACAATGATGAACAATCGGGTTGTGAAAAGGGTAAAATAATTATGAACTTAAGTTTTAATCCTGTTCATTATATTTCATCAAACAAATTTACAAACAATGATAAAATAGCGTTTATTGAAGTTATTGTTAAAGATCCTATTATTTATAGAGAAGTGTTTATCTCTAGCTATAAAAATTCTATTTGGCAACCGCCCAAGATTTTTTCATAATTATAATTTAAAGTAAAAAATTAAATCTATCATTTTGAGTTTTATCAATTCGGAGTGATGGAATAACTTGATTATTTATATACATGAAAAAATATTTTTTTATGTGCTTGATGGTACTTTTTAGTATCATTGTAACAGCACAAAATACATTTCCATATGATTTGCAACTTAGACCGATTACCATTGCAAATCTTCCTGGATTACACTCCTATGTTTTTGGGCAGCATAACGGAAAATGGTTAATTATTGGTGGTAGAAAAGATGGCATTCATGCTAGACAACCTTTTAACGCATTTCCAAACGCTCAAAATAATACTAATATATATGTTGTAGATGTTGAAACGGAACAATTTTGGACGGCATCAATAAATAGTCTTTCTACTGGATTGAAAGAGCAATTGCAATCGACAAACATGAACTTTCATCAAGATGGAGATACTTTATATATTATTGGTGGTTATGCTTATTCTTCCTCTGCAAATGATCATGTTACATTTGATAAATTAACTTCGGTAGATGTTCCAAATTTAATTACTGCTGTTATTGAAGGAACTGCAATAGCTGGTTATTTTAAACAGATTACTGATCCTATTTTTCAGAATACTGGTGGACAACTAGGCAAGATTGGCAATGAGTTTTACCTTGTTGGTGGTCAGGTTTTTACAGGGAGATATAATCCGATGGGTAACCCTACTTTTGTACAAACGTATGTTAGTAAAATTCAAAAGTTTACTATTGATAATTCGGGTACTCAATTGAGTTTTGGTAATTATACTCAAGTTAGTGATGCTGTTCATTTGCATCGAAGGGATTATAATTTAGTTCCTCAGGTTTTTCCTGATGGTGAAGAAGGTTATACTATCTCGTCGGGGGTTTTTCAGATTAATGTTGATTTACCATTTCTTTATCCTGTTGATATAAAAAGTAGTGGTTATTTTCCTCAAACACAATTTAATCAATATTTGAGTAATTATCATTCGGGAAAGGTTGGTTTATATACTTCAACTGAAAATAGAATGCATAATTTATTTTTTGGCGGAATTAGTCAGTATTATTATAATGGAACGACTTTGGTTCAAGATAATAATGTGCCTTTTGTAAAAACTATAAGTAGGACAACTCGACTGGCAGATGGAACGTTATCGGAACATAATTTTCCTGTAGAAATGCCAAATTTAAAAGGTGCTGGAGCGGAATTTATTCTTAATGTTAATTTGCCTCATTATACTAATGAAGTTATTAATCTAGATGCAATTACTGCTAATGAATTTATTATTGGTCATCTTTATGGTGGTATTCAAAGTCCTACGCAAAATGCGTTTACTAACAATCAAACGACTTCTACATCAGCCGATCCAACGATTTATGAGGTAAAATTGGTTTATAACCCTAGTTTGAATGTTGGAACAGTTGATGGTAAAAATCCATTTACGTTTTTGGTTTCTCCAAATCCGACAAATAGTGATATGGTTAGAATTGAATTCCATTTGCCTTATGTTGCTACCTTGGATTATTACATCACTTCATTGGATGGAAAAATGCTTGATGATGGAGAAATTGATGGTTTGACGATTGGTACTAATGGGATGAATTTTAGTTTAGAAAATGCAAATGAAAATGTGGTAATTATCACTTTTATATTTGATAATAAATTTTACTCCTCACAAAAAGTAGTTAGAAAATAAAAAATGCCTTTTTTGGCAAAAAACAAATTAATTTAAAAATACATTAAAATGAAAAAATCAATTTTTATGATGGCCTTAGTGGCTTTCTTATTCTCAATGAATGTTAATGCTCAACAAGAACCGAAGCAAAAGAAGAAAGAAAAAGCTAAAAAAGAATGTTCAGTAAACGGTAAAAAATGCTGTGCTAGTGAAGAGAAAAAAGGTTGTTCTACTGAAGAAGCAGAGAAGAGTAAAACTAAAAAAGAGGATAAGAAATCGTAATTTTAGTTTAACTTAATTTAAAAAGTGTTTGAGTAATCAGGCACTTTTTTTTTGTTATGTGATAAAGGTTACACAAGAACTCTATTTTAAAATTCAACTTTGCAAAAGAAAATTTTAACTATGGAAATAATAGAATTTATTAAACAACCTTGGCCTTGGTACATAGCTGGTCCATTAGTAGGACTTACTGTACCTGCTTTATTAATTTTAGGGAACAAGAATTTTGGGATTAGTGCTAATCTAAGACACGCGTGTGCGGCTTGTTTACCTGCTAATATTTCTTTCTTTAAATATGATTGGAAAAAAGAGATTTGGAATGTGTTTTTTATAGTCGGTATTCTAATTGGCGGAGTTATTGCTTTTAATTTTTTATCTAACCCAAATCCAATAATCATCAATGATGATTTAAGAACAGAATTAACAAATTATGGCATTACAAACATCGATGGAATGTTGCCGACAGAAATTTTCTCATGGGAAAATCTACTCACATTCAAAGGATTTTTAATGATGGTTGTAGGTGGTTTTATGATAGGTTTTGGCTCACGTTATGCTGGTGGATGCACAAGTGGTCACGCAATATCGGGTTTGTCTAACTTACAATTACCATCACTAATTGCTACTTGTTGTTTTTTTATTGGTGGATTGATTATGGCAAATTTTATTCTTCCTTTCATCTTATCACTTTAAAATAAACTTATGAAAAATATAAATCAAAATAAGGATTTTGAAACTCGTTCATTAGATACTATATGTGTAAATGAGAGTAAATTAGAGCATAAATGGTATCACAATATTAAATATTTGATTGTTGGTTTACTGTTTGGTATAGTCTTTATTAAAGCGGAAATCATTAGTTGGTATCGTATTCAAGAGATGTTTCGTTTTCAATCGTTTCATATGTATGGCGTTATTGGAAGTGCTGTTGTAGTTGGTGCTATTTCTGTTTTCATTATAAAAAAATTCAATATCAAAACCATTTATGGGGAAAAAATTGAATTTCACGATAAGACGTTCAACAAAGGACAGGTTATTGGTGGACTACTATTTGGGTTAGGTTGGGCAATTACAGGAGCATGTCCTGGACCTATTTTTGCGCAGATTGGAACTGGAGTAACTGTAATGATTGTTACTTTATTCTTTGCAATTGTAGGTACTTGGGTTTATGGTTATTTTAGAGATAAACTACCTCATTGATTTACAATGAAATCTAAAATAAATATCATCGTTCTTATTCTATCAATACTATTTTTTGCCCAAAAATTAGTTGCTCAAGAGCATACAAATAGCTGGTTTAGAACTACATTAAGTATTCCTGTTAGCGAAAAAATAAAAACTGATTTAGAATTGCAACACCGAAGGCAAAATGATTTTGAAAGTGACAACCTTTTTGACAAGAACTTAATGTACACCTTTAGAACTTGGATTTACTATAAGCAAAATAAAGATGTCGTTTATGGTATTTCGCCTTTTGCCTATTTTTCCAATTATAAGAGTATACAAAAAGAAGGTGATGCCGATGTTAAGCCAACAAATGAATACCGATTTACTGCATCGGTTGAATTACAGCATGAATTAGCACCTAAATTTTATGTTGTAGATAGAACGGCTATTGAATATAGGGTTTTTGAAGGTTCAATTGAAAATACTACTCGATTGCGAAATAGACTAGCGTTTAGATATGATTTTAATCCGAAATATAATATAGCAATTGGTGATGAAATATTGGTTAATACTACGGGAACAGATGCGCAACATATGTTTGATCATAATAGAATATTCACAAATTTTTCATTTAAACCTAATTCGGTAATTAAGTTTGATGTAGGTTATATTTATATTTCAAGATTGACCAAAAATTCTATTGACTTGATTGATGAAAGTAATTTTTATTTGAATTTTACTTATTCTATTCAAAAATTGAAAGGTATTTAATTTGTTTTTTACTCTTTTAGTGTGATATAATGTTTTTGAGTAAACAGCAACTGTTTACTTTCTTTGGAGTTTTTGATTTGATGGTTAGTGTTTTTTATTTAAAGCTTTTTTAGCATAGAATAAAAGCTAGGTATATTGGAAAACCGATTGTAATGTTTAAAGGAAATGTAACTGCTAATGCCATTGGGAGAAAAAGTCCGGGGTTTGCTTTTGGAGCGACAATTTTCATTGCTGCTGGAACGGCAATATAGGAAGCGCTTGCTGCTAGAATGGCGAAAATAAAACGGTTACCAACATCTGGAGTAATCCACTGGCTTAGATATGCTACTAAACATCCGTTTACTAATGGAATTATAAG
>Ga0075157_10001963_pt1 | contig 12289 bp, 13 predicted proteins | sample JI81BgreenDNA_FD_70967 | JGI IMG/M metagenome (GOLD analysis project Ga0075157, IMG submission 70967) | Wastewater effluent complex algal communities from Wisconsin, to seasonally profile nutrient transformation and Carbon sequestration -... | ecosystem: Engineered > WWTP > Effluent > Algae...
CGTGCGTCTCCCGCTGAACCGTGTGGTCGTGGGGCAGTACAACCCCCGCCGCGGACGCAAGGCCATCGAAGAGATGGCCGACTCCATCCGCGCCCAAGGCGGCGTGATGCAGGCACCGCTCGTGCGTCCCAAGGGGCACGACGAGCACGGGCCGCTGTTCGAGCTCGTGTACGGCCAGCGGCGCTTCCTCGGCGCCCGTCTGGTCTACGGCGATGACGGTGTCATCGACTTCGACTGCCGGGAGATGACCGACGAGGAGGCGATCGCGGCTTCGGCCGCCGAGAACCTCGACCGTAAGGACATGTCCGCCATCGAGGAGGCCGAAGCTGCCGCCAAGATCCTGGCGGAGGCCGAGGGCGACCGAGCCCGCGCTGCAAAGCGAATGGGCTGGAGCCTGAGCACACTGGAGTCTCGCCTGAAGCTCATGGCCTGCTCGCAAGCTGTGCGCGACGCTGTCGTGGAAGAGAAGGTCGCGCTCGGTGTGGCTGAAGTTCTCGCTGGCCTTCGCAAGGACCAGCAGGACGAACTGCTGGCGGCGCTGCTGACCGCAGAGAAGCAGCCCACCATCGAAGAACTCAAGGCCCAGGTGCTGGTGCACACCAAGAACCTGGATGCGGCGATCTTCGACAAGGCGCAGTGCGCGGCTTGCCGTCACAACAGTGCCATCCAAGGCGCGTTGTTCGGCACCTTCTCGGGCGGGCACTGCCTCAACGCGTCCTGCTTCGACGAGAAGCTGGAAGCTGAACTGCAGCAGCGCGCCGACGGCTTGCGCGACACCTACCCGGTGGTCCGCATCGTTCGCGCTGGCGACCAACTCACCGTGCGCAAGATCTTCGTCGAAGGTCCCGCGGGCGTCGGAGAGAGTCAGGCGATGGCCTGCAGGTCCTGCGCAAACTTCGGGGCAGCCGTGTCGTCGATCCCGGAGAAACTCGGGTTCATCAGCAGGAACCTCTGCTTCAGCCCGTCGTGCAACGACGAGAAGATCGAGGCGCACCGCCAGGCCCAAGAAGCCCAGGCCGCAGCAGAGACCTCAGCGGCCTTGCAGAACGCCGCCGAGTCCGCGGCCAACACCGCCGGTGGCAGCACGGACGACGACAAACCCGACGCCGACGCGGCCACGGGGGGACCATCGGGCAACCACACCAAGGGTACCGCCTCGGCAAATGCTGCGACGAAGCCGGCGAGCAAGCCGTCTGCTCACCCGACAGTTCGGCTCACCCCAACCATCGCAGAGCATCGGCGGGCGCTGTATCGCACGGTGATCGCCAGGGAGGTGCTCAAGGCGCCGCACCGAGGCAACACCTTGCTGCTGGCGCTCGCGGCCACCGGCAAGCTCAACACGATTCCCTCCTCGGAGGTCTCCACCGTGTTGGCGAGTCTGATCGGGGCCAGCGGCGACGCACCCAAGCGCGACGCTACCCGCATCTTCTCGGTGGGCAAGACGTTCAGCCAGGCACGCGTCATCGGGCCGGACGTGCTGAGCAGTTGCTTGCCGCGGATCGCGGCCACCTGCGTCGGCGGGCTGGAAGGGCAAGACCTCGAGGACCTGGTCCAAGCCCTGGCACCGGACTGGAAGGAACACTTCCGACTGGACGCTGAGTTTCTCGGCAAGCTCACCAAGAGCGAGATCCTCGCCATCGCCTCAGAAGTCGGCATCGCCAAGCGGCTGGGCGAAAAGGCCAACGGCCTGCTCGCGGAAAAGAAGGAGAAGCTGATCGCAACCGTGCTCGGAGTCAACGGCTTCGAGTACCAAGGGGCGATTCCGCGGATCCTGCTGCCGGGCTCCGGCCGGGGAGCCAAGTGATGGAGTACGTGACCATCGGCTCTGTGCCCAGTGAAGCGGCTTGCGTCTGCGTGGGGACCGACGACTACGAAGGCCCCATGCGAGACGAGTGCGAGGTCTTCAAGCGGATGCTCAAACGGGTCTGCCCACCTCCTGAAGGATCCAGCGGCGCGCTTCGAATCGTCCGCAGAGAGCACGAGTTTGGCCCCTACTTCGAAGTGGAGGCCCAATTCAACGCGGAAGACACCGTGGCTGCTCAGTGGGCCTACGGTCTTGAGGCCAACACACCTTGCCACTGGGACACCATCGCAGCATTCGAACTGCAGTGGGTGATCCGCTGGCGAGCGATCGAGAAGGCCCAGCAACTGCCCAGGTCGCCACGAGTGGCCTGGCCGGAGACCGGCCCCGGCTTCAGCCTGGCCGAGCTGCTCGCCATGAACCCGCTGCCCTTGGCAGCGGCCTTGCAACCCGCATAAGATTCAGCGCAGGCCCTCCTCACAAGGGGGGGCCTTGCCTCAGCCCTCCGCAGAAGGCTCAGGCAAGGCCCAAACAACGCCTTGAAACACTACACCCTGCATTGACCAGCCCATGCCAAGGTCGCACAGACCGGCTGGAGCTTCAACCCAGGGATCCTTTTGATCTCATCGAGGCCTTCAGGGCCCGAACCGCTCGGCGAATCCGAGCCTCTCAAAATCATGGCAATCTTTAGCCTCAAGCAACTCGAAGAGTTCACCAAGATCCTCACGAAGGCGGCATACGTCTTGGCCGTCGTAACGATCCTGTGCACCATCCCTGGACTCTTGGCCTCTCTTGGCTTTGACGACAGTGGGCCCCTCGCACTGCTGGCTTTTCTGCTCGCAGTGTTTGTGCTTGCCCGGGACAAGTTGCAGGATCTCATCATTCACACTGCACTCAAGCAGGTCAGGGAGGAGATGGATCGTCGCTGATCTGGTCACTGAGACCATCAAGCGCGATCTCAGTCCCGCTGAAGTTGGACGCTGATCCGATCCGCATCATTCGTTAGCACGCCCGAGTAGGGCGTCCCGCGAGCCACAGAGCTCGTCCTATCAACAACCCCGTACGCCGGTGAGGCTGCGGGGTTTTTTCATTGGAGAACCACATGTTCAAAGCACTCGAAGCCTTCCGTGGGCAGATCGAGAGCCTTCACCTGACGATTGCCTTCACCGGCGATCAGCGTCAGATCGTCACGGTCGCCCCTCGGATCACCGAGGAGGCCGTGAGCAAGTGCGCGGCTCTGGCGACTCCCTTCTCCTTCACCGCCACGGCGGAGGAACTGGAGGCAGGTTTCGTTCAAGCACTCGCGGATGTCCAGGTGGTGCACAAGACGCTCGCCGATCAGGTCGCCACCCAGACGGCCGCGCTGGCGGCCGCGAAGAAGGCGGTGACCAAGCCGGCTGTTCCGACACGTGCTGTGGGCGTTTCCACGGCCACCAAAGAGCCGGAGGAGGACGCCGTGCCGTCGCGGCAGACGGCGCCGGCCCCCAAGCCGGTGACGATCACGGGCGCCGCGGCGCTGTTCGATGACGATGGGGAGTGACCATGAGCAAGGCACTCACCAAGACCGTTCTGGAGCGAGCGTTCGAGTACGCGGGCGTTCTCCTGACCGATCCTGACCCGACGATGACGCCAACCCATGTGCGAGACTTCCTCGCCGCAACGGGACGGCCAGAGTTGACCTCTGCGGAGGTCCGCGGACCGGAACAACGGGGCAACCAGCTCGTCTACACCCTTCATCGGGTAACGGGTACCAAGGGGCGTGAGCCTGACCGCAAGATGTCCGCGCTTCCACCGCGCGCCATCAGCGTGCGCCGCGCCATCGACAAGCTGGAGGCCCGCGTGAAAGCGCAGACCGAACAGGTCAGCCTCTCGCTCACCGCGCCGCTGTGCGCGCTGGCGACGAACTCGGGAGAACACCGCAACCTTCTGCCGACTGAGGTCGTGCCGTGGGTGGGCTGACGCTTCCGAAACTTCACGGCGCTATCCCGACCGAAATCTCGTCTGCGGAGGCCCATCGCCTGGCGATGGGCCTTCTGCGGGAACGATGCAACGTCGGGCTGCCTGTGCGCGGGCTGAGCGCCAAGACGCCCGCTGAAGTGCTGCGGCGGACCATCCGGGCTGCGACACGCGTACGCGGCCCGATGGCCGAGGGAAGCTTCGACGTCCTGATTGCCGTGGAACCCGAGGGACATCACGGCGAGGGAAGCGAGTTCTTCAGTTCGAGCGCGTCGATCGCCATCTACTGCAAGCATGAGCAGCCCACCTTCCGATACATCGGGAAGGCCATCCAGAAGCTGGAGGACTCGCATCAAGGCTTGGGCGAGACCGTGCTCTCGGCAATCGCTCAGGCGGAGGTCGCCCTTCCGGGGGTGGTCAGCGCCAGCGCGCTGGAGAGCTTCATGGGGATGCTGCGGTGGAGCGAGCTCGACAGCAGCTTCGCCGACGAAGAGGCCAAGCGCATCCTCATCGACGAAGGCGGCTACACCGAAGATAGCCTTCCGATGCTCCCTTCGGAGTTTCGCAAGGCAGTTGGAGGTGAGATGTGGCTGAAGCCGAAGTCGCGCCTCAACGCCACACGACTCAAGTCGGCCCTTCTGCCTTTTGGGCAGGTACTCGCGATCGAACTCGCCGCGATCGTCAAGAGACACCTGCCAAAAGTCTGTCGGCAGATCCGGACGTTCAACTGCAGCAACAGCGTCTTTCAGGGGTACTACCACTGTCAGCTCTGCATCCTGCCGAACGATTCCGGCGAAGGTGAGTTCCTCGCCATCTTCGACGACATCTACAACGACCGCATGAACAGCGGGGAGGACTCGGCGCTGCTGCGCTGTCTGCCCTACGAAGCGTGCCGGACCACTCCTGCGCCTCGCAAGCGCCGCACCAAGGAAGAGCCGGTCGCAACGACCTTCGACGGCCTGGCCGCAGCGGCCACGGTGCTGCGTGGCTACCACCTGCTCCATCGTCTGCTCCATCTGCTGGAGCTCATCGAAAACCAACCTTAGGAGGTGCCAATGAACGGCATCGATTTGTATGTCGGCAGTTCATCGTCGGACCTGCACCTAGCCCAGGCCATCCTGCTCTACGAGTCGGGACGCCACGGGGCCAAGAGCTATCACGCGACGATCCACAAGGTCGACGGCGGCGCTGCCGCCGGGCCGCTCATTCTCCCGGGCACGCTGCTCACGCGAGAGGCGCTGGAGGACGCTCTGCGCCAACTCGGCGAGTCGGCCAAGCTGCGGCGCTGGTCGTTTGTCGACGAGTGCGTGTTGGCCTCTGGCACCGACATGGTTGTGTGGTTCACCCCGCCAACCGTGAGGCACATGGTCTTCGCGGGCGCCGGACTGAATCAGGCGGGGCCGGCCGTTCAGCCGGCCTCGCTCTGGATCGTCTGGCGACGAAACCTCTGGATCTTCGCGCTGGAGGACAGGAAGGAGCGTCCGACGCCAGGAGATCGCGTGTTCCATTCTCCCCACTTCAACGTGTGGAAGGGCGGGCGCGTCTGTCTGGGCAGCATGGTGACTCCGGAGTTTCCGGAGCCCGCCGCCTGGATGGACAGCTTCTACGGCTCTGCGTTCAACCATCCCAACGACGGTGCAACGTGGCAGGTGAAGTACCGCGGCGGTGTCCCCTCGCTGTGGCGCCGGCTGCTCAAGGAGGGCGGCCGCCGGCCTTACCCGAAAGAGACGCTGGTGCCGACCGGGGCGACGATCGAACAGATCGTCGACAGCGTGATGTCCACGGGCGTCAAGCAGGTCGGAGCGGCCGGATGATGTTCCCAGCACCCGACTCAGCAGTGCTGGACAGCTACATCGCCGGCAGCACACCTGCGATCCCAATGAGCCATGGACGGCATGACCCGCTGGTTGTACCCGGGCACCGCTACCTTGTAGCGCGCGAAGGCCTGTTCGTAGAAGTGGCACGCCCGTGGGTCCATGCGATCCTCGAGATGGCCACCTCGCAGGTACCGCTTCCCTTCGGCAGCGCGCGACCGTTGGCGCGAATCAAGCTGCTGTGCGGTCAGATTCCGGCGCACTTGATGGCCTCCTTCGTCGAGCAGGCGCGGCGCGCCTTGCCCAACGAGTGTGGCGCCTGGGTCATCTGGCACGCACAGCGCAGAGAGTTCGACCTGATCGGACTCACGGCCACCTCGGCCACCGCGGACAACCTGGCCTACGAACGCCCGGTGCTCGAAGCCGGCTGGAGTCTGGTCATGGATGTGCATAGCCATGGCCGCGCGCCTGCCTTCTTCTCACGCACAGACGATCAAGACGACAAACAGGCCGGTGAGGTCAAACTCGCCGGAGTGGTGGGTCGCCTTGACGGCGTACCCGAATGGCGCTTCCGACTGGCAGCTTGCGGGTTGCTCAAGGAGCTATCGCCATGAGGGGTCGAGACACTCAAGCGAACCCGATCGATGGCATCTACCGGCTGCCCGCGGGTTGGTGCGGCAAGAGACTCAGCATCTTGGTGGTCGGGGCGGGCGGCACAGGCTCAGCCGTTCTGGCAAGCCTTGCACAGATCGCGGTTGCACTGCCGCAGCTCGGTCACCCTGGGCTGACGGTGACCGTCATCGACGATGACACGGTCTCGCCGACGAACGTTGGGCGCCAGCTCTTCAGCCCGAGTGACGTGGGGCGAGCCAAAGCCCATGTCCTTGTGAATCGCATCAACTTGGCCTACGGACTGGCCTGGACGGCGGAGGCTCGCCGCTTCGGAGCCAACGAGGACAGCGGGGCGGACCTGATCATCGGCTGTGTCGACAACCGACTGGCGCGATGGCACATCCTGCAGGGGCGGCAGACAAACTGGCGCAACGAATCGCTCTGGCTGGACTGCGGCAACAGCGCAACGTCCGGTCAGGTGGTCCTCGGTGCCTGGCACAACCGCCGCGTTGCGATGCCCAGTGTCGCGGCGCTCTTCCCGGAGACGGTGGACACGAAAGCTGACGCCGACGACGACGCTCCTTCATGTTCGATGTCGGAGGCCTTGTCGCGCCAGGACTTGCTGGTCAATCGGTTCATGGCTGATGCCGCGTGCAACCTGCTGTGGCAGCTGCTACGTCATGGCCAGATCGATCATCACGGCGTCTTCTGCGACCTCAAGCGGTCGATGATGCGTCCCCTGCCGATCGACCCAGTCTGCTGGGAGCGGATGGGCTTCAAGATGAGTGAGGCCGAGTCTGAGCAGGACTAGGCCTGACCGGGTTTCAAGATGGCGGCGGTCCCCTTCGGGGGTCCGCCAGCCCGCCGTGCGAACGCCGGCGCAAGTCGTGCTTGAAGCGACTTGCGCGGGCGGTTGTACCCGAACCTCCAGGCGACCTCGATCTATGGCCGAGGCCGACTGCAACCCCATCTGCCCGTGCCAGCGGCGGATCGGCAGGCAGGTGCCTGCTGTGGCGCATTCGCGCCCATTCCGGCGTAGTCGGGGCGCACCCGTCGCTCCGTCCAGCCGCGGCATCGCTTCTGCGCAGCGCGCGCGGGCGTAGTCATGGCCGTCCAGGTCGGCCGATGCATCTTACGATGCTGCTCGAGCTCGACAGGCATCGGCTCGGAGGAGGACTCTGGTTGGCTCCTGTGTCGACTTCGTGCGCCTACCGCTGCCCAGTCAGCATGGCGGCGGCGACGCCTGCTTCCAGTTCCTGGACCCGGCGGTCACTGCATCCCCGCCTCGGGTTCCTCACGGCGCACCGACGTTGCACACTGCACGTCGATGGTTGTCGGCCGGCGAGTTCGCTGGCGCGTCGCATTGCAGCGGCTCAGTCGTTCACGATCGCCGCCACTGGCCCACCGGTCTGAGCTTGCGGCGCAACCCCTGAGCTGCGACTCTGCGTTGCACGCGCTTGCCCAGCGGCGGCCGGCGGCGGCGCGACATTCGGAAAGGGGGGAGGCCCCGCTTCGATCGCTCCCCACTTCACCAGGATGGCGTGAAGCGAGTTTGCATACCGCTGATTGAAGTGCGGGGTCAGGGAGTGGTAAGCCGCGATCCCTCGCCAGTTGTTTCCGTGCGCTGCGATCACGCTGGCCAGATGCCAGCCGGCCACATAGGTCCCGACACAGGCGTGCATCAGGTGCTCCGGATGAATGCCGTGCTGGCGGAGGCGGCCGAGGTGGATCGTGTTGATCTGCGCGATCCCCAGGTCCTTGGTTCCGTTGGCGTTGTGTCCGATCGCATGAGGCTGCATACGCGACTCTTGCCAGAGGATCGCCCGCAACACCCACGGATTGACGCGGTGGTAGTTCGCCGCGTCGATGACGCAGTCGGCCCGCACTGAGGTGGTGGCGGCCGCTCCCGCCAGCGCGAGCAACAAGGAGGGGAACAGCCTAGCGGCCAACCCAGGCACGGATTTGGGAGCCAACATCGAGGAAGAACGTCGGTGTGAGCAGGAGGGCAAAAGCCAGGAAGATCACCGCGAGCGTCTTCAGAGCCAGCCGACTCAACCACCCGCCGTCGCGCTGCCAGAACGCGGCCCACAATTCTCTCAGCTCGGGCTTCACCTCCCGCAAGCCAGCCATCCGCTCACTTGGGGGGGCCTGCACACGATCCAGATCCCGCTGAGCGTGCCCGAGCAACTCGTCCACGCGCAGGAACGGAAACATCTTGAAGCGTCGCCGAAGCCAGGCCGCGTCCACGGGCTGCCCTGGGGTGAGCGGCCTGGAGTAGATCCAGGGCACGAACAGCTCGAACAGGCGAAGCGCCTCGGGCTCGAACAGCTCGAGTTGCTTGCGCAGCACGGCCAGGGCGTCGTTCATGTTCCGGTGCAGGTCCGGATCGAAGTCTGCGCTGTCCGGGTCTTCGAGGGTGATGATGGTGTTCATGCGAAACAGCCTACGCTATGTCGCTGCACATGCAAGTGCTTAGACCCGTGTTTTCGAGCCTCATGCCTGAACACCACACTACTGGTCAACGTTCTTGAACTCGGTGGCAAAAGACAAGCCATCAAGGACCTCTTCGCCACCAGACGCCCTCAACGTCGGGGTTGCGGGGGCATCGCCGACCGTGGCCGAAGTTTTTGTGCCACCAGTGCACATCTCGTCTCGATGCTCACCCCGGATCACGTAACTCTCTGTGCCAGGCTCTGGCTGACCCGAGACGCGACCTGCAGCAAGCACCGGCTGTCCTCGAGTCTGATCTGGGCCCAACAGGTAGCCCTGGATTGCGAGGCTGAGCAGCCGCCGGGCTCGTTCCGAGGAAGAGCGACAGCTCTGAAGTGGCCGGTAGAGCACCTCACCCGGGTAAACGCGCAGGCGGAACCTGAGGACCTCGTCGTCCTGCGTTGCATCCGGATCCTGCAGGTCGGCGCTCATGCTTCAACCTCGGTCGTGGACTGCGCTCGCTTCTTCGCATGTCTCTCAGCCACCAACTGGAACCCGCGCAAGTTCTCGAACCGGGCTTGGTCCGGGTTACAGAAGAGCCGGTAGTCTCGGAAAGTTTCCTGCAGCATGGGTAGGTAGTGGAGGCCACCACCGCCGCACAAGTAGATGTTGTCGATGTCGTCGAATTCGCCCAACGAGCGGGTGAGGACTGCCATGTGTTCGGCCAGGATGCCTTGGACCTTCCGGCGGTAGGGCGCAACGTCCACTGTCTTCCCACCGATCTTGAGCTCGTAGTCCTCATCGCGAAGCGCACGGTCCAGACGATTCATGACGTTGGGGTTGTCTTTCAGTCCGACCCCAATCTGAGCAGCGATCGCCTGGAGCAGCGTGGCCACACCCCCCATGGTCTGGCCGCTGCGAGAAGCAACGGGCGATTGCCCTTCGGAGACCATCCAAAGCAGCGTGCCGAACCCGACGTCGACCACAAGGTGGGTCTCCCCCGCGAGACGCCCCAGTCCCCGCTGGGCTTGGCACTGGGAGATGAGCGCACCCATCGCCTGCGGCAGAACGTGCACTGTTTGGACCGTCACGGTTCGGTCAGGACTCGGTCCACCACGCGACGGGATCTGATGCTTCCCAACGAAACGACTGCCGACTCTGCCCCTCAACTCCTCGTTCAGATAGACATTGAGCGGAAGGCCGACCACTAGGCAGTCGATGACGGACTGATCCTGGGGGAGGTCCATGTAGTACAGGGCTCCTCTCATCAGAGCCAGGTACTGCGGCGAGGAGAAGAAACTCTCGTCCAAAAACCGGCGGAACTGACCACCCGCGGAGCGTAGCGCGTCAGGACCTACTGCGTAAGTCTGGCCATCGACCAAGACGTTGACGCTGACCTGCTCACCCAGCGCCCCGCCTGAAGAGAGTCCATGAGCCGCAGGAACCACGGCCGGCGCGACCGATGGCATCGCATCGCACTCCAACGCTGAGCCCCCCTGGATGTGTCCTTTGCTGAACTTCGTGTACCCGAAGCCGATGTCGATCGCCCTCGCAACGAACGCAGCTGGATTGGCGGCTGTGGGGTGAGGCTTGCTGATCACTTGCATGAAGACTCCATGAATGCACGCGGCGCGGAGTGTGCAAAGCATTCAGGCGCTGTGGGTGGAGGTGCTCAGCAATCGGGGGGGTTTCCAGCAGTCGCAGCCTCAAAAAAGTCTCCGGCATCCCTAGAACGAGGGGGGTTAGACGTGGGGCAACCAGATCCGTGACGTCGGGCTTTGATGCTGCACTTCGCGCACCAGACTACCAGTGGGCCTGGGGTGGGCCAGGAATGGGTCGACCGCTCCAGAAGGCAGGTCAAGACGGGTCAAGGTCGTTCGCCCTGGCCAGAAGCGGACCTGCGTTGAGCCAGCGTTGGGCCAGCGGCTCTGTCCAACCGGCAACAGCCGGTCGAGTTGGCTCGCGTGGGCCAGTACGGGGCTAGGACTGGGCCCGGACTGGGCCACAGGCCATGCGCGGGACGGCCCAGGCACCCAGCACCGGCCAGCACTCTCGCTTTTCACTCGCCTGCGCCGCGGGAAAGAGTTACCCGACGTCCTCGACGTCCGGCCTGATCTATTCCGTCTGTCAGGTGAACAGTCCGGACCCCACCGTCAGACTTCTCGATCCGTTACGCCCAGGTAGGGGCTTCACCCGTCGCTTTTCAGCCGTAGCGCGGGTGTGGCATTCAGCGCTCACTCCATGCCACCGGCAAAGCCCAGACCAATGCATCAATCGTCTGCTCTGTTATCGACCCTGTGAGGCCCGCGAGGACCCGCATGAATGCTCGCTCGGAGCGATTTCTGCTACTGTGCGAAGACCTGTGAAGCAGAGTGACAAACCCGAGTTGGGAGCACCGTGTAGGTAGTCCCATGACGTCTGTGCGCGGAAGCCGGCCCGCGCAAAGGTGACCCTGGGGTCGGGCGTTCCGGACGGGCGCGAGTGCACCCAACGGCCACCCCGAGCCGGCATGCTCCGCTGGATGCCCCCAGCGGTAGATGTCCGCTACGAACCTCGCCCCATCGAACGACGGCATCAAGCGCCCAAGGGGAGAGCGCCTCCTCGCTGCGTATCCAACATGGTGCGCTGGGCCGTGGCCCAGGATCTACCAGGTGGAAGGCGTCTGCCCCCTGGTCCACCCATCCACAACTGGCCCGAACCAAGAGCCGTCGCGGCGAAGGTGTCGGCTCGGCGACGGCTCCAGTCGACAGTGTTCGCCAGCAGGACGAGGTATTGCCGAGAGCCCAACGGACACGATGTCGCCCGGGAGAGCAGCGCCCCCGACTCCACCGCCGCTTGGCAAGCGGCGACCTCAGCTACCGTGGCTCGTCCGGCCCGCCCCAATCCCCACTGTCCAGTTCGTGGCTGGTGTCCCAGCGAGGGCCGACCGCTGGAGCACGCGGCTGCAGGTCGGTGTGGCGGGGGAGACAAACCCACCAGGCCTGCTTGAAGGTGTGCAGCTTCCTTCCGACTTGCACCTGCTCGAAGCCAACGATGACCAGATGCGGGCCCCGGATGCGGGTCACCCTGGCACTGAGCAGCGGAGGCACAAGCCAGTGGGTTTCGCCGGGCGCGGTCAGCCCAGCCAACAGCGCGTCCGGGCGCACGGCGCTGGCCGCGCTTACTGAGAGGTCACCGTCGATAGGCGCCGCCCGCAGGATGTCTTCGCGGCGCAGCTTCTCGCCTCGATCCCTCATCCGGACCACCCGCACCCACATACTGGATAAGCATACAGCTCCAACCGCGGGGTTCGCCGCCGAGGCGTACATGATCCCGGGCCATCCTCCTCCTCACGCGGGAGAGCCTGGGCCCCAGCCGCTGGCCCAGGGCTCGTGTCTCGTGGCGAGGGGTGCGGCGCGTCCGTCGTCGTCGCTGCTGGCGGAGGGGTTCGTCTGCGGACCAGCCCCTGGGCGCAAGCTCGGAAGCTCAGCCCGACAGCGCCGGCGAGTACCCCCCGCAGCGAGTTGCTTGTGCAGAGGTCGTCCGGAGAATGGTTCGCAACGCCTCAGGCGAGCGACGGTACCGACGCACCGCCCACGGGGCTTCCACCACAGAGAGCGACTCGGATCGGTCAAGCGACCGGGCCCGACCGCCCAAGAACATCTCAGGAGAGCACATGGCGGACTTCGACTTCACC
>Ga0075157_10001964_pt1 | contig 12278 bp, 7 predicted proteins | sample JI81BgreenDNA_FD_70967 | JGI IMG/M metagenome (GOLD analysis project Ga0075157, IMG submission 70967) | Wastewater effluent complex algal communities from Wisconsin, to seasonally profile nutrient transformation and Carbon sequestration -... | ecosystem: Engineered > WWTP > Effluent > Algae...
CGCATCGCCAGCCATCGCCTGGAAGGCAGCGGCATCCAGCTTGCTGCGCGCGGTGCCGATGATCTTGAGCTCGGCCGGCAACAGGCCATCGCCATGCAGCCCAAACAAGGATGGCAGCAGCATCCGGCGCGACAGATCGCCGGTGGCGCCAAACAGCAACAGGGAGGTGGCGATGGTCATGCCAGACCTTTGAACAGGAATGTGAACGTTAACGCAAGTCTGGCTGCCCAGCTGGCTTCATTGTGGCCGGTGCCGGGGAAGCGGCGCGACATCAGATCAACACCCGGTTTCCAGCCCGCCCGCGCCAGCGCGGCATCGGCCACAGACTGGTAGGGGGCATAATGCTGGTCAAGCCCCTGATCGCCGTGATCCAGCCACAGACGCCGCCCGCGCGGCGGCCCCAGATCATCGGCGATGAAGCCGGCGATGGCCGCCTGCACGGCATCCGGCGCCACCGGCTCCAGCCCGATCAGCGGCCAGTGGGTGGAAAGGCAGGCCGCCGATCCAAACACGTCCGGCCGCTGTGCCAGGCTGGCCAGACTCACCAGCCCGCCCATGGAGGAACCGGCAATGGCAACCTTGCCCGGCGCGATGGCGAAGCGCTGGCGCAGCTGCGGCACCAGCCGATCGGCCAGCGCATCGGTGTAGCGCGGCTGCAGGGCCGGGCCGCCGATGACCGCCGCCGCCTGCGTGCGAATGGCCGCCGGCAGCCGATCCAGCATGGCAGCCGGCGCGTAATCGGCCCAGCGCTGCGCGGTGTTCCACACGCCCGCCACCATCAGCGCCGGGATGGTGCCGGTAGCCACCAGCCGGCGCACCGTTTCGGCGACGCCCCAGATGGTGCCGCCATAGGCCAGCGCAGGATCAAAGAGATTCTGGCCATCGTGCATGATCAGCAGCGGCAGCGGGGTGCTGCTGGCATTGCTGCCCGGCGGCAACCACAGATCCACCCGGCGCGGCAAAAGGCCTGGCGCCTCTAGATCAGGCAGGCGGATCACGCCAGGCGGCATGGCCGCGCGTGCCGGCCAAGACCAAGGCAGCGCCAGCGTGGCCGCCGCGCCCGCCAGCACCGCACGCCGGCTGATCACGGCAATGGCTCGAACCGTGCCGCCGCGCCACCGCCGCCGGGCGCCAGATCGAGGCTGATCACGTCGGCGGCCGTCACGATGCGGCTCTCCACCGCCAGATCAAGCGGATTGCTGGCTGCGGCCGGCCCGTCGCGCCACAGGGTGAGGCGATAGCGCTTGGCCACGTCAAGGAAATCCAGTTTCACCAGCTGCTGCACCCGCGCCGCGCCGCCGGCTGCGCCCAGCCACCAATCGGCGCCGCCCCGGCGCTGCCGCACGGTCACGACATGGCTGCCGGGCGCGCCGGCCAGCGTGATTGATTCTTCCCAGTCCACCGGCACGGCGCGGATGAAATCCAGCGCCGCCTTGGGCGCCTTCGCATAATGTTCCGGCAGATCGGCCACCATCTGCAGCGGCGAATAGATGGTCACATAAAGCGCCAACTGCTTGGCGAGGGTGGACGGGATCGCCTGCCCACGCCCCTGCAGCGAGACGATACCCGGCGTATAGTCCATCGGCCCGGCCAGCAGCCGGGTGAAGGCCAAAGTCGCCTCGTGCTCGGGGCCATTGTTGGGGTTGCCCCAGGCATTGAACTCCATGCCGCGGGCGCCTTCGCGGCTCACCCAGTTGGGGTAGGTGCGGCGCAAGCCGGTGTCCTTGATCGGCTCGTGCGCGTTCACCGCGATGCGGCGGCGGGCAGCGGCTTCCAGCACCTTCAGATGGTGGCGGGCGCTGGCCTGGCCCTCGTGCCATTCGTAAGTGAGGCCGCGCGCCTTGCCGTCCACACCCACGCCCGGCGTATCGGCCGCCACCTGCAGGCCGCCGGCATCGGCGACATAGCCGGTCTTCACCATGGTGATGCCGTGGGCGGCATAATAGTCCATCCCGGCTTCGAGCTGCGCCTCGTAATTGGCGAGATTGCCGCTGGTTTCATGATGGCCGATGAGACCAACGTTGCGCTTCTTCGCGTGGGCCGCGATGCGCGCCATGTCGAAATCGGGATATGGCCTGGTGAAGGAGAAATCCCAGCCATTGGCAAACCAGTTGCCATCCCAGCCGATGTTCCAGCCTTCGATCAACACGCCGCACAGCTTGTTGGCCGCCGCCCAATCGATCATCTTGAGCGCATTGGCGGTGGTGGCGCCATGCTTCGGCCCGCTCGCCCAGCTTTGCTGATCAAGGTGCATGCCCCACCAGATGCCGGCATATTTGCAAGGCCGCACCCACGAGACATCGCCCAGCTTGTTGGGCTCATTGAGGTTGAGGATCAGGCTGCTATTGGCAAGGCCGGCGGGCGTATCCGCCAGCATCACCACCCGCCACGGCGTGACCAGCGGCGTGGGCTTCACCACCGGCGGGCCGGCGGCCGACGGCGTGAGCGCGGCGCGCAACAAGCCATCGCCGGCCGGCTGCAAATTCATGCCGGCATAATCGACCAGCGCGGCCTCGTGGATCGCAAGCCAGGTGCCGCCGGCCTGCATCGTCAGCGGCGTCTGCGCCAGGCCGATCTCGGTGATACGGGTGGCGCGGTAGAGATATTCCTCGCGGTTCCATTCCAGCGCCGGCAGCCACCAGGCCCGGCCCCCTGTGGCGCCGGCCACGTGGAATTCGGTCAGTTCAGCCACGATGCGCAGGGTAGCCACATTGGGCTGCTGCGGGATCACATAGCGCAGCGCCACGCCATCATCGAAGGCGCGGATGACCAGATCGAAGCGGCGCCCCAGGCCCTCCTTCTCGGCCAGCTGCACGATGAGTTCATTGTGGGCATCGGTGATGAAGCGGCGTTCGCCCCAGGGCTGTTCCCAACGCTCCTTGCGGGTGGCGCGCGTTTCGCCGGCGATGGCGAGGCCGCGATCCAGCTTGGGCGCATCGGCCAGGATGAAGCCCAGCCGCGCCGGCTTCAGCAGCGGCCGGCCATCGCGGCTGGCCTGCCACATCGCCCGGCCATCGCCATCCAGATCGATGCTGACCACGGTGCGGCCATCGGGGGAGGCCACCGAGACGGCGGCGAGCACCGGGGCCGCCAGAAGCGCCCAGAGCAGGAGGATCAAGCGCATCGCATCACTATTCCCGAAAAGGCCGGCAGCCCCTGCGGGCTGGTGCCGCCGTGGCTGGCCAGCAGATGGCCGTCGCCCAGATCGGGCGCCAGCGCCTGTTCGCCCAGATTGAAGGCGCAGCGCAGCCGCTGGCCCTGCCACACGCGGTCCAGCACCAGCAGATCACCGGCCGCGATGATCACATCGGCACTGCCCAGTCGCAGCGCCGGCTCGCGCTGGCGCAGGGCAATCAGGGCCCGTGTCCACGCGAGCATCGAATGCGGATCGGCGGCCTGCACATCGGCGGCCACATCGGCATGGCCGGCGCCCACCGGCAGCCAGGGCGTGGTGGTGGAAAATCCGGCTTGCGGGGCGGCGGCCTGCCACGGCATCGGCGTGCGGGCGCCGTCGCGGCCCAGGGTGAGCGGCCAATTGGCGATGGCTTCGGGATCGCGCAACTGATCGAAGGCGATTTCGGCCTGGGTGAGTCCCAGTTCCTCGCCATAATAGAGGAAGATATTGCCGCGCAGCACCACCAGCAGCAGCATGATCAGCCGGGCATAATCATCATGGCCGCAGGCGCCGTGCCAGCGGCTGGCAGCACGCGGCGCATCATGATTGGAAAAGGCCCAGCTCGGCCAGCCAGTGCCCGGCGCCTCCGGCCATTCGGCCAGCGCCTGCGCCACCAGCGCCGGGGTGAGCGCATCGGCATAAAGGAAATTGAAGCCATAGGCCGAATGCAGCCGCGCACCGCCGGCGGTGAAGGCGTGCATTTCGCCGATGGCATCATCGCCGCCCACTTCGGCCACGGTGAAGCGATCGGGGAAGCCATCCACCACGCCGCGCACCCGTTCCAGGAACAGCGGGATATCGGGGTGGGACATGTTGTGGATGCGGCGCTGGAAATCGAAGGGCCGGGTGCGCTTGTGGTTGCCGCCGGCCGGCGGATTGTCGCGCAATTGCGGATCATGCATGGCAAAATTGATGGCATCGATGCGGAAGCCGTCCACGCCGCGCCCCAGCCAGAAGCGCGCCACATCCAATATGGCATCCTGCACCGCCGGATTGTGCATGTTGAGATCCGGCTGCTCCTTCAGGAAATTGTGCAGATAATATTGCTGGCGCCGGGCGTCCCACGTCCAGGCCGGGCCGCCGAACACCGATTGCCAGTTGCTGGGCGGCGAACCGTCGGGCTTGGGATCGGCCCACACATACCAGTCGGCGCGTGGATTGCTGCGGCTCTGGCGGCTTTCCCGGAACCAGGCGTGCTGGTCGGACGTGTGGCTCCACACCTGATCGATGATGATCTTCAGCCCCAGCGCATGGGCGCGCGCCACCAGCGCATCGAAATCATCCAGCGTGCCGAAGATCGGATCAACGCCGCAATAATCGCTCACATCATAGCCGAAATCCGCCATTGGCGAGGTGAAGAACGGGCTGATCCACACGGCATCCACGCCCAGGGCCGCCACATGATCGAGATGGCGGGTGATGCCATTCAGATCGCCGATGCCATCGCCATTGCTGTCGGCAAAGCTGCGCGGATAGATCTGGTAGATGGTGGCGCCGCGCCACCACGGCGCGCTGGCCGCGGTGGCGGCGCTGAGCAGTTCCGGTTTCACGTCTGATCCTTCGTGGCACACACGGCACGGCCAAATGGGCCCAAGCTGATGCGATAGCTGCCGGGCGCGGCGGCGCTGACAGGGCACAGCCCCAGCTTCGCCTCCCACGCGTGGCTGGCCGTATCCACCAGCACATTGGCGGTGATCGGCACGGCGCTGGTGTTCAGCAGCACCAAAGTCTCGCCGGGCTGGCCGGGGATCACCCGCGAAAAGGCAAACAGGCCCGGTGTGTCGCCGGCGGCGCGCACGATGGTTTCGCCGTGGCGCAGGCGCGGATCGGCGCGGCGCACGGCGGCCATCGTGGCCACGGCGCGGTACATCGGATGGCCGGTATCGAAACTCGCCTCCCCATGCCCCTTCGCCGTGGCCAGCCGGGGGGTGGCCAAATAGTCGGGCACGCGGCTGGCAAACAGCGGCTGGCGCGCCGCCTGGTCAAGGCCTGTGCCCACGAAGCCCTGCTCATCGCCGGCATAGAGCGTGGGCACACCGCGGCCGAACATCATAAGCTCGTGGCCCAGCAGGGTCCGCGCGGTCAGTTCCGCATCGTCGGCGGCCGGATTGGCCTGTTTCACATACCAGGCAAAGCGGCCCTTGTCGTGATTGCCCACGAACGTGGCATTGCTGGCAGCCGTGGCAACACCGCTCTTGTAGAGCACGTCATCGGCAAACAGCCGCGCCAGCTGGCTGGTGGGCGCCTTGCCGGCGATCGTATCGATGGCCGCGGCCCACAGCGCGAAATCCAGCACATTGGGCAGGCCGTCCACATGGGTGTGGCGCGCCAGCCGGCCGACATCCAGCTCGTCGATGGAAACCTCGCCAAACATGTGGAAATTGGGGATGCCCGCTGCCCGCGCACGCGCCATGATCGCCGGCACGAAGGCCTGCCAGAAGGCCGGGTTCACATGCTGGGCGGTATCGATGCGATAGCCATCAATGCCGAGCCGGTCGATCCAGTCGCCATAGATCTCGATCATGCCGTCGATCACGCGGGGATGTTCGGTGGCGAGGTCGTCCAGGCTGACGAAATCACCGAACTGGCTGGATTCGTTTCGATAAACCGTCTCGCCGCGATTGTGGTAATAGATGGGATCGTTCAGCCAGGCCGGGGTCTTGATCCGTTCCTCCCCCGGCGTGATGAAGGGGGTGTAGGCGAAATCCGGGCGGGTGAGCCTGGCCCAGTTTTCGGGCGTGGCGACATGGTCCCCGGCAAAGCCATCATTGATCGCGGCGCCCGCAAGCCCGCCCTGCCTACTGTAGGGATAATCGGCGCGCGCACGATAGGGGCAGGGCTGGCCCACGCATTCGCGATACTGGATCACATCGGCCGTGTGGTTGGTGACGATATCGAGATAGACCTTCAGCCCGCGGGCATGGGCGGCATCGACCAGCGCCTTCAGTTCTTCATTGCTGCCGAAATGCGGGTCCACGCTGGTGAAATCGGTGATCCAATAGCCGTGGTAGCCCGCCGATTCCTGGCCCGGCCCGCCCTGCACCGGCTTGTTCCTGAACACCGGGGCCAGCCACACTGCCGTGGCGCCAAGCTGCTGGATATAGTCCAGTTTCTGCATCACCCCGGCAATGTCCCCGCCGTTGTAGAAGGCCTTCGAAGTGGGATCGAAGCCCGTTTCAAGCCGTCCGCCCTTCAGCCCGCCGCGGTCATTCTTCGGATCGCCATTGGCAAAGCGGTCGGGCAGCAGGAAATAGATGATCTCGTCCTGCGGCGGCCGGGCGCGCACGGCGGCCAGCGTGGCCGCATCGGGGGCCGGCGCCGTGACGGGCGCCGCGGCAAGCAGGGTGGCGAGAAGCAGCATCAGGCGGCCTTTGCGGTTGCGGCACAGTGCCGGGCAATGAAGTGCGCGTGATCGGGCAGCGCCGCCACGCTGGCATCGATGCCGCCGGCCAGCGTTTGCAGGAAGCCAGCCAGATCAGGCGTGTCCACCGTGCCAACGATCGGGTGCGGACGCGTCGGCATCACACCCTGCCCAATCATCACCTGCGCCCACGCAACTTCGGTGAACAGCTCATCATGATCGCGGCGGATGCGACCCGTGCCAGCAAACAGCGCCATGCGTTCGGCGAGCTCGGGCGGCACGTCCATCATCTTCATCTGCCGCCAGAACGGCGTGTCGGTGCGGGTGGTGGCCTTGTAGTGGAGGATGATGAAATCGCGAATCCACTCCATTTCCCGCGCAGCCTGGCGGTTGGCCTCGGCGGCCAGCACCGGCATCTCGCTGGCATGACCGGGCAGCAGTGCCAGCAGCCGGGCGATGCCGGACTGGATCAGGTGGATGGAGGTGGATTCCAGTGGCTCGAGAAAGCCTGAAGCCAGCCCGATGGCGACGGTATTGCCGATCCACACGCGATCGCGCCGGCCGGCCTGGAACTGCAGGCCCCGCGGCTCGGCCAGCGCCGGGCCATCCAGATTGGTCAGCAGGATGGCGGTGGCCTCATCGTCTGACAGGTGCTTGCTGGCATAGACATGGCCGTTGCCGGTGCGGTGCTGCAGAGGGATGCGCCATTGCCAGCCGGCAACGCGCGCCGTGGCCCGCGTGTAGGGGGTGAAGGCGCCAGCCAAATTACCGACTCTGGCCGATGGCACCGCCACCGCCCGATCGCAGGGCAGCCAATGTGACCAATCATGCCAGCCGCTGCCCAGCGTCTGGTTGATCAGCAGGCCGCGAAAGCCCGAGCAATCGACAAACAGATCGCCAGCGATGCGGCGGCCATCATCCAGGTGCACGGCCTGTACCTGATGGCCTGTGGCTTCCACGCTGGCAATGCGGCCTTCATGGCGCACCACCCCGCGCGCTTCGGCAAAGCGGCGCAGGAAGGCGGCATAAAGCCCGGCATCGAAATGATAGGCCCACACCAGCGGTGGCAGGCCATGGCGGGGGCCCAAGCGATCGAATTTCAGGGCGCGGGCCGCCTGCTCGTTGAGGCTGTAGCGGCCCAGCGGTTCCGCCTTGCCCGCAGCATGGGCGGCCAGCCACCAGTGGTGGAAGGGCAGCAGGCCCAGCCCCCTCCCCACCTCGCCAAAGGCGTGCATGTAGCGGCTGCCGGGGCGATCCCAATCCACGAATTCGATGCCCAGCTTGAAGCTGCCCTGCGTGGCCGCAAGAAATGCATCTTCATCAATGCCCAGCCCGGCATTGAACAGGCGGATCTGCGGGATGGTCGCTTCGCCCACCCCCACCGTACCGATGGCATCGGATTCCACCAGCGTGATCTGCCAGCCGCGCTCAAGAAAACGCGCGCAGGCCGCCGCCGTCATCCAGCCGGCCGTGCCGCCGCCCACGATGACGATCCGGCGCAGGGGCTGGGAGGGATCCATGGCAACAATCCTTGCCGCAATCGGGGTGCGGCGCCGGGTCGGCCCCGGCGCCGCCGCCATCAATAGCGGTAATTCAGGCCCAGCAGGAAGCGCCGGCCATAGTTCTGGAAATCGATGATCTGATCGGGCCGGCCACTGTTGAAGGTGACAAACGGCTCGTTGGTGAGGTTCTGCGCCTGTGCAAGCACGGTCAGGCCCTTCAGCGTGCCGCCCTGGAATTCATAGCTGATCTGCGTATCGAGGATCAGTTCGCCATCGGCGCGGCGCCGCTCGTTACCGCCGCCAAAGCCGCGCAGTTCACCCAGGAACGAAGAGCGCGTGCGCATGGAGGCACGGGCCGAGAAGCCGCCCTTTTCATAATAGCCGGTCAGGTTGGTCACCCAGCGCGAATAGCCGGGCAGATCATCCGGGCTGGCACCCGGGGCCGGGGCTACGCGGCTCTTGGTCCACGCCACCGAGCCGTTGATGCCGAAGCCATCGAGCGACTGGGTCAGCAGATCAAACGGCAGCACACCCGAAAGTTCAGCGCCATAGAGCTGGCCGCCATTGCCGTTCACCCACTGGGTCACGAAGCCCTGGCGGGTGAGCGGCTCGGCCACGCCGGCCGGCAGCGGGAAGCCGGTGAAATCGAAGGGCTGCGCCACGTTGACGATGTAGCTCTTCAGATCCTTGTAGAAACCGGCCAGCGCGATGTAGCCGCTTTCACCGAAGTATTTTTCCACCGAAAGATCGATGGCGTTGGCGCGCCACGGGCGCAGCTGCGGGTTGCCGCCGCCGCCGCTCCACGGGGTCACCCCCGGGGTCTGCGCCAGCGCCGGATCGAAATTATAGTTCACCGCCGCGCGCATGTCGTCCAGCCGGGGCCGGGCGAGCTGGCGGGCGAGGCCGAGGCGCACCACAACATCCGAAGGCAGCCGCAGCGAAAGGTTCGCCGAAGGCAGGATATCGGTGTAGCGCGCGCCATCGGTGCGCAGCGCCGAGGTGACCCCGGTGCCGTTGCCGGACGACACCAGCGCGGTGGAGCTCTGATCGGCATGCACCACCTGCACGCCGATGTTGCCGGTCAGCTTGGCATCGCCAATATCGGCATTCAGCCGCGCCATCAGCCAGCCGGTGTAGACTTTTTCGGAAACCTCCCAGCCCTTGGTGTTCACATCGGCGTTGGGGTTGCGTACCCGGTTGTAGATGCCGCTGTTGAGCAGCGCGAGCGGATCATAGCTGACCATGTTGCCCAGGCCCAGGAAGCCGAGATTGGTCGGCGCCAGCAGGGCGCTCTGCGGGATCGGCACGCTGGTGGTGCCATCGGTGTTGCCTACCAGGCCCAGGAAGAATTCATCCGGGCTCAGCGACTTGTCACGATTGGTGAAGTTGAAGCCGGCCTGGATGGCGGCAATCGGGCCATCAAAGCGCCGCTCGATCTGGCCGCGGATGGCATAGAGCTCATCCTTGATGGTGCGATCGTTGAAATAGCCATCCTGGCCGCCCAGGATCGGCTGGCCGCCGGGATTGGCGACATTGCCGCCCCAACCCTGCGGGCTGGTCAGCCGGATCAGGTTGGTATCGGCATAGTTGAGCGTGGGCGAGAACACCGCACCGCGATCGGTCATGCGGAAACCCAGATTGTCGGTGGCGCCCAGCGGGCCGCGGCCGGTGCCGCTGTAGCTTTCCAGCGTCAGCTCGCTGCGATCGATGCGGCTGTAGCTGATGTCGCCGATGACCTGCCAATCGTCATTGTCGTACTTCATGTTGACGCCGCCAGACCACAGATCGGCGTCCTTCGAATTCAGATCATTGCGCACCACGCCCTTCACGCCATTGAAGGTGCCCTGCTGCACCAGGCCGTTGGCGCTGGTGAAGCCAGGCTGCAGCTGCGCGGCCGACCAGAACAGCGGCAGTTCGATGCCGCGCAATTTCTGGTCTTCCTTGAACTTGCTGTAATAGCCGTCCACCGCGACGGTGAAATCTTCGGCCGGCTTGAATTCGATGGCGCCGGTCACGCCGGTGCGCTGCAGGCTGACGCTGTCCACATAGGATTTGCTGCCGCCGATCACCACATTGTTGGCATCGGCATTGGGATAGCCCCAGGCGTTGAAGCGCTCGGTCTGGGTGGGGCTGTCAATGTGGCTGATGCCGATCAGGATGCCCACCTTGCCATCGGCAAACTGGTCCACATAGAGCGCCGAACCGCGCCAGCCGAGATTGTTGCTGTCAGGATTGAGCTTGCCGTTTTCCACATATTCGCCGCGGATGGAGGCGGCGATCACGCGCTTGCCATAGCTCAGCGGGCGGATGGTCTGCAGGTCCACCGTGCCCGAAAGCCCCTGCGCCACCAGGCTGGCATCGGGGGTCTTGTACACCAGCACCTGGTTGATGATTTCCGCCGGATATTGATCGAATTCCACCGAGCGGTTGTCGCTGTTCGTCACCTGCTCGCGGCCATTGAGCAGCGTGGAGGAGAAATCCGGCGCAAAGCCGCGGATGGAGATCACCTGGCTGCGGCCATTCAGGCGCTGCGTGGTGAGGCCGGGCAGGCGGGCGATGGCATCGGCGATCGAGTTGTCAGGCAGGCGGCCAATGTCTTCGGCGCTCACCGATTCGACGATGCGATCGCTGTTCAGCTTGTTGGACAGCGCGGTCTGCAGTGATTTGCGATAACCGGTGACGATGATTTCTTCTTCACCCGCTTCGGCCGCTGCCGTCTGATCGGACGCCGCTTCCTGCGCCGCCGCCGGCGCCGCTGCCAGCATCAGCACGACTGCCGGTGCCGCTGCACCCGCCAGCAGATGGCGGCGAATATCCATGATGCGCATCAATCTTCCCCCAAGGACCGCACCCCGGTTTTCCGGTGAATTGCGGCAAGTTTCACAACATCGTCATGTGACGCGGGGGCCACATCTGGCGCAATAGAGCGACCTTTTCGCACATACGTATTCACGTGACATTTCCGCCACGCTAGGCTGCCCGGCAATAATAACTGGCCACGGATCCTGGGGAGCAGCGGCGCCATGCGGCGACCGACATCATTCGATATCGCGGCCCTGGCCGGCGTATCGCAGCCCACCGTCTCCCGCGCATTGTCCGGCAATCCGGCGGTGAGCGCCGAAACCCGCGCCCGCGTCCTCGCCGCCGCGGAGGCCCTCCACTACAAGGTGGACAAGAACGCCTCCAATCTGCGCCGCCAGGCCAGCCGCACGCTGGCGCTGCTGTTCTTCGAGGATCCGGCGCCGGGCGAAACGCTGATCAACCCCTTCTTCCTCTCCATGCTGGGCGCCATCACCAAAAGCTGCGCGGCGGCCGGCTATGACCTGCTGATCAGCTTCCAGCAGCTTTCGGGCAACTGGCACGTGGATTACGAGGATGCGCGCAAGGCTGATGGGCTGATCCTGCTCGGCTATGGCGATTATCTGGAATATCTGCCGCGGCTGGAACAATTGCTGGATCAGGGCACGCATTTCGTGCGCTGGGGCAGCCAGCGCCCCGGCCAGATCGGCCCCACCGTGGGCAGCGACAATCACATGGGCGGGCGCGTGGCCACCCAGCACCTGATCGAACGCGGCCGGCGCCGGATCGGCTTCATCGGCACCGCCAGCCCGGGCTTTCCGGAATTCCTCGATCGCCACGATGGCCATGCGGCAGCATTGGCCGAAGCCGGCCTGGCGGCGGACCGCGCGCTCTACCGCGAGGCGATCAGCAGCGAGGCCGATGGGCTGGCCGCCGCGCGGGACCTGATCGCCGCCGGCGCCGATTTCGATGCATTGTTCTGCGCCAGCGACCTCATCGCGCTGGGTGCCATAAGGGCGCTGGCAGAGGCCGGGCGCGGCGTGCCCGATGATGTGGCGGTGGTGGGCTTTGACGATCAGCCCGCTGCCAGCCTGACCAACCCGCCGCTCACCACCATCAGCCAGGATGCCCGCCGCGCTGGCGAAACGCTGGTCGAAACCTTGCTAGCCCTGCTGCGCGGCGAGGCACCGGCCCCGGCGCCGCTGCCGGTGAGGCTGATCGTGCGGGCTTCGAGCTAGGCCGTGAATCCATAAATCCCATGCCCCGGCACGGCCCGGAGAAGGCCGGCACGAGTGAGTGAGCGCAGTGGCGCACCCTCAAGGGTGCGTCCAAGCGAAACGAGCGCTGTGCCGGCCTTCTCCGGGCCGCCCTTCGGGTTGCGCCGTGCGACTTTCTGGCGTCGTTGCGGTCGCTCGCCGGGGGGCGAAGCCCCGCCAGCGCG